>Ga0070698_100005301_pt1 | contig 14107 bp, 11 predicted proteins | sample KBSK1502metaG_FD_65477 | JGI IMG/M metagenome (GOLD analysis project Ga0070698, IMG submission 65477) | Corn, switchgrass and miscanthus rhizosphere microbial communities from Kellogg Biological Station, Michigan, USA - KBS K1-50-2 metaG | ecosystem: Host-associated > Plants > Roots >...
GATTTCCATCAACCCGGCTTTCATGTTTTGAATGTCGTCGCCGAGCCCGGGCACGAGCATGACCACGACGCAGTCGGCGAGACGTACGATTTCGATTTCATCCTGACCCACGCCGACGGTTTCGATGAGGATTTCTCGCTTGCCTGCAGCGTCGAGCAGAAGGGCGACTTCGGCGGTGGCGCGAGCGAGTCCGCCGAGAAATCCTCGCGTAGCCATGGAACGAATGAAAATGCCTGCGTCGCCCGCATGGCTTTGCATGCGGATTCTGTCGCCGAGAATCGCGCCGCCCGTATAAGGGCTTGTAGGATCAACGGCAATGACACCGACACGATCTTCCTGTTTGCGATAGTGGGCAGCTAGGCGATCGACAAGCGTGCTTTTGCCGGTGCCCGGCGCTCCGGTGATCCCGGTGAGATACGCCGCCCCGGTCTGCGGGAAAAGGATTTTCAGCAGAGGCTCGGCTTCAGGAGCGTGGTTTTCAATGGCGGTAATGGCGCGGGAGATCGCGCGGATTTCGCCGTTGCGGATTTGCTGCGCCCACGTTTCAATGGGCAGAGACATTTTGACCCTGTCGCGGCGATGAGGAAACAGGCAGGCACATATTCGTATTATTTCTTGCCGAGCAGCTGGCGAGCAATGACGAGTCTCTGGATTTCACTGGTGCCTTCGCCGATGGTGCAGAGCTTGACGTCGCGATAAAACTTTTCGGCTGGATAGTCCTTGATGAATCCATAGCCGCCGTGAATTTGCACGCACTCGTTGGCGACGCGGACGGCGACTTCGCTGGCGAAGAGCTTGGCCATGCTGGATTCACGCGTAAAACGAACATCATTCTGGTCGGCGAGCCAGGCGGCTTGATAAACGAGCAGGCGCGCGGCTTCGACCTGCGTAGCCATGTCGGCGAGCTTAAACTGGATGGCTTGAAATTCGCTGATGGCCTGGCCGAATTGTTTACGCTGTTTCGCGTACTTTACGGCAGCGTCGAGCGCGCCCTGGGCCATGCCGAGCGCAAGCGCCGCAATAGAGATGCGCCCGCCATCAAGGACTTTAAGACTGCCGATGAAGCCCTCGCCTTCCGCGCCGAGGAGATTCTCGTGGGGTACCCGACAATCGGAAAAGATGACTTCGGAAGTGTCGCTGGCGCGCATGCCAAGCTTGTTTTCTTTTTTGCCGGCCTTAAATCCGGCGGTTCCCTTTTCGACGATGAAAGCGCTGATGCCGTGGGAGGACTTGGACTTATCGGTGACCGCCATAGCGACGCAGACGTCGGCGTAGTGACCATTCGTGGTGAAGGTCTTCGCGCCGTTAAGGACCCAATGGTCTCCGTTGCGGGTGGCAACCGTGCGCGTCCCGCCGGCGTCCGAGCCGGCTTCAGGCTCGGTGAGGGACCACGCGCCGACCTTCTTTCCTTCGGCGAGCGGTACGAGATATTTCTGCTTTTGCGCTTCGGTGCCAAACTTAAAAATGTGGTTCGAGCACAGGGAGTTATGCGCGGCCATGATCAGGCCAACCGAGCCATCTACGCGGGAGATCTCTTCGATGGCGATGGCATACTCAACGTAGCCGAGACCGGCGCCGCCATACTGCTCAGGGAAAATAATTCCGAGCAGGCCCATCTCCGCGAGCGTGGGCATGATTTCCGTTGGAAAATGGGAGACTTCATCCCACTCCATGACGTGTGGAGCGATTTCGCCCTCGGCAAACTCGCGAACGCTGCGGCGCAGTTGTTGCTGTTCATCGGTAAAGTGGAAGTCCACGTGGCCTCATGGGTCAGCTCTTGGGCAAAAGAAACAGCTATAGCTGAACAAAGATAATTTTATACCAAGTGGCTAGCGCGTGCCGGTGGATGCCGCCGCTCCTTGAGATTTTGTGACAATTGCGAGCAGCACCTGCAGCGCCCGTTCGATGCCTTGCCTGTCGACATCACAATGGGTAACGAAACGGACTGAATACGGAGCCACATCGAGGGCCCAGATTCCGTGGGTTTTCAGCGCTTCGCAGAGTTGCACGGCATCCATGCCGCTCTCTTTGCAATCGAAAATGACGATGTTGGTTTTGACGGATTTTGGGTTGACTCGTAGAGTTGGGATCTGCGCGATTCCTTCGGCGAGGCGCTCCGCGTTCTGATGATCGATGACCAGGCGCTTCGGAGACTCTTCAAGCGCGATTCTTCCCGCGGCTGCGAGAACGCCGACCTGGCGCATGCCACCGCCGAACATTTTGCGGTAGATGCGCGCCTTCTCGATAAAAGCGCGCGAGCCGACGATCATGGAGCCGACGGGAGCGCCAAGTCCCTTGGAGAGGCAGAACATGACAGAATCGAGATTGCGTGCGATTTCCCCGACCTCTACTCCAAGAGCAACGGCGGCATTGAAGACCCGGGCCCCATCGAGATGGACTCTCAATCCGGCAGCGCGAGAGTGGTCACAGATCTCATTGATTTGGTCGGCGCTGTACAAAGTTCCGCCAGCCATATTATGGGAATTTTCGAGGCAGATAAGGGCGGTTTGCGAGTCGTAATAAATTTTGGGGCGAATGACGGCCTCAATTTCTGGCCAGGTGAGGATGCCGTCTTCGCCGCGCGCGACTCGCGGCATGCAACCCGCGATTGCCGACATCGAAGCCAGTTCATAGAGATTGACGTGACTGCGCTCTTCGCAGATGACTTCGTCGCCGTGGTGCGTCCAAACCTTTATTGCGATGAGATTGCCCATGCAGCCCGTGGGAACAAAGAGCCCCGCCTCTTTGCCGAAAAGCTCGGCAGCGCGGCGCTCTAGGGCGTTGACCGTGGGATCTTCGAGATAGACGTCGTCGCCGACTTCGGCTTCGGCCATGGCGCGGCGCATTGCAGCAGTGGGACGCGTGACGGTGTCACTGCGCAGATCGACGACCGCGGCGTCGATTGAGGACTGCAGTTCCCTGTCCGGATCCGTGATCGATTGTGTCGGCATTCTTTGCGTTCCTCCGCTGAAAACTGAGGGCGCCCGTTAGCGCATCAGCTCGACGAAAACCTCGTTCGAAATACGAAGATGCGCTGGTGCGAGGCGAACAACACTTCCCGACCGTTCGATCAGACCCGCAGACTCGAGTGAGACGAAACGATCTTTCAATGGAACGTCATACGACGCTTCGAGGCGGTCGAGATCGATGCCCGCGAGTTGGCGAAGTCCAAGGAAGAGTTCTTCTTCAAGCGCCTGAGAGCTGGAAATCGTCTCCAATTGCTCGATAGGAATCTTTCCCGCGGCGATCGATTGCACGTACGCAGCGGGATCGTGGATGTTGGCCCATCGTTGCAGGCAAGAAAAGGAATGCGCTCCCGCACCGAATCCGAGATACGGTTCGCGGCGCCAGTATTTGCGATTGTGCACGGACGCGAATCCTGGTTTTGCAAAATTCGAAATTTCGTAATGCTCATAGCCTGCGGAAGCCAGCGTGGTTCGCGCGAGATCGTAGGATTCAGCCATGACGTCGTCCGTAGGAACGGCCGAAGCGGAATACTTCGTGCCTCCGCGAAGAAGCTCGCTGCCGAGGCGGCTGCCCTCGTCCACTTCGAGGAGGTAGATGGAAACGTGTTGAGGCGCGAGGTGAATTGCCTGCTCAAGGGAATTGCGCCAGGAATCGGCCGTTTGGTGCGGCAATCCCGCGATCAGATCAAAACTGATATTGCGAATGCCTGCAGCGTGCAGTACGGGAACAGCGCGGTAGACATCCGCGCGGCGATGCATTCGGCCAGCGGCCTTCAGTTCGGCATCGGCAAAGGATTGCACGCCGAAGCTGACGCGGTTGATTCCGGCTGCGGCCCAGGCCTCAGCCTTTTCTGGCGCGACCGTTTCGGGATCGGCTTCCAGGGTGACTTCGCGGAATTTCGAAGGAAACGCTTCAAGAACAGCGACAAGCATCGACTGGAGATGCATCGGATCGAGTAGGCTGGGCGTGCCCCCGCCGAAATAAACCGTGTCGACGGTCCGTGCGGCGAGCGCGTCTGGCAACGTAACGCCTGCGACGCTTAGCCGGCTCCGGTAGTCGCGAATTTCGGCCTGCACAGCGGCTGCATAAGGGGCGAAACGTGCACCCGACACCACACCCGTGTGGAAATTGCAGTAGGTGCACTTGGTCTGACAGAACGGAACTTGAACGTAGATGCCGAGGCTCATGGGCTAAAGCAAAACTTTAGCACAAGGAAGAGGCGCCGCCCGCGCGCCAAAATGGCCGGAGAAGGCCGACCTTGGGGTCTATGCGGCCTTCTCCTGTCAGTCCTCAACGAACTCGCGCAACCGGTGAAGAGCAGCGTCCCATTGCTGCGAAATGACATCGAGATAACGGCGGGCTTCTTCGATTCGCCGTCGCTCCAATTGCCAGACCTTCTCGCGTCCATGCCGTCTGCTTCGCACCAGGCCGACTTCCTGCATCACGCGCAGGTGTTTCGTGACGGCTTGTCGGGTGACGTTGGAACCCACGGTGAGTCTCGTGATGGACATCGGTCCGTCGTCACAAAGGCGCGAGACAAGGCGCAGGCGAGTCTCGTCACCCAGCGCTCGGAACAGCGGCGCAGAGCCCTTGGGCGCCGTCGTGGTTCTCAAGCTAAGGTGTTTGGGCAAGGTACTCCTCGATGAGTTTCACTACCATGGTCCAGCCCTGTTCATTTGCCGTGAACGCTTTCGCCCGTCGCGCCAACGGAATTTGATCGAAGCCGGACTCGGTTACGGTCAGCAGCACGCCATCCGCAGCTTCCTCCAACGTAAAGACGATAAGTGTCGTCGGCTCTGCGGAATAGTCGACGCCGCGCTCAACGGCGAAGGGGTGCCAGCGGAAGGAGAACAGCCGCTCAGGTTCGACCTTCTCGATGATGATCTCGCCGGACATGCCTTCGTGTTCCTTCTGAGCTTTGGCGACCTCGGCGTTGACCTTTGTGCCTACGACGACTCCATGCACGACGGCCCCAGGCTCGAAGGGGCCGTCAAACTTCATGCCAAACCAGGTTCCGAATTCCTTGGAATCGGAAAGCGCGCGCCAAACGCGTTTGCGCGGGGCGTGAAGAAGAATCTTTTTCTCGATGCGGTCTGTGCTCATACGCAACCTCCAGGTTGCACATTAGCAGAGCGCAGGGAGCAATGCAACCATTTGGTTGCGGATGTTCCGCAAAGCCGCCGCTTGTCGTCTGGAGCGGCTGGGGGCCGTCAGGATGGATCTCCGACAACCTTGACGAACACATTGCGCTGGCGAGGACCGTCGAATTCGCACAGGAAGATTCCCTGCCAGGTACCAAGAGCGAGCTTGCCGTTTTCGATAAAGACCGTTTGACCTGTGCCGGTGAGGACGGCTTTCATGTGGGAATCGGTGTTGCCTTCAGCGTGACGATACGGGCCTCGATGAGGGACCAGGCGGTCGAAGATTCCTTCGATGTCAGAGCTGACGTCCGGGTCGGCATGTTCGTTGATAGCGACTCCGGCAGTCGTATGCGGCACAAAAATGTAGCACAGGCCATGTTTCACCGCGGAATCGCGAACGGCCTGCTCCACCTCCCGAGTGATATCGACGAACTGCGTGCGGCGAGCCGTTTTGATGCGGAGAGTTTTCATTCGCCAATCAGAGATTATGGGATGGGAATAACGAAATGGGAACCTATGTTTTTAATGCCAGAATGACGCTCGATCTCTTCGAAGCCTTGCCGGCCCCAACGCGCGGCAAACGGAAGAAAACACAGCTCACGGGATTGCAGCGTTTTCTCCGGGTAGATGAGGTTGGAAAGAAATTCCTCGTGCGCAGCGAGAACGTTCTGCTTTTGATCGAGAGCGCGCCCGATTTTCTGGTGCAGCTTGTTCGTTTGATAGACAATCTTCTTTTGTGCCGTGTCAACGGCATCCTTTAGCGTGGGATCCAGGATCGAAATGGTTTCCGACCACCGAAGAAGCCGTTTCTTGATTTCGCTGCCGTTTTCGTCGAGCAGAGTCGAAATATTTTCAGGAACGCTCGCCTTGCTGAGGCGATTCCGCAGCTCCTGCGGGCCGCACCAGACATCTTCGACTCCGAGACCGTATTTGTTGAGCAGCCGCTGCGCCTTGGTATCCACCAGAGTGAAGCCCGCGCGCGGCAGCATTACCGGCATGCGGCCCAGCAGATTGCGGTACAACACTTCGGACTGAGCGAAATAGGAAATCTCGGCCGGTCCGGCGACATAGGCGACGGTGGGAAGCAGAAAGTCCTGCACAACCGGCCGAAGCAGGGCGTTCGGGCTGAAACTTTCCGGCTCGCTACGAATCGCGGCCAACAGCTCTGTTTTGTTCCAGGACCTCTTGCCGGACTCAAATTTTCCCGCATTGCTTGTGATGGCCAGGCGGCCGTCGCGCGAAATGTGGAATAGCGCAGTGCTCCTCGAGGTAACCTTTACCTGCGCTGAGTACCCCGCCTTTTCAAGCGCGTTCCCGCGATCGAGAAGGGCCTGTTCGAGCGGATCGCGCTGCTCGATGGCCTTCGAAAGGATCGGCTCGGCGAGCTCGTGCAATCGCAAGTCAAGAGGATCGAGCAGAATGAGCCCGCGGTCATCCAGCAGGCGCGCAAACATTTTTCCGAATGCGCTGCCGTAGGTTTCTTCCGGGCGGTAACAAGCGCCGAGAATTTGAGCCAATTCTCCGTCTCGATCGACAAACAACTGTGTAGCGGAAGACTGCAGCGGCTCGATTTCCGAACCCAGCCGAATCCGGCCGACCGGCGCGCCATTTCCAACTCCAGCAGGCAATTCGAATTTCACGAGCTTGCCGTCGTGAAAAAACGATACGTGGCGAACTTCGTCCAGGTCGTGGTCCTCGGTGGCCATCCAGAAAACAGGGACGGCATCGATGCCTTGCTCGGTCAATTCCCTGGCTACGCGAACGGCGGCGATGGCCTTGTAGACCGCATACGCAGGCCCGCCAAACAGTCCGGTTTGCTGGCCGGAGACGACGGCCACAGCGCCTTTTTCCAGACGATCGAGGTTTGAAAGCGTCCGAGCGCCGGACCCGAGAAGCAGGTTCTGTTGGCGCAGGATTCCCGCGACGTTCCTGCGCCGATCGGACGGAAAATCGAGTGCGCGCGCCACGCGCAATATGCCGTCTATCTCCGGTTTGTGCTGGTAAAAAGCGCTGACTTTATCGTAGGAATGCAGATAATCGAGCAGCAATTGCGGCTGATGCGGAAGTGAATCGATCGGCAGGGCGCGACAATGCATGGACGTTAGATGATAGCCGGGGGATTCGGTCACAGCAAATAGACGGAAGGAATAGCCCGGGGAGAGCAGCCGATATGGCTAACCGTGGTCACTTGTGTTGACGCAGCCGCTCCGGTCCTCAGGCGCGTGATACGGCGGGCTCGAACTGGTTGACGAGCTGCGCGATGCGCTGCCGGATTTCCTCGGCGAGCGGCAGGAGAGGCAAGCGAGGCAAGCCACCGTGGAAGCCCCGAAGGTCCATCGCGTATTTCACGCCAGCGATGCTGCCTTCAGAAACGATGGTCTTGGAGGCGAGCGCCAATTGCCCCTGCAAAGTTTGCGCTTCGGTGTTTCGGCCAGACTTCCACAACTCGTGCAGCTCGAGACACTTTTCGGGCAAAGCCGAGGCGAGCGCCAGAATCGCGCCCTTTGCGCCGCTTGTGAGCGCGGTATGAAGGACACCTGCCGAACCGGTCAAAATACAGAAATCCTTCCTCGCTTGCGCGCCCACCTCAACGATGCGCTGGATCACGCCCGAACTGTCTTTGATGCCCATGATGTTGGGATGCTTGGCGAGCGCGACGATTTCGGAAGTCTCAAGCGTGACGCCGGTAAAGATGGGCACGGAATAGAGCAGGATCGGAATCGGGGAAGCATCGGCGACGCTGCGATAGTAGCGAAGATAGACTTCGGGTTTGTACGCCGGCTTGTAGTAATACGGGGTTTTGACGAGTGCCAAGTCGTAGCCGAGCGCCGCAGCCCGCCTGGTCCGCAAGATCGTTTCAGCGGTGGATTCCGCGCCGGTACCCGCGATCAGCAGCTTGCCGGGCGCGGCGGCTTCTTTGCCGGCAACGAGCAGCGATTCCGCTTCGGCCGACGAGAGAAGGACCGATTCCCCGGTTGAGCCGAGGACGACATAGCCGGCAAGGCCAGTCTGGTTGTAACGCGCGAGGTTGGTCTTGAAATCATCGGTCGCGACCGAACCATCATCGCGATAAGGAGTCGTAAGCGCCGGAAATATGCCATCCAGGTTCAAGCTTAATCTCCTATCCGGACGAACCCGAAACTGCGGCCTGACCGCTGTGAAGGTCTTGCAACGCCGCGACCTCGATTCCTTGCTCGATGAGCGCGCGGATGCCAAGTGCAGCCGCATTCCCTGCTGCTAGCGTTGTGATGCACGGAATGTTGTACCGTATCGCCGCCCGGCGAATGGATTTTTCATCGTAGAAGGATTCGCGGCCGAGCGGAGTGTTGATGACCAGATCAATTTTTCCGGTTTTGATGAGATCGACGATGTTGGGGCGGCCCTCGTTCACCTTAAAGACGCCTTCGGCTTCGATGCCCGCAGCTTGCAGTGCGGCCGCCGTTCCGCGTGTCGCAGTCAGCTGAAAACCGAGCGCCGAGAGATCCTTGCCGATCGTCGTGAGATGCTTTTTGTCGCGATCGTTGACGCTCAGGAAGACCGTTCCCTTGCGCGGCAATCGCTGCCCCGCTGCGAGCTGCGCTTTGGCGAACGCCTGGCCGTACGATGTGGAGATGCCCATAACTTCGCCGGTAGAACGCATCTCGGGCCCAAGGATGGTGTCGACACCGCGGAACTTGTTAAACGGAAATACCGGCGATTTGACGGCATAGAATTCGCGCACGGCAATTTCCGCGACACCATTGTGATGAACGAGCGGAAGATTCATGTCGGCCAGTTTTTTGCCGGCCATAAGTCGCGCGGCCACTTTGGCAAGCGGAACGCCGGTGGCTTTGCTGACGTATGGAACGGTTCTTGATGCACGGGGATTAACTTCGAGAACGTAAACCGTGTCGCGCTGGATGGCGTATTGCACGTTCATCAGGCCAACGACTTTGAGGGCGAGAGCGAGGCGCCTGGTGTAATCGCGAATGGTCTCGAGGATTGCAGGCGAAAGGCTGACCGGGGGAAGAACGCAGGAAGAATCGCCAGAGTGCACGCCGGCTTCTTCAATGTGCTCCATAATGCCGCCGATGATGACGGTCGAGCCGTCGGCGAGCGCGTCAACATCGACTTCCGTCGCTTCTTCGAGGAACTGATCGATGAGCACAGGACGCGCGGGGCCCATCAACGCCGCCTGGGCGACGTAATCCTGAACCGTGTTGGCGTCGTAGGCAATGACCATGGCGCGTCCCCCGAGAACGTAGCTTGGACGGACAAGTACCGGCAGGCCGATTTCGCCTGCCAGGCGCGCGGCTTCTTCGGGAACGAGCGCGGTGGCGTTGCGCGGCTGCGGAATCCGCAGCTCCTCAAGAAGCCTTCCAAAACGGCGGCGGTCTTCGGCAAGGTCGATCGATTCGGGTGCCGTTCCGATGATCGGCACGCCGTTCCGTTTGAGTTCGAGCGCGAGGTTCAGAGGAGTCTGCCCGCCAAATTGCACGATGACGCCTTGAGGCTTTTCTTTTTCGACGATGGCAAGAACGTCTTCGAGCGTGAGTGGTTCGAAATACAGGCGATCGGAAGTGTCGTAATCGGTCGAAACGGTTTCAGGATTGCAATTCACCATGATGGTTTCGTAGCCGTCTTCATGGAGAGCAAAGCTCGCATGGCAGCAGCAATAGTCGAACTCGATTCCCTGCCCGATGCGATTGGGGCCGCTGCCGAGAATCATGATTTTGGGGCGAGCCTGCGCGTCGGATTCGTCCTCGTCCTCGTAAGTCGAATACAGATAGGGAGTGAATGATTCGAATTCTGCGGCGCAGGTATCCACGCGTTTGAAGACGGGAGACACGCCGTAGCGCGCGCGTTGCAGACGAACTGCAGCCGGGGTTGTCTTCCACATCTGCGCAAGGGTTTCATCGCTCGTGCCGTGGCGCTTTACTTCGCGGAGCAGCTCTTTTGAAGCCGTCTCGACGGTCACACCCGCGGCACGCTTGTTCATGGCCACAAGCTCTTCGATTTGCTTGATGAACCAGGGGTCGATTTTTGTCAGGTCGCAGATTTCTTCAGCGTGGAGGCCGCGTTCGACGGCGGTGAGCAGCCAGTGAATGCGGTCGGGGCGCGGCGTAGCAAGTTTTTCGCGCAGCAGCGAGTCCGGCGTATCGGTGGGAGCGCGCCACGGAGTGTGCGGCTCGAGCGAACGGATGGCCTTTTGCAGCGATTCTTTGAAAGTGCGGCCGATTGCCATCACTTCGCCGACCGACTTCATCTGCGTGCCGAGCGTGCTGTCCGAACCGGGGAACTTTTCGAACTGCCACTTGGGAATCTTCGTGACGACGTAATCGATCGTTGGTTCGAACGAAGCGGGCGTTTTCTTGGTGATGTCGTTGGGGATTTCGTCGAGCGACATACCGACCGCAAGCCGCGCTGCAATTTTCGCGATGGGGAAGCCTGTCGCTTTGCTGGCCAGGGCAGAGCTGCGCGAAACGCGCGGATTCATTTCGATCACAGTCATGCGGCCGTTTTCGGGATTGATGGCGAACTGTACGTTCGAACCGCCGGTTTCGACGCCGACTTCGCGGATGATCGCGGCGGCGGCGTCCCGCATCCGCTGGTATTCCTTGTCGGTGAGTGTTTGCGCGGGAGCGACGGTAATGGAATCGCCGGTATGCACGCCCATCGGATCAAAGTTTTCGATGGTGCAAATCACCACGAAGTTGTCTCGGAAGTCGCGCATGACTTCGAGTTCATACTCTTTCCAGCCGAGGACGGATTCTTCGACGAGCGCCTCGTGGACGGGGCTCATGTCGAGGGCGTGGGAGATGGCGTCGGCAAATTCCTCGCGGTTGTAGGCAATCGCTCCGCCTGTGCCGCCAAGCGTGAACGAGGGGCGAATCACCAGCGGAAAGCCAAGCTGCTCGCACAGGCGCATGGCGTCCTGCGCGTTGTTGACGAGCGCGGAGGCAGGAACTTCCAGGCCGATTTTGCGGCACGCGTCCTTGAACCACAGCCGGTCTTCTGCAACTTTGATGGCGCGAAGCGATGCGCCAATCATTTCCACTTTATGCTTTTCGAGGATGCCGCTTTCGGCAAGCTCCACGGCCAGATTCAGAGCAGTTTGCCCGCCGACGGTAGGCAGAAGGGCGTCCGGCTGTTCCTTGATGATGATGGCTTCGAGATATTCCTTTGAGAGCGGTTCGATGTAGGTGCGATTCGCCATCTCCGGATCGGTCATAATCGTGGCGGGATTCGAATTGACCAGAATCGTTTCATAGCCTTCGTCGCGCAGCGCTTTGCACGCCTGCACGCCGGAGTAGTCAAACTCGCAGGCTTGGCCGATGATGATCGGTCCCGACCCAATGATCAAAATCTTCTTAATGTCTTGGCGTTTCGGCATTTACTTTAGCTCGGCAGTTCCTTCCGCGTGAATCCATGTTGTTCAGCAGCTTACCGTTGCGCAGCAATCTGCAGCCGGTCTGGGGCTCGCGTTCAGAGTGAGTTCAAAACCCGCAATTCCGGTTCGAAATCCAGGCATCTCCAAAGAACGCAACGTCGGCGGCGTAGCGTCGCATCGTCCGAGCGACAACCACGCATTCGACGAAAACAAAAGTCGCCGACGGAAGACAACCCACGAATACAACCAGCGACCTCATCAGCGCGAACTCCCCGGCTGCTTCCATTCCTTCATCAAATCCGTGAACTGCGTGAACAGATACTGCGAATCGTGAGGCCCGGGCGAAGCTTCCGGGTGGTATTGCACGCTGAAAATTGGCTGCGACTTATGCCGCATACCTTCATTTGTGTGGTCGTTCAGATTGAGATGCGTGACTTCGACGTCGCTCGACGGCAACGATTCGGGATCGACGCAGAATCCGTGGTTCTGGGCGGTAATTTCGATTTGATTGGTGAGCAGATTTTTCACCGGATGGTTCGAACCGTGGTGACCAAATTTCAGTTTGAATGTTTTGCCGCCGAGCGCAAGGCCGCAAACCTGATGACCGAGGCATATTCCGAACACCGGAACCTTGCCGACAAACTTCCGCAGGTTTTCAACCGCATAGCCCATGGGCTCCGGGTCGCCGGGGCCGTTTGAAAGGAACACCCCGTCCGGCCGCATACCGAGCACATCTTCGGCGGACGTCGCGGCGGGCACGACGCCGACTTCGCAGTGGTGATCGATCAGAAGACGCAGAATGTTTTGCTTGATTCCGAAGTCGTACGCGACAACGCGCAGCTTTTGTGCGTCGTCGCTCGACGCGGCCTCGCCCATCTCTTCGGACCATGGAGAGGTGACCAGGTCGATCGAGCCTTTGCTCCAGTCATAGGACCTCGCGCAGCTCACGCGGCTCGCAAGCTCCTGTCCCGCCATTGTTGGCAGGCTTCTCGCTTCGTGGATCAACTGATCCGCAGCCGTGCCATCGGTAGAAACCATACCGCGCAGCGCTCCGACTTTTCTGATATGGCGAACCAGCGCCCGTGTGTCGATATCCCAGATGACGGGAATCTTGTGGCGATTCAGATAGAGGTGCGCAGTTTCCGTTGAGCGCCAGTTCGAAGCGATATGCGAGAACTCGCGCACGATCAACGATTCGATGTAGGGCCTGGCCGCCTCCTCATCATCGAGGTTAGCACCGACATTTCCAATGTGCGGGTACGTTAGACAGACGATCTGCCCGGCGTAGCTCGGGTCGGTGAAGACTTCTTGATATCCGGTAAGGCTGGTATTGAAAACAACTTCGCCGCCGCGGCGCGTGATCGCGCCTGCCGCACGGCCATTAAAGACGCGTCCGTCCTCCAACGCGAGAATTGCGTGTCGATGCAGAACCTCGGTCAGTGTGCCCTCCGTTTGTCATTTTTCTTGCGCTTCGGCAGTCGTCGAAAGGGAGCCGAAGTGATCCACGGGCCAGTACGCAAAGACCGCGCGGCCATAAATAAACCGGCTGGGGACCGGGCCAAAAACTCGGGAGTCGTTCGAACTGATGCGGTGGTCGCCCATCACAAAAAACATCCCGGGGGGGACGTGCACCGGGCCGTAATCGCTCAGGTCCTCGTACTGAGCCGGCACGTACGGCTCTTTAATCTGCTGGCCGTCCACGTACACCATACCTTGGCGAATTTCGACGCTCTCTCCCGGCAATGCGATCACCCGCTTGATAAATGATTTGGTCCGGTCAAGAGGGTACCAGAACACAACGACGTCTCCGCGATGGATCGGTTCGAAACGATATACAAACTTGTTTATAAAAATGCGCTCCTGGTCGGAAAGCAACGGCGCCATGCTGGTGCCTTCAACCTTCACTGGCTGGTAAAGAAAAATGATGATGATCAGCGCAAGCCCGATGGCGATCAGCAGGTCGCGTGTCCACACGCGGATTTCATGGCGAAGGTGATGCTGCCGGTCCTTGCTGGTCGTTGATCGCGTGCGTGTCGGTTGCAGCGGAGTGGCTTGCGGAAAATGCGAGACGGCTTCCACGTCAACATCAGGTGGATTCGCGGATGGTGCCAGTGAGTGCTCGTCCGAGTTCGACATTGGTGCTTACTACTACTTTTATAGCATGCGAACCGCCGCCGTTTCCAGAATGAATGTGTTAGAGAGACGGGCCGTTTCCTACTTGGCCTCGCCTTCAAGCGCGTAATTGAGCGACGCCAGGCACGCAGCGACCGCGGTCTCCGTGCGCAGGATCAGGCTGCCCAGGGACGCCTCCTCGAATTCGGCTTTTCGTGCTGCGGCAATCTCTTCATCGGTCCATCCCCCTTCCGGACCGATGGCCAGCGTCACGGTTTCCGCCAGACGTCTGTTCAGAACGCTCTTGAGCGGGGGAGCCTCGGGGCGTTCAGAAAGCATCAGCCTTACCTGACCGTCCGTTGCGGCAAACGCGGCGGCCGGAGCCAGAACCGGTTCAATCAGCGGCAAGCGTACTCGGCGCGATTGCTGCGAGGACTCAAACACAATCTTCCTCCAACGCTCGGCACGCTTTCCCGCTCCCACAAGCAGCCCTTTTTCACTCCTCGCGGCAGCCAGC
>Ga0070698_100005302_pt1 | contig 14107 bp, 12 predicted proteins | sample KBSK1502metaG_FD_65477 | JGI IMG/M metagenome (GOLD analysis project Ga0070698, IMG submission 65477) | Corn, switchgrass and miscanthus rhizosphere microbial communities from Kellogg Biological Station, Michigan, USA - KBS K1-50-2 metaG | ecosystem: Host-associated > Plants > Roots >...
GGTCAGCAGGGTGGTGACCCGACGGGCCGCGCTGTCCAGGCCGTCGGCCACCTGGTCGAGTTCGGCCACGCCGTAGCGGCGTCCGACCGGGCGCGGGTCACCGGTGCCGAGGCGGCCGGCCGCCTCGGCGAGTTCCTCCACCGCGCGCGCCGCGCGCCGCGCCACGGTCCCGGACAGTACCCAGGCGCCGGCGATCGCCGCGACGAGCAGCGGTAGGCCGAGCGCCAGCAAGGCGGGATCCCGGACCGCCACGACGACGAGCAGCGGAACAGCCGCGACCGCCGCGGCGACCATCGCGACCGCCGCCGCGGAAAACCACAGCCGCCGTCGCATCGCGATCAGTCGCCGCGCTCGAAACGGAACCCGACCCCGCGCACGGTCGTAATGTACCGGGGATGGTGCGCGTCGTCGCCGAGCTTGCGGCGCAGCCAAGAGATGTGCATGTCAAGCGTCTTGGTGGAGGTCCACCACTTGGCGTCCCAGACCTCGCGCATGATCTGCTCCCTGGTGACCACCTTCCCGGCGTCCCGCAGCAGGATCCACAGCAGGTCGAACTCCTTGGTGGTCAGGTCCAGCTCGGTGTCACCGTGCCAGGCGCGGCGTGCCTCCACGTCGACCCGGACGCCGCGCACGACCCCGGGGGTTTCCGCGGTGCCCCTCCGCAGCAGGGCGCGGACGCGCGCGAGCAGCTCGGCGAGGCGGAACGGCTTGGTCACGTAGTCGTCGGCGCCGGCGTCGAGCCCCACCACGGTGTCCACCTCGTCGGCGCGAGCGGTGAGGATCAGCACGGGAACCGAGTGCCCTTCGGCCCTGACCCGGCGGCACACCTCGAGCCCGTCGAGTTCGGGCAGCCCGATGTCGAGCAGGATGAGGTCGACCCCGTCCGACAGCGCCCGTTCCAGCGTGGCCGACCCGTCCTCGGTGACCTCGACCTGGTAGCCCTCGCGGCGCAGTGCTCGGGACAGCGGCTCGGAAATAGAGGTGTCGTCCTCGGCGAGCAGCACTCGGGTCATAGGTAAAGCGTAAAGCCACGGTAAAGCGCTCGCACCGGTGAGGCCATGCCGCCCCTCCTCCCCGCGCGAATCCTCTCAGCGCGAAGGGGGTCGATGGTCCATCCACCACCCTCTATGGCGGTCGATGGGCCATCGACCGCCATCCGGACCGCCAGCACGTTGAACCTGCTGGGCGGGCCGTCAGCGCAGCAGGTGGCCGCGGTAGGTGAGGGCGAAGTCGCGGAAGGCGGCTACCGGGGCCGGCAGCGGCCGGTCAGCCATCCAGGCGAGGCCGACCGTGCGCGCCGCGCGCGGCGCGGTAATCCGGACCGCGGCCACCTCCGGGTCGGCGTCGATCGCCGCCAGCGCGGGCAGCAGCGCCACGCCGAGGCCGGCCCCGACCAGGCCGCGGCAGGTCGCCGTCTCCTCGCCCTCGAAGGCGATCCGCGGCTCGAAGCCCGCCGCACGGCACAGCTCGTCGGAGATCGTGCGCAGTCCGTGGCCCGGCGGCATGCCGATGAAATCCTCCGCCGCGGCCTCGGCGAGCCGGACGCCACGCCGCCGGGCGAGGCGGTGCCCGGCCGGGACCACGAGGTCGATGCGCTGCGAGTCAAGCTTGCGCGTTGCGATGCCGGGCTCGTCGGGCAGCGGCGCCGTCAGGCACAGGTCGGCCTCGCCTGCCCGCAGCCGGGCGAGCAGCATGTCCGCGCTGCCCTGCACGAGCACGAAGCGGACGGCCGGGTGCGTCGCCCGGAAGTCGCGCAGCATCCGCGGCACCGCGTCGGTGCCCAGCGTGTGCAGGAACGCGAGCGCCACCCGGCCCCGCGCCGGATCGGTCTCCTCCGCCAGCAGGCGAAGCTGGGCGGCGAGAGTCGTGAGCGTACGTTCCGAATACTCGAAAAGAAGCCGGCCGTGACGGGTCAGCCTGACGGACCGCCCGGGCCGGGAAAACAGCGGAACGCCGAGCGCCGCCTCGAGGCGCGCGATCGAGCGCGAGAGCGTGGGCTGCGGGACGCCCAGCTGCTCGGCGGCGCGGGTGAGGTGCTCTTCGCGGGCGACGGCGACGAACTGGCGGAGCCGGGGAACGAGCGCGTCGAGCCCGGCGGCCACGTCTTCGTCATTCATATTTGGATAATAAGCCTGGCTATCATGCATTGGACGTATGAGATGGCGGGCCCCTAGCGTTGATGACGTGCTGGACATCACTGCGGGGCGGGCCGCCGGCGTCGTCACGCTGCCGATCCGGCCGAGGCTGCGACACACCGACCCGGAGATGCGGCGCGTCCGGCTCGGCCTCTTCGCGGCGGCGTTCGCCACGTTCGCGCTGCTCTACGCGCCGCAGCCGCTGCTGCCGCAGATGGCCGCGACGTTCCGGGTAAGCCCGGCGGCGGCCAGCCTGGCGATCTCGGCGGCCACGTTCTCGGTGGCTATCGCGGTCATCCCGATGAGCTCGCTTTCTGAGGTGTTCGGGCGGCGCCGGATCATGACGATCAGCGCGCTGGCCGCGTCCATCCTCGGGCTGGCCGCGACGATCGCGCCCTCACTGCCCGTGCTGATAGCGATCCGGGTGCTGCAGGGCCTCGCGCTGGCCGGGGTCCCGGCGGTCGCGATGGCGTACCTGACCGAGGAGGTCGAGCGCGGGTCGCTCGGCCGCGCGATGGGGCTGTACATCGCTGGGAACTCGATCGGCGGGCTCAGCGGCCGGATCGTGGCGGGCGCGCTCGTCGACCACGGTGGCTGGCGGGTCGCGCTCGCCGGCGTCGGCGGCCTCTCGGTGACCTGCGCCGTCGTGTTCGCGCTTGTGCTGCCGCAGTCCGCCTACTTCACGCCGGCGCCGCCGCGGGTCCGCGCGCTGCTCGGCACCCTGCGCCAGAACGTGGCCGACACCAGGCTGCTCCGGCTCTACCTGATCGGGTTTACGCTCGCGGGTTCGCTGGTCACCGTGTACAACTACCTGACGTTCCGGCTGGCCGGGCCGCCGTTCCGGCTGTCGGCCACGGTTATCGGCTTCCTGTTCGTGTCGTATCTCGCCGGGACGTACACCTCGGCGGCCGCCGGGCGGTCGGTGGAACGGTTCGGGCGCTACCGCGTGCTGGGCTGCGGGGTGCTGGTCACCGCGGTCGGCGTCCTGCTCACACTCTCCGGCTCGCTGGCTCTGGTCGTGGCCGGGCTCCTCGCGCTGACCGGCGGGTTCTTCGCGGGGCACTCGGTCGCCAGCACCTGGGTTGGCGGGCTGGTGCGGGTGGCGCCCGCGCAGGCCGCCGCTCTGTACACGTGCTCGTTCTATATCGGCAGCAGCGTCGCCGGGTCCGTCGGTGGCCTGTTCTACGGCAACGGCGGATGGCCGATGACGGTGGCGTTCGTCCTTGTGCTGCTCACCGTCGCGCTCGCCAGCGCGACGTCGATCCGGCGGGCCGCTTAACGTCAGGCCGGGATCGTGCGGGTGCGCGGGCCGGCCCGCAGCACCTGCGACGGCAGCGTGTGGCCGACCGCGCGCTCGGCCTCCGCGGCGGCCTCGATCATCGCGTCGAGGTCGATGCCGGTGTCGATGCCCATGTCCTCGACCATGTGCACCAGTTCCTCGGTAGCGATGTTGCCGGTGGCGCCCGGGGCGTAGGGGCAGCCGCCGAGCCCGCCCACCGAGGCGTCGAAGTCCGCCACGCCGAGCTCGAGCGCGGCGAGCACGTTGGCGAGCCCGGTGCCGCGGGTGTTGTGGAAGTGCAGGTTCAGCGGCGTGTCTGGATTCGCGCCGCGGAACGCGCCCACCAGCGCGCGTACCCGGGTCGGCGTCGCCATCCCCGTCGTGTCGCCGAACGACGCCGAGTCCGCCCCGTCGCGGACGGCCCTCGACGCGACTTTGACGACTCGCTCGACAGGCACGTCGCCTTCGTACGGGCAGCCCCACGCGGTGGAGACGATCACCTGAACGGTCGCGCCGCGCAGGTGCGCCATGTCGATGATCGCCGCGATCTCGTCAAGCGACTCGCCCGTGGTCCTGTTCACGTTCTTCAGGTTGTGGGTCTCCGAGGCCGAGACGACGACCTCCAGCTCCCTGACCCCGCTGTCCAGCGCGCGGACGGCGCCGCGCAGGTTCGGTACGAGCGCGGAGTAGCGCACGTTCGGCGACCTCTTGATGCGCGACCACACCTCGTCCGCGTCCGCCATCTGCGGAATCGCCGACGGCCTGACGAACGACACCGCCTCGATCCGCGTCACCCCGGTCCGCGACAGCGTGTCCACCAGGGCCACCTTGGCGTCCGTGGGGATGGGGTCCTCGTTCTGCAGGCCGTCCCGTGGACCGACCTCGCGCAGCGAAATCTTCGCCGGAAGTTCCCAACTCACGGTTCCAGGCTAATCCGCCGCGGCAGCGCCCTGGCCACCCGGCTCGCTTGCGGGGTTTACTCGCCTGGCCAGCGCGGGGCGCGCTTTTCCGCGAACGCCGCGATGCCCTCCCGCCGGTCGGCCGACAGCGCCGCGGTGCGCCAGGCGGCGTCCTCGATGTCGAGCGCCGGGTCCAGCGGGACGCCCCAGCCGTTGCGCAGCGCCCGCTTCGCGGCCTTGACCGCTACCGGTGAGTTCTTCGCGATCGTCGTGGCCACCTCGATGGCCGTGGCCCTCGCCTGGCCGGCGGGGACGCGACGGGCGACGAGCCCGATGCTGTGCGCCTCGTCGATGGTGACGCGGCGGCCGGTGAGGATGAGGTCAGCGGCCAGCCCGGTGCCCAGCCTCCTCAGCGCCAGTTGCGTCCCGCCGCCGCCGGGCACCAGCCCGACGGTGACCTCGGGCAGGCCGAACACGGCGTTCTCGTCCGCCACGATGATGTCGCAGCTCATCGCGAACTCGCAGCCGCCGCCGAGCGCGTAGCCGTGCACGGCGGCCACCGTCGGCTGAGGCAGGTCTCGCACCCCGCCGAACGCCTTCCTGAACACTTCTCGCTGCCGCAGGAGCTGCGCGTCGGTCATGGCGTTGCGTTCCTTGAGGTCCGCACCCGCGCAGAACGCCTTCGTCCCCGCGGCGCTGAGCACGACCGCCCTGATGCCGGGGTCGCTGCCCAGGGCCGCGCAGGCTTCGGCGATAGACTCAGCCATCGCGGTGTTCAGCGCGTTCAGCGCGTCCGGGCGGTCAAGCACGATCTCCGCGACGTAGTCAATGCCAGCGCCCTTGCGCACAGTGATGCCGTCATAGTCCACAGCGCTGAAGGCTAGTCCATGGCCGCCGGGATCAGGGGCCCGTGGCGTGCGAGTCGTCCCGGTCGGCGCGGGCCCGCTCGTCCTCGACGAGCTGGAACAGCGTCGCCTGGACGCGTTCCGCGTTCGGGATCTCGGTGAGCCTTAGCTGGCCATGCTCGCCTGCCGACTCCACGACCAGCGTGCCGCTGCCGAGCAGCCGGTCCAGCGGTCCCTTGTGGAACGAGACGTCGGTAATCCGCGACAGCGGGATATCCCGGCCGTTGCGCGCGATGATCCCGTCCCGGATCCGCAGCCGCCTGGTGGTCAGCTCATAGACGGTCGTACGCCACCTGAGCAGCGGAATCATCAGGCACAACATGAGCAGCACAATGGCCACGACCGCGAGCGCCAGCCGTTCGACGTCGGCCGCCCTGCTGGCCGGGATGAGCACCTCCCCGATAAGCAGCACAGCTACCACGAGGAACGTCAGCAGGATGGGCCGCACCAGCGTCTTCCAGTGCGGATGCAAGACGGCAACGACTTCTTCACCCGTCGCCAGCGAGCGGTCAAATCCCATACGAGACATCGTAGGACCACGGAGACGCCCTGAACCCATGGCGAAACAAGGCCCGGCGCACGGCATGATCGAATTACTGTGCGGGATTTGGCCACGAAATCCGGCGTAATTCCCGCACGATCTTCCAGAATGGCGGCATGATCGCGCGGATTTGGCGTGGGTGGGCGCCATCGGGACAGGCTGACGATTACCAGCGGCACTACGAGACTGAGGTCAGCGAGCACCTGACGGCGGTTCATGGATTCCGCGGCGCCCAGCTGCTGCGCAGGGACGAGGGCGGAGAGGTCGCCTTCACCTCCATTACCTGGTTCGCGGACCTGGACGCGGTGCGCGGGTTCGCCGGGGACGACTACGAGCGGGCCGTGGTCGAAGACAGCGCCCGGGCGGCGCTCAGCCGCTGGGACGATCGCGTCTCGCACCACGAAGTCGCGGTGCGAGTGGCGTAACAGCCCCGCTCAGCCGGCCGCTGGTGAGATCCCGAGCTGAGTGAGCAGGTCCACCTGGTCGAAGAAGAGGTGGAAGCTGCTGATCTTGCCGTCCTCGAACTCATAGACGCCGCTGTAGCGCCCGTCGACGTGCCGCCCGGTCGGGGCAAGATCCCCGGCTGGACCGCGCAGCATGCCGGTATGCGTGCCGGTGAAGCGGCCCTCGAGCACGCCGCCCCGGTCATCGGCGTGGATCGTGGTCGTCTCGATCCGGTTGTCAGGGAACGCCTCGTGCCAGGTGGCCCACACCGACTCGGCGGCCTCGCGACCGGTCAGGTGCATGCCGCCAGGCGCCTCGAAGTCGAGCCGGTGCAGGTCGTGGCATCCCATCCAGCCCTCGCGGTCACCGGCGTTCCACAGTTCGGTCTCCCGCTCGATGAGGCTGCGGGTGTCCCCGTCGCGGACCGAGGAGAATACGAGCTGGTACTCCTCCACGCCGCGGATCTGCACGTGCGCGGCCGCGGCGGCGTCGGCGCGCAGCCGCGCGGTGGCCCCGCGGCTCGCCGCGAGGGCGTCGCGATCCTGCCACGCGGTGATGACCATGCACCGGCCGCTGGTCCTGTCGGTCATCAGGTGCGCGCTGCACAGCCCGTTCATGTCCATGAGCGCCGGGACGCCACTGGTGCGGAATTCCTCGATGAACGAGTCGATGTTCGCCGGCGCACAGTCGGCCCGGACCATGCGGACTCCGGCGCCCTCCGGCGGCCGGGAGCGGCGGATGAAGACCGGCACCTCGTAGAGCTCGACCGAGACGCTTGCTCGCAGCCGCTCCGCGACCTCCTTGCGGGAGACCTGGACGGCCTGCTCGCTCGCGGTCATCGCGTCGGGGCTATCCCAGTAGGACGCGACGATGCAGACCCCGGTATCCGCGTTAACCAGGCAGGCAAGGCCCCGGTTGCCGTGCTGCCCTTCGACATGCGGACGGACCGTTCCCTCCAGGTACCTGGTCGCCTCGCTGAGTTGCGCCGGATCTCCGGCAAGCATGTTCATCCGTGCGTACATGAGCTGCCCCCTCGGCAGGACGTCATTGTCGTGCCACGGCCTACGCCTGGCCCCTTGAGTTAAGCACCGGGGCGCCCGGGTGGAAAGACGGATAAATATCGAACATCGCCATACATTGACCCGGCATTTTTCCTGGTCACGCATTAGATTCCGATTCAAGCACCTGGCTCACCTGACGTGAATCACGTCTCCGGCCGAGACCGCCACCGGCGCGGCGCCGGAAGCCGGCGCCACTAGCAGCCGCCCGTCCGCGTCGATGTCTTCCGCCGCGCCGGACAGGACGCGGCCGCCGGGCAGCTCAACCCGGACCGACCGGCCGAGCGTCGCGCACAGAGCGCGGTACTCCTCCAGCAGCCCGGTACGCGCCGTATCGGGGTCATCCCTGAAGGCCGTGTACCGGCGTTCCAGCTCGCGCAGTATCCCGGCCAGCAAGGCCTCGCGGGACACGGAGGCGCCCTCGACGAGCAGCGACGTCGCGGGCAGGCCGGCCGGCGACACCGGGAGCGCATCAGCCGGCGTGGCCACGTTCAACCCGATGCCGATCACCACGGCATCGCCCGACTGCTCCGCCAGGATGCCGGCCAGCTTTCGCGACCCGACGAGCACGTCGTTCGGCCACTTCAACACGGCAGCCACGCCAGAGACGTCGCGCACCGCACTAGCGACAGCAACCCCGGTCAGCAGCGGCAGCCAGCCCCGCTGCGAGGCCGGCACAGAGGCGGGGCGGAGCAGCACGGAGAACGTCAACGATGCGCCGGGCGCGGAGACCCAGGACCGCCCCATCCGGCCACGTCCCGCGACCTGCGACTCGGCGACGAGGACCTGGCCTTCCGCGCCACCGCGCCGGAGCAGGTCCGCGTTGGTGGAGCCGGTGACGGCCACGACCTCGAGCGACGTCCACAGGCCGCCGGCGCCCGGCCCGGAGTCACCGGAATCCGGGCTGGCTAGGGCCGCGCGCACCGCGCCGGGGTCCAGCGGTGCCGCCGGGTTCGAAGCCGCGCCCATCACGAACCGATGGCGAGGCGGATCCGCCGGAAGCCCTTGCCCTTGTTCTCGACCTTCACGACCGAGATGCGGCCGACCTGAGACGTCGACGCGACGTGGATGCCGCCGTCGGCCTGCTGGTCCAGGCCGACGATGTCCACGATCCGCACGTCCTTGACGTCCTCAGGCACCAGGTTGGTCGCGGTCCTGATGATGTCCGGGATCTCGAACGCCTCGGCCCGTGGCAGCGTGCGCACCACGATCTGCCGGTCGAGGCGCAGCTCGGCGTTGCACGCGTCCTCGACGGCCCCTTTAAACCCTGGCGGCACGCTCTCCAGGTTGAAGTCCATCCGCGCCGTCAGCGGCTCCATGTTCCCGCCGGTCACCAGCGCGCCGAAGTCGCGGAACACTACTCCGCATAGCACGTGCAGCCCGGAGTGCGTCCGCATCAGCGACGTCCGCCGCTCATCCTCGACCGCGCCGCGCACCGTGGTGCCGGCAGCGGGCAGCGGGTCGCCGTCCAGCGGCACGAGGTACACGTCGTCCGGGCTCTTGCGCGCGTCCACGATCCGGGTCTGCACGCCGCCCCACAGCAGCACGCCGTGGTCCGGCGGCTGGCCGCCGCCGCCCGGATAGAAGGCCGAACGGTCAAGCACGATCCCGTCCGGGCCGGCGGCCAGCACTACCGCGTCCCACTCGCGCAGGGTCTGGTCATCTAGGTCAAGCCGGTGTGTCCTGCTCACGCCCCGCAGCCTACTGCCGCGCGGCCGCCAGCGCGTGCCGCGCCGTCACCCGCACGTGCGCCACCGCGAGGAACGCGCCGAGCACCCCGAGCACCGCGAGCGCGACCGACGTGGCCAGGTAGGCGTTCGCCGACGAGATCGCGAAGGCGCTGGAGCCGCCCAGTGAGCCGGGCAGCCGCCCGGCCAGGTTCAGGTACAGCGTGCCGAACGTCGCCACGCCGGTCACGATCCCGAGCTGGATCACGGTCACGACGACCCCGCTGGCGTCGGCCGCGATCGCTACCGGCACCCGGGACAGCACCCGCGTCATCAGCGGGCCGAACGCGGCCGCCATGCCGGTCCCGGCAACGGCCGACGCGACGTACACCCAGAAGCTGGTCCCGTCATCGCCAGACCGGAACAGGAGGGCCAGCCAGAGCAGCCCGATCGCGTTCACCACGAACCCGGCGGCCGGCAGCAGCGCGTGATACCGCGCGGGAAGCCGCTGCCAGTTGAGGCTGACCAGTGCGAACGCCACCGCGGCCGGCGCGAAGGTGAGCCCCGCCCGCAGCGCCGACTCACCGAACCCGTCCTGCAGCTGCAGTGCGAACCCGAACAGCCAGCCGCCGAACACCATCATCGCGGCGAACAGCCCGCCGATCCCGGCCAGCACGCCGGGCAGGCCGAGCAGGGCACGCGGCAGGATCGGCTGCCCGCCGCGCGCGGCGACCCGGTGCTCGACGAAGCCGAGCAGACCGAACCCGGTGACGGAAGCCAGCAGCAGCGCCCACCCCCACGCGGGCCAGCCAAGCGGCTGCCCGAGCACCAGCGGCAGCACGAACGCGAGCACGGCCGGGGTCAGCACCAGCAGGCCGGGCAGGTCGAGCCGTCGCCCGGTCAGGTCCCGGCCGCCAGGCAGCATCCCCGTGCACAGCAGCACCGCGACCCCGATGGGCACGTTCACCAAGAAGACCGACCGCCACGTGCTGCCGAACACGTCCGCGCTGATGAGCAGGCCGCCGACCACCTGGCCGAGCACCGCGCCGCCCGAGATCACCGTCGCGTACAGGCTCATCGCCCGCGCGCGCGGGCCCGGCGACTGGTACGTCCGCTGCAGCAGGCTGAGCACCTGCGGGATCATCAAGGCGGCGCCCGCCCCCTGCGCGAAGCGCAGCCCCACCAGGACGCCGGCCGTCGGTGCCAGCCCGCAGCCCAGCGACGCCAGCGTGAACAGCAGCACTCCCGTGCGGAACACCCGCCGGTGCCCGAGGATGTCGCCGAGCCGCGCGCCGGTGATGAGCAGCACCGCGTACGCGATCGTGTACCCGGCAACGATCAGCTGCAGCAGGGCCCCGGACGCGTGCAGGTCGGCATGCATCGACGGGATCGCGACGTTGACGATATTCGTGTCGAGCACCGCCATCAGCTGCCCGGTCAGTACGACCGCCAGCACGACGCTGGATCGTCGCCCGGTCCCGGCAGACGTCCGGCGCCCGGCGCGCAGCGGAAGGCGTTCGATGAGTTCTGTCATGTCACCTAGTCTGGTTGGCAACTTATTCTGGTACCAAGAGCCTGCTTATCCTGGTACCAACAGCACCTGGCAACGTCGGCACTCCCACGACAGAATGGACCACGTGACCGTGACCACCGCGAACGGAACCGCGGCTCGCCGCACCGAGCTGGCCGCATTCCTGCGCACTCGCCGGGAGCGCATCAGCCCGGAGGACGTCGGCCTGCCGCCGGGTACCCGCCGCCGCACCGCCGGCCTGCGCCGTGAGGAACTGGCCCAGCTCGCCGGCGTCGGCGTCACCTGGTACACGTGGCTGGAGCAGGGCCGCCCGATCAACGCCAGCGTCCAGGTCCTCGACGCGATCGGGCGCACCCTGAAGCTCGACGCCACCGAGCGCGCGCACCTGTTCCGTCTCGCCGACGTCCCCGGCGCGGCCGGCATCGCGGCCTGCGACGACTGCCCGCTGCCTGACGAGGTGCAGCAGATCCTCGACGCGCTCCCGTTCCCGGCCTGCGTGGTGACGGAGCGGTTCGACCTGCTTGCCTGGAACGCCGTGTACGCGGCGCTGTTCCCCGCGGTCACGTCCGCCCCTGCCGACGAACGGAACACTCTGCTGTCCGTCTTCACCAGCCTGCCCTGCTGCGCCCCCTACGACAATCACCAGCAGTCGTGCGCAACCATGGTCGGGCAGCTGCGCGTCGCGTACAGCAAGCACCTCGGCGACCCCGCCTGGACGCACTTCATCCGCCACCTGGAGGCGGAAAGCCTCGCGTTCGCCGAGGCCTGGGCGGCACACGACGTCGCGCAGCCGACCGGCATGGTGAAGAACCTCCGCCACCCGGGCGTCGGCCGCGTCACCGTGACGTCCACTAGCTTCGCCGTGAACGCCGTGCCCGGCGTCCGGATGACCGTGTACACCCCGGCCGATGAGCAGAGTAAAAAGGCAGTCGCCCGGCTGGCCGCGGGCGAAGAGGCGGACGCCCGCTTCCCCTGCTGGTCCGCCCATCATCCGGAACGTAAGGTGCCTGCTCTCACCGCCTGACTTCTCCCCCGCGCCGCCAAGGGGGTCGATGGGCCATCGACCCCCTTCTATGGCGGTGGATGGACCATCGACCGCCATCAGGGCCCGGTGGCTGGCACCGGGGCGGGACGGGCGGGGCGGCGGGGCTGGCGCCGGGCCGGGCCCGGCGGCGCGGCAGGGGCTCAGCCCGTGTTCTGGAGGCCCGCGGCGATGCCGCTGACCGTGAGGAGCAGCAGGCGCTCGTCGGAGCCGACATCCTCGGGGGCCTGGTCCGCGCGCAGCGCGGACAGCGCGCGCAGCTGAAGGTAGGAGAGCGCGTCCACGTACGGGTCGCGCAGCACGATCGCGCGGGACAGCACCCGCCGGTCGGCCAGCAGCCGGTCGTGCCCGGTGACGGCCAGCACCAGGCGCCTGGTCAGGTCGTACTCGGCGAGCACCCGGTCGGTCAGGTCCTGACGGCCGCCGAAGGCGAGGTACCTGGCGGCGATCGCGCGGTCGGTCTTCGCGAGGCTCATCTCGGCGTTGTCCAGCAGCGTGGCCAGCAGCGGCCAGGCGCTGTAGGCACGGCGGAGCGCCGTCAGGCCCTCGATCGGCAGGCCCTCGTCGGAGTCGCCCGCGGCGACGCCGGACCACGCCGCGGCGGCCAGGCCGCTGCCCAGGCCGTACCAGCCGGGCAGGTTCAGCCTGGTCTGCGCCCACGCGAACACCCACGGGATGGCCCGCAGGTCCTCAAGGCCGAGCGGTCCGCCGCCAAGCCCGCGGCGCGACGGCCGGGAACCGATCCGCAGCCCGGAGATCTCCTCCAGCGGGCTGACCCTGGCGAACCACTCCGCGAACCCCTCGGCCTCCACCAGCGCGCGGAACGCCCGCCGCGCCGCGTCGTCGATGTCGGTGGCCAGCGCGCGGAACGCCGTCGCGGCCGTCCCGTTCCGCGCGGCCACCGACGGCGAGGAGGCGAGCAGCACCGCCGAGGTGACCTGCTCGAGGTGGCGCAGCCCGATGGCCGGCGTGCCGTACCTGGCGAAGATCACCTCGCCCTGCTCGGTGACCTTGAACCGGCCGTCCACCGAGCCCGGCGCCTGCGCCAGCACCGCGCGGCCCGCCGGGCCGCCGCCGCGGCCAAGCGCGCCGCCCCGGCCGTGGAACAGCGTCAGCCGCACGTCGTGCTCGGCCGCCCACGCCGCCATCGCCGCCTGCGCGTCGAACAGCCGCAGCGTCGCCGAGGCCGGGCCGAGCTCCTTGGCCGAGTCGGAGTAGCCGAGCATCACCTCAAGATGCCGCCCGTTGGCTGCCAGCCGGGCGGCTACTGCGGGCAGCGCGAGCATCGCGGTCAGCACGGACGGCGCCCGCGCCAGGTCATCGCCGCTCTCGAACAGCGGCACCACGTCGAGCACCGGGCCGTCCCCTTCGGGGAACGCGTACCCAGCCAGCTCGTAGACGGCCGCGACGTCGTCGGCCGAGGTGGTGAACGAGATGATGTAGCGGCGGCAGGCCGCCACCCCGAACCGGCGCTGGATCCACCCGATGACCCTGATGGTGTCCAGCACCTCGAGGGTCATCGGGGAGAGTTGGGCAGGCGGCTGATCAGGAGATACAACCGTTGACGCCCGCAGCTCCGCCAGCGCCTTCGCGTGCACCCGGGAGTGCTGCCTGACCTCAAGGCCGGCCAGGTGGAACCCGAACGTCTCCGCCTGCCAGACCAGGTGCTGCAGCTCCCCGTAGGCCTGGCGCGTCGCGCCGGCCGCCGCCAGTGACGACTGGACCAGGCGCAGGTCGGCGAGGAATCCGGCAGGCCCGCCGTAGCCGAGGTCGGCGTCCCGCGAGCGCGTCGCGGCCAGGCGCTCGGCCGCGTACAGCAGGTAGACGCGGTACGGCTCTTGCGGCGACCTGGCGGTGATCTCCGCAAGCAGCTGCGGGTGGGCGGCGGACGCGGCGGCCAGCGCGCGGCGCAGTTCCGCCGACGGCGGCGCGGACCCGTCGGTCACGGTCAGTGCCCGGCCGATCCTGCTGGTCGCGGCCTCCAGCGCGCGCAGCGCGTGATCGGCCTGGATGAGCGCGGCCTCCCTGGTGACCGCCGCGGTCACCGTCGGGTTGCCGTCCCGGTCGGCGCCGACCCAGCTGCCGAACCGCAAGAACGCGGGCACCGGCGGCGCGGCCCGGCCACTGTCCGGGCCGAGCAGCACGTGGTCCATCGCCCGGTACACGGCGGGCACCAGCCGGAACAGCGTCTCGTCGAACGCGGTCATCACCGTGCGGACCTCGTCGGCGGGCGTCATCCCGGCCACCCGCAGCTGCGCGGTCCGCCACAGCAGGTCGACCTCCTCGTGCAGCCGCCGCCGCACCTCCGCCTGCTGCGCCACACCGGACGGCTGGTCGTCGATCTCGGTGAGCAGCCCGCTGAGCCGGCGCAGCGACGCCACCACCGCGCGGCGGCGCGCCTCGGTCGGGTGCGCGGTGAACACCGGGTGCACCCGCAGCCCGGCCAGCAGGTCGTGCACGTGACCGAGGCCCTGCTCGGCGGTGATCCGCGCGACCGCGTCCGCGAGCGACTCGCGCGGCGGGCTGTCCCCGGAATCGCGCTCCCGCAGCGTGCGCACCCGCTGTTGCTCTTCCGCCAGGTTGGCGAGGTGGAAGTAGACGGTGAA
>Ga0070698_100005304_pt1 | contig 14103 bp, 12 predicted proteins | sample KBSK1502metaG_FD_65477 | JGI IMG/M metagenome (GOLD analysis project Ga0070698, IMG submission 65477) | Corn, switchgrass and miscanthus rhizosphere microbial communities from Kellogg Biological Station, Michigan, USA - KBS K1-50-2 metaG | ecosystem: Host-associated > Plants > Roots >...
CCGCGATATGATCTCCGGCTTTACTAAAGTCACCTTTTTCGAACATGCTGATTATTGCTTTGGTATTTTCCAGGTTCTTTTTGGCTTTTTCGCTTGCGCCATCTTCATGAGCATTGTTATTGGTGCAGGTTACAAAGCAGCTTAAAATAACCGCTGATACAGCGAATGCTAATTTTTTCATGTGCAATCGGTTTAAATTAAATAATAAAATGTTTGAAAAGATTTCAAAGGCCACGGCTTAAGTGAAAGAAGAATGTAAGTTCTTAAAGGGAGGATAAGAAGTTCTAAGTTGGGAATATAAAGCTATCAATTTTGTTCCAAAAAAAACAAGTAATGTTTTTTGCTTTTTACGCCTTTGTTGGTATGTTGCCGGGGCTTGTGTATAGACTACCAACAAACAAAACAGGAGCTATCCATAATTTTATCCAGCAATTCAGCCAGTATTAGGGAACCCGATGTTTTTTTCACTAATCTATCGTATCATCAGTTATTTCTGAAAAATAATTTCTATTTTGTCCTGTCAACTTTTTTTGAATTAAAAAACAACACTATGCTCGAAATCATTGCTTTGATCTTTTTAACCCGTAATATCGGAAACCTTGCTGAAAGAAAAGGTTTGAAAAAAGGTTGGTGGAAATTTTATACGGTTATCGGCTGGTTTGGTGGTGAAATAATCGGAATCGTTTTATCGATCATGATCTTCCAAACAGAAGAGACTCTTGCTCTATTACCACTTGGTTATGCTTTTGCTATTGGCAGCTATTTTATTTTGAAAGCAGTTTTATCCAAGAAGCCAGATGTTGAAACACCTGCCTTTGAGTTCGAGGGGCAGAACCAGCAGCCGTAAATAAGCAGATTCTGTGCCTTTGTTAGTCGTCGGTGTGTGTTTAGTATGCCAACAAATCAATAATTAAGAATAATAGTATTGGGCCCGGCTACAGTACATTTTATTGAATCAGTAAATGTCGATGTCATACCAGGACCATAGCCTTTCCTCCAACTCACTTTAGTAAAAACATTTGCTCCTGTCACTCTGGTAAAATCAGTATAAGGTAATGGAGCAGAACCATTGTACCCATATATGCCCCCGGTTGTATAGTCTAAAAGATAATTTAGTTCAAAATAAATAAAATTATCAGTTTGTGTTCGCTGAAGCTTTATATTAAGGTTTGTCGCCTCGTACATTGTAAATTTTATATTTTGAGCTAATGGAACATACTGACCAAGCGAAGTTGCTAAAACACCGTTATATGAACCATTTGCAATATAGCCACCCGGAAGTGGCACTTCCACATATAACCTGTTGCCGTGAAAACGTGAGCTATCAACAGATAAGTTTAGATAAAAATTTCCCTGGGCATCAGTTTTAGATCTTGCGATCTCATCCTCAGGACAGATATAACACAATCCCGCATCTTCCCAATAAACTCTTACAGGAAGATCTGCTAAACCTTTACGGTTCGAAGAGTCCCAGGCTTTTCCGCTAAATATTACATTCGCACAATTCCCCCGGCATTTTTCAAATTTTTCTTTTGAACAGGACACTATTAAAAATAACAGGATCAAAAATGCATTTGTTGCAATAGCGACGTTTATCTTTTTCATTTCAGTGATTTTAGATTTGAATGATAATTTCAATTCAAAACTAAAATTGTATTGAGCCAGGGAATAATTGAATTTTGCAGATGAATTCAGGGGATTTGCAATTTTTGCAAATTGTTTTATATAGTTGTAATTAAGTATTAATAAGCAAGATTAAAAAGGCTTAATTTCCTTATTTTAAATAACCAATCATGGAAATAGAAATCTTCACACTCTGCGATTTTGCGCAGGATAATAACAGCAAACTAACTGTGGTAGGAACATTTGATTCTATACATTCAAAACAGTTTCCTTTTGTACAACAAAGTTTTTCTGTTGCATGCCGGTTACGGTTTTCAGAAAAAGAAACCGGCCCACATGATATGCGATTAAGATTTACTGGTGCGAATAAAGAAGAAGTGATTAAACCGATCGAAGGACAAATGAATATTGCAAAACCACAGAACGGGCAATACTCTGCCGTTAATCTTGTTTTTAATTTTAACCAGGTAAAATTTGAGAAAGCAGGCCGCTATTCATTTGAACTTTATATTGATGATGAATGGACATCGGGCTTGCCGTTGTTTGTAAATCAAGTTGCATAACATTGTTGAGTATTTGTCACCCTGAGCCATCCTGAGCTTGTCGAAGGACGAAGGGTTGTTGGGCTTTAGTACAAAAGATGATCAGGGCTTCGGCAAGCTCAGCCTGACAATCTTTTAATTAGGATCATTTTTAGGTTTAGTACTTGATTTAGAAAACTCTTTCAGCTTCTCAAAATTCTGCGCTATCAAGGCCTGTTTCTTTTTTCTTGACCAACCTTTAATTTGCTTTTCTCTTGCTATTGCCTGGTTCACGTCAGTAAAAGCTTCGAAATATTTTAATTCAACAGGTCTTCGTAAATAAGTATAAGAATTTTCATCCTGGCCAGTATTGTGTCCCATATTCTTTTTTCAAGATCATTAGTTATACCGATATAATAACTCCAGTCTTTGCATTCAACAATGTAAACAATGTATGTATGCCCGATCTTCATTGCATTTTAAAAGCAGAATTTTTCACTTAATTGATTACGTAATTCGTAAATAAGTATAAACAATTGTATCTTAAAAGATAACCTATACAACAAACAACCGTTTATCAAATTACTTCTTCATTCATTTGTATAGTAAGCGTTTCATTCATATATTTGCATCTCAAAACTGAGCAAGAAATAAATACTACAAAGAACGTAACCTAACCAGTCCTATTTAAATTTCCTGGTTTTATTACTTCCCAAGAGCTCAGACGATTGTTAACCGACAGATTAAAAAAAAGGAGAGTATTATGAAGAGCATTATTATGCCCGTACATGAACAATTAGATGAAACAAAAGATCAATTGTTCAACGAAGTAAAAGAAACAGTGGCGAAAACCTCAACTGTAAAAGATCAGAAAAAGAGAACATTTACTGTGCAGGAAATGTGGAACAGGCAGCGACAAGCAAAGTCAGCCAGTGACATGATGCGCAGATGGAGCCTTAACTGATGAAAACTAAAACCCGGCTTAGGGCCGGGTTTTTTATAAGCAATTAGCTCAACTGTGGTAAAGGTGAATCCCGATAGCTACCGGGAAAGATCTTTATATTATCCTGAATGCCTTAACGAATGATGTGGCAACAAAAGGTAATATCAAAGTAAGCCACTCCCAATGACTGTAAATAGCAAAAATAAGACCTGCGGTTGAAGCAAGTAATATTACCCACCAGATCATTGTAGAATTTTTTTGCTCTTCCATTCTTTAAAAAATTTGTTGGCGCAAAGATAAGGGAGCGGAATTAATTTAAGATTTTAGATTGCAGATTTCAGGATTTTCTTTTTAAACATTGAACCCACAAGAATGGCAATTGCAAATAAAGCCCCGCTTAAAGCGATTATCCATTTGCTATTAACAACGACATGATAAAAACCAAATTCATCGCCTATCACCGGGCTCTTTAACCATTTAAGCAAATAATAATTTTCTATAACATCAAAGGTCCAACCGAAGATTTGCAAAAAGGCAAGGATAAATAATATTCGCTTTAAATTTTTCCTCCCGGTAGTTATCGGGATCACTTTTTCTGAAGCCATCATACAGAGACAAGAAATGCCGGGATAAACACCTGCCATAAAAATGAAATCAAAACTCAAATGATAACCCAGTATTGTTTTTACTTTATCGGTGATCCCTGAGAGTATTTCAACGATCTTTTCTTTTGGATAAAACAATTCCAATCCAAAAATTGAGATCTTCTCACCATTATAAACAAGGTCATTTTCCATCCATTTCATAGCAAAAGCTCCAGCAATGAACAAGCCCAGGCAAAAAAGAAATAATCTTTGCCAGCGGGAAAAATTATTTTTCATGCTCATAGTTTTAAATGTTTGTGGGAGGTATCCTAAAAATCGCTTTTTAAAATGAAGTTTTTCATTACTTTCGTTCAATGTGTCAAAAGGACACAGCAGTAAGGATGGCTCTAAAAGGCTCTAATTACAAGTCTTAATGGTTGATTGTCTGCTTGCCTGACTAATTTATGAGAATACAGTTTTACTTACGTTTCAAGACTTCTTTTGGCCAATCATTGTGGATTAGCGATAATGGGGAGTTGGGCACTGACCTTATCAAAGGCGCTACCCCCATGACTTATCTGAACGATGAATTTTGGTTTGCCAACATTAAGATCAATAAGGAAGAAGCTTCCTCGTTTTATTACAAGTATGTTCTTCGTCACGAAGATGGTGAGATCGTCCCGGAATTTGGTAAGGATCGTTTGATAGATGTGCCGGAACACGGGGTAAAAGAAGTGCAATTGATCGACACATGGAATCATGCCGGGGAATATGAAAATGCTTTTTATTCAACTCCATTTGCTGATATACTATTAAAAAGACCAGCGTCAAAATCGTCGGCAAAATCTCCGAAGGAGCCCTCACGGACAAAAGATAAGTTCACGCATATTTTCAAAGTAAAAGCTCCATTGCTTAAAAGGAATGAATGTGTTTGCGTTGGCGGCAGTGCAAAAGAAATGGGTGAGTGGCAAATGATAAAACCCATTTTATTAAAGAAAGAAAAAAATTGGTGGATCTGCAAGCTTGATCTGTCTGAAGAAGTTTTTCCCTTAGCATATAAATATGGGGTTTATAACAAAAAAGAAAAAAGGTTTACCCATTTTGAAAAGGGCGATAACAGGATCGTTTTCGCAGAACCGGAAAAAAAGAAATTGATCATTCTTCATGATGGGTTTATTCATTTACCCAATAATACATGGAAAGGCGCCGGTGTTGCAATTCCCGTTTTTAGTTTACGAAGTAAAAAAAGTTTTGGTGTTGGAGAATTCAGCGATCTGAAATTATTGGCGGATTGGGCAAAAACAACCAGCTTACGCCTTATACAGATATTACCAGTGAATGATACGATCGCTAATCATAGTTGGTCCGATTCATATCCTTATGCCGCTATTTCTGCATTTGCATTGCATCCGCTTTATATCAATCTTGAAAAGGTTGCCGGTAAATCGAATGCGGCAAAAATTAAAGCTCTGTCCGAAAAGCAACAAGAGTTGAATAAGCTGCCCTATGTTGATTATGTAGAAGTCGTAAAAACAAAACTTGAAGTGTTGAATGAGATTTTTAGTGACACCTCAACTGATTTTTTTGATGACGGGGATTACAAAGAATTTTTTTCTGCGAATAAATATTGGCTAATGCCCCATGCAGCCTTTTGTTATCTGCGTGATAAATATCAAACATCTGATTTCAGTAACTGGGAGAATTTTTCTGCTTATAATAAAAAAGCAATTGAAAAACTTTCGGCAAAAAATTCTTCTGCATACAGGGAAATTTCATTTCATTATTTTGTACAGTTTCATTTGCATAAACAATTAAAAGAAGCTGTTGATTACTGTCACAAACAGGGAATTGTATTTAAAGGCGACATTCCTATTGGTGTTTATCGTTATGGTTGTGATACATGGGTTGATCCCGAGTTATATAATTTGGGTTTCCAGGCAGGGGCGCCGCCTGATGATTTTGCAGTGAAAGGACAGAACTGGGGTTTCCCGACTTATAATTGGAAAAAAATGCAGGAGGATCATTTCGAATGGTGGCGCAAACGATTTGAGCAAATGAGTAATTACTTCGATGCATTCCGCATTGATCATATACTTGGATTTTTTAGAATATGGAGTATCCCTATTGATGCAGTGGAAGGGATCATGGGACATTTTGTGCAGGCAATACCTGTGCATGTAAATGAATTCGGCGAAAGAAGTATATGGTTTGATCATAATCGTTTTTGTAAACCTTTTATCAATGATACAGCGCTGGATGAAATATTGGGTAATTATTCAGGGAAAATAAAAGCAGATTTTCTTATAAGAAAAGAATATGGTTTGTATGATCTGAAACCGGAATATGATACGCAAAGAAAAGTGGAAACTTATTTTGCTTCGCTCGAAGAACATGAGGATAATGAAAAATTGAAATCAGGCTTATTCAATTTGATCTCAAATGTTATTCTTTTTGAAGAGCCGGGCACAGAGGGAAAGCAATTTCATTTCAGGATCGGCGCTGATAAAACAATTTCCTTCCGTTATCTTAATAATGATCAAAAGAAAAAATTGTATGATCTCTATGTAAATTATTTCTTTAAACGACAGGATGATTTTTGGATGAAAGAGTCAATGCATAAGCTTCCTTATTTGAAACGTGCCACTAATATGCTGATATGTGGTGAAGATCTTGGAATGGTTCCTCATTGTGTGCCTGATGTGATGCAGCAGCTCGGTATTCTTAGTTTGGAAATTCAACGCATGCCGAAAAAAGCTGGGTTCGAATTTTTTCTTCCGGAGGAAGCGCCATATTTATCAGTTATCACTCCATCAACGCATGATATGAGCACTATCCGCAGCTGGTGGGAAGAAGATAGAGCAAGAATAACTTCATTTTATCATCATGTGCTCGGGCATTATGGTGATCCTCCTGTTCATTGCGAACCCTGGCTGAATCGTGCAATCATCATTCAACATTTATATTCACCGGCCATGTGGAGTATTTTTCAATTACAGGATATTCTTGGCATGAGTGAAAAGCTGCGCAGGGAAAATCCGCATGAAGAAAGAATAAATGTTCCCGCCGATCCGAATAATGAATGGAAGTACAGGATGCATTTGCTGCTTGAAGACCTGATCAACGAATCAGAGTTTAATGATGAGCTGAAAGATTATATTGAGTCGTCAGGCAGATAATATTTTTTGAAGTAATAACAACGGAGACACAACGACACCAAGATACACAGAGATTATTCTCCGTGATTCTTTGTGCACTTTGTGTCTCTGTGGTTCAAAAACTAAACTGAGAAGCTACCCATTTCATTTATTTTTGAATTTCAACTTATTTGCATTCCTATTTTCTCTAATTGTTTTCAGCATATTTGCAAAATGAAAATCACTGCACATTCTTTCAACCTGCCTTTTCGTTATCCATTTACTATCTCACGGGGTACAAAAACTCATCAACCAACTTTAATAGTTGAACTGGAACATTTTGGTAAAAAAGGTTATGGCGAAGCACCTTCGATAAAATATTATGATATCACAGTTGAACAAATGATCGAAGAGCTTGAAAAGAAAAAAACATTTGTTGAAAAATTTGCTTTTACAGAACCCGAACGTTACTGGCATTACCTGCATCATCTTATGCCGAATAATCCATTTCTTGTTTGTGCATTGGATATTGCGGCATGGGATCTTTATGGTAAAATGAAAGGCAAGCCGCTTTATAAACTTTGGAATCTCGATATTTCAAAAAACCCGATCACTGATTATACGATTGGTATTGATACAATTGATAAGATGGTAGAAAAGATGAAAGAAAAACCATGGCCGATCTATAAAGTAAAAGTGGGAACGGAAAATGATATTGAAATGGTAAAAGCGTTGCGACAAAATACAGATTCAATTCTTCGTGTTGATGCAAATGCCGGATGGACTTTAGAGCAAGCATTACAAAAAATTCCTTTATTGAATGAATTGGGTGTCGAATTGGTTGAACAGCCTTTGGCAAGAGATAATTGGGAGGGAATGAAAATTCTTTATAAAGAATCTCCTTTGCCTTTGTTTGCTGATGAAAGTTGTGCATTAGAAAATGAAGTTGAAAAATGTCATGGATTTTTTCATGGCATAAATATAAAACTCACAAAATGCAGCGGCATTACTCCCGCAAGAAGAATGATAAAAAAAGCAAAAGAATTGAATATGCAGGTAATGATCGGCTGCATGAATGAAACTACAATTGGCACTGCAGCTATTGCACATTTATTGCCATTGCTCGATCATGTTGATATGGACGGGCCATTGTTATTGGCTGAGGATGTTGCAACTGGAATTAGCTACGATAATGGTAAGATCTGTTATTCAGATGGAGCTGGATTGGGTACTACTTTCCAAGGTGTTTTTCAAAAATAGAAATGCAGTTTATGATCCAGGTTCTTTCTTCCACTATCCGACAATTTTCATTATAGTACTGAGGAGAGTAAAAATATAATTTCTTGAAGTTGTTTTTCGTAATGATGTCAAATTCATACTCAGGGCCATCATCAATGTCATACATAGTTTCTACAATTTCTATCTTTCCGTTTTTATGCTTTATAGTGTCTTGCTTGCCTACACATCTCATTTTTTTTGTTCTTTCATCTTCCATAATAAACAAATGATTTTCGATCAACGAATCCCAAATAATTTTGCCAATACTATCATTGATTTTGTAAATCGAGTCACGAACAGATTTATCAAAATAAAATGGATCCGTATTTAATTCAATTTTATACCATCCTGATTTATTGTAAGCAAACACTTTTATATTATGATCAGGCCCCCAGTTACTGTAACCACTTAGAGAAACAAGTATGTCAAACTTAGTTGTATATGTTGTCAAAATAGAATGCTCCGGATATGTATCCTTTGGGTTCAGATTTTTAAATTCTGGGATATCAAATGTTTTCTGTCCGTGGACTTTGAATAGCAATAAATTGAATAAAATTAATAGAGCAAATGATTTCATAAGCAATATGTGGTTGACAAATCCAGTTATGAGATTCATTCAACTCATAGTTCCATAAGAGAAAAGAAGTTATAACAGGAAATACTCCTGATTAATTCCATTTCATAAATAATTTTACGTAAACACTTACGTTATATACCTGGCAAATCATTATTTGCCTTAAAATCCTTTATCTATGAAAAGCGGAACCAACAAGTTTCTGGCAATTATCTTTTGCCTATTCTGCTGCAGTATTAATTCCTGGTCACAAGATCAAAGCAAAGGAACCTATATTGGCCTTTTTGTGGGCAAAATGAATTACCAGGGAGATCTGAATCCAAACAGCTTCACATTTGCTCATTCAAAAGCTACAACTGCAATTACTATTCGCCAATCTTTGAACAGATGGGTCTCTTTAAAAGGAGGTTTTGCAATTGGGCACATTGAAGCAGCAGACCGCTACAACCGCGATTATTTAAAACCACGCAATCTTAGTTTTTCTACAACGATCAAAGAAGCTTCACTTAGTATGGAAACTTCGTTGCTCGATCTGTCAACAACACATTTTACACCTTATGTATATGGAACCGTTTCACTTTATCATTTTAATCCATGGGCTTATGATAATAGCGGCAAAAAAACTTTTTTGCAACCATTGAGTACCGAAGGACAAGGCCTTTCTCAATTTCCAAAACAAAAACCATATAAACTTACCCAGCTGGCTCTTGGTTTTGGTGTAGGAGCACGATATGCAATTGGTGACAATATGAATATAGGTGTTGAATTCAGCCAGCGAAAAACTTTTACTGATTATCTGGATGATGTTAGCAGTATGTATGTTGATCGCAATACTTTGCTACAGGCAAAAGGAGCCAAAGCAGTTGAGATGGCTTATCGTGGTGATGAATTGCCGGGTGGGCAACCTTATCCCAATCATGGCGAACAAAGAGGTACGCCTTCTGAAATGGATTGGTATTATTTCTTTGGAATAAATTTCGAGATCAGGTTATCTGCAATTGGTCAATTGTTTAATGGGTTAAAAGCGGAAAGTTCTTCAGCACTTCATAATACCCGCTGCCCCAAAAATGTGCAACAATAGCTACATGTGAATTGTCCGAAGGACTCCTTTGGAGGGGATAATATATATTACCTTTTTTGCTAATTCAGGCCTTATTTTTGCAAAAGGAACGCAAACCTGGCTCATGAAAACATTTTCCCTGTTCATTTTTTTATTGCTTAATATCTTATTTCTTCCTGCACAACGTGTACATATTGGTGTGGCAGGTGGATTTGCTAACTATAATGGTGACTTACTCGACAAAATTTATCCCAAAAAAATAACAAACGGATTCATTGGATTTACTGTTCATTATGAACTGCAGGACCAGATCCTTATCCGCGGCGCTTATAATTTTGCACGAGTAAATGGAAGTGATACTTATAGCGAAAAGTCATATTTGGTATTAAGAAATTTGCAGTTTGAATCAGCCATTTCAGAGTTCAGCGTAGTGGGAGAATATTATTTGTTCAATTTATATCAAAAGAGATTTTCGCCCTATGGTTTTATAGGCTTGGGTCTTTTTCATTTCGATCCTTATACTTATGATTCAACAGGCCGGAAAGTTTTTTTAAAACCGTTAAGCACAGAGGGCCAGGGAATTTATCCCAATAGGAAACCCTATTCATTATGGCAACCGACCATTCCATTTGGCGGCGGTGTAAAATTTGCGATCACTGAAAATCTTCGGATTGGATTTGAAATTGGTTTGCGAAAGTTATTTACAGATTATCTTGATGATGTTAGCACCAGCTATCCCGATTACAATGATCTGCTTGCTGCAAGAGGACAAACATCAGTTGATTTCTCTTATCGGGCTGATGAAATCCCCGGTGGCGATGCAGCATTTCCAACCAAAGGCACACAACGCGGCGGTGCTGAACAAAAAGATATTTATTACTTCACGGGGCTTAATATTACATTCCGTCCATCTTTTGGCGGAGGCGGTGGCGGTGGTCGCAATCGCGGCTTTGGTAAAAAAGGAAAATTTGGTTGCCCAACTGTTCCATTATAATGTAATATTTAAGATTGTTTGTTGCATATTGACAATTGCTTATTGCTCATTCCAAATTAACTTTGAATTTCATACATAAGCAATGGGCTATCGTAATCAGCAGCATTTTATTGAAACATTAGAAAAACAAGGGGAGTTACTTCGCATTAAAACTTTTGTTGATCCTAAATTAGAAATGGCAGAAATAACTGACCGCATGAGTAAACAACCCGGCGGAGGTAAAGCTTTGTTGTTTGAAAATACCGGATATGATCCTGCCTGCCGGCAGGCAGGTTTCCCGGTTTTAATGAATGCATACGGAAGTGAAAAAAGAATGTGTCTTGCACTCGGCGTTCAGCATTTGGATGATGTTGCAAAAGAAATAGAAAACTTATTCAAGTTATTATCTGCTCCCAAAGAAGGAATACTTGATAAATTAAAAATGCTTCCGAAGTTGAGCCAGTTTGCTTCATGGATGCCGACAGTGAAAAGTGGTAAAGGCGAATGCCAGGATATCGTGATGTGCGAAAAGCCCCTCCTGCAGGGAGGGGTATGGGGTGGGCTTCCAGATATTACAAAACTTCCTGTTATTACTTGCTGGCCAAAAGATGGAGGCCCGTTTGTTACATTGCCGGTAATTCATACAAAAGATCCGAACACAGGTACAAGAAATGTGGGCATGTATAGAATGCAGGTATTTGGGCCAGCGCTTACGGGAATGCATTGGCATAAGCATAAAGTTTCTGCCAAACATTTTAATGAGTATAAAAAATTAAATAAACGAATGCCGGTGGCAGTTGCCCTCGGTGGTGATCCTGTATATGCATATTCAGCAACGGCCCCATTGCCCGAGAATGTTGATGAATATATGCTCGCAGGTTTTTTAAGAAAGAAAAAAGTTGAATTGGTAAAATGCATCACTCAACCAGAAATTGAAGTGCCCGCTGATGCTGATTTTATTATTGAAGGATATGTTGATCCGGATGATGAAATGATCTGGGAAGGGCCATTTGGAGATCATACCGGTTATTATTCTTTACCGGATTGGTATCCGCGGTTTCATATCACTGCAATTACACATAAAAAAGATCCGGTTTACCCGGCAACCATTGTTGGCATTCCGCCGCAAGAAGATGCATGGCTGGGTAAAGCAACGGAAAGGATTTTTTTAGCGCCGATAAAAATGACACTGATACCGGAGATAGTTGATATGGATATGCCGGTGGAAGGAGTCTTTCATAATTTGGTGATCGCAAAAATTAAAAAAGATTATGCGGGGCAGGGACAAAAAGTAATGAACGCAATGTGGGGGGCCGGGCAAATGATGTTCAATAAAATACTTGTGTTGGTTGATGGCGAAATAAAAATTCAGAATTATGAAGAGCTGGCCAAATATGTTTTTAAAAATATAAACCCTGCAACTGATATTAATTTTTCACAAGGACCGATGGATGTGCTTGATCATAGTTGCAGTAAATTAGGATTTGGAGGAAAGATGTGTATTGATGGAACGTTTAAATTTGATGAAGAGGTTGATGAGAACTATGAATTAATAATTAATAATGAACAATTAAAAATTGATTCTTTATTGAAGGAGAAATTTGCAGAAATAGAGATAGTCAATTCATCATTGCTTGCAAAACAAATCCCTTGCTTAATAATATCAGTAAAAAAGAACAGGAAAGGGCATATAAAAGAATTGCATGAACAGGTTTGTTCATTGAAAGAAACAGGAGGAGTGAAGATGATCCTGTATGTGGAACATACAGTTGATGCGAATGATCTTCCAATAGCCTTATGGCGTTTTTGCAACAACCTCGATCCAAAAAGAGATTCTCACATAAGTAAACGAGCAACTTCAAACTTCAAACCTCAAACCTCAAACTATACAGCATGCATAGGCTTCGATGGCACCCGCAAAACAAAAGAGTTTGATGACTTCAATCGGGACTGGCCAAATATTATTGTGGCAGATAATGATACAATAAAAGCAGTTGATGCAAAGTGGAACGATCTCAATATTGGAAAATTTATTCCCTCACCTTCATTGAAGTTTAAAGATCAGATGTACGGAGAAGAAGCAGTAGTAAACTGATCATTCTTTTTTGATCACAATTTTCTGGCCGTCGTTCATTAATACATCATCAAAGAATTTTTTCATTTCTCCATATTTTGCAGCGGGGATCACATGTTTCTTTAAAATTATCTGAACTGAAGAATAAACAGCTTTCTGCGCTTCATCATACCAGCTTTTAGAGATATAGCTTGCATATTCGGTTTTAAATTCTTTAGAAGGCGGAAGCGCATCAACTTTATAACCAGTTGGCAATACATAAACGGTTGTATCAGTTTTTTCAAATGGGAAATCAAAATAAAAATCAAGACGACGATTGTCTGCCTTTGGAAGTTTCCTATTCGATATTTTATATAATCTTTGAGCCAGAAAAAACTTACTGCCTGCGCTAAACTCAGGCACTTTTTCTATTGACATTTTTAGTACCGCTGTATGAGTTGATTCATTTTTTTTTGAAAACTCAAAATCGTCAGGTTGCTTAAAAGAAAGACCCAATACAAGTGATTGTTTTTGCTCATCCCTTTTTTGTTTTAACATGTCATCGATCATTTCCCTGTATTCACCAGCGCTACGAAAAGTTGTTTCCATTTCACCAGAACCATCTTCCTGTAACAATATTTTAGAGTATGCGGAAAAAATATTTGAATGTGAATTGCTTGCCGGTGTTGGAATCAGTACACCGCCGTTTTCAGTTATTACCAATGCATTTTTATTTTCTGTACTTATATCAAGCGATGCAAAATCAAGACTGTTGCTGGTACATTCAAGCCAAACTGAATCTTCTTTCAATGGAACAAAAAGAATTACATGATTAAATCTATTATGAGGAAAATCAGGATCGATCGGCAAGCCGTTTGACTGACGATTAATTAATGCCTGGTAACTTTTTATTCCAACACCAGCGAGGGCAGCTTGCATAAAATTGCTTAAGCCTTTGCAATCCCCATATTTTTTATTTTCTGTAAATGCAGCAGGGAATGGTTTATATCCTCCAATTCCTAATTGAATACTAACATACCGGAAATTTTTCTGGAGGTATTCATAAATGATCTTTATTTTTTCTTTGTCGGTTTTTGCGACGCTTACCATTTCGCGGAAAAAGACCTTTTTATCTTCCGGCAAAACATCAATTCCTTTTTTCAACGATGCATACCACATTCCAAAGCTTTTCCATGATGTCATGTCGCCTTCATAATCATCCATTTTAAATTTATTCGGGGCAAGTAAGATAGAAGGGTAGCGATTTTCATAACTAACGGCGCTTTCTTCATATTCAAATGGCGCCAGGTTATTTACTGTCCATGTATACGATTTTATTTTTCCATCATCTTTTATTGCA
>Ga0070698_100005305_pt1 | contig 14101 bp, 12 predicted proteins | sample KBSK1502metaG_FD_65477 | JGI IMG/M metagenome (GOLD analysis project Ga0070698, IMG submission 65477) | Corn, switchgrass and miscanthus rhizosphere microbial communities from Kellogg Biological Station, Michigan, USA - KBS K1-50-2 metaG | ecosystem: Host-associated > Plants > Roots >...
ATCGGCCACCCGCCGACCGTACGGATCAGCCGCCCCTCACGTCAGCCGGACTGCTCACCTCAGCCGGACTGCCCCGCAGGGGCCACTCCTTCCGGGCGAAGTCCCGGACGGAGCGTAGCGTTTCTTGCCCGCCGAACTCAACCCGAGCAGCCGCGCGGCCAGCAGCCCGCACAACGCGGCCACCGTGGCGAATGCCGCCACCAGGAGAATCCCGCTGACCTCACCCGGCATATCGGGAAGTCTAGGCGAGACCGGGACGCCTGCCGCGCTGCCACGCCGCGGTGAGCCAGCACGGTCCCCCGCGGTCCTCAGCACCCTGCTGCCGAGTTAGGGTTCGGGCATGCCATCTCACGCTCTCGTGATCAAGGTCACTGCGGGCAAGGATGACCCTGAACGCTGCAACCAGGCCTTCACGGTCGGCGCGACGGCGGTCGCGGCCGGCCTTGACGTGTCTCTCTGGCTCACCGGCGAGGCAGCGTGGTTCGCGCTGCCCGGCCGGGCCGGCGACATCGCCCTCCCCCACGCTGCGCCGCTCGGGGATCTGCTTGCCAGCATTCTCGCGGCCGGCACGGTCACCGTGTGCACCCAGTGCGCGGCCCGCAGGGAGATCACCAAGGATGACGTTATCGCCGGCGTACGCATCGCCGGGGCATCGACGTTCCTAGCCGAGATCATCGCCGACGGCACCCAAGCGCTGGTCTACTAGCCAGCGCCCCCATCTGCCCATCACCCCGGCAAGCCCAGCCCCCTCAACCGCCAGCCTCCTCAACCGCCAGCCCATCAACCCGCCAGCCCCATCAGCGCCGCCAGCCCCATCAACCCGCCAGCTGATCAACCCGCCAGCCCCATCAGTGCCGCCAGCCTCATCAGCCTCAAGATCAAATTAGCGGTTAACATATGTCCGCTTCATACCGGACGGAACTTAACCGCTGTTGGATTTGACCGGCCGCGCGGCGGGGCTCCTCAGGCTCGTCCAGCTATCCGGTGACTGCGGCGAGCCGCTCCTCGCGCAGCTGCCTGGCCCATTCCTCGTCGGCCCCGTCCAGCGGCGGAAGCGGGCCGGCCGCCCAGCTGAGCAGGAGGTCAGCCAGGCCGGGATTGCGCGCGAGGGCGGGCCCGTGCAGGTAGCTGCCGAGCACCCGGCCGGCGTACGCGCCCTCGGTGCCGTCTCCGTTGCCGACGCCGACGGTGACCTTCGCCAGCGGGCGGGCACCTGGCCCCAGCCTGGTCACGCCCTGATGATTCTCGAATCCGGTAAGCCGGGGAACGCCAAGCGCAGGATCGACGTCCGCGATGATCTCGCCGACGCCGCGCCGGTCGCCCCGCCCGCTGCTGATGTCGATGATGCCGAGACCCGCGACCGGCTCGCCCTCCGCTCCGCCGAACTCCGAGCCGATCAGCTGGTACCCGGCGCACACCGCGAAGATGACCCCGCCGCGGCTGGCCACGGCGGCTAGGCCGCCATCGTCCCGCAGTCGTCGCGCGGCGAGGATCTGCGGCAGGTCCTCGCCGCCGCCGAGCAGGTAGATATCGCCCTGGCGGGGAACCGGCTCATCCGCGTTGACCTCGACTGACTCAACCTCGATGCCCCTGAGCCTGGCCCGTCGCTTGAGCACGAGCAGGTTGCCCCGGTCTCCGTAGGTGCTCAGCAAGTCGGGGTAGACCCAGACAAGCCGCAGGCTGCCCGGTCTCCGCCTGCCCGCGCCCGCCCGCCCGGTACCCGGTCGCACCGCCACTAGCCCATCTCCCTCGTCAGCTCCGGCATCAGCTCGCTCGCCCAACTACCGCCCGGATCTGCTGGAATGCGGTGTAGTTGGCGACCACATCCAGCTCGCCGGGCGGCACCCTGTCCACCACGTCGTCGATATCGTCGGCCAGCTCGAACGCCACCTGATCGGCCTCCAGCCTGACCGCGAGGTCCAGCCGCCGCTGGCCGGTGACGAACACCGGACGGCCGCGTAGCACCCGGTAATCCACGTCCCACAGCCAAGAGGTGTCCCTGCCGTCCGGCACCTGCGCGTTGACGGACAGCATGACCGGCGACGAGCCGGGCTGAAGCACGTCGAATGCCTCCAGCCAGCCGGCCGGATTCTTGGCCAGCAGCAGCCGGACCCGCCGTCCGCGCCGGTCGACCTGCGTATAGCGCCCAGCCACCGAGCTCACCTCGCGCAGCCTGGGCAGCGCCTGTGCCACGTCGGCGCCGAAGAAGTCGGCCACGGCCAGCGCCATCACGGCGTTGGAGCGGTTGGCCCGGCCGGGCAGCGCGAGCGACAGGTCCCTGACGTTGCCGACAGCGTCGATGACCGCCGAGTCCTCCAGCACCCACCGCGCCGACGGCCGGCGAAAGGTGCACTCGCCACACCGCCAGCCGAGTTCATCCCGGCGCAAGTGCGAACCGCATTCCGGGCAGCACCAGGAATCCTCGTGCCAGCGCTGGCCTGCCGCGACCCAGGTCACCCGCGGCGCCGCGGCGGCAGCCCAGACGATCAGCGGATCATCCGCGTTGGCGATCACGCGGCAGTTCGGCGCGGCGGCGAGCGCTTCTCGCCATCGCCTGGCCACCATCCAGATCTCCGCCGCCCTGTCCATCTGGTCGCGGCTGAGGTTCAGCAGCACGACCACCCTGGCGCTCGTCGCCTGCAGCACCGCTGGCATGTACTTCTCGTCCACCTCAAGGACCGCGAACGGCGCTCCCCGCGCCTGGCCGAGCGCCGATGTAAGGCCTGCCTCCATGTTCGCGCCGAAGGCATTGGAAGCGACCGGCTGGCCTAGCGCGCCCAGCGCCGCAGTGATCAGCCGGGTCGTCGTCGTCTTGCCGTTAGTGCCGGTCACCAGCACTACCTGGCGGCCGGCCGACAGCAGCCTGAGCAGGTCAGGCTCCAGCCGCAGGCTCAGCACGCCGCCGATAACCGACCCGTCCCCGCGGCCGGTGAGCCGCGAGACCCGTCCCGCCGCGCCGCCGATCGTCGTCGCAAGCCGCGCACGCAGCGGAAGCTTCCCCATGGCCGCCGATGCTATCCGGCAGCAGGACCGGACTGATAGGCCGCCGGTGCCGCTCCCTGGATGTCGGGCCCCACGATGAACCGACGCGGCCAGGACAGCACGGTCTCCAGCCAGCCGGTAATCCCCATTTCGCCGGCCGCCTGGCGCAGCTGGCCCCGGTAGCTGGCGCCGATCATGACACTTGCCAGATCTTCGGTGAAGCCGCGCTGATCATCCTCGCCGAGCAGGGTGTTCCAGGCTGGCAGCCTGTTGCGTGGCAGCTCCATCGAGAGCGGATGCCTGCGCAGGCCGCGGACCCGCTGGCCAATCCGGACATCCGGCCGGTCGGCGACGCCGGCCAGCGGGTAGTCGAGCCGCGGCGCTGGCGCGAACACGTCGGGCGGGTCGCTGTTCAGCGGGTACACCCGGTCAATCTCGTGCAGCCAGCGCAGCTGGGGGATGACCCAGTCCGGGCCGGGCCGGCGCCCGGCGCCCTTGCCGCCGTCGAGCATCTGCCTGGCGGTGATGGCAGCGGCGGCAACCAGGCGTTCCGGGTCGTAGCAGGCCCGGACGGTCAGGGCGCGGCCCGCTATTACCCGGTCGATGACCGTCGCGAGCAGGCATTCGCGTAGCCGCGGTGGGAGCGACCCCCAGCGCTGCCGCAGCACGGCCGGGACCAGCGGGAGGCCGCGGTTGGTGAGGTGAGCGAGCACGAACGCCTCGGTCCAGACCCGCAGCCAGGCATCATCCGGCCGGCCAGCCAGCAGGTCCGCTGCCCGGAGCTCGAGCAGCGTGCAGGCGCGCCCGGTGACGCACTCCGGGCCGCATGCCGCGCAGCGCCTGCCGCCAAGCGGAGGCTCGGTGGCGGTGACGGTGCCGTCGTCGGCCCGTTCCCTGTCCGCACCGTGCGGTACCCGGATCCGCAGCGGCCGGTCCATTCCGTCAGCAAAGACCGCTGCCACTCCGGGCACCAGCGACACCACCTGCCGGGACTGGTCGCCGTCCAGGTTCATGGCCGCGCCGACCAGCTGCCGGTCATCGAGCGCCGGCAGCCGGTGCAGGATCTTCAGCGCCGTATTCTTCACCACGTCAGGGACCAGCTTGGCCGGGATCTGCTCGGCCACTACGATCCCGACGCCGTACGCCCGGATTTCCGCGAGCATGCTGGCGAACAGCTCGACCGCGTGCGCACTCGCGCCTTCCCTGCTGGCCCGCAGCAGGCGGTGCGCCTCCTCGATCACGATGACGTGCCGCAGCTCTTCGCCCGGCACGGCGGCCGCCCCGTCCTCGATGCTCCCGCGACTCTGGCCAGTCCGGCTGGCCTCGCCGTGCCGGCCGACCCGCCCGGCCTCGCTGACCTCGCCGTTCCCGCTGACCTCGCCATGCCTGCCGGCCTCAGCGCTCCCGCCGTTCACCCCGCCCGGGAAGGTACCGTTCCCGGCCGCCTCGGGGCGTTCGCCGGCACCGGGGGTACCGCGGCGGGCTCCCAGCCGCAGGTACTCCACGATCCTGATGATCAGCGTGCCGATCAGGAACGCCTTATCCTCGTCGTTGGCCACATCCTCGATCGCGAGCACCACGTTGCGCCTGAGCAGCTCGCCGATGTCAGCCGGATGCCCGCCCTCGAAGAACCTCCCCGCCGAGCCGATCCGCAGAGATCGCAGCCGCACATCAACGAAGCCGCGGACATCAGCCTGCAGCTCGCGACCGTAGCCGACATCATCGATCACCTCGATCGCGGCCCGCTGGAGCTGCGCCAGCGTCGGGATGACTGGCCCAGCGGGCGCCCCCGGCACGCCAGCACCGGTCACCGTATCCCAGCCACACGCCGTGTAGACGCGCTGCAGGGCCTGCGACATGATCTGCGGGAACGGCTCATCCGCGGCGAATGCCGCAAGGAAGAGCGCCCGCACCATATCGATGTGAGCCTGCACCGGGTAGCCGGGCTCCGGGGCAAGCGGGTTTACCGACAGCGGCACCGCACCGGAGTCGGACGGGTTGATCACCGTCACCTGGCCGCTCCCGGCGATCCGCCCCGCCATCACGGCGTACTCGGACTTGACCGGCTCTATCGCCAGCCAGGGAATCCCCGCCCTGGTGAGCTGCTCAAGCATGTGCCGGACGGTCTGCGACTTGCCCGAACCGGTCGCGCCCGCCACGAGGGCATGCCGGTTAAGCGATCCGAGCGGCACCCGGAACCTGCCCACCGGCCGGTCCTGCCCATCCAGGATCTCGCCGAGGTCGATCGCCCGGGTGGCCCTGGTCTCGCTCGTGACATCGAAATAGCTGGGCTCGAGCAGCCGGACACCGGGCACCTCCGCGCGGGGCAGCCCGGTGAGCGCTGCCAGCGTCCCCGCCGTGGCCGCGAACGGTACCTGCGCGCCGTCTCCGGCATCGGAAAGCTTGACGACCAGCGCGTCGGCCAGGTCGTGCACCCCCTCGACGCTGCGCAGCCGGTACGGGTGCCCGGCCAGGCCGACCGAGCCGACAAGCACCGGCGCGATCAGGCTGAGTTCGCGCTCGCTGGCCGCACCTGCCAGGACCCGTACATTCCAGAGCCCTGCCTCGCGGAAGGCATCGAGCTCGGCAAGCCGGCGCTCGGCGCGCTCGACGTCAATGCGCGCCCGCTCCTCTTCGTATCGCCGCAGCACGTTCAGCTGGGTGCGCAGCTCGGCTATCTCCTCGTCGATGATGTCCGTCGGCTCGGCCACCACCAGCCAGCCGAATGGCCTGCCCATCAGGGTGGTCAGCGTCGACTCGAACAGCGGGAAGCGGTCATCGCGAGCGTCGGCACGCTGGCCGCCCCACTGGCCCTGGCCGACCTGCAGTGGCTGCCCGCGGTGCCACCCACGCTGGTCATTCCCGGCGGCAAGCGGCGGCGCCTGCCGGGCCGGGCAGGGCGCCCAGACCAGCCGGTCGAGGTCGGCAAGCCAGCCGTCCGGCATGGGTACGCCGCGAGCGCCAGCCGGGAACAGCAGTTCCACTGGCCCGGTCAGGGCCGGCCCGATCTGGGCGGACCAGGGCTGGGCCGACCGGGGCTGGGCCCGGCTGTGCCGTGCAACACCGGGCTCGGCCAGGCTGGGGTGCGCCAGACCGGGCTGGGCCACGCGGGCGGGCTGAGCAGCAGCAGGCTGAGCCAACCAGGGCAAGGCCAGGCCGAATGGATCTGAACCGGACGGTGCCGACCCAGGCAGGGCAGGGCCGAGCCGATCGAAGCCAAGCCGGCCCGATTGCGATCCGAGCCGATCCGGACCAGCCGAGGACGAGCCGCGCTGATCCGAGCCGGCCGATTGCGAGCCGAGTCGATCCGACCCGGCCGAGGACGAGCCGGGCAGGGCCGGGCCGGGCCGATCCAAGCCGGGCCGGGCCGATTCCGGGCCGACCGAGGACGGGCCTGCCGAGGACGAGCCGGGTTGCGCCGAGCCCGCCGATTCCGGGTTGAACTGATCCGAGCCAGATCGCGGGCCAGAATGCGCCGGGCCGGGCTGATCCGAGCCGGACCGCGGGCCAGAATGCGCCGGGCCGGGCTGATCCAAGCCGGACCGCGGGCCAGAATGCGCCGGGCCGGGCTGATCCTGGCCGGAATGGGCCGGGCGGCTGGCCGGCGCCGGTTCCGGCAGCGGTCCAGCGTTCGTGATCAGCTCAAGCGGAGCACCGCCGCCACGAGACAGCCAGCCCGCGATGAAAGGCCGGCGGTGCCTGGCCGCGTGCAGCGCGGCGGGCAGTATCTCGACGTAGTCCTGTTCCGCCGAGCCGCTGCCGCCGTTAGGCGTGATCGCGAGTACCCGGTACCACGGCCCGGCCGCGCCACCCCCGATCCCCGAGGTTCCTCCCACCTTGTGTGCATACCAGTCCTGTGCCGCCCCTGCCACCGCTTAGCGGCGAGAGCGGGCGAGAACCGGGATCGGGGCGAGAACCAGCCGCCCGAAATCCGCCCGGGCGGGCCAACCTTATGAAACTGGACTTTGATAGGCGGATTTCGTTATGAAACCGGGTTTTGTTGAGCATCTCAGGGCCTGCAACGCCCTGAGCTGCTTTTATGCAGGTCAGGGCCGGATTCAGGCCAGGATCTCGCCAGATGATCATGCTTGTTTGTCCCGGTTTGACCCGCTGATCCCTGATCAACTGGGCTCCTGGTAATCTTTGTCGAACCTGTGTTCTAATGGCTGGATGGCTATCACCCCTGACCCACTAGCCAGGCGGCTACCGGCCGGGATGCTGATAGACAGCCAGCGGCATGAGCCGCTTAGCCGCCAGGCTGAAATCTGGTGCTCCGATCGGACGTGGCGGCCTTGCATGGTGCTGGCCTGGGCCAGCATCCGGGACGGGTGGGCTGTCCTGCTCCAGATGCCAGACGGTCGGCAGGACTGGTATCTCTTCGCTAGCAACGTGATCCGCAAGGCAGCCGGGTTAGTGCCCGTACTGGGCAGGCATTGCCTTACCGTGAGGCTCGCAGGTCCGGGGCGCACGGTGTCGCTGGCTGGTGATGAGGCGCTACCCTTTAAGGGTGGAGCATTACAAGATAACGAAGTTGGGCGACGACAAGTTCCACATTGATGGCTTCCCTGACGCAGTAGCGGCAATATCAATATCGGCCATAGTTCCTGAGTTGGCCAGGGAACTAGCCGACATGGCCTTGCATCAGTCGGACCTGCGCTTCGCCCAGGATTGCCTAAACCTGCTACAAGCTACTCCCGGGCCGAAGACAGTGCGAGAAGCGCTTTGGCAAAGCGCTATAGCACAATACTGTAAATGCTTTGATGAAAAGTCTAAGGCAAGGTCCACGGCGCTAAAGATGCGTAAGATACTGGATGCTGGTCTAGCTCGTGACAATCATCGGTACTTTATAACACTCAGAAATAAGCATCTAGCCCACGACGAGAATCCTTACGCTCAAGCGCTTCCTGCGGCAGTTGTGGCACCACCCACAAAGGGTTACCGGGTCGAGAAGGTTGTCGTCACTACATTTAGAACCAACACCTTGAACGATGCTGCGTACGGCGGGATGAGCCTGCTAGTCAAAAGTGCTCTTGATTGGGCTAATGCGCGCTTTGACGAACTATGCGCGCTAATAACGGAGGAGCTAGAAAAGCGAGACTATCAGGATCTACTATCCCAGCCTGGCATAACTTATCGCGCCCCAACGTTCGAGGAATTTGATTCACCGCGGCAGTAGCATTAGAATTACCTGGGAGCGTGAGCGGCGGCCACTGGCTATTAGTCCGCTGGATCGTCATCATCGTCAGTAGCTTGAGTTTCTAGCTGGGCCTCCAAGCTACGCTTCTGGCGACGGTCCCTAAACTCGGCAAATTGCGCACCGAAAACATACATATAGTCAAGCAATGCCTCTGCAAGGGAAAGGGCATCTCGAGCATCTTCACGAGATACGCGCCGACCCGTGAAGTGTGCGCCCTCATTGCCAAGAACCCTAAGCTCCTGTGCCCACTCAAGCAGGCGGCCTTCAATTAGGCCGTCCCTTTTCATGCGCTCAAGCGCCTTGATTAGTGGAGTATTCTTGACGCCATATTCCGAGCAGACACCCTCCAGTGTCCGCCGTACCATAACCACCGTAGCCGTGTATGCGGCATTCTTAAAGCAGGATCGTGCCTCTTTATGCTCAAGGCGCAACGATTCCGGAATTGTAGGACTCATTTCCCGGCTGGAGATAGGCCACAGCATTTTAGCCCCCCTCCGGTACCGATAGGCCTTCTCCTCATCCTTAGGATGGGAAATGAGCATGTATTCTTGACAGATCTTGCATTGAACTACGACGTAACAATCATCCCAGGGAATAGCATTCTCTGTGGTACGTGTTATTGATTCAGCTATAGCTCGTGCATTGCATTTCGGGCAATAGACTTCATATTCGTTAAGTTCAAGCACGCATGTCACCCTACCCCCAGGGCCAGCCTCAGCCCTGGCCTGTGTCCGGGCAGCAGAAAGCCCCTGGCCAGGGGGAGGGCCGTGGGCTTTTGTTAGTGCCATGTTCCCGCCTGCCAGCCCGTGACGTTCTTAGCTGGACGCCTCGCACAACGCCCAGACGACTTTCCCCCGCGGCACTGCATACCAGTCCCACCGCTTGCTGACTGCCTCTATGATCATGAGTCCTCGCCCGCCTTCGGCATCGTCTGCCGGATTCATCCGGCCGGGCTGCCCAGGGCTGGCATCTTGTACCATGATCAGGATCTCGCTGCAGAGAGCATGCGCAACAGCACGGGGAACGGTCCGCCGTCTAGCGCGCGTGAGGCGGCAACCGAGTTAGTGATCAGCTCCGAGACGACAAGCGCCACAGTGTCGCCAGCGCCGGACATCCCCCATTCCCAGAGGCAGGCGACCGCGTGAGCACGAGCGCAGGGAACTGCCGATGGCAGGGGGCCGAGCGTAAGATCGGAACGTAACGACCAGGTGGCCGATACGGGGATCGGTGCCTCGCGGCGCTGGTTGACTAGACATGGCATGGCCTTGCACCGTTCGCTGTGGTCTGTGGGTGTCCGGTCACATCGTGACGCGACCGGACCCCCGTATGCAGCACTAACACCAGGCACAACGCCGATGTAGAATCGTGAGATCACCCGTAGAGGCGGCACCAGATGGCACCAGACCCCAACTCAAGCGCACTGGCCTTCTTCGGGTCGGAACTTCGGCGCCTGCGCGAGATGGCCGGAATGACGCAAGCCGACGTGGCACAAGGGACGCAATTCGCTCTCGCTACTGTGTCCGCTTACGAGACTGGCAAGCGCATTCCATCGCCGGAGTTTGCCGAAGGCGCAGATAAGCTGTTCGGGACGGACGGCTACCTAGCGCGCCTGCAAGGTCTGGTGGATACGCTTTCCGTACTCCCTTGGTTTCGCAATCGCGTCGAGGTAGAGCGCAATGCGGCGGAAATCCGTGAGTACGAGTCCTATCAGGTGCCTGGCTTGTTGCAAACCGAAGATTACATGCGCGCGGTCATAGCCGCAGGACGGCCGATGCTCGCCAAAGATGCGATAGAGCGCGCAGTGGCACTGCGCATGACAAGGCAGCAGATTCTAGAGCCAGACGCGGAATTGCCGATTGACCAGGAGCAGACGCCGCGGCTCTGGGTAATCATGGACGAGGCGGCACTGAATCGCATTGTCGGCAGTGCCGAGACAATGCAAAAACAACGCCAGCATCTTGTCGATATGGCGCACTTGCCAAACGTCACCATACAGGTGATCTCGAATAACGACGGTGTGACATGTGCTTACGGTAGAGCTTTCACGATTCTCACATCATCAGCCAACGGCTCGGCAGTTGTCTACCTCGAAGACGTAGGAAGCGCACGCTACGTACGCGATCGTGACGAGGTTGCGCAGTACGTGTTAACATTCGATCACTTGCGCGCATGCGCGCTCAATGACAGCAGGTCACTAGAAATCATAAAGGGATGAGTATAAATGAACTGGCAAAAGTCGAGCTACTCCAGCGCTCAGGGTAACTGCGTGGAAGTGGCGCGGTTGCCCGATGGCGCAGCAGTGCGTGACAGCAAGGACCGAAGCGGGTCGGTGCTGCGATTCAGTGCCGAGGCGTGGCAGGCGTTCCTGAGCGCCGTCAAGGATGGCAGGCTGTAAGGCGCTAGGGCTGCCCTGCCAGCGCTTCTCGTTAGAACGCCTGAGCACCTTGGCCCTTGTGAGTCTGCCAAGGGCCAGAGAGTGAGGCGCCTGGCTCATCCGCCCTGCGAGATATACGATCGGCTTTGCCGCCACGCGAGGGGACGCCTACGTACGGTGCCCTTCGCTGGAGTCATTAGACGAGGAATTGACGCTACGCAGCCAAGAAGGCAGCGACCAATTGTGATGAACCGACCCAGTGATGAGCTAATCAACGAGACCGATCTAGCCTTAATGCAGATTCAGCAGATATTGCCTAATCTCGAAGAGGCACCATTGCCCGCTGCAGTAAACCATTATACTGACGCCGCCTGGTAAAACTGCTGTCAAGCTACAGAACCTGGGTTCCATAGGCGAGACGATGCGGGCGTCAGGCACCATCCTGGTGATTGTCGTGGCTGTAAGTGAATAAGTGATCTAAGCGAGTAACGTGATCCTTCCGCTTCGTGGATCCCGGCGCACGCTGCGGCGGGAGCGACGGTCGGAGGAGGGGGCCGCACGGCCGCCACGGGCTATCGCCGGTACGTGCGCCAGTCGAGGCGCTCAGGCGGCGGGCCTACGTTCGGGGGTGGTTCCTCGCCGGGCACGGGCGACGGAGATCGCGCTTCCCTCGGCATACCGCCCGGTGGCGGCCACCGAAGCCGACGGCCCGACCCGACATCATTCCCCACACCACCATTGCCATCACCAGAAGCAGCACCCACACCCGCACCGCCGCCAGTGCCAGAACCAGCACCCGCACCCGCACCCGCAGCACCGCCAACGCCAGCACCAGCACCACCACCGGCAGCGCCGCCTGATCGGGCCCAGCCCTGCACGGGCACCGCCAGTTCCGGCGCCTGGCGAGCCTCGGCCAGGCTTACCAGGGTCGCGGTTGGCAACGCCATGATGCCCGGGTTCGCGTCGGCAAGCACCACCTGGCGGCCCTCCCGCGCAGCGTAGGAGACGATCATGGCGCTCGTCGGCAGCTGCTGCAGCTCATGCTGCTCCACCAGGAACTCGCGGCACCGCTGGGCCGTCCTGGCTAGCGACTCGTTCCCGCCGACCGCCCGGGACGTGTTCAGGCCCCATGCCGTACCCTCGCTGATGCCCGCGGTGAGCGAACGCGAGTCGGAAACACTGCGCGAGTAGCTTGAGTCACCGCTCACCGACCCGGTGAAGTGCCCGAACGGCGCGAACGAGTCCTGGCGGCTGCGGCCGCGCCCCCGGCTGCGCCCGGCGGTTTCGCTCGTCGACACCGAGTCCGCAACGGAGTCGGCCACGGCGACGGTGCTGGTGTAAGAGTCGCCGCCGGTATCGGTCACCGACGTGCCGATCGTGTCGGTCAGCTGGGTGAGCACGAACCGGTGCTCGGTGCCGATCTGCTCGCTGGCCGTCTTCGCATCCTCCGCATTGCCGAGCCGCATGAACGCGACCGCCGCATTCCCCCGGCCGAGCCGCTCCTTCACGTGCGCGGGAATCGACCGGTACGCGATCACCAGCCCGGCACCGGAGATCTCGCAGGCGTCACACAGCCCGTCAAGCACCTCGCCAGAGAGCTTCTCGGCGCCAAGCACGCACAGGTTGTGCTGCCAGCGCTGGCCGGCCGTCCCGATCGGCGCCTGCCTGAGCAGCTGGGTCATCGCGGCCGTCATGTAGGCGCCGAGCACCTTGTTGCCGAACGCGCCGGCCCGCCGGTCCAGCCAGGCGACCCTTAGCCTGCTGGACGGCAGGCTGACCGGCGCCGACGCGAGGTTCTCCAGCTTGCGGAGCCTGGACTCCAGCGCCCACGCCCGGTCGATCACCACCCGGTCAGCGGCCCCGCGGCCGTACAGCGCCGTGATCTTGGTGAGCTGCTCCTCGCTGAGCAGGCCGGCCTGCAGGTCACCGCGCGGATCGCCGACCTGGGCCAGCGCCCGGAGCGCGGCCGTGACCTGAGCGACGCTGGCCCCGTCGCCGAGCACGTCAAGCACCCGGTCCACGATCGCATTGTCATGCGACGGGTCGGCCGCGACGCCGGGCTGGCCGCCGACGCTGACCGTCGTGGCCAGCAGGTCGGCGAAAGCATCGCGGTCCAGACCGGTCCCGAGGTCCAGCCTGGGCAGGTCCCGTGGCAGGACCCAGACCAGCGGCTCGATCCCGGACCGGCCGGCCACCGCGAGCAGGTCGTGCGCCACGCCGCCCTCGGTCAGATCGAGCACGGTGACCTCGCCGCCTGCGGCCAGCCGCGGAGCGGCGATCATCGTGAGCATTGCCGACCAGCCGGCCAGCGTCCCGCCGGCCACGTCGACCCGGTCGATCTCGGCCGGCAGGCCGACCGCGTACCAGTGCAGCTGGCGGTCGAATGCCGCGCGGCTGGACTGCCATTCGCGGAACATCCGCGCGTGCGCTTCCTGCCAGCTAGCCAGCCTGCGCTGCTGCGCGGCCCGGATCACGTCGACCCGCTGCCGCTCCGCGGCCACGCGTGCCGATAGGTCACGCCGGCCGGCCCAAAGTGCCCGTCCGCTGCGCGCCGCGCCGGCCAGGCAGGCGACCAGGCCGAGCCCGGTCAGCGCCGCGTTCAGCAGGCCGGCCTGCCAGAGCGTGAGCACTGCCGCGGCCAGCGCGACCGAGCCGCCGCAGGCCAGCTTCAGCGGTCGGCTCAGCCGACTCTCCTCGCGGCGCTGCGCGGCCACCCAGCCCGGGTTGAGCTGCTCTGCCTCAGGCGGGACCGGCCGCCTCGGCAGCGGGCCAGGATCCGGATGCAGCAGCGCGTACTGCCAGCCGACATAGACCCGGTCAGCCCGGACCCGCGGGCCGACCGGACCCGTCCGGCCAGCCGGCTCGTCATCGTGCGCCGCGGCCCACGGCGGCATGGTCATGCTGGCACCCCGGCGACCGCCGGCCGGCCACGCCCCGTCACGCCGGCCTCCCCGGAACACGCGCGGACACCATCGCCATGCTCGCGCCCCGCCAGCCGCCCGCCCGCCACGCCCCCGTCACGCCGGCCTCCCCGGAACACGCGCGGACACCGCCTGGCACTGCGGCAGCAGCCGCCGCCCGGGGCCCTTCACGACCAGCACGAACGCGCCGTCCCGCAGCTGGAGCAGGGAATCAGCCGTCACCGCCGGACTGCCTTGTTTCTTGAACGGATGGTCCCCGGTCAGTCCCGGCACCGAGGCAGCGGCCCCGGTGGCTGGTGCCCCGGCTGGCGCCGGGACGGGCATTCGCTGGGCCCAGGCCGGGACAGCGCGGGTGGCATGGCCGATGCCGCGAATGGGCGCCCGCGGCGGCTGGCCGACTGCGCCGGGCAGCGCGTCGGAGGCAGTCAGGCCGGCCGCACCGGCCGTCGCAGCTGGCCCGGCCAGTCCCGCCTGCCCGGCAAACCCAGCTGGCCCGGCCAGTCCCGCCTGCCCGGCAAACCCAGCTGGCCCGGCCAGCCCCGGCTGCCCGGCAAACCCAGCTGGCCCGGCCAGCCCCGGCTGCCCGGCAAACCCAGCTGGCCCGGCCAGCCCCGGCTGCCCGGCAAA
>Ga0070698_100005306_pt1 | contig 14101 bp, 9 predicted proteins | sample KBSK1502metaG_FD_65477 | JGI IMG/M metagenome (GOLD analysis project Ga0070698, IMG submission 65477) | Corn, switchgrass and miscanthus rhizosphere microbial communities from Kellogg Biological Station, Michigan, USA - KBS K1-50-2 metaG | ecosystem: Host-associated > Plants > Roots >...
TAAATGCACGGACGAATCAAGGGCCCAAACGCAGTATGCGTGAGCACCGCCAGAGCGCTGATCCAGACCCTTAACAAATTCGGTCCCGCAAGAGCGAGGCCGGTTCACCCAATCGGCACTGTTCCCAAGGCGACCTTGAGTACATTAAATCTCGCCGGTCTGAGGCGCGGCCTCGCTAGAAGGGCTACTTTTTGACACGCGACAAGACGCTGGTTTTCACTTCCTCTTGAATCTGTCCAACTTCTTCCGATTTCCGATTGCAGAGTACCGCTGCGACGAGCGTCTCCCCGCGACGATAACGCGCGATAAAATTTCGCTTCTCTCGCGAGCCTTCGATATCGGCAAGAAAATGAGGGGTACTGAAGTCGCCGACGAAATCGAAATGCATGCCCAGCACACTACTTGAACAGGTCGGGAGCGCTTCAAATTTCTGTCGCTTCCTGCCTGTCATATTTGCGCCGGCAGTCAAACCTTGCGCACGCGCCATTTCGACATTGGTGACTCGCCGTGCGCCTCCGTAGACGCGATTGGGGTAAAGCGCAATATCTCCTACCGCGTAGATACCTTTCTCGTCCGTCTCGAGATATTCGTTTACCGGACAACCGTTCGGGCTGCTCAAAGGGGTATTCGCGACCAGTTGCAGATTTGGCTCTGTGCCCACAGCCACAATGGCGAGCCCGGCGGGGAATCGTAGCCCGCTCTTGGTCTGAATATTTTTGATGACCGTTTTGCCCTCGAATCCATTCAGATTCTCGTTGAGCAGCAGTTGAATTTCAGACGCCTGGTATTGATCGGTCAACCATTGCGCCGTTGCCGGATCGAGCAATTCTTGCCAAATAACTCGGTCGCGACTGAGGAGGCTTAGCTTGGCGCCTGAACGCAGCAAAGAAGAAGTGATCTCGGCGCCAAGGAAGCCGGAGCCGACGACAACGACATGTTTTTCGGAAAGCAGAATTTCGCGAATCGCCAACGCATCTCGATACCCTCGCAGATAGACGACATTGCCCAGATTTGCCCCGGCCACTTGTGGCCGCCTTGCGCGGCTGCCGGTTGCGATGCAAGCCTTCCGAAACTCAATGGTTTGCCCGTTTTCGAGGACCGCCAGCCGCCTTTCGATATTCAACTCCCTGACCAGCGTGCCAAGGCGCAGCTCAATGCCTTTCTTCCTGTACCAATCCTCGGATTTCTCGGCTAGCTTATCGATTGAAGTATTGGGATCCCTGAGAAACGACTTGGAAAGGGGGGGACGCTGATAGGGGACATAAGCCTCGTTGCTGACGAGCGTTACCGAGCCCTTCTGGTCATATTGACGCAGCGCGTCACAGGCACTGGCGCCGCCGACGCCGCCGCCGACAATCAGATAATCACGTTGGATCATGCTTCATGCGCACTATAAAGACGCGGTGAGTGTTTCTCGAAGAAAATTTGTGCAACTACATTGTAGTGAACGAACCCAAGTCTCTTGCACAATGGCGGCGGCTCAGCGGGAGCTTCGCCCTACCAGACCACATTTTCTCGCAGCCGGGGGCAGGTAGGGCGAGCCTCCCGGCCAGCCGCGTTTTCATCTCGAGGTGTTCACCCAATTCTAGCCGGGACTGGCAAATCGATTACCGAACTTCCGCTGCAGCCTTTGGCGAATGCGCTCGAATGCATCCGCGCCTACAAATTCGACGTAAGATAAAACTCCGCCTCGCGCCGGCGGATAGCTCCATCCGAGAACCGAGGCAAGATCGGCGATAGCGGGATCTTCGATGATCCCTTCGTACAAGGCGTGCGACGCCTCGACTGCCTGGGAAACGAAGAGACGTTGCTCGATTTCCATTGGGACTGGGTCGGTGGGCGAGGGAGCATACACATGCTTCAGATCCGGCCAATCTACCCTGTCGTATTTTGGGTCGTAATCGTAGATCCCAGCTCTTGTTTTTCGTCCGAGTCGTGAGCGCATCGTGAATTGCCTCAGAATTTCCAGCGATTCCGGCGCCTCTCGTGCCATTCCGCGGCCGTGGTTCGACAGACTGTCAAAAATATTTGCCAACAGGTCCAACGACGTGAGATCTGCTACAGTGAGTGGGCCAAGAAGCATGCCGGCGTTCTGCGCAACGTTGTCGATGAGCCAGGGTGAGATCCCCTCGCGCAACATGAAGAGCGCTTCCTGAATATAGGCCATAACGACTCTGCTGGTAAAGAAGCCGGGGCCATCCCGAACAATGATAGGTGTCTTGCGCATCAACCCCGCTAACTGAAGGGCGCGAGCAACTGCCTGGCTTGAAGTTCTCTCTCCTTTTACTATCTCGAGCAGTTCCATTCGGTCCGCAGGCGCGAAAAAGTGAGTTCCGAGAAAGCGCTCTGGATTGCTGACAGCCGTCGCTAAATCAGAAATCGGCAAGGTAGTTGTGTTTGACGCGAGTGCAGCTTCAGCATCGACAACGGCGGATATTTCGGCCAGCGCGGCTTTCTTCAAATCGGAGCGCTCATAGATCGCTTCGACAACAAACTCGCATTGAGCGAGAGCATCGATTGACGTCGACGCGTGGATGAGCTCCGAAAAGTCGCCAGGCTGGTCAACAGCGATCACTCCTGTGCCTGAACCCGGTTTTGCCAGCTTTCCTATCCGTTCAAGAGCTCGGTCAAGCGGAGCTTGAGCGGTGTCCACGAGAATGACATTACAGCGCGAACGCGCTGCTGCGCACGCGATACCTGTCCCCATCACACCCGCTCCAAGGACTCCGATACGGTTGAATCGGTTCGCCGTTCTGGTCACTCTGCTGAGGGCGCGCGGTCGCGTAACGCGGAAAATCTTTACCCGATTATTGGTCGATCCAGAGAAACGAACCGATGACCATGCCTCTGCCTCCAGGCGAACGCCCGAATCAAATGAGCGCTCGAGTCCCTCTTGGAGACATCGTAAAATCGCTGTCGGCGCTGCTTCTTCCGGGGTGACACGCTCGCGAAGCCGGAGATAAATTTTTTCCAGGATTGAGCGATTTGCGGGCGCTTGCGAGTAAGTAGCCTCTGCCACGTTCGAGGCTCGATCCCATGGCTGCCTGTAGCCGGGGGAATTAGTAGCCCATTCCGTTGCCGATTCGCGTATTCCGCCGCCCGCAAGATAAAACAGACCCGTTGCGGCAAGTTCAGGAATCGTCAAACTCTCGCCTTGCAGCAGAATTCGCGCGGCAAGCTCTATCCCCACAAGTCGAGGCAGCCTTTGACTTCCACCCAGGTTCGGCATGAGGCCGTATCTATTCCAGGGAAAACAGAGGCTGACTTTTGCGTCGCTCGCAAAGCGAGCATGGCAGGCCAGCGCGATTTCAAATTGCAGAAGTCCGAGAGATTCCGGAACCAGAGCCACGACCGGAATGCGCTGCTGCTCCATTTTTCTGAGTGTTATCCGCAAACGACTAATCAATGAATCGTTATGCAGAATTTCGTCGACTTCCTTCAATTCTCCGTCCTCACGCGTGCGAAATTCGATAAGCACGACTTCTGCGCCTGGGCGAGCAAGCTCGTTTTCAAGCCTGTCGACGAATTCGATTCCCGCAGGTTGATCGCAAACAACCGAAGCGGTGGAGCCGTTGCTCATACGCTCCGGACAACAGTTGCGACCCCCATGCCCAAACCCGTGCACATCGTGATGAGTCCGTGCTCGAGGCCCCGCCGGTGCAACTCATCTACCAGTATTCCGACGAGAATTGCCCCTGTCGCGCCGACCGGATGTCCCATCGCGATGGAGCCACCTGCGACATTTATGCGATCGAGTGGCACTCCCGTTTTTTCCATGAAATACAAAACTACGGAAGCGAAAGCCTCGTTAACTTCGAAAAGATCGATATCGCCAAAGCTTAGTCCGGCTCGATCGAGAGCTTTCCGCGCGGCGGCTGCCGGCGCTGTCAGCATGATGCAGGGATCGTCTGCGGCGCTTGCCGTAGCGACGATTCTCGCGCGCGGTTTGATTCCAAGCAAGCCGGCGGCACGCCTGCTTCCAAGTAGAACCGTCGCAGCGCCGTCAGCAATCCCTGAAGAATTCCCCGCGTGATGTACATGCCGAATCTTGGCCACCGACGGATAGCGAAATCGAATGTAATTTGCGTATTCTTTGCCGGCTTCCTCGAACGCCGGTCGAAGCACGGATAAGCTCGCGGCCGTCACATTTTCACGCACCAATTCGTCCTGGACCAGGATTAGGTTCGATGCACTATCCCGAATTGGAACGACAGACCTTGAAAACCAGCCTTTGCTCCACGCCATCGAGGCGCGTTGCTGCGACACAGCAGCCAGCGCGTCGACATCGCTCCTGGAATGGCCCTGTATAGTCGCGATCAGATCCGCGGAGAGCCCTTGTGGAATCTGAACTGTGCTGTCCTTGAAAGAAATATCGGAGGCCATCGGACCTCCTGAGCCAAAAATCGAAACCAACGACAGCATTTCAACTCCCCCCGAAACGACGAGATCCGCCTGGCGGGCCATGATCTTGGCCGTCGCTACGTTGATCGCGTCCAATCCCGAGCCGCAGAAACGAGAGACCATGAGGCCTGGCGTATCGACTTTATAGCCCGCGTTCAGCGCCGCGGATCTTGCCAGATTGCCTCCCTGATCGTTGAATTGTTCACAACAGCCGACGATTACCTCGTCAGCCGAGTGTGCGACTGACGGATATCGACTATGCAACGCCTGCAGCAAGTAGGTCAATAAGCCGAGGGGTGATTGGGTGTGCAGCTTGCCTGCGGTTTTCCCGCGCCCGCGCGGGGTCCGAATAGCATCGTAGACAAAAACGTCAGCGAGAGAATCCATTGGGCTAGAGAAAAGGATCAGCCAACCTTACCCGGTTCGTCAAACTACAAGAAAGAGGTTCAGCGGGAGCTTCGCCCTACCGGGTGATGTTTCCCTGACAGGCATCGGTAGGGCGAGCCTCTGGCGAGCCGCTTCTCAGCGGGAGGCGCCTCAACTGACCTCGCCGAAGTCTTCGCCCTAGCGGGGGATGTTTCCCTGACAGGGATCGGTCGAGCCTCCTCGGGAGGCGCTTCTTGACTGACCAGGTTGGGCAACTCGCTACGCACCGCAGGCAAAAGACCAGCGAGAACTTGACATGGCTCGGTGCATGTGGCTCATTCCACGCTCTGCGCGAGCCAGAAATCGCCGTTGGTCCCTGGGTTCCGGCCGCTTGGTCTGTAACCGCACGCGCCAGGGGTAACCCGGCAGAGTGTTAAGAAATGCATATGCCCGTTCGTTTAGGACGTTTTGAAATGCCGAAGAGCCTCGCGAGGGACGAGGCCGTCGCCACCGAAACCTACGCTAAGTTCGTCGCTGAACCCTTCGAAGCAGGTTACGGCCATACCGTTGGCAACTCGTTGCGTCGGGTCCTTCTTTCGTCCCTTGAAGGAGCCGCCATCACTACTGTGCGCATTACCGGTGCGCAACATGAGTTTGCCTCCCTTCCCGGTGTCGTCGAGGACGTCACCGATATTGTCCTGAATCTTAAGAAGATAAAATTCAGGGCGGTCGATCATGAACCGCGTACAGTGAGCATCAATGTAAGCAAAGAGGGGCAGGTCACGGCGGGTGACATCCAGACCGTCCAGGGGATCGAGGTCCTGAATACGAATCAAGTCATCTGCACGCTCGACAAGAAACAGAAATTTGAGGCGGAATTTGATGTTCGGGTTGGTCGCGGATTTTTTTCCGGCGATGAGAATAAGCGTCTCGACATGCCGATTGGCGTTATTCCGATTGATTCGATTTTTTCGCCGGTAATTCGGGTCAAGTACAGTGTCGAAAACACGCGCGTTGGACAGCGCACAGACTACGATAAACTGATCTTGGAGGTCTGGACCGATGGCCGTATCACACCCGATGACGCGCTCCTTCAGGCCTCGGCTATTTTGCGCCATCACCTCGACGTGTTTGTCAATTATGACGATAGTCAGGTGGAATTCGATGAAACGCCTGAGGAAGTGAGCCAGGAAAACACTCGGCTCAAGAAGCTGCTTAATATGAGCGTCAACGAGATCGAACTTTCGGTACGCGCAGCGAATTGCTTGAACAATGCGAACATCACTACCGTCGGGCAATTGGCGATGAAGACCGAAGCCGAAATGCTGAAGTACCGGAACTTCGGAAAGAAATCATTGAACGAGATCAAGGAAAAGCTGCAGCAGCTTGGTCTAAGCCTCGGCATGAAGTTCGAGACCGGTTTGGTCGAACCTCCGATGGGTGGAGAGCGAAGCGAGGAAGGCAAGCTTGTAAGTTTGTAAGGAGCTATGCGTCACGCGAAGAAGACGATCAAGTTGGGCAGGAAGGCAGAGCACCGGAATTTGTTACTGGCCAACCAGGTTTGCAGTCTCATCGAATACAACCGAATCAAGACGACCTTGGCTAAGGCAAAGGCTGTACGTCCTTACGCCGAAAAGATGATTACGCTTGCAAAACGGGGCGATCTTCACGCTCGCCGTGTGGCGCTCGCCTTTCTTCGCCACGGAGAGGCGGTGAGGAAATTGTTTGGAGAATTGGGTTCGCGAACCGCCTCCAGGCAAGGCGGTTATTGCCGAATCGTGAAGCTTGGCCCTCGTCAGAGTGATTCTACTCCGATGGCGTATCTCGAATTTGTCGATCAGCCCGTTTCCGAAAGGAAATCCGAGCCGAAATCCGCGGCGGAGAAAAAGTAGGGGGGCCGCAAGGGAGGCTTTGGACGAGACAAGTGGCTCCAAATGCAGCCGATTACCGCCGATCGCAAGCCCCCGGTAGGGCGAAGCTCCGCTGAGCCGCTGCCGAAAGACCGGAAAATGCGGCTCGCCGGGAGGCTCGCCCTACCGATCACGTGTCGGGGAGATGTCACACGGTAGGACGAAGCTCCGCTGAGCGTGCTCGGTTGGCTGGCCCGGTCGAATTAACTGTCGCCTGAAAATCTTTGCTGGGGGGCGTCCGCACCGTCGGCGCCTTGCACTAGGATCGGTTGAGAACGTCGAAAGCCTTCTTGATATCGTTAGGTCTGAGGATCATTAAGCCCTTCGGAGAGTCGGGCGCATTTGCGAAGTAGGCATATTCGATATTGACGCCCTCGCCAGCCAGCTTCTTTGCCAGTCCGGACAACGTTCCCGGCCTGTTGCCCTGAGTAACCATGAGGACCTCATTCTCTACGACCAGCGTACCGTGTTCTTCAAAGATTGAGAGCGCTCTCTTATGATCGCTAACCACCATCCGCACCACGGCGTGATCTACAGTGTCTGAAATCGTCAGAGCATAAATGTTAATGTTTTCGGCCGCCAAAGCATCACACACAGCCGCTAATGTTCCCGGTTTGTTTGCCAGGAACAGTGCAAGTTGAGTTGCGATTTGCATAACCTAACTCTTCGCAATCGTTTCTGCAGCCGTGGTTGAGGGGATTGCCGGCTTCGGCGCCGGCGGAAGATTGATCGGACGGATTCTCCAGAATTTGGACTCATATCGACTCCAGTCGCTCAAAATTTCCTTTGCCCGATCGCTTTCCGTCCGCTCCAGATGGAGGTAGACTAATTCCTTCACCGCAATGATGTCTTCTTCACGTTCGAGGCGCTCATTTGTCACTAGTTCACGATTCAAACCGATCGGAAACGAATCGTCCAAATCGAGAACGTATGCGGTGCCCCCAGTCATTCCCGCCCCAAAATTCTTACCGGTTTTTCCCAGGACGAGGACGCGTCCACCCGTCATGTATTCACAACCGTGATCTCCGACTCCCTCAATAACAGCGGTGACGCCTGAGTTTCGAACAGCAAATCTTTCACCCGCACGGCCGGCGGCGAAGAACATGCCGCCGGTGCCGCCGTAAAGACAAGTATTTCCTACGATTGAATTCTCGTGGGCGACGTACGGGCGGGTTATCGGCGGGCGCACAACGATTTCGCCTCCGCCCATCCCCTTTCCGACGTAGTCATTCGCTTCGCCGACAAGCGTTATCTTAACGCCCGGGCTCAAAAAAGCTCCCAGGCTTTGGCCCGCGCTTCCGCGGAGATTCAGTTCAATTGTCCCGTCGGGCAGTCCTTGCTCCCCCCAGAGATAAGCGATTTCACCCGACAGCTTGGTTCCGACGGCTCGGTTCGTATTTTTGACCCGATAGGAGAGAGCAAGCGGAAGCTGATCATTCACCGCCTCTCGGGCGTCCTGGAGAATTGAATCGTCAAGGCGTCGGCCCATAGGCGGATCGTTGCGATCCCAGGTGTTGTGGCGCGGTTGCGAATCATCCTCCTTGGCAACATTCACGAGCAACGGGCTGAGATTGAGCTTGTTAGCTTTCGGATGATCGGGGACTCTGCGCTGGCGCAGATACTCCACACGTCCGATTAAGTCCGTGAAATTTGCGAGACCCATCTCGGCCAAGATCTGCCGAACCTCCTGGGCAACACCATTGAAATAGTTGACGATATATTCGGGTTTTCCCTTGAACTTCGCTCTCAAGCGCTCGTCCTGGGTGGCTACCCCTACCGGGCAGGTGTTCAAATGGCACTGCCTCACATAGACGCAACCAGAGGCGATAAGCGCTGTCGTCCCAAAGTTAAACTCCTCAGCGCCGAGCAACGCCGCGAAGACAATGTCTTCACCCGTGCGCATACCACCGTCGGTGCGTAAGGAAACTCGATTCCGCAATCCATTAAGCATGAGGACCTGATGAGCTTCCGCTACACCGAGTTCCCAAGCGCTGCCTGCGTTCTTGATGGAACTGAGCGGCGAAGCGCCCGTTCCTCCTTCGTGACCGCTGATCAGAATGATGTCAGCGTGCGCTTTGGCAACCCCGGCGGCGATCGTGCCGACCCCGGCCTCTGCCACCAGTTTCACGCAAACTTTGGCCCGGGGATTGACCTGTTTGAGGTCGTATATCAGCTGGGCCAGATCTTCGATGGAATAAATGTCATGGTGCGGCGGCGGCGAAATCAACATCACTCCCGGAGTGCTTTTTCGGAGCCGGGCAATGAATTCGGTGACTTTATGGCCTGGGAGCTGACCTCCTTCGCCTGGCTTCGCGCCCTGAGCCATTTTGATCTCGATCTCTTTCGCGGTCGCCAGATAGGCGGCGGTGACGCCGAAGCGGCCCTGTGCAACCTGTTTGATCGCGCTATTTGGCCAATCTCCGTTTTTCCTTCTATGAAATCGTTCCGGATCTTCCCCGCCTTCACCCGAATTCGATTTGCCGCCGATCTGATTCATCGCGATCGCCAGGCATTCGTGCGCCTCAGGGCTAAGCGCGCCAAGTGACATCCCTGCGGTCGTAAAGCGCCGGCGGATCTCTTCGATCGGTTCGACCTCTGCGATCGGAATTGGTTCTTTCCCGGTAGGAACTCTCTGCAGAAGATCTCTCAGCGTGTTCGGACGAACCGCCTTCACCGCTTCTACGTAAGCCTTGTAGTCCTCCGGCTTGTTCGACTTCACGAACGTGTGGAAATTCTTTATGACCGGCGGGGTAATAGCGTGCTGCTCGCCTTGGCGTCGAAAGCGATAGTATCCCGGGTCGCCCAATTGGAGCTTCTCCCTTACTTCAAGTACCCCCTTCGCAAAGGCCATACGATGCCGTGCCAAGGTTTCGGCTGCCACATCCTCAAAGGTGATCCCCTCAATCTTGGAAGGAGTCCCAGTGAAACATTTTCCGATTAAGTCAGAATGAAGTCCGATAGCCTCGAAAATCTGGGCGCCGCGGTAGCTCTCAACAACCGAGATACCCATTTTGGACATGATTTTGAGCAACCCTTTTTCTACGGCTTGCTTGTAGATACGAATCGCTTTTGCATAGGAAACGCCTTCACCGAGGGCACCTCTTTCGATCAGTTCTCTGACAGTTTCGTACGCCAGATGAGGGCAGACCGCACTTGCTCCGTAACCTATGAGACAAGCGATCTGATGCACGTCTCGGGCCTCGCCCGTATCGCAAATGAGGCTGCATCGCATGCGCTTTCCCGCACGCGTCAAGTGGTGATGAACGGCGCCGACGGCAAGCAGCATCGGAATGGCGATATGCTCGCTATCGACTCCGCGATCCGAGAGAATGATGAGTCGGGCAGAGCCATCGATCGCCTTCTCCGCCTCCTGCGAAATGCGCGCTACAGCTTGCTTCAAGCCGGATTCTCCAGCTGCTACATCCCAGAGTACCGAAATCGTTTCGGCCTTGTGATCCGCATCGGGAATCGATCGAAGCGCATCCAGTTCATGCTCAAAGATTATCGGTGAATCCGAATGGATGAGCTTCGCATGTTCAGGGGTCTCACCGAGCAAATTTCTGCGCCACCCCATGATAGTCGCCAGCGACATCACCAACTTTTCGCGCAGGGGATCGATCGGAGGATTTGTGACCTGCGCGAAGAGCTGTTTGAAATACGTGTAAAGAAGCCTTGGCTGCTTGGAAAGCACTGCGAGCGGAGTGTCGTCGCCCATTGATCCGACGGCTTCCTGTCCGTCTTTCACCATCGGCTTCAGGACTAAATCGAGCTCTTCGCTGGAATATCCAAACGCCACCTGCCGCTGAGTAAGACCCAGGATATCGAATTCATCTTCAGGATCAGAGATCTGTTTGCCGGCGATCTCCTGCAGTCTGAGCAGATTTGAATTCACCCAGCTCAGATAAGGTTTTTGGATCGACAGCTGCTTTTTGATCTCAGGGTCGCGCAACAATTTTCCGGTCCGGGTATCGACAGCGATCATTTCCCCGGGAGCCAGCCGTCCTTTCTCAGTGACCTTTGCATCATCGAATTCGGTGCACCCAACCTCGGATCCCAGGCTGACAATGCCGTCCTCGGTAATCTTGTAGCGAGCCGGGCGCAGCCCGTTTCGATCCAGGCATGCCCCGGCGACAATACCGTTGGTGAAAACAAGAGCGGCGGGGCCATCCCAAGGTTCATTAAAGCATCGATGGTATTCATAGAATGCCTTCAATTCCGGCGTCATTTTCTCATCGGTTCGCCATGCGGGCGGCACAAGCATCGTCACTGCGTGCAAAATGTCCCGTCCGGACATCATCAGCATTTCAAGAGCATTATCCAAACTGGCCGAATCAGACCCTCCAGGCTGGATGATTGGCCTTAGAAGCTCAATGTCCTCGCCCCAGAAATCCGCTCGCAGTTCGGCTTCGCGGGCACGCATCCAATTTCGATTGCCACGAATCGTATTAATTTCGCCGTTGTGCCCCAGGACACGAAATGGCTGACCGAGCGGCCAGGTCGGGAAGGTATTTGTGCTGTAACGCTCGTGATAAACGCAGATTGCCGTTTCGTATTCGGCATTGCCCAGATCCCGGTAAAACTTCTCGAACGAGACGGCCGTCAAAAGGCCTTTGTAGACGATCACCCGATGCGAGAAAGAGGTGATATAAAAATTCTTGATGCGATCGAGTTGGACGCGCTTCTCGATTTCGTTTCTGGCCAAAAAAAGCCGGCGCTCGTACTCGTCGTCGCTCATTCCAGCAGGGCGGCCGATTAATACCTGCTCAATGCGGGGCATTGTGAGTTGAGCCTTCTCGCCAAGCACCATGATGTTCAGAGGCACTTCGCGCCATCCGAATTGAAAGAGCTCCCGCTGCTCCAAAACCTCTTCGATAATAGCCTTCGCCCGCGCCTGCGCATAAGCGTTGTCGTGTGGAAGGAACGCAAATCCGATACCCAGGTCTGAATCACTGTAGAGCGTGTGTCCGAGCTTCGCCACTTCCTTGCGAAAGATCTTGTAGGGAATCTGCGTCATGACTCCGGAACCATCTCCAGTCTTTGCGTCGGCGTCGATTGCTCCTCGGTGAGCCATATTGCAAACCGATGTCAGACCGTAACGGAGCACGCGATTCGATCGCTCGCCGTTGATTGCGGCGACGAATCCTACGCCACACGAGTCGTGTTCTTCCTCGGGTCGATAAAGCGAAATTGGACGCTCCTTCAGCATTTGAGTAATTGCGTCATTCATTGCGGACAACTGGGAGGTATAAGTTCAGGTCAATTCAAGACGACAATCGATAGCCCATCGACAAATTCTTGTCGCCCAAAAACAGTCCTTCGAATAATTTATGTCGCTTTTGATTTCGGAATGGATGTCGAGAGCGAATTCGTAATGACCGCCCAAGATTCCGGTCCGAACCCAACAGGGGATAGTGCCATGAGAATTTTAGATCAGCAAGAAAAGGCGATAGTCCGCAGACTTATTCGTGACCCGCGTGAATCAGATAACGGAGTGGGAGAACTAACGGGCGTCAACGTTCGGACTGTGAGTCGCAAACGACAACGTCTGGAGCAGGAGGGGATTCTTGCCTACTTCACAAACGTCGATCTTTCCGTAAACGGTGCGGAACAATTTAACGCGCGCCATCTTTATATCATCAAATTCAGAGTCGGCATCACTTACAAACAGCTTGTGGACGAGATCCGGATGGAGCCGAGCAGAACGGTTTTTACGGAGCGCGTCTACGAGAGCAACATCGCCGAGATTGATGGCAAGGTTGCCCTCTTGCTCTATGTGGACGGCGACAGCGACGTCGATATCGTGCAGCGGATGCACGAAGATTTCATACCGAGGCTTCTGGAAAATCACGGCAAAGATTCTATCGAGGAAATCTCGACTATCCGATTGCTTTCCCCGGTCCGCGTAATGCGCAATTACCTGCCTCTGGCAAATATGCGAAACGGTCTGCTTCTTCCTGACTGGCCAGACGAAGCAATTTATGTAGGGCGGTGAGAAGGACAGGAGTACGGGTAGATTGTTTTGCTGCGATCTACCGCCGGTTACCCACCGCGTGGACCCATCTCATGGTGGCGGCTCAGCAGGAGCTTCGCCCTACCGGCTGACGTTGCCCTGGCAGATCATCGGTAGGGCGAGCCTCCCGGCGAACCGCCTTCCACCACCTCCCCATTATCCCCGGACCGCGTCTGTCCGAGGGTAACTGCCAAGAACCTTCACGAACGTACAGTGCTGCTCCAATTCCCGGATCGCTTCTTTCACGAGTTCGTCTTCGCAATGCCCTTCGATGTCAACGAAAAAGAAGTATTCCCAGTTCTTCCGTTTCGATGGCCGGCTCTCGATCTTGCTCATGCTGAGCTTGAGGCGGTTGAAGGGCTCGATTGCACGATAAAGCGCGCCGATACGATCCTGAACGCAGAACATTAAAGACGTTTTGTCGCGGCCGGTCGGAGGGCAGGTGGTATGCGAAACAACCAAAAAACGTGTTGTGTTGTTGGGACTGTCCTGAATCGATTTTTCCAAAGTTTCCAGACCATAAACTTCCGCCGCCATTGCGCCTGCCAAGGCTGCAGCACCCGGTTCCTTTGCGGCAAGTTCCGCAGCTCTCGTGGTACTCGAGACCTCCACCCACTCCATATCATGCGCATTCGCTTGAAGCCACTTGCGGCATTGGCCGAAAACCTGAGGGTGCGAATAGATTCTCGTGATCTTTTCCCTCGGGGTGTTCGATAAAAGGTTGTTTTCAATCCGGAGTAGAACCTGCGCGCAAATCTTCAACTCGGAATCCATGAAAACATCAAGCGTGTGATTAACTGCGCCTTCGACCGAGTTTTCTATGGGGACTACCCCATAGTCTGCCCGGTGCCGCGTGACCTCGTCGAAGATATCGCTGATGTTCGCCTTGGGGATATATTCAACCGACGCGCCGAATTTTGCGCGCGCAGCCTGATGAGTCCAGGTCGCCTCAGGCCCCAGGTAGCTAACCATCAGTCCCCTTTCGAGTGCGAGAGCGGCGGACATGATCTCGCGGTAAATTGCTCGAACGGCGCTAGCCGGAAGGCGTCCCTTGTTTTTCTTTTCAAGCCCCTGCAGCAACGCCTCCTCACGGTCCGGAGCGTAAATCGCCAGACCTTCCTGCTTCTTAACAACGCCGACCTCATAAACCAGGTCCGCGCGCCGATTCAGCAAGTCCAGTAACTTGGTGTCGATTTCGTCAATCCGTTTTCGAATCTGTTCCAGTGACAATTTGGATTTCTCCATCTTTGTTGTCCTCGGTAGGGGAATTTGCCCGGCTGCTTGTTTCCTGGTCAATTGGAAGCTCCGGTACAGCTGTTACAGCGGTTTCTCCAGTATGCGTCTGTTCCGCGGCGGCCATTGGCAGGGCAATTTGCCGAAGCTCGGAAGCGTTTGGGAGTTCATCCAGAGTTCT
>Ga0070698_100005307_pt1 | contig 14101 bp, 8 predicted proteins | sample KBSK1502metaG_FD_65477 | JGI IMG/M metagenome (GOLD analysis project Ga0070698, IMG submission 65477) | Corn, switchgrass and miscanthus rhizosphere microbial communities from Kellogg Biological Station, Michigan, USA - KBS K1-50-2 metaG | ecosystem: Host-associated > Plants > Roots >...
CCGGTCTCCGTGCGGGAGCTCGTCCGGCGCCTGGACCTCGACAGGCACTCCCGTGCGGAGCTGACGGACCTGCTGCGCCGGCTCATCGCCGACGGCGAGGTCGTGAAGATCCGCGGGGGGCGCGTCGGCCTGCCCTCACGCATGAACCTGGTGGTGGGACGGCTCACCTGCAACCCGGCCGGCTACGGCTTCGTGGTCCCGGAGAAGGCCCAGGGGCGGGGAGGCGACGTCTACGTCTCGGCGGTCAACATGAAGGAGGCGCTCCACGGCGACCGGGTGGTGGCGCGTATCGAGCGCCACACCGCGAAAGGCCCCGAGGGAAGCATCATCCGGGTCCTCGAGCGGGGCCTGCAGCGGATCGTCGGCCGCTACGAAGACGACGGCCGCTTCGGGGGCCACGTGGTGCCGTTCGACAAGCGGGTCCTGCACGAGCTGTTCATCCCTCCCGGGGACAACGAGGGGGCCCGGCCGGGCGAGATGGTCTCCGCGGAGATCACGCGGCCACCGACCGCCACGCGGAACCCGTCCGGCCGCGTGCTGCAGGTGCTCGGCCGGCTCGAGGATCCCGGGGTCGACCTCAAGGTCGTCATGGCGAAGTACGAGCTGCCCGACGCCTTCCCTCCGGAGGTCGAGGCGGAAGCGGAGAGCGTGGCGCAGGAGGTCGGGGAAGACGAGATCCGCGGCCGGACCGACCTCCGCTCGTGGACGACCGTCACGATCGATCCCGAGACCGCGCGCGACCACGACGACGCCGTGGCGATCGAGCGCCTGCCGAACGGGCACTGGCGCCTGGCGGTGCACATCGCGGACGTCTCTCACTACGTGCGGCCGGGAACGCTGCTGGATCAGGAGGCCTACCTCCGCGGCACCTCGGTGTACTTCCCGGACCGGGTGGTGCCCATGCTGCCGCACGCGCTCTCCAGCAACGTCTGCAGCCTGGTCGAGGGGAAGAACCGCCTGACCCAGAGCGCGGTGCTGGAGCTGGACGCCAAGGGCCAGGTGCGGAAGGCCGAGTTCCACGACGGCGTGATCCGCAGCGCGGCCCGCCTGACCTACCCGCAGGTCCAGGCCATCGTCGACGGCGACGCGGCGGAGCGCCGGCGCCACGCGCCCCTCGTCCGCATGCTCCAGGACATGGACGAGCTGGCCAAGCTCATGCGCACGCGGCGCTACGAGCGCGGCTCGCTCGACTTCGACCTGCCGGAGCCCAAGCTCGTCCTCGGCGCCTCGGGGGAGATGACCGGCATCGTGGCCACCGCGCGGCTGGACAGCATGCGGCTCGTCGAGGAGTTCATGCTCGCGGCCAACGAGGCGGTGGCGGCCAGGCTGGCCAAGGCCGGCATGCCCGCCCTCTTCCGGATCCACGAGCAGCCCGACCCCGAGCGCGTCGAGGAGTTCGCCGAGCTGGTGGCCTCCTTCGGCTATCGCGTGCCCGCGCACCTGGAAGCCATCCGGCCCCAGGACTTCCAGCTCGTCCTGCGGCAGATCGAGGGCAAGCCGGAGGAGAAGCTCGTCTCCTACCTCCTGCTGCGCACGATGAAGCTCGCCCGTTACCACGAGGAGAACCTCGGCCACTTCGGCCTCGCCACCGAGATGTACGCCCACTTCACGAGCCCCATCCGCCGCTATCCCGACCTCGTCGTCCACCGGGCCCTGCGCGCGCTGAGGCGGGGCGGCTCCGAGGGCTTCACCGCCGAGCTGCCCGCTGATCTTTCCGAGATGGGGCAGCACCTCTCGGACATGGAGCGTCGCGCGACGGATGCGGAGCGGGAGCTGGTGGAGTGGAAGAAGGTCCGGTTCATGACGGACAAGCTCGGCGAGGTGTACAAGGGCTACGTCACCGGCGTCCAGGCCTTCGGCCTCTTCGTCGAGCTCGAGGAGATCTACGTGCAGGGGCTCGTCCACGTCTCGTCGATGACCGACGACTACTACCGCTTCGACGAGCGCGCCCACGCTCTCAAGGGAGAGAACACGCGCCAGGTGTATCGCCTGGGGGACGAGGTCGAGGTGCAGCTGGTGAGGGTCGACCTGGAGCGGCGCCAGCTCGACTTCGCGCTCGTGGACGTGCTCCGGCGGGCCGCCGCGGGAGCGCGCAAGGGCCGGCCGGCCCGCCCCCCGGCGCCCCGGCGGGGGGGCCGGCCCGGGGGCCGGTCGGGCCGCCGGCGATAGGTGTGTGATCCATCACATGTGAAGTCCCCCGGTGGCTCGTCTACAATGCGCGTGCAATCGGGCGCATCTCGGGAGACAGAAGCCATGCAAACGACGGGAGACCTCCAAGGCCGCCGGTCAACTGGGAACCAAGGAGGACGAATGTCGGAAGTCCGCAGCGTCGCCTTGAACCTCACCGGGCGGGAGCTGATCTTCTTGCAGAAGGTCACGCGCCAGGAATACCACTTCATCACGGACGAAGAACAGGAAGCCCGCCTGCGTTTGCGCGACAAGCTCCTCGAGGGCTTCTACGACCAGAACGAGAACCGCATCGTGCTCAACCTCACCCGGGACGAGCTGCTGTTCCTCATCAAGGTGGCGCGAGAGAACTATTCCTTCATCGTGCGCTCGGAGAAGGAAGCTCGCCTGGCCCTGGCCGCCAAGCTCCACAAGACCGCCGAGGCGGTGTTCGGCGTGTCCGCGGCCCGGGAGGAGTAGTCTTCCCATGTGCGCTCCTTCATCGTTGGTACCGCCGGCCACATAGATCACGGCAAGAGCGCCCTCGTCCTCGCCCTCACCGGCACCGATCCTGACCGGCTGAAAGAGGAAAAGGAGCGCGGGATCACCATCGACCTCGGCTTCGCCCATGCGGACCTGGGCGGCGGGGTGGTGGCCTCCTTCATCGACGTTCCCGGCCACGAGCGCTTCGTGCGCAACATGCTGGCCGGTGCGCACGGCCTCGATGCCGTGCTGCTCGTCGTGGCCGCCGACGAGTCGGTCATGCCCCAGACGCGCGAGCACTTCCACATCTGCCGGCTGCTCGGGATCCCGCGGGGGCTCGTGGCCCTCACCAAGTGCGATCTCGCCGACGCCGAGACGCAGGCCCTCGCCGAGATGGAAGTGCGGGAGCTGCTCGCCGGCTCCTTCCTGGAGGACGCCCCGATCCTGAAGGTATCGGCCCGGACCGGACAAGGCCTGGAAGGCCTGCGGCGCGGCCTGCTCGACATGGCGCGGCAGGCGGGCGAGCGGCCGGCGGACGGCCTGCTGCGCCTGCCCGTCGACCGCGTCTTCACCCTCCGGGGCTTCGGGACGGTCGCGACCGGGACGCTCGTCTCCGGCCGCCTGGAGGGCGGCGAGGAGGTCGAGATCCTCCCTTCCGGCCGCCGCGCCCGCGTGCGCGGTCTACAGGTGCACGGCCGGGCGGTGGACGGGGTGGCGGCGGGGAGCCGCGCCGCGGTGAACCTCGCGGGCCTGGAAGTGGACGAGCTGGCGCGCGGCGACGTCCTGGCCCGGCCCGGCACGGTGCTCGCGAGCTCGATCCTCGACGTCGAGCTGACCCTGCTCCCCGGCGAGAAGCCCCTCAAGGACCAGGCGCGCGTGCGCGTCCACATCGCGAGCGCCGAGCGCCTGGCGCGCGTGCGGCTGTTGCAGGTCGCGCGCCTCGATCCCGGTCAGACCGCGCGCGCGCAGCTCCGGCTCGAGCGGCCCGCCGCCGCCGGCCGCGGCGACCGTCTCGTCGTCCGCTCCTACTCGCCCGCCTCTACGATCGGTGGCGCCGTCGTTCTCGACCCTCTTCCCCCGCGCCGGCGTCGAGACGCGAGCCTCGCGTCGCTGGCGACCGACCTCGCCACGACGGCCGGCGCCCTGGTGGAGGAAGCGGGACCCGTGGGCATCGACGCTCCGACCCTCGCCGCCCGCCTGACCGTCCCCCTGGCGGGGCTCGCCGCGGCACTGGAGAGCCGGACGGGCCTGGTGGCGGTGGGGCGCGATCCGCAGCGCTATGTCTCCGCCCGCGCCCTCGACGCGCTCGCCGAAGAGGTGCGGAGCCTGCTGCAACGGTTCCACGCCGACAACCCGCTGAAGGCCGGCATGCCCCGCGAAGAGCTGCGCCGCCGCCTCTTCTCGCGCGCCGCCGCCGGCGCCTTCGAGCGGGTCCTCGACGGGCTGACGGACCGGGCAGAGCTGCGGGTGGAGGCGGAAGCGGTCGCGCTGGCTCGCCACGCGGTGCGCCTCAACCCGGCGGAGGAAACCACACGCCAGGCGCTCCTCGCTCGCGCCCGGGAGGCGGGCCTGGCCGGGATCGATTCGAGCAAGCCCGGCGTGGCCGGCGGGGATACGCGCCTCGCCGAGCGGGTCGTGCGGGTGCTGCTGGCCGAGGGCCGGCTACGGCGGGTGGGGGAGGCCGTGGTGGACGCGAGCGCTCTCGACGACCTCAAGGCGGAAGTGCGGCGGCGCTGGCCGCCGGGAACCCGTTTGGACGTGGCCGGGTTCAAGGACCTGACCGGCCTCAGCCGGAAATTCGTGATTCCGCTGCTCGAGTACCTGGACCGCGAACGCGTGACCCGGCGGACCGGCAACGACCGCCTGGTATTGATGTAAGCTAGGTCACGGAACGGCAAGCCCTTGAGCCTGATCTTATGATGAACTGGACGCGGCCCTTCACGCGCCTATGACCGGTCCGCCCCCACGGCGGACAGAGGTGGAGGAGCCGATGCAGAATCATCCCTGGCGGAGGGGCTCGACCCCTCCCGCGGCTTGACCGCGGTGGCGACGCCCCCGGAAGGCTCCCGAGCCGAGCGTCGGTCCAGCGGGCTCCTGAGAGTCCCCTTCGTCCGGCGGTGCAGCCTCAGCTACGAAGACGGGCGGATCTCCTCGGCCTTCATCGTCAACATCAACGTCCTCGGAGCCTACGTGGCCCGTGACGACGTCCCGCAGGCGGTCGCACCGACGAAGGGCGTTCGCCGCCGCGGCAAGGCATCTCCTCTGGAAGGCGCGGCGGTGGCCCCTGCGCCCGGTGAGCCGATGCCGGAGCTGGGTCAGCTCGTGCATTGCCGCTTTCAGCTCCCCGAGCAGGCCTGCGACGTGGCGGTCGACGGCATCGTGAGCTGGCTCAACCCGCGGCAGCAGCACCCGGTCCACAGCCTCCCGCCCGGCTTCGGCATTCGGTTCCAGGGCCTCTCGCCGGACGCGCACGTCTGCATCCAGGAGCTCGTCGAGGAGTACCTGGCCCGCCACCCCGGCGCGCGGTAGCTGGTACCTAGACGAACAAGCTAACAGGGTTTTCCAGCAGGCGGCGGACTTCGCCCAGGAACTGCGCCGCCATCGCGCCGTCGACCACGCGGTGGTCGGCGCTGAGCGTGACCTTCATGCGGTGGCCGGCGCGGAGGCTGCCGTCCTCGTCCGCGACGGGGACCCGCTGGACGGAGCCCACGGCCAGGATCGCGCTTTCCGGGGGGTTGATGATGGCCGTGAACTCGCTCACCCCGAACATCCCGAGGTTCGAGACGGTGAAGGTCGAGCCCATGAACTCTTCCGGCCTCAGCTTGCGCTCCCGGGCCCGGGCGGCGAGGTCCTTGACCTCGCGCGAGATGTCCAGCACCGACTTGCGGTCGGCGTTGCGGACGACGGGCGTGATCAGTCCATCGGGGATCGTCACGGCCACGCCGACGTGGACCTCGCCGTGGGTGACGATCTTCTCTCCCATCCACGAGCCGTTGACCATGGGGAAGCGCGTCAGCGCCTTCGCGCAGGCCTTCATCACGAGGTCGTTGTAGGTGACCTTGACGTCCTCTCCCCGCTGCAGCTGCTCGCGGAGCGCGACCGACGCGTCCATGTCGATGTCCACCGTGACGTAGAAGTGGGGCGCGGTGAACATGCTCTCGGCGAGGCGCTTCGCGATCGTCCGCCGCATGTTGGAGACCGGGATCTCCTGGCCGGGGGTGATCGTCGGGCCGGAGGGGACGGCGGGGGCCGGCGCGCGACGGGCCGCGGGCGCGCCCGCCCAGGCCTCGATGTCGCGCTTGATGATCCGGCCGTTCGGGCCGCTGCCCGCGACGGCATCGAGAGGAATGTTGCGCTGCGCGGCCATGCTGCGGGCGAGCGGGCTCGCCTTCACGCGTCCGCCCTCGACGGCGGCGGGCGGCGGCACCGCGCGCGGGCCGGGTGCGGGTGAGGGCGCGACCGCGGGCGGCGCCGCGGCCGTGGGCGGAGCCGGGGCGGCGGGCGGAGCGGGGGCCGCGGCCTGAGGAGCCGGGGCCGCCGCCGCGGGCTGAGCGGCCGGCGGGGGCGGCGTGCCCGGCGCGGGCGGCGCCGGCGCGGCCGCGGCGGGGGCCGAAGCGACCATCTTCGAGATGTCCTCGTTGGCGTCGGCGATGACGCCGATGAGCGAGCCGACCGGGGCCTTCCCGCCCGCGGGGACGAGGATCTTGCGCAGGATGCCCGAGCCCTGCGCTTCCATCTCCATGTTGGCCTTGTCCGTCTCGATCTCGGCGAGCACGTCGCCCTGCTTGACCTGATCCCCTTCCTGCTTTGTCCATTTCACGATGGTGCCTTCGTCCATCGTGGGGGAGAGCTTGGCCAGGACGACCTTGGTGATGGCCATCAGCGGTACATCACCCGGTGCACCGCGTCGATGATCTTCTCGGGCTGGGGCAGGTAGGCCTTCTCCAGCGTCTTGGCGTAGGGCATGGGCACGTCTTCGGAGGTCACGCGGATCACGGGGGCGTCGAGCGCGTCGAAGCACTCACGCTGGACACGGTCGGAGATCTCGGCCCCGAAGCCCGCGATCCGCCACCCTTCCTCCACCACCACGCAGCGGCCCGTCTTCCGGACCGACTCGAAGATGACGTCTTCGTCGAGGGGCCGCAGCGTCCGGGGATCCACGACCTCGGCGTCGATGCCCTCCTCGGCGAGCTTGGTCGCGGCGGCGAGGGCGGTGATGCAGGGCCGGCTCCAGGCGACGATCGTGACGTCGCGGCCGGGACGCTTGACCTCGGCGAGGCCGAGCGGGATGTGGTACTCCTCCTCGGGCACCTCGCCCTTGAGGTTGTAGAGCACCTCGTTCTCCAGGAAGATCACCGGGTTGTCGTCGCGGATGGCGCTCTTCAGCATCCCCTTGGCGTCCTTCGGCGTCGCCGGCATGGCGACCACGAGCCCCGGCACGTAGGCGTAGATGCTCTCGAAGGCCTGCGAGTGCTGGGCGGCCACCTGCGCCGCCGCGCCCGAGGGGCCCCGCATGACCATCGGGCAGCGCACCTGGCCGCCGGACATGTAGCGGTACTTCGCGGCGTGGTTGATGATCATGTCCAGGGCGAGCAGGGAGAAGTTGAACGTCATCATCTCCGCGATGGGCCGCAGGCCGATGAAGGCCGCGCCCACCGCGACGCCGGCGATCGCCTCTTCCGCGATCGGCGTGTCGCGCACCCGCCATTCCCCGAACTGGGCGAGCAGGCCCTGCGTGACCTTGTAGGCCCCCTGGTAGGCGCCCACCTCCTCGCCGAGGATGAAGACGTTGGGGTCGCGGGTCATCTCCTCCCGCATGGCCTGGTTCAAGGCGTCCCGCATGGTGAGGAGGGCCACCGGGCTAGCTCCCCACCTTGGCCGTGGCCGGCACCGCGGCTTCGGTCGGATTGGCCGCGGCGGGAGCCGCGGCCGGCGCCGTCGGAGCGGCGGCGGGCGCCGGAGGGGGTAGCGTCGGCGGCACGCGGTCCTCGCGGATGGCGGCGCGCCATGCCGGGTCCTTCTCGGCCGCCTTCATGTTGATGTAGGGCGAACGGACGTAGACGTCCTCGTACATCGATTCGACGGGCGGATCCGGGCTCGACTCGACGAAGGCCACCGTCTCCTCCATCCGGGCCAGGACCTCCTTGTCCACCGCGTCGAGGTCGGCCTGGGTGAAGCGCTCCTGCTCCATGAGACGCTTGCCCCAGAGGAGGACGGGGTCCGACTTCATCATCTCCTCGACCTCTTCCTTCGTCCGGTACTTCCCGGGATCGGACATGGAGTGGCCGCGGTAGCGATACGTCTCGGCCTCGAGGAGCGTCGGTCGCTTCTCGGTCCGCGCCCGCTCGATGGCTTCCGTCACCGCGTTGCGCACGGCGAGGAGGTCCATGCCGTTGATCTCGCGCCGGGGGATCCCGTAGGCCGAGGCCCGCTGGTAGAGGTCCTTCACCGACGAGGCGCGGTCGATCGACGTGCCCATGCCGTAGCGGTTGTTCTCGATGATGTAGACGACCGGCAGGTCCCACAGCGCGCTCACGTTCAGCGCCTCGTGGAACGCTCCCTCGTTGACCGCGCCGTCGCCGAAGAAGCACAGGCAGACCTGGTCGGTGTTGCGGAGCCGGATGCCGTAGCCGATGCCCGCGGCCAGCGGCAGGTGGCCGCCCACGATCCCGTCCCCGCCGAAGTTGCCGCGGGGCACGTCGTAGAAGTGCATGCTGCCGCCCTTGCCGCGGCTGATGCCCGTGAACTTGCCGCACAGCTCGGCGAGGAGCAGTCGGGGGTCCGCTCCCCGCGCGAGGGCATAGCCGTGGTCGCGGTAGTACGCGATGAGGTAGTCGTCGGGCCGCATCACGCTCATGGCCCCGACGCCCACCGCCTCCTGGCCTATGTAGAGGTGGAGGAAGCCGCCGATCCGGCCCTCGACGTAGAGCTGGGCGCACCGCTCCTCGAAGCGGCGGATCAGCAGCATCTGCTTGTACAGCGCGAATGCTTCGTCGCGATTCATGGGTCGACTTTTTTCATATTACCCGAGCCCGGGCCAGCGCGCTAACGCGGCGGCAGGGACGTCGTCGACGCCCGCAGGAAGAAGAGGGTGCCCGCGGCGAGGATCGTCCCGAGGACGACCGTGGCCATGATGAGGCCGGTGAAGGTCAGGTCCGCCGCGTCGGGCCGGGCGGGATCCGCGGCCGGGCCGGGGTCGGAGAAGTGGGCCGCGGTCGTGGGCCTCAACATGTAGGCAAGGACCACCGCCGAGGCGAGCGTGAACGGACAGAGCAGGAGGCCGAGGGCCGCCACGCCGATCTGGGCGCGGCGGGCCCCGCGGCGTCTCCTCCACAACCCCCACGCCATGCCGGCGCTCACGAGCGCGAGAGCGAGGCCCACGACGACCGCCAGCACCGCCGAGAGGCCGCCGACCGACCGGGCGACCGCCAGACCCACCGCGGGGTAGAGAAGCACGCTGATCGTCCAGAGGATGGCGAGGACGGTGAGGGTGAGCGGGCGCTGCGGCTCGGGCCGCGCCTTCGGCGCGACGACGACCGGACGCAGATGGGGAGGGACCGTCTCCGTGTTTCGCGGCGGCTTGCCGGCGCCGGGGCGGGGCGCCGGGGGCGGCGCGGGGGCCTTTCCCATCTCCTCGGGCCCCATCACGAGGGTGCCGGGCATGTCCTCGGGCAGCACGGTCAGGAGGACGTCCCCCAACCGGAACACGTCGCCTTCACTCAGAGGGGAGCGGTCCACCTTCTTGCCGTTCAGGAAGACGCCGTTGGCGCTGCCGGTGTCGCGGATGGCCAGGCCCTGGGGTCCCGCCTCCACCACCGCGTGGCGGCGCGAGCACTTGACGTCGTTGAGCACCAGGTCGCAGGTGGGGTCGCGGCCCAGTATGGCGACGGTGCCTTCGAGCTCGACCTCGTGTCCCGACGCGTTCGGATACTGGACGCGGAACTTCACGCCGCGCGATTCTAGCAGTATCATCCAGGTTCTCCATGACACCGGCGGCGATGAGGAAACGCCGTTGGAGCGCCCGCAGGGCGGCAAGCTCATGATCACGTCCGATCCGCAGGGCCGGGAGAGGCGGCTCGCCGAGATCAAGGAGATCCTGAGCCGCACGGCGCCGCCCGAGGACCGCGAGCTGCTGCTCGGGTTCGCTCCCGTGGTGTTCGCGGAGACCCCCGACCGCGTCGCGCTCGGCCTCTCGCCCGAGGCCCTCGTCGCCCGCATCCGCGACCACTTCCGGTTCGTGGCCCGGGAGATCCCGCCCCCCCCGCAGCTCTACAAGGGCGTGCCCGGCATCCACGTCGCCGCGCGCAACCCCGACCCGGCCACCTGGGTATCCAAGGGCGCCGCCGACGGCCTCCCCTCGGAGGTCACGGTGGTGGAGACCCACACCCAGGATGCGCCGTTCATCTTCGAGAGCCTGAAGAACTACTTCCGCAAGGCCGGGCTGCGGTTGTTCTCGAGCGTCCATCCCATCTTCACCGTGCGGCGGCAGTGGGAGCGCATCGTCTGGATCGGCGGTCCCCGGGAGGAAGGCTCGAAGGAGGTGTACTGCCACTTCCAGATCGAGCGCATCGACTCGCGGGAGCGGCTCCGGCACCTCGAGCACGAGGTCTTCTCGGTGCTCAAGAGCGTGTTCATGGCGGTGGACGACTTCGAGGAGATGGTCCACACCGCCCGCGAGCTGGGACCGCGGCTGCGCAGCCGCCGGGGGCAGGAGACCGACGTCACCTCGGCCCGCGCCTTCATCGAGTGGCTCCTCGAGGACAACTACATCTTCCAGGCCACCGTGAAGTACCGGGTGGGCACGGACGGGAAGATGCATCGGGTGCAGGAGACGGCCGCCGGCGTCTTCAAGGATCCGGCGCTCCTGCCGGTGGTGTTCCCCGGGCTCATGGAGGAGGTGGAGGCGCACCTCATGCCCAAGGCCGACGACCACCGGATCGTGGACATCGACTACTCCAACAACGCCTCGTCGATCTATCACATGGAGCCCATCGACGACATCGTGATCCGGGAGTGGGGCCCGGACGGGAAGCTCGTCGAGGCGACGCTGCTCGTGGGGCGGCTGGCCAAGGGCGCCTTCACGCAGAAGGCGGCCGACATCCCCATCCTCAAGGAGAAGCTGGACTGGCTGCTTGAGAACAGCGGCGTGATCCCCAAGTCGTACGCGTATCGGGAGATCCGCGCCACCTTCAACCGATTCCCGACGCGCGAGCTGTTCTACGCGAACGTCCAGGCCCTGAAGGAGATCATCGACCGCATCGTCTTCATGTCGAGCGACGACGAGATCGCGGTCCACGTGCGCAAGGGCGCCGGCTACGTGGCCCTGCAGATCGCCTTCGCGCGCTCCCGCTACTCGTACAAGGTGGAAGAGGACCTGCGCGGGGCGCTGGCCGACACCTTCGGCCCGACCTCCTTCAGCACGTCGGCCGACCTCGGCGCCGTGAGCCTGCTCCTCTTCTATTTCGATTCGTCGCGCCTCGAGCACCCCGTGGAGGCTGGCCAGGTCCGGCAGATCACCGAGTCGCTGGTGATGACGTGGGAGGACCGGGTGGCCAAGGCCCTCGAGGCCGAGTTCGGCGAGCGCGAGGGCCGCCGGCTGCTCCAGCGCTACGTGCGCACCGAGACGCGCAGCGGCCTCTATCGCGAGTCCACGCCGCCCGAGGAGGTGCCGGACGACCTGCGCCACCTGGAGGAGCTGGAGAGCCGGCTCGAGGCGCGCATCCTGCCCCGCGGCCTCGACAACGCCACCCTGAAGCTCTACTCGGTGCGGCCGCTCGCGCTCACCGAGACCCTGCGCACGCTGCAGAACCTGGGCCTGACGGTCACGGAGGAGCTGCGCATCCCGCTCACGCTCCCCGAGGGGCGCAAGGCGTTCCTGTTCCGCTTCGAGACGGAGGCGCCCGCCGAGCGGATCAAGGCGCTCGTGGACGGCACCGACCGCTTCGTGGAGGCGCTGCGCGCCCTCGACGAGCAGCGGGGCAGCGACGATCCGCTGAACGGCCTCATCCTGCGGGCGGGGCTCGACTGGCGGCAGGTCGAGGTCCTGCGGACGATGCGCAACCACCTCCTCCAGATCCGCACGCACTACAACGTGGAGACCGTCAACGGCGTGCTCCTGCGCAACAGCGCGGTGGCCGCCGCGCTCCTGCGCTCGTTCGCCGCCCGCTTCGACCCCGCGCTGCCCGGCGACCGCGCGGCGGCGATGGCGGAGGGCGACCAGGCGGTGAAGAGCGCGCTCGAAGCGGTGGTGAGCCTGGCCGAGGACGAGGTCCTGCGCGCGCTGCACAACCTGCTCCGCGCGGCGCTGCGCACGAACTTCTACCAGCGGCCGGAGCGGCCGGTGGTCTCGATCAAGGTCGACAGCCGGAAGGTGGACGGCATGCCGTCGCCGCGGCCGATGTTCGAGATCTACGTGCACTCGCCTCTGCTCGAGGGCATCCACCTGCGCGGCGGCAAGGTGGCGCGGGGCGGCATCCGCTGGAGCGACCGGCACGACGACTTCCGGACCGAGATCCTGGGCCTCATGAAGACCCAGATGGTCAAGAACTCGATCATCGTCCCCGTCGGCTCGAAGGGCGGCTTCGTCCTCAAGGGGCACGTCCCGGCCCGCCCCGCGCTCGACGCCTACCTCGTCGACCGCTACCGCGAGTTCGTCTCGGGCCTCCTCGACATCACGGACAACATCGTGGACGGCCAGGTGATCCACCCGCCCGAGGTCGTTCGTCACGACGGCGACGATCCCTACCTGGTGGTGGCGGCCGACAAGGGCACGGCCCACCTCTCCGACACGGCCAACAGCGTCTCCGCGCAATACGGCTTCTGGCTGGGTGACGCCTTCGCCTCCGGCGGGAGCCACGGCTACGACCACAAGAAGGTGGGCATCACCGCCCGCGGCTGTTGGGAGTGCGTCAAGCACCACTTCGCCAACCTGGGCATGAACATCCAGAAGCAGCCCTTCACGATGGCGGGCATCGGCGACATGTCCGGTGATGTCTTCGGCAACGGCGCCCTGCAGAGCCGCACGACCAGGCTGGTGGCCGCCTTCAACCACGTCCACATCTTCATCGACCCCGATCCGGACCCGGAGAAGACGTTCGCCGAGCGCGAGCGCCTGTTCCGCCTCCCGCGCTCCACCTGGCGTGACTACAACACATCGCTCATCAGCAAGGGCGGGGGGATCTTCGACCGCGCGGCCAAGGCCATTCCGCTGAGCCCGCAGATGAAGGCCCTGCTCGGTGTCGACGGCGAGAGCGCGAGCGGCGAGGAGGTCACCCGCCGCATCCTCACCATGAAGGTCGACCTGCTCTACAACGGCGGGATCGGGACCTACGTCAAGGCGTCCACCGAGGACGACGAGGAGGTCGGGGACCGCGCGAACGACCGCGTGCGCGTGAACGGCAAGAACGTCCAGGCCCGGGTCATCGGCGAGGGAGGCAACCTGGGGCTGACCCAGCGCGGCCGGCTCGAGTACTGGGCGCGGGGCGGGATGCTCAACACCGATGCCGTCGACAACTCGGCCGGCGTCGACATGTCCGACCACGAGGTGAACATCAAGATCCTCCTCGACCCCCTGGTGAAGAAGGTCGTCATCAAGGGGCGAGACGAGCGCAACCGCATCCTGGCCGAAATGACGGAGGAGGTCGCGGCCCTCGTCTTGAAGGACAACGACAACCAGGCGCGCGCCCTCACCCTCGACTCGCTGCGCAGCGCCGCCCGGTACGAGGAGTTCGTGGCCTTCATCGACGACCTGGCCGGGACGGGCGTCCTCGACCGGGCCGACAACGCCGTCCCGACCCGGGACGAGCTGCTCGCCAGCCCCCACCGCAAGCGCGGCCTGCCGCGCCCGCTGCTGGCCGTCCTCCTCGGCCACACCAAGATGTGGGCCTTCCAGACGATCATGGAGACCGGCTTTCCCGACAGCCCGGCCGGCCGCCCGTTCCTCGACGAGTACTTCCCCCGACGGCTCCGGGAGAGCTTTGCCGAGCATTTCGACAGCCACTTCCTGAAGCGCGAGATCGTCGCCACCGCGGCGGTGAACCACCTCGTCAACGAGGCCGGGGTCACGTTCCTGTGGCGGAACATGGCCGCGACCGGGGCCGGGATCGGCGAGGTGCTCACCGCCTACGTCGACGTCGACCGCGAGGCGGAGGCCGAAGCGCTGCGGGACGCCGTGGAAGGCGCGGGCCTCGGCGCGGAGGCCGAGAATGCGCTGCTGCTCCGGATCGAGGAGAAGCTCGAGGCGCTCACCCGCGAGCGTCTCGGTGGAGAGCGGGTGGAGGCGGCGCGGGCGCTGGAGCCCATCCGGGCCGAGCTTGCCGGTCAGGCCGTCGTGCCCGCGCCCGCGGGCAACCGGGCCTGAAGGGTCCCCCATGAAGCTCACCCAGATGGCGGCGGCCGTGGTCGCGGCGGGTCTGGCCCTCTCGGTTCTCGCGGATGAGCGCGGCGGCTGGAC
>Ga0070698_100005308_pt1 | contig 14099 bp, 10 predicted proteins | sample KBSK1502metaG_FD_65477 | JGI IMG/M metagenome (GOLD analysis project Ga0070698, IMG submission 65477) | Corn, switchgrass and miscanthus rhizosphere microbial communities from Kellogg Biological Station, Michigan, USA - KBS K1-50-2 metaG | ecosystem: Host-associated > Plants > Roots >...
CGCGGCATCACGGTGCCAGTGATTCTTGGCGGCGCCGCCTTGACCCGCCGTTACGTCGATGAAGATTTGAAGTCAATATATAAGGGCAGTCTCTACTACGCCGGCGACGCGTTCGCAGGGTTGCACACCATGGACAAGCTGGTAGGCGGGAATGGTCAGGCCGAAATCCCAAGTGACGCGGAGACGCGCAGACGCGGGGACTCGGAGAATGGTGATGCGCTCGAAGACGTTGAAGACCTGGTTGGTGAGGAAGCCAAGCTGGGGATCCGCAAAGCTCTTAAGCCACGCGGCGTTGTAAAGATTGCCGGAGATACAACCCATACCACTCGCTCATCAGTCCGTGAGGATGTTGTGATTCCGAAAGCGCCGTTTTACGGTTCTCGAGTTGTCGCTGATATCCCCCTGGATGATGTGTTCTCGTTCGTCAACGAGACGGCCCTATTTAAAGGCCAGTGGCAGTTCAAACAAGGTAAGCGGCCGGCCGCAGAATATGCAGAGCTGGTGCGCGACAAGGTTCGGCCCATCTATGAGCAGTTGAAGGAACGCAGCAAGCAGGAACAGCTGCTGCAGCCGCGCGCTGTTTACGGGTACTTTCCGGCACAATCTTTGGGCAACGATCTGATTATCTATAATGACGATGAGAAAACTGAGCGGATGAGATTCACTTTCCCGCGCCAGCCGGCAGGGAAGAATTTATGTCTAACGGATTTCTTCGCTGCTAAAGACTCGGGACGTATGGATGTCGTAGCCTTTCATCTAGTTACCATGGGAAGCCGCGCTACCGAGTATTCCCAGGAGCTTTTCAAGTCGGACAATTACGCCGAGTATCTCTATTTCCATGGATTAAGCGTCGAGGGCGCGGAAGCTTTGGCGGAACTCTGGCATAAGCGGATTCGCGAAGAACTGAACATTGCCGGCGAAGATGCTGCCGATGTCCGGAAGTTATTCCAACAGCGATATCAGGGTTCGCGTTTCAGCTTCGGTTATCCCGCATGTCCAAATTTGGAGGATCAGTCTAAGCTGTTTGAGTTGCTTGACCCGTCGCGCATCGGGGTTGAACTAACTGAAGAATTTCAGCTTGATCCGGAGCAGTCGACCTCTGCGATTATCGTCCATCACCCGGAAGCGAAATACTTTTCAATCGAATAAACACAAAAGTCCAAAGTCCAGTAGTAGTCCAAAGTCCAATGTCCAAAGTCCAAAGTCCTGAACCCAAATTTGAATTAAATGATTCAACCGGGGAAAAGACAGACCTTGGACCTTGGACTTTGGACTTTGGACCTGCTCCCAGTCGCGACGAGTTTGCGGTCTTGAATTGGTTCGAGCGCGGAGCTTTTCGCTTTATCCACCGAATGAACCAGGGCGCCTGGAAACGTTTCTGGACGTGGTGCCAGAGGATCTTCGGCGCCGGCTGGATACATTTCGCCACCTACAACCTCATGCAGGTCTACGGCCTGGAAAACATAGAGGCCGTTTCAAGAGACCGGCCGATATTGATCGCCGCTAATCATCGTTCGTTTTTTGATATGTACGTGGTGTCCACGACCCTCTTCCGCCACACGTCCTGGCGTAAGCAGCTTTTCTTTCCTGTTCGCGGGCGATTCTTTTACGATTCAGTCCTGGGACTCTTTGTGAATCTCGTAATGGGTTGGTGGTCGATGTATCCACCATTTTTCGCTTCCGGCGAGAACCCGATCATCGAAAAGCGCGCCTTTGACAAGTATTCCTTTCGACTCTTGACTGAGCTTTGCAGAAGCGGTCGCGGCAATGTGATTGGCTTTCATCCTGAAGGCACACGCAATAAAGGTCCAGATCCTTATTCGTATTTGCCCGCGCAACCAGGCATCGGAAAACTGATCAAAGATGCCGCGCCCCAAGTCATCCCTGTTTTTGTCGCCGGGTTGGGAAACGACCTGACCAAACAAGTGATGGGCAATTGGCGAGGCGGCGAGAAGATTCGGATACACTTTGGCCCGCAACTCGACCTTAGCGATCATTTACCAAAAAAAGATCAAGCGCGCACTTACGTCGAGATCTCCAGGTTTGTGATGAGCAAGATTGCTGAACTGGGTGAAAAAGATCGGCAGCAAACAGCAAACAGCAAAACAGCAAACAGCAGGCAATAGTAGTAATCTACCCTGAGCCTTTTATCTGGCTGTTTACTGTTGCGTTCTTCAAATGCCTCTGCCAATAGTTATCGTCAACCCTCAATCTGCCGGCGGCGGCACTCGCGACGCGTGGCCCGGCATCGCCAGCGAGCTCAGCACGCATTTCGGGGCATTTACTCCCAAGTTCACAACTCAGGCGGGTGAGGGAATTGAAATCGCAGCTAACGCGGCGCGCAAGGGCGTTAGGCTGATCATTGCCTGTGGCGGTGACGGCACGATTTCCGAAGTTGCTAACGGGATTCTCTCCGTTGGCAATGAAACGGAGTTGGGGATTCTGCCCAGCGGTACCGGCGGCGACTTTCGCAAGACCATTGGCATTCCCGCCCGCGTTGCGGCTGCAGCCAGAATTCTTCGCGACGGCCAGATGCGCTTCATTGATGTAGGCAAGGTTACTTTCACAAAGGACGACGGCGAACCAGAGTCGCGTTACTTCCTCGGCGTAGCTTCCTTTGGCATGAGCGCAGACGTGATCGCTCGCGTAAAAGAGGGCGGGCCGGATTGGTTGCCAACCAAAGGGCCTAAGTGGTTAACCGGGCGACTCTCCTTCGCCGTTGCCATGCTGGAAACCGCTGCAAAAAAATCAGCTACGCGTGTCGTGGTTCAACTCGACGACGATCCGGTGCGACATATGACAGTCGCAAATCTCTGTGTTGCCAACGCGCGGTATTTCGGCGGCGGTATGAAAATCGCGCCTAACGCAAAATTGGCCGACGGCAAGTTTGACGTCGTCAGCATTGGAGACCTGGGCGCTGCCAGAATCCTCGCCAACGCGCCGCGTTTGTATTTAGGTGCGCATCTCAACATGACCGATGTAGGACATGCACTGGCGGCCAAGGTCAGCGCTCGTTCACTGGATAAGAATGAGACTGTGGAGGTGGAAGTGGACGGCGAAATCCCTGGCTGCCTGCCGGCGACATTTCAAATACTGCCCAAAGCCCTTCGCGTGCGTAGTCCATTGTAGTAATTAGGGCGACAAGAGGTGCTGCGCTCGTTTGGTTTTGTAACGCAAACTGTTAGTTTGCGTGCGCGGTGAATGCCATTCATTCATCGCAAACTAACAGTTTGCTTTACAAATTGGGGCACTGCCCGACAAGAATACCGCTTGCCAGTAAATTGGAAAACAGGTTATAAATATCGCACCCGAGCCGTTTATAAATAATTTGGTTGGCGCGGCGCCCTAATGAATAGACGAATATTTGTCTTGCGCAGAGAGTGTTCCCTGCATTGCGGGGAGTTGTATAGTTTGCACTCGATGGCAGGGTTGAAGTGTGATTTGCCGAGTTTGGCTGACGGAGGATTCGCATAGTGGATAGTCCGCTCGATCAGGAGCGTGCGGCAAATAGCGCCGGCGGTTCGCAGGCGGGAGAGACGGTCGCGGCCGGAGCGCCGCCGGCTGCTGCTCCGGCAGTCAAGCCCCCTTTGCCTCCGGCATCGAAGTCGGTCGCCAAGCCGGCGGGTGCCGTGGTGGAGAGCGAACCCGAACCTGCCGTAAATAAGATGCGTCGGCGGATTGTTTGGTCAAGCGTGGCCATTTTTCTGATAACCGACTTTCTGATGTTCCTCCGATTTTTCCTGCCGCGTTCAATTCTTGAGCCGTCCAGCAAGTTTAAGGTGGGTTTCCCCTCGGACTACGCACTGGGCGTTGACACCAAGTGGCAGCAGCAATATCGCATCTGGGTAGATAAAACTTCCGATCGGATTTTTGTGATCTATGCGCGCTGCACGCACCTCGGCTGCACGCCCGACTGGAAGGCCAGTGAAAACAAGTTTAAGTGTCCCTGCCATGGCAGCGGCTACGATAGCGAGGCGATTAATTTTGAAGGGCCGGCCCCGCGACCAATGGATCGCGCGCACGTAGAGCTTGATGCTGAGGGACAAATCGTGGTGGACATAGCCAAGCTTTATAAATGGCCCAAAGGCGAGAAGAACGAATTTGAGGAGTACCCCGGCGCCTATATCCCGCTGTAGTTTTTCGGTGCGAAGTTTCGCGAGGTTTGATGGACGAGAATCCTGACAAAAAAGAAACCAAGCAGTTGACTGGCGACGAAAAGCCCAGCGCCGGCCTTCTCGATAAAGTGAAGGAAGGAACCACTGCGCTTAAGACCAGGGCCATCGAAGAAGCCAAAGGCTATAAGGACGTTCAGGAGACTCAACTTTGGAAGTCGATCTTCCGCGTATCGCATGATCGCTCTGATCCGCGTAATCGTTCGCTTGCAGTTCTCTCAAACGTTTTCCTTCATCTACATCCGGCAAAGGTCAATCGCGACGCGGTGCGCTATCAGTACACCTGGGGAATGGGCGGCATCACGTTCTACTTGTTTATTGTGCTGACCTTCACAGGCGTGCTGCTGATGTTCTATTACCACCCGACGAAGGTTGATGCGTTTCGCGACATTCTTTACCTGGAGCACGACGTTCCCTTCGGCAAACTACTCAGAAACATGCATCGGTGGGCGGCGCACCTGATGGTGATCACCACCTGGCTGCACATGTTTCGTGTGGTGCTTACCGGCTCGTATAAACGGCCGCGCGAGTTTAACTGGGGCGTCGGTGTGGTATTGCTCGTCTTGACGCTTCTGCTCTCGTTTACCGGATACCTGTTGCCCGACGATCAACTTGGCTTCTGGGCGGTCACGGTTGGGACGAACATGGCGCGCGCGACGCCCATGTTCGGCTCAGAGGGTCCCTTTGGCATTCAGCTCGGGATGACTCAATACAATGATGTTCGCTTTGGGCTCCTGGGCGGATCGATCGTCGACTCGAATGCCTTGCTGCGTTCGTATATTTGGCATTGCATCGGTATCCCGCTCGTCGCTTCGATTTTTATGGCCGTTCACTTCTGGCGAATACGCAAGGATGGAGGCATCTCTGGTCCGGCGCCGGTCATGCTGGAATCGGAGATGAAGGCGGTGAAGAAGAAGTAACTTTGGAGTGCGCCGACCTGTCGGCGCTTTTGCCAAGGCGCGACCTGTCGCGCCGATGCTGAGTTCTGATTAATGCGGGAACAGGTTCCCGCGGACCAAAGCGGCGACAGGTCGCCGCACTCCATAAGAAGATGGCGAAGCTTAGATTAAGCAAAGGCAAGTTAATAACACTCGGCGTGCTTGTGCTGCTGGGGCTTTTCTTGCGCTGGGCGGTCGAGGACTGGCATCAGTTGTGGACGATCTCCTCGGCGCCGGACAATATCCCGATCGTGGCCATGTTATTCCTCGTGCCAATTTTTACCTGGATGGGAATTAGGCAGTCGAGAGCTAACGATCGGTTGATCGCGCAGCTGGAAACAGATCCGGCACTGGCGAAGACGCATCATCGCAAGGCTGAACCATGGCGGCCGGGCTGGGCACGGGAGATTCACGTCTGGCCTTATCTGGTACGCATCGAGTTTTTGGTGACGGTTATCGTAACCGTCATTCTTTTTGTTTGGTCGATTCTCTTGAACGCCCCGCTTGAAGAACCGGCGAATCCCAACCTAACGATGAACCCGTCGAAAGCGCCTTGGTACTTTCTCGGGCTTCAGGAGATGCTGGTTTATTTCGATCCCTGGATCGCCGGCGTGGTGATGCCGTCAATCATCATGGTCGGGTTGATGGTGTTTCCTTACGTCGACTCAAATCCACTCGGCAACGGTTACTACACCCTCAAGCAACGCCGCTTCGCGGTCGGCATGTTTGGTTGGGGATTCCTGATGTGGATTCTGCTGATCGTTATCGGCACCTTTATCCGCGGACCAGGCTGGATTTGGTTCTGGCCAGGCCAGACCTGGGATCATAATGCCGTCGTATTTGATAAGAACATTGATCTACACGATTGGGTGGCCACCAGTTTCATCGGTAAAGCGCTGGGATTCCCAGCTATTTTGGCGAATCAGACGTGGGGTCCCTGGGTTAAGGGAATCTTTGGGCTGGTGGTGGTGAGCGGGTTTTATCTTGTAGGCGTCCTGCTCTTTCACTGGCTCATGACCGTGGATTTCAAAAAGTTATCGCTGCGACCTTTTCGCTGGTTTCCTAAGGATGCGTTTGAACAGAAGCTCCTGGCTCGAACCAGCGTGTTGCAGTATGCGACTTTCCAGTTCTTCGCCGTCAGCGTGTTGCTGGCAATGCCTGTGAAACTGTTTCTCAGGCTGGCTCTGACGATCAAGTACGTTTGGGTAACGCCCTGGTTCAACATCTGAATCTGATCGAGTGTGCGGAGGGATGACCCTTAGTGGCAGACTCTACTAAAGCTAATGAGTCGTTGGTAATGAAGGAGCCGGACCTGCCGGTGAAGGATCCGATCGTGAGCCGTTCCACGAGCGGCATTATGCTCCTCTGTGCTTTGCTGCTCACTCTCTCACTCGCCTGGTCTCTCTATGATGAAGCCTTTGGCCAGCGTCCCTGGAAGGGTATGCAGCAGCAGTTTGTAAGCCGCTACTCGAAGTATCTGAGAAGTATCAAGTCGCAGGCAGGCGACACGGAAGCTCAAGTCAAACAAGACCCTGAGTATCAGGCACTCGATGAGGAAGCAAAGGCGGCCGCGGATAAGGTTAAGGCTGACGTTGCTGAAATAGACCAGAAGGTTACTCAGACTCAGCATGAGCTCAATGCGGTTACGGAACCGTTCCAGAATCAGCGCGGCAAGCTGACCGTCATCAACTACAACATTGAGATGGCTTCAGCCGGAGCCAAAGAGAAGTATCGCCGGCAGGCTCAGCAGAAGATGTCGGAGGTGGTAGAGGTAGATTTGCCGGCGGCTGACGGTTCCGGGAAAACAACCACCCAGAAGTTGAATTACCAGCAGCTTGAGAAACGCTTTAATGACGCGCGGGACCAAAAGGCAAAGCTACTCGGTGAAAAAGCTGACTTGCTTAAAGAGCGAACTGAGCTTGAGAAAAAGCGGGACGACTATCTAAAACATCACATGACCGGCCTGGGCCCAACTCAAATAGACGGGCTACTCAGGAAAATGGAGCAGTTTGACTACTCCATTCTTCCACATCAGATCAGCGTCAATGAGTTTAATATCGTCGACCGCTGCGAGGTTTGCCACGCCGGGATTCGCGAACCGCTCGACCTGCGACCCGAAGATCTGGCGCCGGATGGTCCGGGCAAGAAGCCAGATAGTTTGGCGCGCGCGTTTGTAAGTCATCCCAATAAAGAAATCCTGCAAATCCACACACCCGATCGATTTGGTTGCGCGAGTTGTCACTGGGGCAATGGCCGCGCCACGACGAGTGAAGTAAAGGGTCACGGCCGGCACAAGTTCTGGCTCTGGCCGATGTTTGAAAAGGAGAACACCGAAGCCGGATGTCAGCAGTGTCACGCAAAAGATAGAGTGACCCAGGGAGCTGACACGTTGAACCTCGGTCGCGACCTTTTCTCTCAGCGCGGCTGTGTGGGCTGTCATCGCTATGAGGGTTTCGACCACGAGACAGACTCATTAAGCGCCACGCGACAGAGTATTAGTCAACTTGAAGATCAGATTACCGCCAACGAGAAACAAATTAGATTAGACGAGAATCCACCGGAGGGAACCACCGACGAAGAGGCGCAAAAGATGCTGGCGCACTCGGAATCGCTAAAGGTTACCAACAGCATCCTCGCGGCACGGATCGACCAGTTGAATCTGCAGTCGAAATACCTGATGCAGGACCAGAAGAAGGTTGGTCCAAATCTTAAGGACGTGCGTTTGAAGCTGCGCAAAGAATGGGTGCCGGTATGGCTCGCCAACCCCCAGAACTTCAGACCTGGTACCAAGATGCCGACCTTCTGGCGTTTTGCAGAGCCCTTGGACAACGGCATGCCGTCAATGCGCGACCAGGACGGTAAGGAACAAATAGAAGCGATTGCTGCCTACCTCTGGCAGGACAGTTTTGAAGGCAAACTCCCTGAGCAACAACGAGGTGACGTCGCACACGGAAAAGATCTGTTTGAAACGCGCGGCTGCCTTGGCTGTCACTCAATCGGGGACGAAGAGAATAAAATCGGCGGCACCTTTGCCGCGAATCTTCAGAAAGTCGGCGAGAAGGCAAACTTCGATTACATTGTCCGCTGGATTCACAATCCGCGCGAACGCTGGGCTCCCTATTGTCCCAAGGAAAAACGCGACCTGACTGAGGAAGACTACAAAAAACACAACTTGCCTTACGTGTTTGACACCGAACTGCACTCGCGTTGCCCTAATGACGGGGCCGAGTTGCAAGTGCAGAACATGACGGTAATGCCAAACTTCCGTCTGTCTGAAACCGACGCGCGGGACATTGCCACTTATCTCTTCTCTCTGTCATCGCCGCCGCAGTATGAGGCCGCCTCATTCATGGATAGTCCCGAGCTGCGCGAAAAAGGACAGGCACTGATCAAACAATACGGCTGTGCGGGCTGCCACGAAATCAAAGGCTTTGAAGATGAGCAACGGATTGGCAAGGAGTTGACGGTTGAAGGTGCAACGCCAATCGAACGTCTGGACTTCGCACTCCTGACAAAGAAGGCGGAAGAGGGAATCGATCCGCTGAAGTTGCATACGGCGTCCTCAGAAGCGACGCCCAGCGCAGCTAAGGAAGAGGAGAAGCCCTGGTATAACCACAAGGGTTTCTTCGAACACAAGGTCACCGAGCCGTCTATCTACGATCAGGGCAAAGAGAAAGATCCCAAAGATCGTCTGCGTATGCCGAGGCCATTCCTGACACCGGAGTGGCGCAATGCTTTGACTACTTTCCTGATCGGTAGCGTCGGCGCGGAAGGCGCAGACGTACCGCAATCGCTTTTCTATAATCCGGAGGACACGCGGCGGCAGGATATTCAGAACGGTTGGTGGGTTGTAAAGAAGTACAACTGCATGGGTTGTCATCAGATTCAGGTGGGCCAGCGTTCAGTAGTTATGGATCTGCCGTTCTATCAAACGCCGGAGGGTAAGGATCTTTTGCCTCCGCGGTTGAGTAGCGAAGGCGCGCGAGTCGATCCAGGTTGGTTGTTGAAGTTTTTGCATGACCCATCACTGAGTGGAGAGAAGACTGCGGCCCAAAACGCGGCCATCGACAATGCCGCCCAGGCCGTCAATCCAAATGTTTCTGCCCCAGCCGGCGGCGCACCGAGCGGTGGCGCAGGCGCTCCATCCGCGACTAACGCGCCAACTGGTGGCCATTTGAAAGCGCAGCCGGGCCTGGATCGAAATGGTGTGCGACCCTATCTGAAGTTTCGCATGCCGACTTTCACCTTTTCGCCCAACGAACTGCAGACTTTAGTGCGCTTCTTCATGGCCATGTCCGGTCAGCAGGAGCCCTACATTAAAGAGCCGCTTCAGCCACTGACGGAGCAGGAGAAACTTACAGCGCGACAGATGTTCACATCGGGAACGCCGTGTTTGAAGTGTCACATCACCGGCGATCCGGCGCATGACGCGAAAGCGATTGCGCCAAACTTCCTGTTGGCCGGGGAACGTCTCAAGCCGGAGTGGACCTTCCGCTGGTTGTTAGATCCGTCGCAGATTAGTCCGGGCACAGCGATGCCGACGGGATTGTTCAGGAAGGAAGGGGAGCGCTGGGTTGTTAACCTTCCTAATCCGCCCGCCAGTGCGAATGCATATCTTGACGACCACGCGCGGCTGCTGGTTCGTTACATGATGTTGTTGACTCCTGACGAGCAGCGACGATTGCTGGCAACCGCGCCTGTAGCTCCCGCTCCGGCGGCGACGCCGGCTCAAAAGGCCCAAATAAGATCGAAGGGAAAGGGCGGGGAAACCACCCTAAATAGATCAAGGCGAGCGAGACGGCCGACTCTGGTCGAGAATCGCAGCGTAAGAACGGCAGCGCGGCCGGCCGGTATGTAGCGGCATCGATGGCATGGGACTCATTCGCGGCGGGTCTACTTCCCAACGCCTCTCGTGCTAGAGTTAAGAGAAAGTTATCTTGATTTGGAGGAACTAATCATGTTTATGAAGCAGACTAAAGTCTTGCTGATCCTGACGATTGCGTTTTCGCTGTTGGCGTTGGCCTCGGCTTGCGGAAAGAAACCGGAAGAGGGTCCAGGTGCCAATAGCGGCCCAGCCCCGAAAGAATATGCGCCCAAGGGAAATGAAGGAACGATCAGTGGCTCCGTTGCCTTCACCGGCACGCCGCCCGCGCCAAAGAAAATCGCTACGGATGCTGATCCTGCCTGTGGCCAGAAAAACCCGAATCTGTCGACCGAAGACAACGTAGTTACTAATGGCAAGCTTGCCAACGTACTTGTCTATATCAAAGAGGGAACGCTTGCCGATGGTACGAAGATTAGTGACGTGAGTTTTAAACCTCCAACCGCGGCGTTGACTCTGGACCAGAATGGCTGCCATTACAAACCACACGTCTCGGCTGTCATGGTCAATCAAAATCTGAACATTACGAACAGTGATCCAACGCAACACAACATCCATTTCACTCCGAAGAACAATCCGGATTGGAACCAGTCGCAGCCAAACGGCGCTGCGCCGCTGACCCACTCGTTTAAGGTTTCGGAGATTTTGGTGCCGGTTAAATGCAACCAGCATCCCTGGATGAAGGCCTACGTCGCTGTCCTGAAGCATCCATTCGCAGCTGTTAGCGCCGAAGATGGAAGCTTCAGTATCAAAGGCGTGCCGCCAGGAGCTTACACTGTCGTCGCCTGGCATGAAGGTGGCGCCGCCGGTACTCAAAAGACACTGCAGGTAACGGTGCCGGCCAGCGGCAGTGCTACCGCCGACTTCGCGTTTGGCGAGGCGGCAACCGCTTCCGGTAACCCGAGTCTCAAGATGATGCCGGCGCTTGAGTTTCCAATGCTGAGCCGGCACTGATGAATTTTTAGATTTTCGATTTGCGATTGCGGAAATAAGGCCTTGGGAGGATCTCTGCAATCGCAAATCGGCAATCAGCAATCAGCAATATGAATCGGGGTGTGCATCGCTTCGCGCTGCTACTGGCGGGCGCAACGTTTTTTCTAATCATCGCCGGCGCGCTGGTCACGAGCCACGATGCAGGATTGGCGACATCGGATTGGCCGCTTTCAAACGGCCAGTTCTTTCCCAGGATGGTCGGCAATCTCTTTTGGGAACACGGCCACCGAATGGTCGCCACCACTGTCGGATTTTTGACAGTTTGTTTTACTGTCTACCTCTACTGGGAACAGATTTGTAACTGGCTCTACAGGCGCGGACTGATGCGCAGGGCACCTGTCTACCATGGCGAGCCGCGCCGCTGGGTGCGGCGTCTGGGCGCGATTGCGCTTGGGACAGTTGTTGCGCAGGGACTGCTGGGCGGATTGACAGTAAAGCTTAACCTGCCACTGGTGGTTTCGGCGGCGCACGCGACTCTGGCCCAGCTCTTTTTTTGTACGACAGTTAGCCTGGCGGTTTTCACTTCGCGCAGTTGGCTTAAAAACCAACCCACGATGGAAGAGCAGGGAACCTTTGCGGTTCGTTACGTTTGTATTGCGGCAGTAGTAGCGATCTTTCTACAACTGATAATCGGCGCCACGCTCCGGCATTCAGCGACCTGGGACCAGCCGCTGCCGACCGATTTACTTTTGACGCACATTGGCGGCGCCATCACCGTGACTGTCTTGTTAGGATCCGCCGCTGTCTTGATCCTGCTGCGCCATGGCAGCGAAACGTTTCTGAGTCGCCCCGCGAAGCTCGCGCTGTCCCTGTTAGCTGTGCAGTTGTTCCTTGGAATTGCGGCTTACATTACCAGAGTGGCGTCACCGAATGATCCACAGCCGTTAAATCCAATGGTGGGAATTACGGTAGCGCATGTAGCCTGTGGAGCGCTGGTGTTCGCTACCACGATTGTTTTGACGTTGCGGACATTCAAGGTATTGCGGGCCGGCGCTCCATCATTTGAACTTGCAACAGCGGAACGGTCTTGAAGTTTGGAGTTCAACCTTCAGGTTGTCTCTGATGAAACAAAGAGCAAGCTAAAGTTTGAACTCTGAACTATGGGCCTGGCCTTCAGGATTTTGGAATAATTCATGGAAGAGTTTGCAATAGATCTTAATTCTGCGGCAGCCGTCCGACTTGAGCGGTTGAGTGGGCGCGAGCGGTTCGCGGCCTATCTCGAGCTGACTAAGCCGCGTATTACCTTTTTGATTGTTCTTACAGCAGCCGCCGGATTTGCCTTAGCGTCCCAGCCAAGAATTGACTACTCGGGTCTGGTCCGGGCGATGGTTGGAATTGCTCTGTTGTCGTCCGGAATTGCGACGATCAATCAATACATGGAACGCGATCTCGACGCGCTCATGAGGCGCACCGCCAACCGGCCCTTGCCATCCGGCAAACTCCTTCCCTGGGAAGCGCTGGCTTTTGGCGTCGGCCTGACCGCGCTGGCCGAGATATACCTGGCCGTGCTGGTAAACCCTTTGACGGCGGTGTTGGGGTTGACCGTGATTGCGGGTTACTTGTTTGGTTACACACCGCTCAAAACGCGGACTTCACTTTCAACTATGGTTGGCGCGTTTCCCGGAGCAGTGCCGCCATTAATTGGCTGGGCAGCCGCACGTGGAACAGTTGGCCTCGAGGCCTGGGTGCTCTTTGCGATTCTGTTTCTTTGGCAGTTTCCACATTTTCTCGCAATTGCCTGGATGTATCGCGAAGACTATAGCCGCGCCGGCATTCTCATGCTGCCGGTGGTGGAGCCTGATGGCCGTGTTACCGCGCAACAAATTGTTGTCTACACCGTGCTGCTGTTGCCGGTAAGTTTGCTGCCAACAGCGCTCGGTATCTCCGGCAGAGTATATCTTTGGGGCGCGATTGTTTTGGGATTGCTATTTCTCTACAGCAGCGTCCGTGCTGCCTTTTCGAAGTCGAGACAAGAGGCGCGACGGCTGTTGCTGGCGTCGGTAATCTATTTGCCGCTTCTGTTCATTCTGATGGTTTTAGATCGGTAAATCGTAAATAGCTAATCGGGAGTGGTCGATCAACTATTCCAGCCGATTCGATACCAGGTCAATCGTTTCCGACTATTTACTATTCGCCTTTTACTATTCACTTTCATTAAGGAGTAACCGATGGGACGAGTTCTTGCGGTTCTCATTTGGATCCTGACTCTGGGTTCAGTGAGTCTCTTTTTCGTGAAGAAGTGGTGGTTTCCTGAAGCCATCTCTTCACATGCTGCCGCGCTGGATCGTCAGTTTGTGCTGACCATCATCGTCGTGGGCATTGCGTTCACGGCGGCCCAGGTTGGTCTCGGCTACGTGGTCTGGAAATATCGAGACCGTGGCCCCAACGACCGCGCGGTCTACACCCATGGCAGCAATCGGTTGGAGGTTGTCTGGACAGTGGTAACGGCCGTCATCTTTATCGGTCTCGCAGTCATGGGCCAGAGCGTTTGGGCTTCGCTCCACTTCAATAAGGCTCCAGCGGGCGCCTACACGATTGAAGTCGTGGCGCAGCAGTTTCAGTGGAACTTCCATTACGCCGGCAAGGACGGAATTTTTGGGCGCACGGATCCAAATCTGATCGATGACTCAGCTACGAATTACATTGGTTTAGACGAAACTGATCCAAACGCAAAAGATGACATGACGCACACCGTCATTGCTGTCCCTGAGGGGCGACCTATCGAGTTGATCCTTCGTTCTCGAGACGTCATTCATAATTTCTGGGTGCCGCAGCTGAGGTTTAAGCAGGACCTGGTGCCGGGAATGAATATTCGGGTTCACTTCACTGCCAACCGGCCCGGCAAGTATGAACTCGCCTGCGCGGAGCTCTGTGGTCAGTTTCACTACCGCATGAAGAGTTTCATGCTGGTGTTGCCGGCGGCGGAACATGAGGCTCTGATGGCTCTGCCGCAGGATCAGTTTCAAACGCGCATCACCGAACTGTTGGCGAAGTATGAACTGCCTGCTTATCAGCAATGAAAACGTTCTTGGATTGTCGATTCGGCCCAACTATTAGGAGAATCAGAGATGTCATCTGAAACGCACGAAGCAGTGCATCGTCACGAGGCACCGA
>Ga0070698_100005309_pt1 | contig 14098 bp, 12 predicted proteins | sample KBSK1502metaG_FD_65477 | JGI IMG/M metagenome (GOLD analysis project Ga0070698, IMG submission 65477) | Corn, switchgrass and miscanthus rhizosphere microbial communities from Kellogg Biological Station, Michigan, USA - KBS K1-50-2 metaG | ecosystem: Host-associated > Plants > Roots >...
GTCCAGGCGCCGATGCCGAGGAAGATCGCGTCGTAGCCCTGGGCGAAGAGGTCGTCGATCGTGAAGTCGCGGCCGAGCTTCATCCCGCCCTTGAACTCCGCGTCGCGGAGCTGCCAGACGGAGTTGAGCTCCTTGTCGAGCTTCACCTTCGGCAGGCGGTACTCGGGGATGCCGTAGCGGAGCATGCCGCCCTGCTTCTCCTGCATGTCGAACACCGTCACCGCATGGCCCTTCAGCGCGGCGTAGTACGCGCACGTGAGGCCCGCGGGGCCGGCGCCGACGACGGCGACGCGCTTCCCGGTCGCGGCCTCCTGCGGGAACGGCGTCGGCGCCTGGTCCATCTCCATGACGAGCTCACCCGTGTAGCCGTGGCACTGGCAGATGGCGATCTCTTCCTCGACGAGCCCGCGGCGGCACACGGTCTGGCACGGCTTCGGACAGACGAGCCCGAGCGCGTACGGGAACGGGAGGACTTCCTTCACGAGCCGCGCGGCCTCGACGTGCTGGCCCTTCGCCATGAGCTCGAGGTAGCCCGGGATATCGATGTGCGTCGGGCAGCCGACCTGGCACGGCGGCATGCAGTACGCGTTGTGGTCCGAGAGGATGTACTCGAGGTTCTGCTTGCGCATGGTGAAGAGGCCGTCGCTCGTCGCGGTGACCTTCATCCCGGCTTCGACCGGAAGATGGCAGCTCGGCTGCGGGCGCTCGTAGCCCTCGACGTCGACGAGGCACATCCGGCATGCCGCCGCGGGCGCGAGCTTCTCGTCGTCGCAGAGCGTCGGCACGTTGAAGCCCGCGCGCTGCGCGGCGCGGAGGATCGACTCGCCGACCACGGCGGTGACCTCCTTGCCGTCGATCGTGATCGTCGTGATCGGCTGGCCCGACGGGATCTCGCCCGCGTGCGAGACGGTCGGGAGCTGCGACTCGCCGGGCTGGGTCTGCTCGATGAGGCTCATGGCTGGGCCATCGTCTCGTAGCGGCGAGACCGCGCCGGCTGGCACGTGCCGGTCGGGCAGGTGTGACCGTCGATGTGCGACCGGTAGTCGTCGGCGAATTCGCTCATCGTGGTCTTGAGGATGGACGCGCTCGTGATGCCGAACCCGCAGAGCGAGAACTCGCGCAGGTGGTCGGCGAGCTGGTCGAGCCACGGGAGGTCGTCGGCGCGACCGAGGTCGGAATAGATGCCCTCGAGGATGCCCTCGACGCGCTTCGTGCCGACGCGGCACGGCACGCAGATGCCGCAGGTCTCCTTCGCGAGGTAGTCGAAGAGCTTCGCGGCCTCGTTCACGATGCAGACATCGCTGCCGATGATGCGCACCTGCGCCGAGCCAAGGTGGGTTCCCGCGGCCTTCAACGATTCGTAGTCGAGCCCGACGCCCGTGCGCGTGGCGTTGAGGATCCCACCCGTCGGCCCGCCGACGTGCAGGCCCTTTATCGCCTTGCCGGATACGCCCCCGGCGCGCTCGACGATCTCGCCGAGCGTCGCGCCGAACGCGACTTCGTAGACGCCCGGCGAGGCGACCGCCCCGGTGACCGACACGAGCTTCGTGCCCGGGGACGCCTCGGTGCCGACACGACGGAACGCGTCCGCCCCGTCGCGCACGATGAGCGGCAGCGCGGCGAGCGTCTCGGCGCTCGAGACGACGGTGGGGCGCATGAGTAACCCCTGGTTCGCGGGGTACGGCGGGCGCTGGCGGGCCATCGCGCGGCGGCTCTCCAACACCGCGAGGAGCGCTGACTCTTCGCCGCCCATGAAGCCACCCGGGCCCTGCGCGATCTCGACCTGCAGATCGCCGAGCCCCGGACGCGCGGCCTCGAGCGCGCGCTCCGCGGCCTTCCTCGCGCTCTCGGAATCGGGCCGCAGGTAGAGGTAGCCACTCGTCGCGCCGACGGCCGCCGCCGCGATCGCGAGCCCCTCGATGACGAGCTCGGGCTTCTTCAGCAGGATCGTGCGCGCGAGCGGGCTCCCCGGATCGGCGTCGTAGGCGTTCGCGACGACGTACGCGCTCCCGCCGGCCGCCGCCTTCCGCGCCGTACTGAGCTTCTGGGCGAGCGGGAAGCCGGCGCCACCACGGCCGCGCAGGCCGCTCGCGCCGATGATCGCGATGAGCGCCTCGGGGCCCATCTCGCGCGCGCGATCGCGCTCGTGCGCCGCGTTGATCTCGGTGTCGAGGATCCGGTACCCGGTGCTAGTCGGCAAAGGCCGGCTCCAGCGGATGGGTCACCTCGTGCTCGTGCAGCTTGTCGTGCGACGGCGCGGGGCTCTGCTCGGGCCAGAGACCGGCGATCGCGACGTTGCCGGTGTAGCGCCGCCCGCCACGCGGGATCGCGGTCCCCTGGCCATCGGGCGCGCCACGGAAGTTCGAAAGGAGCGACGCGGTCGTGTAGAGGTGCGTCATCTGCAGGCCGAACGCCTCGCTGATCCGCTCGGCCGCGCTCCACGGGAGGTAGCCATACGCCTTGTTCGTCGCGTACAGCACGCGCGTGAGTCGATCGGCGCCCTCCGGCGTGTCGCGGATGAGCTTGTCGACGATCGTGAGATCGAGACCGCGCTCCGCCTCGGCCGGGACGGTGAGCACCGCCGGTGAGAGTGGTCGGCGATCGCCATACGGCGCGGTCTGGACCATCCGGATCCGGTAGTAGGACGCGCGCGGCGCGATCGGCGGCCGCTTGCGGAAGCCGTTGCGGAAGGTGTATGAGATCGAGATCGCGCGCGGCGGACACGCCTTCTCGCACATGAGGCACGACTCGCACTTGAAGATGCTCGTCTCCGGCTCGAGGAGGAGCGCGATGAGGCCGCGGCTCCGCTCCGGGAGCTCGCGCTTCTCATACGGGTATTTGCGCGTGACCGGCTTGTTCCGCAGCAGGTGCTCGAGGGTCCGCTTCATGCCGCCGAGTACGCCGAGCATTAGCGGTCCACGTCGCCGAGCACGATGTCGATCGAGCCGAGGATCGCGACGACGTCCGCGACGAGCCGGCCCTGCAGCAGCCACGGGAGGATCTGCAGATTCGTGAACGAGGGCCCGCGCATCTTCGCCCGGAACGGATTCGTCGCCGAGCCGCCCGAGCTGATCATGTAGATGCCGACTTCGCCCTTCGCGCCCTCGACCGTGTAATACGCCTCGCCCTTCGGGCACTTCCACACGTGACCGAGCCGCGCGCGGACGGCACCGCCGGGCAGGTTCGCGATGCACTCGCGGATGATCGCGATGGAGCGGCGAAGCTCGCCGAGCCGCACCTTGTAGCGCGCGTACGCGTCGCCCTCGACGGCCGTTGCCGACGAGAAGCTCTTCAGCTCCGGATAGATGGAGTACGGGCGGTCCTTCCGGAGGTCCCAGTCGACCCCCGACGCGCGGAGCGTCGGACCGGTGACGCCGTACTGCTTCGCGACCTCGGCGGGCACCGTGCCGACGCCGATCGTGCGCTCGAGGAAGATCTCGTTCGTCTCGAGGAGCGCGACGTAGTCGTTCTCGATGTGATCGGCGAACCGGTCGAGGAACCGCTCGAGCTTCGCGAGGAGCCCGGGCGGGAAGTCGTAGAGGACGCCGCCCGGCCGGTAGTAGTTGAAGTTCATCCGCGAGCCGCAGATCTCCTCGAACATGTCGAGGATCTCCTCACGGTCCCTGAGGCAGAAGAGGATCGGCGTCGTCGCGCCGAGGTCGAGCGCGTACGTCCCGAGCCAGATGAGGTGCGAGGCGCAGCGGGACATCTCGTCGACGATCACGCGGACGTATTCGGCGCGCCGCGGGACGTCGATGCCGCCGATCGCTTCCATCGCGCCGGCGTACGCGTGCTCGTTCAGCATGTTCGAGACGTAGTCAGCCTGGTCGGCGTAGCGGATGCCCTGATGAAATGTGCGCCACTCGAAGATCTTCTCGAGGCCCCGGTGCAAGTACCCCATGACGGGGATGCACTCGATGACCTTCTCGCCCTGGAGCTTGAGTACGAGTCGCAGCACGCCGTGGGTCGAGGGATGCTGCGGCCCCATGTTGAGGATGAGCTCCTCGGTCTCGAGGCCCTCGTCGCTCTCGATGACCGGCAACCGGACTTGCGACGCGTCGATGGTGGTCAGGCTCAGCCGCCCTTGAAGATCTTTTCGCGGAGCCGAAGGATGCCTTCGGTGAGCGCCTCGGGACGGGGCGGGCATCCCGGCACGTACACGTCGACCGGCACGACGGTGTCGACGCCCTGCAGCGTCGCGTAGCTGTCCCAGAACTCGCCGCCGGAGCTCGCGCAGTTCCCCATCGCGATCACCCACTTCGGCTCGGGCATCTGCTCGTACAGGCGCCGGAGGCGTGGGGCCATCTTGTGGGTCACGGTGCCCGCGACGATCATCACGTCCGCCTGGCGCGGGCTCGAGCGGAACACCTCCGCTCCGAAGCGCGCCATGTCGTGGGTCGGCCCGCCGGTCGCCATCATCTCGATCGCGCAGCACGCGAGGCCGTAGCCGAGCGGCCACGGGCTCCGCGAGCGCGCCCAGTTCACGAGCTGATTCACCGTCGTGAAGACCATGTTGTCGTCGCCGGAGAGCACGCCGCCGATCATCCGCGGCTCGTGCCCGCCCATTCCGGTCTGGGTCGTGAGGGGCCGCCGCTGGATGACGTCCTTCTCGAAATCGATGGGATGGACTTCGGAGGGGGTCTTCTGATCGATCGCCATCTCAATGACGAGTCTAGCCGGGGTTTTCGTGGCCTGCGCGCAACAGCGCGAGGAGCGCCGCGTGCACCGCGCGACCTGACGCGACGATCTCCGTGTGCTCGGTCCACGTGACCGCGCCACCGGCCTCGCGCACGAGGAGCGCGCCTGCGGCGGTGTCCCACGGTGACCGCATGACCTCGAAGTAGGCGTCCAGGCGCCCCGCGGCGACGTACGCGAGGTCGAGCGCCGCGGAGCCCGCACGCCGGATGTCGCGCACGTGGCCCGCGATCCGTGACAGGACGGCCGCCTGGGCCGCTCGTTCGGAGGGCTCGTAGCTGAAGCCGGTCGCGACGAGCGCGAGCCCGGGATCGGTGACGGTCGTGGTCGCGAGGATCGCATCGCCGAGCCGCGCGCCACCGCCGCGCGTCGCGGTGAAGAGCTCGTCGCGTAACGGGTGGTACACGACGCCGGCGACGGCACCCTCGGCGTCGGCGCAGGCGACGCTCACGCACCACCGCGGATCGCCGTAGAGGTAGTTGATCGTGCCGTCGAGCGGATCGACGAGCCAGCTGAACCCGCTCCGACCCTCGATCCGGGCGCCCTCCTCGGCGACGAGGCCGTCATCGGGGCGTCGCTCTCGGAGGTAGGCGACGACCGCGCGCTCGGCACGCTCGTCGGCCTCGGACACGAGGTCGGTGCGGGTCGACTTGCTCCGGACGCCCACGGCCGGGCCGCCGAAGCGCTCTACGAGCACGGCCGCGGCCGCGTGCGCTGCCCCGACGGCGACCTCGAGGGCATCGTCAGGCGCGATGGACGCCGGGCTTTCCGTCGTCCACCACGAACGAGGCGATCGTGCTGACCGTCGCTGTCGGTGCGGTGACCGTGGACATCGCTCGGAAGTCCGCCGTGACCTTGGTGCGCTCGACGGTGCACCGCACGTAGCCGCGATGGTTGTCGAAGAACCGGAGCTGTGGGTTCTTCGCCGATCCGTCGAGTTGGGTCGAGGGTGTCGACGGATCGCCGTCGGAGCTGATCGACGTGCCGAGCAGCTCCGTCGCGACCGTCGGCGATTTCGGATCACTCCAATCCTTCTTGATGTCATAGACGAAGTCCACATGACTGTCGCCGGACAGGACGACCGGGTTCTTCGTCTTCGCGAACGCCTCGATGAGGATCCGCTGGTCGGCGACGTACCCCATCCAGTTGTCGACCCCGTCGAACCGATGCCCCGCCGGATCGGGGCTCGAGTCCGACTGCGAGAAGCGGATCGACTGCGCGACGATGTTCCACGCCGCCTTCGAGGAGGCGAGCCCGCTGAGCAGCCAGTCCCGCTGCTCGGCGCCGAGCATCGTCCGCTTCGGATCGAGGCTCGAGGCGCAATAGCCGGACGGGGTCTCGTCCTTCTCCGCGCACAGCAGGACCTCGGGCGACCGGTACTGCCGGGTGTCGAGTATGAAGAAGGTCGCGAGGTCGCCATACGAAAGGGTCCGGTAGAGCTTGAGGGCCGGCCCGTTCGGCTTCGGCCCGCGGAGCGGCTGGTGCTCGTAGTACGCCTGGTACGCGTTCGTGCGCTCGAAGATGGCCTGCTTGTTCTTCGGGTCGTTCGGGTCGATGCCGCCGGCGTAGTTGTTCTCGACCTCGTGGTCGTCCCAGGTGAGGATCCACGGGAACGCCGCATGCGACGCCTGGAGGTTGGGGTCCATCTTGCCGGTCGCGTACCGGTCGCGGTAGTCGGCGAGCGTGAACGCCCAGCCGCGCCGCGGGTAGTCGCGGACGCGATCGCCGCGCGCGTCGCCCTCGTAGATGTAGTCGCCGAGGAACACGACCGCGTGCAGGTCCTCCTTCGCGATCGCGGCGTGCGCGGTGTAGAAGCCCTGGGTGTAGTTCTGGTCCGCCGCCAACGCGAAGCGAAGCTGCGCCGGCGACGAGCCCGCGGCTGGCGCGGTGCGGGTGCGACCGATCGGGCTCTCGACCCCCCCGGCGCGGAAGCGATACCAGTAGACGCGGTCCGGCTCGAGTCCGGTCGCGTCGACGTGGACCGAATGCGCGAGCTCCGGGATCGCCGTGACCGTTCCGCTCTTGGCGATGTCGGTCAGCGCCTCGTCGCGCGCGATGCGCCACTCCACTTCCACTGGCGCGGTCCCCATCCCGCCGCCCTTCAGCGGATCGACGGCGAGACGTGTCCAGAGGATGACCGCGTCCGCGAGCGGATCGCCCGACGCGACGCCGAGGGTGAACGGATCCTTGTCGAGCTTGACCGCAGGAGTCCCGGTGCATGCCGCCAGCGGAGCGAGCGCGGCGAAGGCGGCGATGCGAGCGGACGCGAGAAGGAACGCCCGCCGGTCCAGCGCGTGGCCGGCCGTGGTGGGGTTACGCGGAGGCGCTCGTCTCGTGAGCGCGGTATTGGAGCTCGTAGAGGCGATGGTAGACGCCGTGCTGGGTCACGAGCTCCTTGTGCGTGCCGACCTCCGCGACGCGGCCCTTGTGCAGCACGATGATCCGGTCGACGTTCTGGATCGTCGAGAGGCGGTGGGCAATGATGATCGACGTCCGGCCGACCATGAGCTTCCGGAGCGCGTCCTGGATGAGGTGCTCGGTCTCGGTGTCGACCGACGAGGTCGCTTCGTCGAGCACGAGCATGATCTCGGGGTTGAACGCGATCGCGCGGGCGAACGCGAGGAGCTGCTTCTGACCCACCGAGAGGGTCGAGCCACGCTCGGTCACCACGGTGTCGTAGCCCTGCGGCAGCCGGTCGATGAACTTGTCGGCGTTCACGAATCGAGCGGCCGAGCGCACCTGCTCGTCCGTGATCCCGGTCTCGTTGAGCCGGATGTTCGAGGCGATCGTGCCCGCGAAGATGAACGGATCCTGCAGGACGACGCCGACGTGACGGCGCACGTCGCGCTGGGCCAGCTCGCGCAGGTCGATGCCGTCGAGGAGGATCCGGCCCTTCTGCACGTCGTAGAAGCGGGAGATGAGGCTGATGATCGAGGTCTTCCCCGCCCCGGTCGCGCCGACGATCGCGACGCTCTCGCCCGCCGAGATCTTGAAGTCGACGTCGCGCAGGACCCAGTCCCCCTCGTTGTACGCGAACGAGACGTCGTCCATCGTGATCTCGCCGCGGACGCTCGGGAGCTGCTGCGGGTGCGCCGGGTCGACGATCGTCGCCTGCGTGTCGAGGAGCCGGAACACGCGCTCGGATGAGGCCATCGCCGACTGGAGGATGTTGTATTTCTCGGACAGGTCCTGGATCGGACGGAAGAACTGGTCGAGCAGCTGCCAGAACGCGAGCAACGTTCCGATGGTCATCTGCCCGCCGAGGGCCCAGTAGCCGCCGGCGATGAAGATCGCGGCCGCCGCACCGGCGCGGGTGAACGTGACGGCCGGGAAGAACAGGCTCATCGCCTTGATCGCCCCCTGGTTCGCTTTGAGCAGGTCCGTGTTGAGCTCGTCGAACTGCGCATACGCGCGGGGCTCGCGGGTGAACAGCTGGACGATGGACATCCCGCTGATGTTCTCGTTCAGGTACGCGTTGATCCGGGCGAGCCGGATCCGGATCGCCCGGAACGACTCGCGCATCGTCTTCCGGAAGTAGAACGTCAGCGCGACGATGATCGGGAGCGTCGCGTACGTGATGAGTGCGAGCCGCCAGTCGAGGAAGAGCAGCACGACCGCGATCCCGATCAGCATGAGGAAGTCACCGAAGATCGACACGACGCCCTGGGTCACCATGTCGGTGAGCGCGTCGATGTCGTTCGTGATCCGGGTCATCAGCCGGCCGACCGGGTTGCGATCGAAGAACGACAGCGAGAGCCACTGGAGATGCCCGAACAGCTCGACCCGGAGGTCGTACATCGCGCGCTGGCCCACGTACGTCGTCAGGATGTTCTGCCCGTACCGCAGGCCCGACGAGGCGAGCAGGACCGCGAGGTAGGCGAGGCCGAAGGGGATGAGGAGGCGCAGGCCGTCGGCGGCGGGGATCGCGCCGTTCACGGCCGGCGTGATCGCCTGGTCGATGATGAACTTCGTGATGATCGGCGGCGCGATGTCGGCGAACGACAGGAAGACGAGCACCACGAAGGCGACCGCGACGAGGGTGCGGTACGGCTTCAGGTACGCGAGCAGCCGGCGCATGAGCCGCGCGTCGTACGCCTTGCCGAGGATCTCGTCCTCTTGGAAGAAGCCTGACATCAGGCGTTCTCCCCCATCCCGCCGCTGCCCAGGCGAGTACGGAACTCCGTCGGGGTCGACTCCTGGGTCCCCTTCACTCGCCGCTCGTGCTCTTCCTGCTCGGTGTCGACCTCGAGCTCTTCCTCGAGGAGCTGGCGGCGGTACATCTGGGCGTAGATGCCGTTGCGCTCGAGCAGCTCCCGATGTGTCCCGCGCTCGGCGATCCGGCCCTCGTCGAGGACGAGGATCTCGCCGGCATCCTTCACGGTCGAGATGCGGTGCGCGACGATGATGCTCGTCCGCTCCTGGAGCACGCCCCGGAGCCGGCGGAGGATCTCGGATTCCGTGTACGTGTCGACGGCGCTCATCGCGTCGTCGAGGATGACGATCTTTGGATCCTTCGCGACAGCGCGAGCGATCGCGGTGCGCTGCTTCTGACCGCCGGAGAGGGTGACGCCGCGCTCGCCGATCATCGTGTCGTAGCGCGCCGGGAAGTCCTCGACGTCCTTGTTCAGCTGCGAGACGTCGCCGGCCCAGTCGAGCTTCGGGTCGGCCAGGGCCGTCTCGACGCCAAAGCTCACGTTCTCCCGCAGCGGGACGCTGAACAGGAAGGTCTCCTGGGGCACGTAGCCGATGGCGCGCCGAAGCGTGGTCAACGGGTAGCGCTTCACGTCGACGCCGTCGATGAGGATCTCCCCCGCGGTCGCGTCGAAGAGCCGCGGGACCAGGTTCACGAGGCTCGACTTCCCCGAGCCGGTGTGCCCGACGATCGCGAGCGAGCCGCCCGCCGGCACGGAGAAGCTCACGTCGTGGAGGACCTCCGTCGGCCCATACGCGAAGCTCACGTTCCGGAACTCCACCGCGCCGCGGATCGCCGTGACGGCCGGCTGGACCGGATCGGCGATGTCGGGCTTCGCGTCCCAGATCTCCTGGAGCCGCTGGAGCGAGGCCCAGCCCTGCTGGAACAGGTTCGAGACCCAGCCGAGCGCGATCATCGGCCAGGCGAGCAGGTTGAGGTAGGCGACGAACTGCACGAGCTGGCCGAGGGTCATCCGGCCCTCGATCGCGTCCTGCCCGCCGATGTAGAGCGTCGCGAGGACGGCGAGACCGAGGATGAACGACATCGTCGGCCAGATGAGGCCGTCCATCCGGCGCAGGTTCAGCGCGCGGCGGACGTACTCCTCGTTGACCCCGGAGAAGCGGTCGATCTCCGCGCCCTCCTGCGAGAACGCCTTCACGACGCGGATCCCGGAGAAGTTCTCCTGCGCGGTCGTCGACATCTCGGAGAACTGGGCCTGCAGGCGCTCGAACTTCACGTGCACCCGCCGGCCGATGACCCAGAAGGTCAGCGACACGAGCGGCATGAGGACGACCGAGAGCAACGTGAGCTTCACCGACACGCCGAGCATCGACGCCACGGTGAAGATGAAGGTCATCGTCGTCGCGGTGACGTTCATGAACCCCGGCCCCTGCATCTGGCGGACGGCCGAGAGGTCGTTCGTCATTCGGGCCATGAGGTCACCGATGCGCTGATGCTGGAAGTACGCGAGGTGCATCCGCTGGAGGTGCGCGAACAGGTCGTTCCGCATCTCATACTCGACGTAGCGGGAGATGTTCATCATGAAATAGCGTCCGCCGGCGCGGAAGATCGCCTCGCCAGCCGAGAACACGAGCGAGAGCAACGCGAGCTTCAGGATCGCGTCGAGCGTCGTTCCCTTGTTGAGGCCGTCGACGATCTGACCGATGAAGCGCGGCGGTACCACGGCGGCAACGGACCCAGCGGCGACCGCGAGCACGCCGAACAGGAGCTGGGTGCGGTGGCGGCCAAGGTAGTGGAGGTAGGTGGCCCGGGCGGAGGTCACGTAGGACCGATTCTAGGCGCCCGTGTCCGCATCGCCGGTCACATTCCGGGCGCGGATTCCACCTTGATCTGGCCGCGCGACGCACGTCCGCCGGCCCAGGCGATGAGACAGAGCACGGCGCCGCCGACAAAGACCGGCGCGACGCCGTACGCGTCGGCCACCGGCCCGACGAGAAGGAGTGGCGCGAAGCTGAACACCGAGACGAGCATGTTCAAGACGCCGAAGATCCGGCCGCGGATCTCGTCGTGGAGATCCGACTGCAGGCGGGTCATCGACGGCACGGTGATGAACGCGTAGGCGACGCCGAAGACGAACGCCGTGACGCTCACGAGCGCCACGAAGCCCGGCGTCGGGCCGGTCGGCGTCAGGAAGACGAACGCAAGCGGCCGCTCGGCGGCGAGGACGAGGAGCGCGGCCGCGGTCACGACGAGGCCGGTGCCGATCGCCCGGCTCGGCCCGAGCCGCCCGCCGATCGCGTTCAGCGCGCCGAGTCCGAAGACCACGCCAAGCCCCGCGGGCGCGACGAGGACGACGACGTTCTTCTCGCTCAGTCCCAGCACCTCGCGGACGAAGCCGGGTGCGAGCGCTCCCGCGACGGCGATCAGCATGTACGTGAGCGCGATGTACACGAGCGACCACATGACCGGCGGATGCGTCCTCAGGTACGCGAAGGCCTCACCCACCCCGCCGACCGTCTGCGCGACCACCGCGCCGGCGACCTCGACCCCGATCCGTTCAGCACGGACGGCCCGCACGTCCGGCACGGTCAGGCAGAGGAGCGCGGCACCGCCGAACATCGAGGCGATGATGATGAACAGCACCTGATAGCTCGAAAGGGCGATGACGACCGGCGCGAGGATGATGAAGCCGACGAGGAAAGCGCCGTTGAAGGTGAACGTGAACAGCGAGTTCGCGACGAGCAGGTCCCGTTTGCGCACGATCGCCGGAATGGTGGCGGACTCCGCGGGTACGAAGAAGACGGTGATCGCGGCGACGAGGAAGTTGACGACGTAGGCCGCGGTCACGCTCTCCCCGATCACGAGCAGCGGCAGCACCGAGGCGGCGCGGAACGCGTTCGTCACGACGAGCACGCGCTTGCGGTCGGTGCGGTCGACGACCACGCCCGCGAAGACGCCGAACACGACCGCCGGGAGGATCGCGAGGAGGATGAGGATCGAGGACGAGGTGTTCGACTTCGTGATCTCGCCGACGAGCACGATGAGCGCGAACGTCGTCGCGTTCGCGGCCACCTGCGACAGGATCTGCGCCGCCCAGAGCGCGAGGAACGCCCGATTGCGCAGGATGCCGCGCTCGGCGGCGCCGCCCAGCTGGTCCATCGGGGCCGCGGCTCTACTCGGCCGGCGCCAGGGGTCCGCGCTCGACGAATCGCTTGATGTCGCGTTCGAGCTCGCTCCGGCCGATGAGCACCCGGCGACCGCAATTCGCGCATCGCACGCCGATGTCGGCGCCGAGGCGCACGACGCGCCAGGTGTCCCCGCCGCAGGGATGCGGCTTGCGGAGCACGACCACGTCGTCGAGGTACAAGGGCAGCGGCGGCTTCGGCATCAGGACGGGCAGTCTAGGGACGCCGATCAGCGCGGGGCCGCGACCGCCGCCACGTCGAGCGCCGTCTCCTTCGCGACCGCGAAGTGGGTCCGCGGGTAGATCAGCTCGAACTGACCTTCGATCCCACCCGTACGCGTGATCGCGACGTACACCACATCGCTCGAGCCGATCGCCTTCACCGTCCACGGACCGTTCAGCTGGTGACCGTCAAGCAGGATGGTCCGCTCCGGTCCCTGCCCGAACCATGATCGCGGCCCGACGCGCGTGTCGTTCACCGCGATCGCCTCCGCGCCCGCATTGCGAAGCTCGTTCACGAGGTCGCTCATCGCGCGGTCATCGAACGTGCCGTCGATCCTCACCGTGATGCCCTGCCCGCGCGCGGGGCTCACCGCGGCGAAGACCTTCAGCTGATCGATCTCATGCTGGCTCTCCGTAAGCGAGCCCTGACCGTTCGCGACCGAGTCGCGGGCCGCCGCGACGCGCAGCCGGAGGTCGAAGATCTCGTCCCGCAGCGAGTTGTTGCGATCGGAGAGGTTCGCGATGAGCGTGGTAAGCGACGCGGGCGTCTCGAGCTGCAGGCTGCGGGAGTAGACGTCCTGCGACCGGACCTGCGTCACCACGAGGACGCCGAGGAATAGCGCCACGACGGTCGCCGCGATCCCGCCCGCGCTCGTCCTCATTGCGGCACCGCGACCCGCACGGTGAGCGCGCCGTCGTAGGCGGGCACGCTGATCGTGCTCGCACGCGTCACACGGAAGCCGAGGCCCTGGACGTCGCGGCGGGCCTTGATGTCGCGCAGCTGGCTCGGGTCGTCGAAGGCCGCGAGCACGCTGTCCTGCGGGCCGATCACGGCGATGCTGAACGGCGGCGACAGCAGCGTGCCGTTCACCATGATCGTCGAGCCGACGCAGTAGACGCTCGTGCTCGACACGACGCGTTGCGCGTTGACGCTGATCGCCTGCGCGCCGCCGCGCCAGGCCGTGTTCAGGATGTCGGTGAGGTCCGTCGAGTGGCAGATCGCCTGATCGAGGTTCGTCGCGCCCGGCGCGACGGTGTGCGAGTCGTCGAGCTGGACCATCACGCCGTCGCCGGCCAGGGCGCTGAGGCCGGCCTGGGCCTTGAGCTCGCCGAGGCGCTTCTCGAGATCGCTCGCCGCTCCGCTCTGCGTCGCCGCGCTCGCCTGGATCTGGTCGAGCTGCGCGCGAAGGTCCTGGAGCTGCGCCTTGAGGTCGTTCTGCTCTTTCTGGAGCGCGAACGCCGCGTCGGTGAGCGGGGCGTTGTAGCGGACGGCGATCTGACTGCGCTCCTGCTGCCCCTGCCACTGCGCGGTGACGAGGAAGCCAAAGAGGATCGCCGGCAGCAGGAGCGCGAACGAGTGCTTCAGGCGCTCGCGCCGGGGATCGGGTGACGCCGCGAGGGTGCTCACCCCTTCAGTTTCACATGCGCTGGAAGACGGTCGCGGGCCGCCTGCTCGGCCGCCGCGCGTCTTGCGCGCCGGCGGCATGCGCGATAGACATCGCCCGAGGTTCGGGAGGGAAGGAGGCGTACATGAGCCACCACATGAAGACCGAGAAGAAAGCGGCGCCGAAGAAGTCCAGCAAGAAGTCAGCGAAGAAGAAGTAACACCGTTGCGGTCGGCAGCCCCAGAATTGGCGACAGCCGATTCTGGGGCTGTAGCTCAGCGGACAGAGCAGGGCCGTCCTAAGGCCTGTGTCGTGGGTTCGATTCCCACCAGCCCCTCAGTGTCGTGTCTCGGGTCATCGCGGACGCCTGTCTCACGTCATCGCGGACAACTTTAGGGACTGGTAGTCGCGGCCGGGATCGATCGTGAGCTCGCGGATGAGCGAGCCATCCTCGCGGAT
>Ga0070698_100005310_pt1 | contig 14098 bp, 15 predicted proteins | sample KBSK1502metaG_FD_65477 | JGI IMG/M metagenome (GOLD analysis project Ga0070698, IMG submission 65477) | Corn, switchgrass and miscanthus rhizosphere microbial communities from Kellogg Biological Station, Michigan, USA - KBS K1-50-2 metaG | ecosystem: Host-associated > Plants > Roots >...
CCGTAGCGGGCGAACCCGGGGCGGCGCGCCTGAGCCAGCAGATCGCCCTGGCAGTCGCTCAGCAGCGTACTCATGATCGCCGTGGCCGGGGGGAACAGGATGCGGCGCCGCCCGTCCACGACCTCGTCCAGTGGTTCCCAGGACTCGGGCTGCGGGTCGGCCGCGGGCACGGCGCTCACCTCCCTCCGGGCGGGTTTGGTTGGATTCTTCGAATACGTTATCGCATGCGATCGACATTCTGGGAGCGACACGCCGGCTGAGGATGGATTTTCTGATTCGGGGACTGAGCCGGGCGCTGTGCGGTGAGCCGTCTGGCGCAGCCGTTCGGAATCAGGAAACCAGCACTGGGCGGCAACAGACGGCACGCGGTGCCGGCCTGCCCGTAGCGGCATCATGGGGCCGTGAGGCGAGCGGTGGTCCTCGGCCGTGGCGGCGTCGGCAAGTCGGCCCTCGCGCGGCGGCTCGGCACCCTGACCGGACTGCCCGTCGTCGAGCTGGACACGCTGTTCTGGAAGCCCGGGCCGAACGTGCCGGACGCTGCGCCGCGCCCACGAGCGGGCGGACTACTGGCGCTGGGTCTGCGGCTACCGGCGGCACAGCCTGCCCCAGGTGATGCGGGCGATCGCTGCGCACGCCCCGCAGGCAGATGCGTTGGTGCTGCGCAATCCCCGTGCGGTCCGCCGGTTTGTCACCAGGCTCCGGCAGGAACTCGCCATCGGCCGGAATAGCTCGGGCGCGGGCCGTCCCGGCCCGGGAAATTCGCCAGACGGTTGCCTTGACTTAGGCGCAAGGTCTATCAAGGATGGTGAACGTTCGTATCGGATCACATAGGACATGGGGCGCCAGGGAGGCGCGATGGATGAGTCCCCGACCGGGGCGACAGGACACCCCCCGGGCAGGAACGGCGGCGACCGGGCGGGTCGCCCAGCCAGCGCCAGGCTCGCGCACCTGATCACCGAGCTGCAGGGATACGGGCTGCGGGTGGAGGTGCCGATCGAGTCGCGCCAGGGCGGCGCCGGGCCGGCCGACGCCGGTATGCTGTGGATCGACGGGGTCGCGGCCACCGTGCCCACCGGCGCCGGCTACGCGCAGGCCTCGCCCTACGTGCTGCAGGCCGAGGACGACGGCTGGGGCGTGTACCGGGACGGTGAGCGGCTTGCGTCGGCGCAGCCGTTCCAGCGCCCCCGGTACTACGACCTGACGACCTCGGGCGGCATCCCGTACTGGCAGATCGCCCTGCTGCACCTGGACTCGCTGGCGAGCACGGTCCTGCAGACGTGCGCCTACTGGGGCAACTCCGACCAGTGCGCGTTCTGCGGCATCGGGGTGACCCTCGCCAACGGCCGCACGATCGCGAAGAAGACCCCCGAGATGCTGGCCGAGGTCGCCGTGGCGGCGAAGAACCTCGACGGGGCCGTGGACGCCACGCTCACCACCGGCAGCACCGCCACCCCCGACAAGGGCGCGCTCTACGTCGCCCGCTGCGGCCAGGCCGTGCGGGAGGCGGCCGGGCTGCCGGTCGAGGTCCAGTTCGAGCCGCCGCGTGACCTGGCCGTCATCGACCAGGTGGCCGACATGGGGATCGACTCGGTCGGCATCCACGTCGAGACGTTCGACCCGCAGGTGCTGGCGCGCGTCGCGCCCGCCAAGGCACGCACCGGGATCGAGGGGTACTTCCGGGCGTGGGAGCGGGCCGTGGCCGCATTCGGCGAGGGCCAGGTCTCCACGTACGTGATCCTCGGCATGGGCGAGGATCCGGACCTGATCGCGGAGGGCTGCCGGCGGGCGATCGACATCGGCGTGTACCCGTTCGTCGTGCCGCTGCGTCCCACCGTGGGCAGCCTGATGGAGAACATGGTGGCGCCGCCCGCGGAGTACTGCGAGACCATCTACCGCCGCGTCGTGCCGTACCTGTCGGCCCGCGGGCTCGGCGCCCGCGGCGTGGCGGCCGGGTGCGCCCGGTGCCAGGCCTGCTCGGCGATCAGCCTGCACGAGGCCAGCCTGCACGAGGCGAGCGACGGAGGAAGCCACGAGGGGAGGACCGACGCGGATGGCCGAATCCACCTCCCGATCCTCAGCAACCGCTAGCCGACGCGCCGCCGCGGCGGAGCTGGCCTGCCGGGCGGTGGGCACGGCGGACGAGCTCGCGGCGCACGCGCGGATCCGCCATCAGGTGTTCGTGGCCGAGCAGGGGCTGTTCCGGGCGGTGGGTCCGGGTGGCGACTGGGACGCCCGCGACGAGGACCCCGCGACGATCCACGTGATCGGCCTCGCCGACGGCGTGATCTGCGGGACCGTCCGGCTCTACCCGGTGCCCGCGGTGCCGGGGCGGTGGAAGGGTGACCGACTGGCCGTGCTGCCGGGTCACCGGCACCAGGGCCTCGGCGCGCCGCTCGTTCGGTTCGCCGTGGCGGCCGCCGGGCTGCACGGGGGGCGCGAGATGGAGGCCTACATCCAGCCCGCGAACGTGACGTTCTTCGAGTGGCTCGGCTGGCGGCGGGCCGGCGAGCTGGCGGAGTACGCCGGCATCCCCCACCAGCGGATGCTGATCCCGCTGGCGCCCGCGCCACGGTGAGCGCGCCAGCCCGCGGCGCCGTCACAGCCCCCGCGGCCCCGTGACGGCCTTAGCCCGCTACCTGGGTACGTGGCCCCCTGGGCTGAGCCAGGTTCGTCACCGACTCCCTGGTCAGGTCGAACACGGACGCGACCTGCCCGGCCGAGGAGATCCGCAGCTGGCCGGTGTCGTCCAGCACGCCGGCCACGGCCGCGGCCAGGCCGCGCCCGGCGAAGGCGGTCAGGCACTCGTCCTCCCGGCCGGGCGGGACGCACAGCAGGAACGCGAAGCACGGGAAGCACTTGACCCACTGGGTCAGCGTCACCCCGGCCGGCACCGGCAGCGCGTCCAGGTCGAGAACGACGCCCAGCCGGTTGCACTCCAGCAGCATCGCCAGCGAACCGACCAGGCCCGCCATGCTGACGTCCTTGGCCGCGGCGACCCAGCCGCGCTCGGCCCCCTCGGCCAGCAGCCGGACGTCGCCGCCCAGCCGCTCGCCGCGCTCGTCGAACGAGGGGAAGAACGGGAAGTCCGCGCGCATCTGGCCGTCGATGCAGCAGCCGACGACGAGCGACTGCCCGGGGGCCGCGAACGTCGCCGACAGCGGCCGGGCCGCCCGCCCCAGCCCGAACGCCGACAGCGCCGGCGGGCCCGGCGTGATCGTCAGGTGGCCGCCGACCACCGGCACCTGGTACAGGCCCGAGGCCCAGCGCATGCCCTCCAGCACCCGCCGGACGACGGGGCGCGGGCCGGTCACGGTGTCCACGAGCGCGAGCGGCCAGGCGCCCATGGCCGCCAGGTCGTTGACATTGGTGGTCACCGCGGCGATGCCGGCGCCGTAGGGATCCCCGGCCACGAACGACGGGAGTATCGCCTCCCCGCCCACCACGAGCGGGGGGATGCCCTGGCCGGTGACCACCGCGCCGTCGTCGCCCGGCCCGGCCAGCCAGTCCGTGCCCTGGAAGACGTCGCTGACCAGGCCTATCGCGGCCTTCCCCGTGACGCCGGGGTGGGTGCGCACGGCCTCGGTCAGGGCGGCTAGGTCGGCGGGCACAGCAGCATCCTCGCAGGCACCGCACCATCCTTGCACTAAAGTAGAGGAATATCTATCATAGCGTTCATGCCGGGCCCTACCTTCCTCGATCTGCCCCCCAGGACCGTGAAGCCGCGTGGCCACGGCATCACCCACGTGCTGGACCGCGGCCTCCCGCTCGGGCAGTCGGCCGACCTGCTGGCCAGCGCCGCGGCCTACATGGACGTGTGGAAGCTGGGCTGGGGCATCTCCTACCTGGATCCGAACCTGGCCGCCAAGCTCGAACTGCTCGACCGCCACGGCGTGCTCGCCTCGCCCGGCGGCACGCTGCTCGAGATCGCCTGGGCGCAGGGCAAGGCGGCGGCGTTCCTCGGCTGGGCCCGGGACTGCGGGTTTCCCTGCGTCGAGGTCTCGGCCGGCACGGTGCCCATGAGCGAGGCGGCCAAGCAGGAGCTGATCGAGCAGGCCGCCGAGCACTTCATCGTGCTCGCCGAAATCGGATCGAAAGACCCCGGCGTGCGGCTCAGCCCCGAGCAGTGGGCGCGGACGGTGTCGCGCGATCTCGACGCGGGCGCGACCTGGGTGCTGGCCGAGGGCCGGGCGAGCGGCACCGTCGGCATCTACGACGAAACCGGCGCGGTGCGCGACGAGGTGGTCGACGCGCTCGTCTCGGTGGCCGGACCGGGCTCGATCGTGTTCGAATCTCCCCGCGAGGCCCAGCAGGCGTGGTTCGTCCGCCGGTTCGGCCCCGACGTCAACCTGGCGAACGTGCCTCCCGGCGACGCCCTCGGCCTCGAGACGCTGCGGCTCTCCCTGCGCGCCGACACCGTCCAGTTCCGGCCGCCGCGCGCGCTCCCCGCCGGCGCGCTCCCCGCCAACGCCGGCGCGTTCTCCGCACCCGCTCGATGACCGCCGCCGCCGTGAACCTCGTGCCCAGTCAGTACCGCGGCGTCAGCATCGCCGACGTGCCGGTGCCGCTCACCGAGCCGGCGCTGCGGGACTTCCTGCTCGGCCGGGTGGTGTACCGCCGCACGCGCTACCTGATCGCCCGCCACGCCGGCGCGGCCGCCGTCGTCGAGGTCAGCAAGCACTCCGAACAGCCGCTGTTCTCCCCGGTCACCGCCGTGACCGTGCTCGCGGGGCCGGCGGAGACCGCGCTGGTGGACGCGCCCGAGGCGGACACCGCGGTGCCCACCCAGCTGGCCCGGGTGGCGGCCAGCCAGGCGCCGGGCGCCCGGTGCGTGATTGTGCGCGGCCGCTACGGCCACGTGAACTTCATCCTCGACCCGGCGCCGATCCGGATCCGGGTGCTGGAGGTCGTCCCGCCGTGGCCGCCGAAGCTGGCCGATCAGCTCGCGCGCGTGCTCGACCTGGCCGAGGACCTGCCGCCGGTGGAGCTCGTGCCCGAACTCGCCGACCTGACCGCGCTGGCCGGCACCCGGCCGTCCGCCCACTACCTGTTCCCGTGCCGGGCCGGGGAGGCGGCCCCGCCCGGAGGGGGTGGCCCGCCTGCCGCCGCGACGGTTTCGTACCTGGATGAATTGCCCGAACGGAGGCCCTGGACCCTGGTCGGCTGCGCCCGGTCGAAATCCATCCACGAATGGTTCTACGACGGTGACGTCCCGGTGGTCGACATGTGCCCGCGCAACCTGGCCGGGTGTCACGGCTCCGGCGGCCGCGAGCCGGTGATCACCAAATGCTGCCTGCTGGAAGACCGGATCACCGCGGACGGCGGCGTGGTGGTGGTGCCCTGGGGCGCCAGCCTGGCGCAGATCCGGGAGGGCCTGGACCGGGCGGTGGCCGCCGCGCTGCAGGCTGCGGAGGCGGTCGCGCCATGACCACGCGGATCACCGACTCGCCCCTGTACGAGCACCTGTGGGGGACCGACGAAGCGCGGGCGGTGCTCGGCGAGGAGGGGCGCCTGCGCGGCTGGCTCGAGGTGATCGCCGCGCTGGCCCGGGCGCAGGCCGCCGCGGGCGTGATCCCGGCCAGCGCCGCGAGCCTGATCACCGAGCACGCCCGCGCCGACCGGATCGACGTCCGCCAGGCCGCCGAGCAGACCCGGCTGACGTCGCATTCCATGCTCGGCCTGATCCGCGCGCTGCAGGCCTCGCTGCCGCCCGGCGCGCGCGAGTACGTCTACGCCGGGGCCACCGTGCAGGACATCACCGACACGTGGACCGCCCTGGCCATGCGCGCCATCGGCGCCATCGCCTGGCGCGACCTGCGGCACGTCGAGGACCTGCTGCTCGACCTGGCGGTCAAGCACCGGTCGACCGTGATGGCCGGCCGGACCCACGGGCAGCCGGGCAGCCCGGTGACCTTCGGCTGGAAGGCCGCGTCGTGGGCGGACGAGGTCCGCCGCCACCTGGACCGGCTGCGGGACGGCGCGCCCCGGTGGCTGGTCGGGCAGCTCGGCGGGGGAGTGGGCAGCCTGGTCTTCTACGGCGAGCGGGGACCGGCGGTGCGGGCCCGGTTCTGCGCCGAGCTGGGCTTGGCCGACCCGGGGATCTCGTGGCTGTCGGCGCGGGACCGGGGCGCGGAGTTCGGCCACGTGCTGGCCGCCGTCTGCGGCACGCTGGCGCGGATCGGCGGCGAGGTGTACGAGCTGCAGCGGCCGGAGATCGGCGAGCTCGCCGAGCCGGCCCCGGCCGGCACGGCCGGGAGCATTACGATGCCGCACAAGCGCAACCCCGAGGCGAGCGAGCATCTCGACACGCTGGCCCGGCTGGCCCGCGCGAACGCGGCCGTCCTGCTGGAGGGCATGGCCCACCAGCACGAGCGCGACGGCCGGGCCTGGAAGGCCGAATGGGTCGCGCTCCCCGAGGTCTGCCTGCTGGCCGCCACCGCGCTGCGGCTCGCCGTCGGCCTGCTGACCGGGCTCACCGTGGACGCGGAGGCGATGCGCCGCAACCTGGCCCTCCGGGGCGGGTACGCCGTCAGCGAGCGCGCCCTGGGGGTGCTCGCCCCCCGGCTGGGTCCCCGCGCCGCGCAGGAGCGGCTGGCCGAGGTGCTCCGCGACGGCTCCGCCGCAGGCCTGACCGCCGAGCAGGCTCTGGCCGGTGCCGGGCTGCTGAGCCCGGAGGAGGCGCGGCTGCTGGCCGAGGAGCCGGACCCCGGCTGCTGCGAGCGGATGACCGACCTGGTCGTCGAGCGGGCCAGGGCGGCCCGGGCCGCGGAGCCGGCGCGATGGCCGTGACCACGGCGGGCGTGCCCGTGGAGGCCCTGTCCACGGAGAGCCTGACCGCGGAGAGCCTGACCGCGGAGCCGGCGCGATGGCCTTGACCACGGGGGCGGTGACTGCTGAGGCCCTGACCGCGGCGGGCCTGCCGGCGGCAGCCTTGACCGCGGCGGGCCTGCCGGTGGCGGGCCTGCCCGCGCGCACCCGGCTGGCCGTGCTGCCCACGCCGCTCGTGGCCGCACCGCGGCTGGGCGATGCGCTGCCGTGCGCCGACCGGCTCTACGTCAAGCGCGACGACCTCACCGGGTTCGCCTTCGGCGGGAACAAGGCCCGCCCGCTGGAGTTCCTGCTCGGCGTGGCGATCGCCGAGGGCGCGGACACCCTCGTGACCGGCGGGGCGGCGGGCTCCAACTTCTGCGCCGCCGCCGCGGCGGCCGCCCGGACGGCCGGCCTGGCCTGCGAGCTGGTGATCGCGGGCCCGCCGGTACCGCCGGGCCCGGCGCTCGCCCTCGCCCGGTCCTGGGGAGCGGCCGTGAGCTGGACCGGCGACGCCGACCGGGGCAGCGTGGACGCCGGGCTGGGGGCCGCGGCCGCGGACCTCGCCGCGGCCGGCCGCCGGCCGTACGTCATCCCGCGCGGCGGCGCCACCCCCGTCGGGGCGACCGGCTACGCGCTGGCAGCGTTCGAGCTGGCCGGGCAGCTCGCCGAGCGGGGCATCGGGACCGCGCGCGTGATCGTGCCGGTGGGCTCGGGCGGCACGCTGGCAGGCCTGGTGGCGGGCAACGTGCTGCTCGGCCGGCCGCTGACCCTGCTGGGCGCGTCGGCCAGCCGGCCGCCGGCCGAGGCGACCCGCCGGGTGCTGGCCCTCGCCGCCGAGTGCGCCCGGATCGTCGCCGCGGCGCTCCCGGACGGCCCGGCCGACACCGGCCTGGCCGGCCGCGCGACCGCAGAGGTCACCGAGGCCGATGTGACCGTGGCCGACGTCCGCGGGCCCGGCCACGGCGTGCCCTCAGTAGCCGGAACGGCGGCCGCGGAGCAGGCGCTGACCACGGAGGGACTGATGGTCGATCCCGTCTACACCGCCAAGGCGCTGACCCTGGTCACGGGGGGCGACGGACGGGATACGGTGTTCTGGCACACGGGCGGGCTGCTCGATGCCGTCACCCTGGCCGAGGCGGCCTGCCGGTGACCACCAGCGCCCGCCCGGCCGCCGGTCCGCCGTCCGGGCCGCCCGCCGCGGAGCTGATCGCGGCGGGGTTCGAGCTGGAGAACGCCGACGCGCCGGTGCTGCATCACGGCATGAACCTGGCGGACATCGCCCACGTGCTCGACCTCGCGCACGCCGGCGTCGCCCCGCCGGACGCCGTGCGGGCGCTGCTCACGCTGCTCCTGGAGACGCTGGAGGTCCCGGCCAGCGAGTTTCCGTACGACCCGGTCAACGGCGAGCCGTACAACTCGCGGGAGCGGTACTTCGCCGGGCGGCTCGGGGACGTAGCGGGCTGGCTGCACGCGGGCCGGCCCCGCCGGGAGGCGATCCGGGTCGCCTTCCGGCTGCGGCTGCGCGACGACCTGACCGCGCTCATCGCGGAGGTCGCCGGGCTCGCCCGGGAGCTGGCCAGCACCGCCGGCGATCACGCCGAGACCCTCATGGCGGACCAGACGTATCTGCAGCACGCCCAGCCGTCGACGTTCGGTCACTACATCCTCACGTTCGCCTTCCCGGCGCTGCGGGCCGGGCGGCGGCTCACCGACGCCCTCGCCTGGACGGACGCCAGCCCCGGCGGAGCCGGCTGCGTCAACGGGACCCGGCTGCACTCCGACCGCGGCCACGTGGCCGCGCTGCTGGGCTTCCGCAGCATCGCCGAGCACACCCGCGACGCGATGTGGCAGACCGACGGCCTGTTCGACATGGTGGGCGCCGCGACGGGCCTGCTGGTCACCCAGTCCAAGCTGGCCGAAGACCTGGAGATCTGGGCCAGCCAGGAGTTCGACTACGTGAGCCTGGCCGACGGCTACAGCCGCGCCAGCGTGCTCATGCCGCAGAAGCGCAACCCGTACGCTCTGTCGATCATCCGCGGCGCGGCCGGGACGCTGATCGGCAGGCTGACCGGGCTGCTGGCGATCGCGAAGACCCCGTCCGCGCGCAGCGACAACCTCATCTTCGCCTACGGCGACGTGCCGCGGTCGCTGGACCTGGCGCTGCGGGTCACCCGGCTCACCACCGGCGTCGTCCGCACGCTGCAGATCAACGCCGGCCGGATGGCGGCCGTGCTCGAGTCGGGCTTCTCCCAGGCCACCGACCTGGCCGAGCACGTCATGCAGCTATGCGGGATCGACTACCGCACCGCCTACCGGGTGGTCGGCCTGGCGGTCAGGGACGCGAGCGCCGCGGGCCTGCGCGGCAGCGACATCGACGGAGACCTGCTGGACCGGGCTGCGGTGACGCTCACCGGTCGGCCGCTGGGCCTGGCCGGGCGGGACCTGTCCGCCGCGCTCGACCCGAAGCTGATCGTGGCCAGCCGGACCGGGCTCGGCGGCGCCGCCCCGGCCGAGGTCACCAGGATGGCGGCTGAGGCCACCGCGCAGGCGGAGGAACTGGCCGCCGAGGCCGGGCGGTGGAGCTCGGTCTACCGGGCCGCCGAGACCAGCCTCATCGCGACTGCCCGTCGCTGCGCCGCGGCCGGCTCGGACGCCGAGCTTCTCGGCCTGGTCGGGGCGCCCGCCCCCAGCTCACCCGGCCGCGGGCCAGCGCCCGCCCCCAGCTCACCCGGCCGCGGGCCAGCGCCCGCACGGAGGAAGCCATGACGCAACCTGACAGCGCGGTCCTGACCTTGCCGGGCACGGCCGCGGTCATCAACGTGGGCCTGCCGCTCTTCGCCGAGGCGGTGCAGGCCCAGGGAGTCCCCGTCGTCTCCGTCGACTGGCGGATCCCGGCGAACGGCGACCCGGCGGCCGTGGCCGCGCTGAGCCGTCTGTACGGGGTGCACGCCGAGCGGGTTGAGGCCGCCAACGCCGAGGTGCTGCGCCGCCTGGACGAGGGCGTGCCCCACCTTACCGGGATCACCACGGTCGCCGGGGCGGCGCCGGACCTGCCCGGCCGAACCCTGCTGCACTGCGGGCCGCCCGTCACGTACGCCGACGCGCCGGACCCGCTGCGCCGGTCCATGCGCGCCGCCGTCGTCGCAGAGGGCCGGGCGCCCGGCCTGGCGGAGGCGGACGCGCTGCTGGAGGCCGGCGCGGTCGGCCTTAGCCCGGCCAACGAGCACCGCGTGGTCGTGCCGATGGCGACAGCGCTGGGCGCCAGCGCGCCGCTGTACGTCGTGCAGAACGAGGCGGGCGGGACCACCGCGTACGCGCCCCTCTGCCAGGGACCGGGGGACGTGGCCTGGTTCGGCCGCGCCACCGACGCCTCCGTCGCGCGGCTGGTCTTCCTGCGCGACGTCGCCGCCCCGGTGATCACCCAGATCCTGGAGCGCAGCGGCCCGCTCGACGTCCTCGCGATCGCGGCCCAGGCGGTGGCCATGGGGGACGACGTGCACGTCCGCATGCAGGCGTCGACGAACCTGCTGATCCGGGACTGGCTGCCTCACCTGGCCGAGCTGGCGGGCCCGGAGTGTGCCGCCTTCGCCCGGTTCCTTTCGGGCAACTACCTGTTCTTCCTGACCCTCGCCATGGCCGCGGCCAGATCCCTGACGGAGTGGGCGGCCCAGGTGCCCGACTCGTCCATCGTCACCACGATGGCGCGCAACGGGACCACCTTCGGCGTCCGGCTGCCCGGCTCGGACAGGTGGTTCGTGACCGAGGCGCCCGAGATCGGTCATGCGCTGTACTACCCGGGGCAGGGACCGCAGACCAGCGCCCGGGATGTCGGTGACAGCGCCGTGCTGGAGCTGTCCGGGCTGGGCGCCGCGGCCGCGGCGGGCTCGCCCGCCGTGGCCCAGCTGCTCGGCGGCGACATGCGGGAGGCGGGCGAGCTGACCGGCCGGCTGACCGCGATCTGCGCTGGCCGGTCGAGCCGGTTCAAGATCCCCGTGCTCGGCAACGCCGGCACGCCGCTGGGCGTGGACGTGCGCAAGGTGGTCGAGCTGGGCATCACGCCCGCGGTCACGACCGGCATCCTGCACCGCTCCGACGGCAGCGGCCAGGTGGGCGCCGGCGTGGCCGAGGCGCCGCTGGGCTGCTTCGCCGCCGCGCTGGCCGACCTCGACCACCGGCTGACCGCGGGCTGAGCCGGCTGGCCGTCCCGGCCCGCAGAGAAATCGTGGTCCAGCACAGTCGCCGAGCCGAGTATCTCAATATGTGAGATGGAATCAAGAGATCTCCCGACGACGTGAAGAGCTGGTATTGCCCTGGCGATATCGACGTTTCACATCGACGGATAGGCGTCGCCCCGGCTTCCCGGACAGCCCGGAACGTCTCATAATGTGAGACAAGCGACTTTTGCGGAACGCCCCGTTCAGCTCCCGTGTCTCATCTTGCGCAGGAGTCCCGCCTCCGCTACCGACGGATCTCGTTGGCCCGCTCTTCGAGGGCCGGCTCGAGCGTGACCTCGATCGGCGGGGCGGCGGCCAGCGTGTTGGAGACGTAGCACACCCGCGAGGCCGGCTCGATGAGCGGCTCGATCACCGCGACGGGCGCCGCCGCGGCCACCGCGAGCTGCAGTCGGCTGAACCGCGGCCCGTCGTAGGTGCCGGTGGCGGTGACGGTGAGGCCGGGCAGCGTGATCCCCCGCTTCGCCGCCGCCCAGCGCAGCGCCAGCGCGTAGCAGGAGGCCATGGCGGCCAGCAGGTACTCGGTCGGCATCGGGCCGGTCCCGGTGCCGCCACTGCTCTCCGGCTCGTCCACGACCAGGTCGAACCCGCCCGCCGAGACCCGGCACCGCCAGCCCTCTTCCCAGCGGGCGACGACCGAGTTGGTCAGCGGGCGTCCCGCGCCGCTGGCGTTGCTCATCGGTGGTGGTGACCGGTCTCGCCGTGGTCGTGGCCGTGCTCGCCGTGGTGGTGACCGGTCTCGCCGTGGTCGTGTCCCGCGGGCCGGACGGCCAGGGTGGCCTGCCGGGACCGCAGGTCGCCGGCGCCGACCAGGCCCTGCCGGCTGACCAGCCGCTCGAGGGCCCGCAGCCAGCACTCGTAGTAGCTCCAGCCCTCCCCGGAGGGGTGGGCGGCCTCCCAGTCCCGGATCTCGCCGATCAGCGACTGGCGGAAGTCTTCCCAGCCGATCTGCCCGGCGTCGTGCAGCGCGAGCGCGACCCCGAAGGCATGGCTCTCCCAGGGTGCGGCGAACACCAGCTCGCCGTTGTCGCGAGGCGGCGCGGCCAGGCCCGCCGAGTCGAGCAGGTAGGCCGCGTCGGCGTGGCCTTCGCCGGTCACAGCGCCGTCACCTTCGCCACCCCGACCATGGCGTCCCTGGTGACGAGCGCGGCCAGGTCCTCTTCCGAGGCGTTCCCGGTCCCTGCCGGGCGCTCCGGCAGCACCATGTACCTGACCTCGGAGCTGGAGTCGAAGACCCGGATCTCGACCTCGTCGCCGAGTTCCAGCCCGAACTCGCGGAGCACCTGCCGCGGCTCCCTGACCACGCGCGACCGGTAGGCGGGGTCCTTGTACCACGATGGCGGCAGCCCGAGCACCGGCCAGGGGTAGCAGGAGCACAGCGTGCACACGACCACGTTGTGCACGGCGGGGGTGTTCTGCAGCACGACGATGTGCTCGCCCTGCGGGCCCTTGTACCCGAGCTCGGCGATCGCCGCGCTGCCGTCGGCGAGCAGCCGGGCCCGGTAGTCCGGGTCCGTCCACGCCTTCGCCACCACCCTGGCGCCGTTCATCGGGCCGACGGACTGCTCGTAGGTCTTGACGAAGGTGTCGATGGTCGCCTGGTCGATCAGGCCGCGCTCCGTCAGCAGCGAAGCGAGCGCCTCCACCCGCAGCGCGGGATCGAGATGCGGCGCGGACGTCATGTCAATGGCTCCAGGTAAGGCTCGAAGAGGTCGATGGTCAGGCGGAACGGCTCGGTGTGCGGGCCCCACAAGTCCCGCGAGGAGAACTCGACCGCGTAGACGTGCTGCGGGTTCTCGCCGGTGAAATGGGCGGCGGTGTCGGGGAACACCGCGCCGGGCCGCAGCGCCGTCACCGTCCCGGTCCGGCCCCGCACGTACCGGGGCAGCCGGGTGTGACCGGCCGGGTGGACGTCGGCGGCCCGTACCCGGTCACCGACGGCGAACGCGGGCGGCGCCTCGACGGTGCGCAGGTTGCCCGCACCGCCCGAGGGCATCTGCGGCTTGTTCGGCTCCGGCGCGGGCGGCTCGGGGACGTCCTCGCCGCTGAGCCGGGCGGCGCGCGCCCGCACCTGCTCGTCGGTTATGATGCCGCTGTCCTCCATCATGAGCTGCGCGCCGATCGTCCACCGGTTCCAGTACCCGACCAGGTATTCCTGGGGCGGCACCCGCTCGATGGCGTGCCGGAACGCGTGCAGGTTGCCGCCGGCGACGCGCGCCGCCAGCGCCCCGATGACGAACGCAGTGCCCTCCCACGGCTCGTCGAAGGGCGAGCCTGACGTCAGCGGCCCGACCCGGCCGAACCCGTGCTTCCCGCCCAGGTCGTGAATCCCGTCCACCCGCGCACCTCCCTCCTGCCGCCGCCGGGGGGTCCCGGTCCGCGCGGCGTTGCTGCCGGCGGCACCCCCCGGAGGGCCGGCGTCACACGGTCCAGGTGTTGAGCTGGAACGCGCCAGCCCGCCACGCGGTGAGAGCCGAGTCGAGGACGTCGAGCGGGTTGAACGCCTTCACGCCGTCGATGAGGTCCTCCTCGCGGAACCCGTAGAGCGCGCCCATGGCGAACCGGCACGCGTAGACCGTGGCGCCTTCCTTGAGCAGCGTCTCGATCTGCCGGTTCACGGCCAGGTTGCCGGGGAAGCCTTCGGTGGCGATGGTCGGGTAGCCGCGGTGCCGTGAGGCGAGCAGCACGCCCGGGCCGTACAGGATGATCGACACGTCGAAGCCCTTGCGGACCAGGCGGGTGGAGGTGAGCAGGTTGACGAGGGACACCGAGCCCTCGAACGGCACCGAGTGGATGAAGATGAACGCCTTCTCGCCCGGGTTGGCCCGGATGTCCTCGAAGACCTTCTCCTCGGTGTTGTACAGCGAATCGACGCCCGCCTCGCCACGCGGCGAGTCAATGGTGATGGCCATGGAATCCTCCTGTCGGTGATGACTACCGGTGACCGGCCAGATCCGGACCCCAGCGGGCCGGACCACGCAGTGGCTGGGCCTTTGCCCAGGTCTTACGGTGGCTGCCGGGCATGCGCCGCATGATCGCCGAGCGCGCCCGCCACGGCA
>Ga0070698_100005311_pt1 | contig 14097 bp, 11 predicted proteins | sample KBSK1502metaG_FD_65477 | JGI IMG/M metagenome (GOLD analysis project Ga0070698, IMG submission 65477) | Corn, switchgrass and miscanthus rhizosphere microbial communities from Kellogg Biological Station, Michigan, USA - KBS K1-50-2 metaG | ecosystem: Host-associated > Plants > Roots >...
TGTTGCGCATTGTTCATGGCACATCAGATGACAATGTGCACATGCAAAACAGCTTAGTGTTTGTAAATAAACTGGAGGACCTTAAAAAACATTTTGAATTCATGCTTTATCCCAGCGAAAGACATGGTATTGGTGGAAACAATCGTGCAAAAGGTGAACATAACAGAACAGAAGCATACAATTTCTATTACCAGTATCTATTGAAGAAACCAATGCCCGAACAATTCTGGCAGCTATCACAACAGCAGGCAAGACCATTTTAAATCATTAACCTACGATGTTAAATCGGGGTTTTACTTTACCCTGCATTCAGCAAAGGGTCTGATATTTGTATGATCAAGAAAAAAATAATTTGAGCATACATTCGAGATTTGCATTCTTCCTTTTCCTGCTTTTACTATTTATTAGCGAAAAGCTCCGGGCTGAATATCTTTTTGAGGGAATAACTTCTACAAAAAAAGAGGCGATCGGGTTTCTTGAAAAAATAGATCAAACAAAAGAAAGCTCATATTGGCCCAACGTAAAGCCAAAGTTGTTTTACGATAATCTTAAGTTGAATCTTGAAAACCCAAAAAGTTTTTATCCCGGTCGCAGTACCAATTTCTGTTCTTACGGTGCACTTTCTTATTTGGTAATGGAAAAAGATCCGTTAGGCTATGTGAAATTCATGAATGAATTATACGATAAAGGCGAAGCAACTCTTAATAACAACCGGTTTAAGCCTTCTAAGGAAGTAATGCAGGCTGCCGGCACTTTAAAATTCAAGGGTGTTTTGGATATAAGACACGCAGAGCAAATATGGTTTTTGGCGCTGGCCGATAAATTCAAAGGCTATCTGAATTTTTTTGATAAAAAATTTCACGAGGGAGATGAAAACACATTTTGGGCCGCTACCAATCTATCCAAGTTCGATCGGATGGTCAAAAGAGTGTGCGGTGTTCATGTAAGAGCCGTCGGAAGTGACCTGATCAAACCATGGGTAAAAGATATATACAGTTATTTGGAAAAAAGAATTGATAGCAATACCATCAGTCTTTATATCAATAACAGGATCATTCATAAAAAGAATCATGATAAGATCAAGTTTTCGATCCCAACGCATTATATCATTCTTCGGCAAATAAGTAAGCAAGATGATATGATCACACTCCGTTACTGGGATTATGGCGGCGAAACGGAATTGCATATCTCCAATCGAACTCTTAAAAAAATAGTATTTGGAATAATAACCATTGATAAATGATCCGCTTCTTTTCAGTCATATTGATCACATATTCGCTGCTAACTGTCTCATGCAGCACGAAGATCATTTCAAATAATTATTACCAGGAGCAAAAAGGAACAGTTGATAGCATTGAAAGCCATTATGAAAAATTAAATGCTATAAGGCCTTTTGCACTTGCTTTTACTGATAAGGATTTGGATATAGTTTCGATTGAAATGATCTCAGACACTTTGACCAGGATCTTCGAGTTTGGCACCAATGAAGAAAGATTGAAAGATAGTTTATTGAAATATGCTTATGATACAAGTGGTGTTTTTTATTTGATAAATAAAATGCAGCAAACAAAAATTACATGGATCAATAGTGTGGATTATTATGTGAATGACCAGCCGCAGCAATTAATTTACCTGAGTATAAAACCTGTTACGATAAGATATTTATTTTCTCCCCCTAAGTATATTGCTCTTGGGTATTTCAGAACTGCGCAATCATTTGACGAAAAAGGAAGATTACTTGATAACAGGCGTACTAAAAAAATAAGAAAAATAAAAGGGCAGGTATTTTATAGAATAACTGATAGGATATGCTATACTATTACAGATAAATACCGTTAACAATCTATCACTATCACCTTTTAGTTATCATCTATCATCTACTTCAATACTTCTCTCGAAATTACAATCTTTTGAATTTCTGAAGTTCCTTCACCAATAGTACATAGTTTAGAATCACGATAATATTTTTCAACAGGAAAATCTTTGGTGTAACCATAGCCTCCAAAGATCTGTACAGCATCATTTGAAACTTTCACGGCGACTTCACTGGCATAATATTTTGCCATTGCCGAAGCTTTGGTTACTGGCTCCCCACGATCTTTCAGATCACATGCTTGTAAGGTCAACAGATCTGCTGCTTCAATCTCAGTCGCCATATCGGCAAGCTTAAATGCTACACCCTGGAAATTAGAGATGGGTTGGTCGAATTGGTGACGTTCCTGAGAATATTTCAATGCAGCTTCATAAGCTCCTTTCGCAATACCCAATGCAAGCGAAGCAATAGATATTCTTCCTCCATCCAAAACTTTCAACGATTGCTTGAAGCCATCTCCTACCTCACCCAGGCGATTTGCATCAGGAATTCTGCAATTATCAAAGATCATTTCTGCCGTTTCACTTGCACGCATTCCCAACTTATTTTCTTTTTTACCACCGCTAAAACCAGCCGTTCCTTTTTCAACTACAAATGCAGTTGCATTGTTCTTTGCTCTTGGTTCACCGGTTCTGCAAATAACAACCGCTACATCACCACTCCTGCCATGCGTTATCCAGTTCTTAGTTCCATTAATGATCCAGTCATTTCCATCTTTTACAGCTGTGCATTTCATATTTCCTGCATCACTGCCGGTGCCTGGCTCTGTTAATCCCCATGCGCCGATCCATTCTGCTGTTGCAAGTTTTGGTAAATATTTTTTCTTTTGCTCTTCATTTGCAAAACTTAGAATATGACCTGAGCAAAGTGAATTATGTGCTGCAAGACTCAATCCAACAGATCCACACACCTTTGCTACTTCTTCAATAATAGTTTTGTATTCAAAATAACTTAACCCAGCTCCACCATATTTCTCAGGAACTAATACGCCCATCATTCCTAGCTTCCCCATTTCTTTAAAACATTGAACAGGGAATTCCTGTGACTCATCCCATTCCATTACATGTGGTCGTATAAATTGATTTGCAAAATCTCTTGCAGTTTGTGCGATATGTTGAGTTATTTCACTTGGCTGAAAATTCATATCCTGTCTTTCTTTTCTTTTAATAAACTTAAAAAAATAATTAAGTCTGCAAAATAAGGAGAATTCGTGAGACGCTAACACTTGTTAGCATAAATGACGATTAATCATTGGCTAAACTCAAGAACCAGGCCATCATAAGCAAGATGAATGCCATCAGGTAATTCGGCTTCAATTTCTTCATGCTTTCCAAGTTGGTGAGAAATGTGGGTGAAATAAGCTTTCGGGATTTTTAATTCCTGCACCATATCAATGGCTTCTGCCAATGTAAAATGAGAAATATGATGTTGCTTTCTCAAGGCATTTAAAACAAGCACTTCGCTTCCTCTTATTTTTTCTTTTTCACTTTCATCAATACGGTTTGCATCTGTTATGTATGTAAACCTACCGAAACGAAAACCAAGTACAGGCATTTTTAAATGCCAAACCAAAACAGGGATGATAAGAATATCACCGATCATAAAAGGATCGTTGGTAATGGTGTTAAGGCTTAACTCGGGCACACCAGGATATTTTTTATCTGTAAACGCATAACCAAATTCTCTTTTGATAGCCTCTTCGGTCAATGAGTTGGCATATATATCCATCACGGGTTTATAAAAAAAATTAAAAGCCCTTACATCATCAAGTCCCGCAATATGATCTTTGTGAGGATGAGTAAAAAGAATAGCATCTAATTTTTTAACTTTCTCACGAAGCATTTGATAGCGAAAATCCGGTGTGGTGTCAACAACTATCGTTGTTGCCGGAGATTGAACCATAATACTTGGACGAAGTCGATCATCTTTCTTATCAGCAGAGGTGCATACATCACAGTCACAGGCGATCATAGGTACACCTGCACTGGTGCCTGAACCAAGAAAAGTTATTTTGAGTGGAGGATAGGTCACTCAACAAATGTAGAATGAAAAATGAAAACTTATGGATTGCCGTTTTCTGTTTCAACTTTGGAGATAATACCTGTGTAGACTTTTTTTGATTCCTCACTTAGTAACCCGGTATTTATTGACAGTTGAGGTAGCAGATCAACCATTGTATTGATCCGGCCTTCAAGTTGAAGAAATTTGTTCAGCACCACTACTTTCTTATCTTCCAAAATACAATAGCCGCTTTGGAATGTGCCTCTTTCATAGCGCAATACATAACCGGCTTCTTCAACTACAGTTTCTAATTTATCTAATGTGGTTTGTGTGTATTTCATACCCCCAGCCCCTAAAGGGGAGTTATAGTTCAATAATTGAAAATTTTTTACAGATACGAAACTAACATAAGAAACAGTTTTCGCATTAATTATTTTCCACAACTGTGGGAAGAATAAAATCTAAGTCACTCCGCCTCAGGCGGAGGACAGGGGGGCGTCTTACTTATTCTGCATTTTTATCACCGGCACTATCATCTCTTCCAAGCTCACACCGCCATGCTGAAAAGTATTACGATAATAGTTTACGTAATAGTTGTAATTATTGGGATAACATAAGAAGCTATCTTCTTTTGCAAATATGAAAGATGAATTTACAGTTGGCACCGGCAAACCCGCCTCCCGTGGATCACGGAATGCCAATACTTCTTTTGGTTCATAATTCAAATTGCGTCCATGCTTATAGCGAAGGTTAGTGGTGGTTTGCTTATCTCCCACTACTTTGTAAGCAGTCTTCACTTTCACGCTTCCATGATCAGTAGCTAAAACAATTTTTAATTTTTTATCAGCGATCCGTTTTAACGCCTGGTGAAGTGGTGAATGCTCAAACCAGCTTTTTGTAATACTGCGATAACTCATTTCATCACTTGCCAGCTCTTTAAGCACTTCCATTTCAGTTCTTGCATGGCTAAGCATATCTACAAAATTGTAAACAATAACATTCAGGTCATTGTTCAGAAGGTTATGAATATTATTTTGCAGATCAAGTCCTGCCTGGTTATTCAACACTTTTGTATAAGAAACTTTCAGGTCGCCTTTGCCTAATCTTTTTAATTGAGCTCTGAAAAATTCTTCTTCATGTAGATTTTTTCCGCCTTGTTCATCATCATTTTTCCATTGCACCGGAAAAGTTTTTTCAATATCAACCGGCAACATTCCGGCAAAAATTGCATTACGGCAATACTGTGTAGCAGTTGGCAGAATACTGTAAAAACTATCTTCTTCAAGAATGCGGAAGCTCTCGGCAAACATTGGTTGAATCGCTTTCCATTGATCGAAGCGAAGATTATCAACTAAAATAAAAAACAAAGGCGTTCCTTTCTCCAAATGTGGCAGCACTTTAAACTGCATCAGTGTATGCGACATCACAGGTCCATCGGCGCTTTTAGATTTCACCCACGATGAATAGTTGCGTGAAATAAATTTGAAGAACTCGGTATTGGCTTCGCTCTTTTGAGTCTGTAACACTTCCTGCATTTCAGGGCTATCACTTTTCTCCATTTCCAATTCCCAATACACAAGTTTTTTATAAATATCCATCCACTCATTATAATCCGGGCTGCTGTTCAGCGCCATAAAAAGATTGCGGAACTGTTGCTGATAAGCAGTTGTTGTTTTTTCAGCCACCAATCTTTTATTATCAAGAATTTTTTTCAAACTCAGCAACACCTGGTTAGGATTCACAGGCTTTATCAAATAATCGCTGATCTGCGAGCCAATAGCATCATTCATCAGGTTCTCAGTTTCATTTTTTGTTATCAGTACTATCGGTATTTGCTGGCTCACCTCTTTGATCTTTGCAAGTGTCTCCAGCCCGGTAATACCCGGCATCGTTTCATCGATCAATACAACATCAACAGGATTTTCTTTTACGTAATCAATGGCATCAAAACCATTTGTCAGCGTTTGTACCTCGTAGCCCTTGCTTTCCAGAAAAAGTTTTTGTGATTGAAGACTTTCTATTTCATCATCTACCCAGAGAATTTTTGCTAATGCCATTCTTTTGTTGTTTGTTGTTTATGGTCGTGTTGCGAGGCGAAGCCGAAGCAATCTCCTCAATGTTTTACTTATTTTGCCATCAACTTTCAGTTCACTAATCATCGCCCCTTGCGTCGCACCCTTTTACGTTCTGTTCGCCATTCAACATTATTTCTCGCGGCGGTCGCAACTTCTTTGCGTTCGCTGTGTGAAACCTCTTATTCCAGCCAAGCTTTCAAATTTAGTTTAATAACTTCAGCTATTGTAGTTTTGCCGGCCATCCTTTAACAAAAGAGCAACATGTCGAACGCCAGAAAGATAATCAACGATCCCGTGTATGGTTTTATTACTATTGATCATCCTTTAATATTGGATATTATTGCTCATCCTTATTACCAACGGTTGCGTCGCATATATCAAATGGCATTTGCGCATCTTGTTTACCCGGGTGCAGTGCATTCAAGATTGCATCATTCCCTCGGTGCTTATCATCTTATGTGCAGTGCAATACATGAACTAAAAAACAAAGGCATTGAAATTACTGCTAACGAAGAACTCGGTGCAAAGATTGCTATTCTTCTGCATGATGTTGGTCACGGCCCGTATTCTCATACATTAGAAAAAGAATTGATCAGTGATGTGCATCATGAAGCCATTTCGCTCCTTATCATGAAAGTGCTCAACAAAGAATTTAATGGACAATTGCAAACAGCTATTGACATTTTTACGAATAATTATCCGAAAAAATTTTTATCCCAGTTAATTGCCGGCCAGGTTGATGTTGACCGGATGGATTACCTGACCCGTGATAGTTTTTTTACCGGCGTATCAGAAGGCGTTATCGGTTATGACCGGATCATAAAAATGCTGACTGTTCATAACGGACAATTAATGGTAGAAGAGAAAGCGATTTATTCGATTGAAAAATTTTTGGTCTCCCGTCGATTGATGTATTGGCAGGTCTACTTGCATAAAACTGTATTGAGTGCAGAAATGATGCTGGTGAAAATTATTCAGAGGGCAAAAGAATTAATTACAAGAGGAATAAAAACAGAAGCAGCAACATCAGCATTTAATTATTTTTTGCAAAACCCGTCCAAAGATCATAAAACAGAAGAGCATCTTGATACATTCTGCGGGCTTGATGATTTTGATGTAATGGCCACCGTAAAAAACTGGATGGATCATCCCGATAAAATATTATCGACCCTTTGCCGGGGATTGGTTGACAGAAAGCTTTACAAGGTCAAATTGCAGAATGATGAATTTGATGCCTCACTTGTTAATGAAAAGAAAAAAGAGGTGATGAAGCGGTTTGACATCAGCAATGAAGAAGCTGGTTATTTCGTTTTTACCGGTGAGGCGATGAATACAACATATAACACGGAAGACGAGCGGATAAATATTTTATTCAAAGATGGAAGTGTAAAAGATATTTCGAATGTTGACAATGCTTTGATCCATCAACATCTCGCCAGCCCGGTTAAAAAACAGTACATTTGTTATTTAAGATAGCTGTGAGCTATGAGTTGTGAGCAATAAACTTGCAACAGTACTAAAACTCAAAGTTCAAAGCTAATAGCTCAAAGCTTTTCTCTATGACTTTTTCAGCACTTCAGATCGCAGCAATTATCAATGGTAAAACAGAAGGCGATGCAAATGCTTCCGTAAATTCTTTTGGAAAGATCGAAGAAGCACAGAATGGACAACTCGCATTTTTAGCCAATCCGAAATACGAAGAATATTTATACAGCACCAAAGCAACAGTTATTATTATTAATGATGCGTTGGAATTAAAACAACCTGTTACTGCAACTTTAATTCGTGTGCCCGATGCATATACGGCGTTTGCAACACTACTAAGCAAATATCAGCAAATGATGCAGCAGCAATTGGTGGGAATACAACAACCATCTTATATTGCTGCATCCGCATCTTATGGGCAAGATGTTTTTATTGGCGCATTTGCTTACATCGGAGAAAATGTAAAGCTTGGCAATGGAACAAAAATTTATCCGAATGTTTATATCGGTAACAATGTAAGAATCGGAGATAATTCGATCATTCACCCGGGGGCAAAAATTTATCATGATTGCGTGATCGGAAATACTGTGATCATTCATGCAGGTGCAGTTATTGGCAGCGATGGTTTTGGTTTTGCCCCACAAGCCGACGGGAGTTTTCAAAAAGTACCTCAGATAGGCAATGTAATTATTGAGGACAATGTTGAGATCGGTGCCAACACCGCAATTGACCGGGCAACGATCGGTTCTACGATCATAAGATCAGGAGCAAAACTTGATAACCTTATCCAGGTTGCACATAATGTTGAAATAGGAAACAGTACTGTTGTTGCGGCACAGGCAGGTATCAGCGGAAGTACAAAGGTTGGAAAGGGTGTAATGATCGGCGGACAGGTTGGAGTTGTTGGACATATAAATATTGGAGATGGCGCAAAGATCAATGCGCAAAGCGGCGTAAGTAAATCAGTGGAAGCTGGCAAAGCAGTTACCGGCTCTCCTGCTCATGATTACACATCCACTCTTCGCAGCCAGGCGATCAGCCGCAACTTACCTGAACTTGAAAAAAGAATTAAAGAACTCGAAGCATTGGTGAAACAATTAATGAGAGAGAAGGTATCTTGATTTTATAGGTGCGTAGAATTACAGAATGTAGAAGAGTGCGAGTCAACAAATGTTGAAAAGAATTACAAATGGCGGCTACATAAATCCAAATTTTTCCTCTCAACTTGTATCTTTGCCTGCATGATTTCACCCACAGAAAATAAGACTTATATTGCTGAGCATATGACTGCGCCATTTAATCCTGACAAGCAGCACACGATCAACTCTGAAGCAAGTATTTCTGGCACCGGCTTGCATACCGGTGTCCTCGTTGATCTTACACTGAAACCTGCTACTCCGGGTTTTGGTATACAATTTCAACGGATCGATCTTCCCGGTAAACCAATAATAAAAGCTGATTGTGATCTGGTGACAGATACAAGCCGCGGTACTACAATTGAAGTGAATGGAGCTAAGGTAAGTACGGTAGAACATGTACTTGCTGCATTGGTAGGAATGGGAATTGATAATTGTCTTGTAGAAGTGAATGGACCTGAAATGCCGATCATGGATGGAAGCAGTGAACCATTTGTTGATATAATAGAAAAAGCCGGTATAGCCGAACAAGACGCAACGAAGACATGGTATACCATCGATGAAAATATTTACCTGCAGGATGAAAAGAAAAGAGTGGATATGGTGGCAATGCCTGCTGCAGAATATTCTGTTACTACTTTAATTGATTTTAATTCTCCTGTTCTTGGTACACAGCATGCGGGGCTTAAATCAATGGCTGATTTTAAAAATGAGATTGCTCCTTGTCGTACTTTTTGCTTTTTGCATGAATTGGAAATGTTGCTCGATAATAATCTTATCAAAGGCGGTGATGTAAATAATGCGATCGTTGTCGTCGATAAGCCTGTTGGTGCAGTGGAAATAGAAAGACTGAAAAAAATTTTTAAGAAAGATAAGATCGAAGTAAAAAGCGAAGGGTATCTCAATAATCTTGAATTGCGTTTCCCTAATGAACCCGCCCGTCATAAATTATTGGATGTTGTAGGTGATCTTTCATTGATCGGCTATCCTATCAAAGCAAAAATTATCGCAAGCAGACCCGGCCATAGCAGTAATGTGGAGTTTGCAAAAAAGATAAAACAGTTTATAAAGAAGAATAAGCATACCCGTGGAGTTCCTGTTTATGATCCAACACTGCCACCGGTTTTTGACCTGGTCTATATTGAAAAAAAATTACCTCATCGCTATCCATTTTTACTGCTTGATAAGATCATTGAGCTAAGCGATACTCATATTGTTGGTATTAAAAACGTGACCTTTAACGAATGGTTCTTCCAGGGACATTTCCCGGGAAATCCTGTAATGCCTGGCGTATTGCAGGTGGAAGCACTTGCCCAATGCGGGGGTATACTGGCAATGAACATGAGTCCCGAAGGACTATATGATACCTATTTTCTAAAGATCGATAATTGCAAATTCAAGCAAATGGTAAAACCCGGCGATGCAATGATCTTAAAAATGGAGCTTTCTACACCGATCCGTCGCGGTATTTGTGAAATGAAAGGAACAGTATATGTGGGTAATAAAATTTGTACGGAAGCTGATCTTGTAGCACAAATTGTCAAACGAAATTGTTGATAGAAAAACTCATTTGTAAAAGGCTGAAAAAGTGATTTTTCAGCCTTTATTTTTTATCCACCACGGTGCTAAAAAATGCTCAAAAATTAGCATTATAAATAGCCTTTTAGAGGGCTTATTTACGTACATTCGCAGGCATTTCATTTTACTAATTTTAGAGAAGGATTTATCAATTTATGAGCGAAGAAATCAAAGCGAAAACTATCCCCCCAAATAATGGTTACGGCGCTGATAGCATCCAGGTTTTAGAAGGACTTGAAGCAGTTCGTAAACGTCCTGCAATGTATATCGGTGATATCAGTGAAAAAGGGTTACATCATCTTGTTTATGAAGTTGTCGATAACTCTATTGATGAAGCATTAGCAGGTTATTGTAAAAATATTGTCGTTACTATTCATGAGGATAATTCTGTTTCAGTAGAAGATGACGGCCGCGGTATTCCAACAGATATGCATCCAAAAGAAAAAAGGAGTGCATTGGAAGTTGTAATGACGGTGCTTCATGCTGGTGGTAAGTTTGATAAGAACTCATATAAAGTTTCCGGTGGTTTGCATGGGGTTGGTGTAAGTTGTGTAAATGCATTAAGTAAGAATTTACACGTTGAAGTTTGCCGCGAAGGAAAAAAGTACGAGCAGGATTATAAGATCGGTGTCCCTCAATATCCTGTTCGTGAAATTGGCACAAGTGATAAAACAGGAACTACAGTTCGCTTTTGGCCGGATGATAGCATCTTCCTTGTTACTGTTTACAAAAAAGATATTTTGGAAGCTCGTCTTCGTGAACTTTCCTTTCTGAATAAAGGAGTAAGGATCACCTTAAATGATCTTCGTGAAAAAGAAGAAGAGAATGGTACTTATTCAAAAACATTTTATAGTGAAGGAGGTATTGTTGAGTTCGTAGAAATGCTGGATTCAAATGCGGGAAGAAACCCGCTTCTTCCAAAAGTGATTTTTGTTGAGGGTCGTGACGAAGCAACGAATGTTACTGTTGAAGTTGCGATGATCTACAATGATTCTTTTAATGAGCATGTTTATTCTTATGTAAATAACATTAATACCATTGAAGGTGGTACACATGTGGCTGGTTATCGTCGTGCACTGACAAGAGTGTTTAAATCTTACGGTGATAAAAATGGCTTGTTTGAAAAAGCAAAAGTTGAAATTGAAGGTGATGATTTTCGGGAAGGACTTAGTTCAATTATATCAGTAAAAGTTCCCGAGCCGCAATTTGAAGGACAAACAAAAACAAAACTGGGCAACAGTGATGTAATGGGTGTTGTTGATTCAACAGTTTCAAAAACTTTAGAAGCTTATTTGGAAGAAAACCCAAGAGAAGCAAAAAGTATCATCAATAAAGTTGTTCTTGCTGCACAGGCAAGAGCTGCTGCAAGAAAGGCAAGAGAGTTAGTTCAAAGAAAATCGGTATTGAGCGGTGGGGGGTTACCGGGTAAACTTGCTGATTGTTCTGATAGAAATCCTGAAAGATGTGAATTATTCCTTGTTGAGGGTGACAGTGCCGGTGGTACTGCTAAACAAGGTCGTGACCGAAGTTACCAGGCCATACTTCCATTGCGTGGTAAAATTTTGAATGTTGAAAAAGCAATGGAGCATAAAATTTATGAGAACGAAGAGATAAGAAATATGTACACAGCTTTGGGTGTTACAGTTGGAACTCCTGAAGATCCAAAGGCCTTAAATCTTAACAAGCTTCGTTACCATAAGCTCATCATCATGACCGATGCCGATGTGGATGGAAGTCATATTGCAACTTTGATCCTTACTTTCATTTATCGGTATATGAAGGAGCTTGTTGAACAGGGCTATGTGTACATTGCTCAGCCCCCGCTTTATTTGGTAAAAAAAGGGAAAGAACAAGCTTATGCATGGACGGAAGAGCAAAGAAAAGCTTCAGTGGAAAAAATCGGTGGAGGCAAGGATGATAGTGTGAATGTGCAGCGTTATAAGGGTTTGGGTGAAATGAATGCGACTCAGCTTTGGGATACAACCATGAATCCTGAATCGAGAACTTTAAAGCTGGTAACTATTGAAAGTGCTGCAGAAGCCGACCGTGTCTTTAGTATGCTGATGGGTGACGAAGTTGGGCCAAGACGTGAGTTTATAGAAAGCCATGCCCGTTACGCTAAAATTGATGTTTGATCTTAAGTGATTAGAAGTAAATAAGTTAGTCACGCATCTGCGTGGCTTTTTTATTTCAGGTTATGCGAAAAGGCGTAAAAGTCCTAATTTCAGGCATTACTAATCAAAAAACCTATACCATGAGCGAAGTTCAACTGACAGCCTACAATGTAAAAACCAAAGAGAAAGGAGTTCCGGTTATGGATGCCGTGATCACCAAAACTGCCAAGGGCGCCTATATGGTGCAAGGGCACGATGGTAAGGGAAATAAGCTGACAACTTTGGTAAACGAAGAAAAAGCAATGGCGGCTATAAAAGCCGGAATTGCTAAACAAGGATGGTAATTAGTAGCGCAAAATAGTAAAGGGGCTTTGGGTAGCCCCTTTCTTTTATTGTTTTATCAGCCTGATACTATATTTCTTTTCACCTGCTTCTGCCAAAAGAAGATAAACTCCCGATGCGAATTTCGATGCCTTTATATCAACCTGGGCTTTTTGTACAAAGCCATTGCCCGTTAGATTCATTTGTTTGACGAGTTTCCCGTTTATATCATATACTTTCAGGTTCAGCATTTCATTTTGATCCAGCTGATACATAAAATTGTAATTGCCATTAGATGGGTTTGGATAAACCTGCCATTGTATTTCATCATTGAAAACAACAGGACGAACCGGTGAATAAACAAAACTGTTGTCCCTGTCAACTATTTTCAAACGATAATAACGTACTCCTGATTTTCCAACTTCGTTATCAATGAAGCTGTATGTTCTTTCTGAATTCGAATTGCCCGGGCTTACCACTTCGCCTATCTTGATAAACCGTCCATTTTGAAAATCTGCATTTCCTTTTGCTACCTCAATTTCAAAATGACTTATGTTTTGCTCCGATACAGTTTTCCATTCTGCGATCACATCCTTGTTGTCTTTCTTTTTTGCAGTAAAACTTATTAGTTCTACCGGTAAAGGTGTTTGCCTGTCGGTACCTCCATTATTTAACCAGAACTCTGAAAAATCTTTGGTTTTGAATTCTACATAATAACCTTTATCGAATGGAATTTTATAATTCCAATCAGCGCTTAAGAAACTAAATGCCCCTTGTATATCATCACCAAGAACTCCATTCTCAAAATTATCATCCGGGTCAGAGTATTTTGTTACGCCTAATTCAGTTACCATTGCTGGTTTAGTACAGGCTGAACAACCTGTAGCATTTATTAAATTTTCTGTTTCGAAGTCAAGAAAATAAAAACGAACCGTAACCGAATCACTTAAACTTGTGTTCGCAGGTTTGATGGTTATGTTCCTATCGTGATAATATTGCTTTCCATCATTGCGAACTCCGCTAAAATTTATATAGACCTGTACATCTGTATTACCCAGGTTTTGGTTATTGGGTTGAACAGATGCAATGAGCTTACCACCGGTGACGAAATCTACCCAGGAAGTTCCACCGGTTATATTTTGAGAAACGGGTGAGCCCATAGTAAGTCCATTATAGATACCCATGGTATTGTCATAAACATGCACATCATCAATAGCAACTCCTTCAAAGCTTACAAAAGGATCCGAAATGATCGCGACTCTGAATCTTATTACAGGAATTCCGGTTGGCAAAGGGGTTGTTGCCACATGCCATCTTGTATAATCCTGCACACTCCAGAGTTTATTACCACCATAATTTTTATTGTACCAATTAGTTCCCGCTCCCACATCACCAAGCCGGTTCCATGTTATTCCATCTCCAGAATATTCGATATAGACGCCATCACAAAGTATACCGCCACAATCTTCCAGGTCAAGTGCGATATTCAAACTCAACGTTGGATTTGTCATTCC
>Ga0070698_100005312_pt1 | contig 14096 bp, 14 predicted proteins | sample KBSK1502metaG_FD_65477 | JGI IMG/M metagenome (GOLD analysis project Ga0070698, IMG submission 65477) | Corn, switchgrass and miscanthus rhizosphere microbial communities from Kellogg Biological Station, Michigan, USA - KBS K1-50-2 metaG | ecosystem: Host-associated > Plants > Roots >...
CAGGATGGGCGCTGCGCCTTCGTCGCAGCGAACGGCCATCGCTGCAGCGAGCGCCGGTTCGTCGAGTTCCATCACGATACGGGAGTCGGGCGCGATGCGGCGACCTCGCGTGGAGGGCCATCAGTGAGCTTGTTCCGGAACGAGTCCGCTTGCGTCAAGGCCGGCGACGCCCGCCCCGGGAGGCAACCGGAACAGGCCTGATCCGGCCGTCACGATCGCCGGCCCTCGGCCGATCGAGCACGGGGAAGCGAATGCGTCGCGGACACTGCGAGTCGCCTGGGCGTGCAGAGGTGATCAGGCCGTGCCCGATCTAGCCGCTGGCCCCGGTGACGAGGACGGGTTTACGCATTCAGACGAGCCCCTGGTCCAGCATCGAGTCTGCCACCTTCAGGAAGCCCGCGATGTTGGCGCCGTTGACGTAGTTGGCGGGAGTGCCGAAGCGCTCCGCCGTCTCCACGCAGGCCTGGTGGATGTGCTTCATGATCAGGCGCAGGCGGGCGTCGACCTCTTCCCGGGTCCACGCGTAGCGCATCGAGTTCTGCGCCATTTCCAGGCCGGAGACGGCGACCCCGCCCGCGTTGGCGGCCTTGCCGGGGCCGTACAGGATGCCGGCCTCGAGGAACTGCGTGACGCCGTCGAGGTCGGTCGGCATGTTGGCGCCCTCCGCCACCACCTGGACACCGTTGCGGATGAGGCTGGCGGCGTCGCGGCCGGTGATCTCGTTCTGGGTGGCGGAAGGGAAGGCGCAGTCCGCGCGGTGGTTCCAGAGGAAGCTCTGGCCGTGCTGCGCGTCCACCGGCGTATAGGTGACGCCGCGGTATTTGTCCGCGTACTCCTTGATGCGCCCGCGCCGCACGTTCTTCAGATCCATCACGAAGCGCAGCTTGTCGCGATCGATGCCGGCCTCGTCGTGGACAAAGCCCGTGGAGTCGGAGAGCGTGACCGGCCGCGCGCCCATCTCGATGAGCTTCTCCACCGTGTACTGGGCCACGTTGCCGCTGCCGGAGACGAGGCACACCTTGCCCTCGAGCGTCTGGTGGCGCGTGGCCAGCATCTCCGCCGCGAAGTAGACGGCGCCGTAGCCGGTGGCCTCCGGCCGGATGAGCGAGCCGCCCCAGTGCAGGCCCTTGCCCGTGAGCACGCCCGTGAACTCGTTGCGCAGCCGCTTGTACTGGCCGAACAGGTACCCGATCTCGCGGCCGCCCACGCCGATGTCGCCCGCGGGCACGTCGGTGTTGGGCCCGATGTGCCGGTACAGCTCGGTCATGAACGACTGGCAGAAGCGCATCACCTCGTTGTCGCTCTTGCCCTTGGGGTCGAAGTCGGAGCCGCCCTTGCCGCCGCCCATGGGCAGCGTGGTGAGCGAGTTCTTGAACACCTGCTCGAAGGCCAGGAACTTCAGGATGCCGAGGTTGACGGAGGCGTGGAAGCGCAGCCCGCCCTTGTAGGGACCGATGGCGCTGTTCATCTCGATGCGATAGCCGCGGTTGATCTGGACCTTGCCCTGGTCGTCCATCCAGGGCACGCGGAACATCACGACCCGCTCGGGCTCGATGATGCGCTCGAAGACCTTCGCCGCGCGGTACTCGGGGTGCCGATCCAGCACCAGGGACAGCGACTCCGCGACCTCCTGCACCGCCTGGTGGAACTCGGGCTCGGCGGGGTTCTTGGCGCGGACCTCCGCCATCAGGGACGCGACGTAATCGCTCATGCCGCCTCCTGCCCGCGCGCGCTCGCGGGCGCGCCGACGACCGCCGCCGCCGGCCTGGGAGCAGCCTACCCCCGAAAGGGCCGCCGGATCCACGCGGGGACGGGAATCGACGCCGCGGGACAGCGCGGAGGGGCCGACCGCGCTACGCTTCTCTCATGGCGGTGATCCCGTTCTCGCCGGTCCGCCGGAACCTCCGCCTCAGGCTCGAGGCCCTGCTCGTCACCATGCACAGGCTCGCGCTCACCATGGACGCGAACGCGCGGCACATCGAAAGAGCAGTGGCGCTGCAGGCGAGGACGCGCCGGGCGCGGCTCAGCGGCGACGGCGCCGGCGGCGCGGGGCGGCGCGCCGAAGCTCCACCGCTCGGGCCGCGTTCCGTCCCCCCCGCTTGATCAGGTCCTGAGAGGCGCGGACCAGGTTCCGGCTGTCCTGGATCGTCAGGCCGAGCTGCGCGATGGTGGTCCGAGCCCGCTCCACGGCCGCGTTGGCGCGCGCCTCCGCGTCGGCGCTGACCTGGTCGATCGCGGTGCAGACCGCGTCGGTCGCGGCGTCGAGGGCGGCGCGCGCGGCGCGCGTCCCCGGATCGGTGGCCCGCGTCCGCTCGGCCATGTGCACGTCGACGGCGAAGGACCCGATGTCGCGCACGAGGCCGTCGATCACGGACCAGTGGGAGCGCACCGCGTCGCCTGGGGCACGGAGTGTACACCCGGAACGGACGCGCGCGGACGAAAGTTGCGACCTGCCGCCGCCGCCCCGCCCGCGCGGATGTAGAGTGGAGCCGACACAGGGTCTCGCCTCGCCGCCGGGGCGGCGGTGGTTTTCGCGGTGCCGGGATCGAGGACGAGCCACGCGATGTCTGGGCCGACGCCGCGCCTGCACGGGATCTCCGTGCTCCTCGTCGACGACGACGAGGACGACCTCGCGCTGCTGCTCGCGCTGCTCACGCAGGCGGGCGCGCGCGTGACCGCCGTCTCCACGGTGGAGGCCGCGCTGCGCGAGTTCGAGAAGGCGGTCCCGGACGTGGTCGTGAGCGACCTCGTGATGAAGGGCCACGACGGCTTCACGCTCATCCGCCGCATCCGGCGCTCGACCGCCGACGGGAAGCGCAAGATCCCCTGCATCGCGATCTCGGCCTTCGTGGGCACCGACCGGCAGCTCAAGCAGGTCCTGGCCGAGGGCTTCACCGAGTTCCTGGCCAAGCCCGTGCACGACCGCATCGTCGACATCGTCATGGGCCTCGTCGCCCAGACCCGCGAAGCGTGACCGCGGACGGCCGCGGCGCGGCGTCCGGGAGCCCGGGGCTGAGAAAGGGGTTTGACAGGCTCGCTCAATAATCGTTCCACCTCGCGCAGCTCGGGCATGCCGGGCTCGTGCGGTCGCGCCGCGACGGCCGCTCGATCATCTATGCCGCCGACTACGCGCGGATGCAGGAGCTGCTGGATTTCCTGATGGAGAACTGCGGCCAGGGATCCGGGTGCGTGCCGGAGGCGGTGGACACGAAGAAGAAGAGGACGGGGGCGAAACGCACGATCGGAGGGAGACGATGAGCGCGAGAGAGCAGGAGGCGGCGTCGTTGGTCGAGCAGGTCCGCGAGCGCTACGGCCGCATCGCGGAAGGGGAGATCTCGGGATGCTGCGGGCCCCAGACCTCCGGCTGCGCCGCGCCGGAGTCGGCGGTGGCGCTCGGCATCGGCTACTCGGCGAAGGACCTGGCGCGGGTGCCGGAGGAGGCGAACCTCGGCCTCGGCTGCGGCGCGCCCCTGGCCTTCCTGGCCCCGCGGCCGGGCGAGACGGTGCTGGACCTCGGCTCGGGGGCGGGGCTGGACGTCTTCCTGGCCGCGCCGCTGGTGGGCGCGCACGGCCGCGTGATCGGCGTGGACATGACGCCGGCCATGCTCGCGCGCGCGCGCGCCAACGCGGCCAGGATGGGCGCGGGCAACGTCGAGTTCCGCGAAGGCCGGCTGGAGGCCCTGCCCGTCGAGGACGCCTCCGTCGACGCCGTGACCAGCAACTGCGTCATCAACCTCGTGCCCGACAAGGGGGCCGTGTTCCGCGAGGTCGCGCGCGTGCTCAAGCCCGGCGGCCGCCTCGTGGTCTCCGACATCCTGCTCGACGGCGCGCTGCCGGAAGCGGTGGAGAAGGACCTGCTCGCCTACGTCGGGTGCGTCTCCGGGGCGATGAGGCGCGAGGCCTACTTCGCCCTGGTGGGCGCGGCCGGCCTCGCGGAGGTCGAGGCGCTGCGCGACGTCGACTACCTGGCCACGCTGATCCAGGCCGCGCCGGACGAGGTCGCGGCGCTGGAGAAGCGGACGGGCGTCTCGCGCGAAGAGGTCCTCGGCCGCGTCCGCTCCGTGACCTTCCGGGCGGTCAAGCCGCCGCGGTGAGCTCTCCCGCCGCGACGGCCGCCGACGCGAAGAAGGTCATCTTCGCCTGCGTGCACAACGCCGGGCGCTCGCAGATGGCGGCGGCCTTCTTCAATCGGCTCGCCGACCCCGCCCGCGCGGTGGCGGTCTCGGCGGGCACGCAGCCCGCCGCGCGCGTCCATCCCGAGGTCGCCGCGGTGATGGCCGAGGTGGGGGCCGACCTGACGGCGGCGCGTCCGCAGCTGCTGACCAGGGATCTGGCCCAGGGCGCCGCCGTACTGATTACGATGGGCTGCGGCGACGAGTGCCCCTTCGTTCCCGGCCTGGCCGTGCGCGATTGGCCGCTCGAGGACCCGAAGGGCCAGCCCATCGAGCGCGTTCGAGAGATCCGGGACGAGATCCGCCGCCGCGTGCAGGCATGGGTCAACGACGAAGGCTGGGCGCGCGGCTGAGGGCTAGCGCGCGCCTCGCTCGAGTTGGTCGAGCCACGGCCGAAGGGCACGGATACTCTCGAGCCGCGTGAACGTCTTGCCGCTCATCACCTCGTCGGCCACGTGCTCGTGGGCCCAGGTAGCGACGTAGGGGATGTGGACGGCGGTGCCGCCCGCCTCCAGCACGGGCAGCACGTCCGACCGCAGCGAGTTGCCGACCATCAGGAAGCGTGCGGGCGCCACGCGCTGGCGCGCGATGATGGTGGAGTACGTGCGGGCGTTCTTCTCCGACACGATCTCGACGGCGCTGAAATGCTCGCCGAGCCCCGAGCGGGCCAGCTTCGATTCCTGGTCGAAGAGGTCGCCCTTGCTCAGCAGCATCAGGCGGTGATCGGCGGCCAGGCTCTCGATGGTCTCGCGCACGCCGTCGAGCAGCGTGACCGGCGCCTGCAGCATCGCGTGGCCCCATCCCAGGATGGTCTTGACCTGGGCCCCGGTGACGCGCCCCTCGGTCAGGTCGATGGCCGTCTCGATCATGGAGAGGACGAAGCCCTTGATGCCGTATCCGAAGTGGCGGAGGTTCTTCATCTCCGTCGCGAACAGGCGCTCCTGGATCCATTCCGGGGAGTGATGCTCGGCCAGCAGCGCCGCGAACTCCCTGGCCGTGGCCTGGAACATCGTCTCGTTGTGCCAGAGCGTGTCGTCGGCGTCGAAGGCGATCAGCTCGAACATGGGGGATGCGGTCCTACCGCCGCTGGCGCTCGAACATGTCCCGCACCGTGCGCAAGGTGTCCGCCTGCGCGGCCGGCTTGTCCGGCCGGTGCCGCTTCACGCGCGCGAAGCGCAGGGCCAGGCCGGCCGGATAGCGCGGCGACTCCTGGACGTCGCTGAAGGCGACCTCCACCACCAGCTCGGGCCTCACGTGGACGACGTGGCCGTCGCGCCCTCTCTCCAGCGCGAGGAGCGCCTGCGTCTGCCAGCGGAGCATCTCGTCGGTCAGGCCCTTGAACGTCTTGCCCAGCATCACGAACTGCCCGCTCTCCTCGTCACGGGCGCCCAGGTGCAGGTTCGAGAGCCAGCCCTGTCTCCGCCCGCTGCCCCATTCCACGGCCAGGATGACGAGATCGAGCGTCTGCGCGGCCTTGAGCTTGAGCCAGTGGAAGCCGCGCTGGCCCGCGGCGTAGGGCGCCTGGAGCGACTTGGCCATGAGCCCTTCGTGGCCCGCGGCCAGGGACTGGCGGAGGAAGCGCTCGGCCTCCCCCTGGTCGCGCGTCACCAGCCGCGGCAGCAGATGGGCTTCGGGGACGACGCCGGCCAGCCGCTGCATGCGCTCGGCGTAGGGTAGCGCGATCAGCGCGCCCTCGCCCTCGCGATGGAGGCAGTCGAAGAAGAACGACGAGAGCGGCAGCTCTCGCCGCGCGGCCTCCACGTCCTTCGAGCGCCCGAAGCGCCGCATGGTCACCTGGAAGGGCTGCGGCCGGCCGTCGCTCCGCAGGGCGATGGTCTCGCCCTCGAGGAGCAGCTCCCGCGGCGCCAGCGCGCGCGCCCACTCCACCAGCTCCGGCACGCGTGCGGTCACGTCCTGCAGCTCGCGCGTGAACACGCGCACCTCGTCGCCCGCCTTGTGGAGCTGGATGCGCGCGCCGTCGAGCTTGTACTCGAACGAGGCCTCGCCCAGGCGTCCCAGCGCCTCCTCGACGTCCTCCGCGGGGCTGGCCAGCATGGGCGCGACGGGCGAGAGGACGCGCAGGGAGAAGCGGACGAGGCCGGCCGCGCCCTCCTCGAGCGCGGCCCGCGCCACCTCGCCGAGGCTGGGCGCGAACATGGCCGCCTGCCGCACCGCGGCCGGGGCCAGGCCCGCGGCGCGCGCGACGGCTTCCTGCACCAGCCCGTCGAGCGCGCCCTGCCGGATCTCGCCCAGCACGAGATCGACCAGGAACCGGCGCTCGGCCTCGCGGGCCCGCTCGAACAAGGCCCGCAGCACCTTCGTGCGACGGTCGAGCGATCCGGAGCCGCGCTCCGTGGCCAGAAGGGCGAAGGCGCGGTCCACGTCGAGGAGCGTGAGCGGCTCGCCCTGCGGCGGCGGCGCGCCCGCGCGCGCGGCGTGGATCGTGCTCCAGCCCAGGCCGATGCGGCCCTGCGGCAGCGATCCCGTCAGGTACGTCGCGAGCAGCTCCGCTTCGCGCCCCCGCGCCTGGCGCAGCAGGTCCGCGATCAGCGCGACCTTCTCCAGCTTCTTCGAGGTCGCGCGGAGGTTCTCCACGAGCGCAGTGAGGACCGACAGCGGCATGCCCGACGGCGTCGTGCTCATCGATGGCGCACCCGGGAAAGCATACGACCGACTCGCGATCGTCGGCCGGCGTGTACCTCGACCGTGGTAGGCCGGAATGCAGCTCACGGGTTAGGGCAAAACCCTTCGTTCGCGTGATGCGTCCGGCGGAGGCGAAAGCCTATCTTGTTCGCGAAGCCCGCGTTTGTTGCGCCGCACATCGAGGACCTACAAGGGCTTTCCGCACGGGATGCCCACGACCGAGGCAGAGACGATCAACGCCGACCTGCTGACGTTCCTCAAGTCTTGAGAGGCCATTCATGAGCAAACCCAGAGGGGCCCGAGGGCGCGTCGACCGCGCGCGGCCCATCGACCACCAGGCGGCACACGAGATCCAGGCCTTCGGGCACCTGGCCCGGCTGCCGATCGCGCTCAGCGAGAGCGCCGCGCGGCTCAGCGTCGCGAACCTCAACCAGGTCCTCGCGGACACCATCACCCTGCGCGACCTCTACAAGAAGCACCACTGGCAGGTGGCGGGGCCGACCTTCTACCAGCTGCACCTCCTCTTCGACAAGCACTACGAAGAGCAGAACGAGCTGGTCGACACCATCGCCGAGCGGATCCAGTCGCTGGGCGGCATCAGCCTCGCCATGGCCGCCGACGTGGCCGAGACCACGATCGTCCCCCGTCCGCCGAAGGGGCGCGAGCAGGTGGCGGTCCAGATCTCGCGGCTCCTCCACGCGCACGAGATCGTGCTGGAGGAGGCGCGCACCATGGCCCGGCAGGCGGCGCAGGCCGGCGACGACGGGACCAACGACCTGCTGGTCTCGGACCTCATCCGCACCAACGAGAAGCAGGTCTGGTTCGTCTCGGAGCACCTCGTCGACGTGCCCCTGGTCGAGGCCGGATGAGGAAAGGAGACGCGCCATGGTCCTGGGCCTGTCGACCGGGGATGGGCAAGGTCGCTTGATCGAGGCGCGATGGCGGAATCGGTCCTGATCACTCCGTTCGCCCTCTCCGCTCCGGTCGAGCACGTCTTTCCCACGCTGACCCCCGCCCAGGTCGAGCGCATCGCCCAGGTGGGACGACGGCGCCGGGTCGAGGCGGGCGAGGTGCTCGCGAGCGCCGAGGACCAGACCACGCGCTTTTTCGTCGTCACCGCCGGGCACCTGGCGCTCGTGCGCGTGACCGGCGAGACCGAAGACATCGTCGCCCTCCCCCGTCCGGGCCAGTTCACCGGCGAGCTCAACATGCTCTCCGGCCGACACGCGTTCGTGCGCGTGCGCGCGGGCGAGGCGGGGGAAGTCATCGAGGTGGATCGCGAGCACCTCGTGGCCCTGGTCCAGACCGACAGCGAGCTCAGCGAGATCCTCATGCGGGCCTTCATCCTGCGGAGGTTGGAGCTGATCAAGCACGGGCTCGGCGACGTCGTGCTGGTGGGATCGAGCCATTCCGCGGGCACGCTCCGCGTGAAGGAGTTCCTCACCCGCAACGGGTACCCGCACTCCTACCTCGACCTCGAGCGCGACGCCGGAGTCCAGACCCTCCTCGACCGCTTCCAGGTCTCGGTGGCCGACGTCCCCGTCCTGATCTGCCGGGGCACCACCGTGCTCCGCAACCCGACCAACCAGCAGATCGCCGAGTGCCTCGGCCTGAACGCGCCCATCGACCAGGCGCAGGTGCGCGACGTGGTGGTGGTGGGCGCGGGGCCGGCGGGCCTGGCCGCGGCCGTGTATGGCGCCTCGGAAGGGCTCGACGTCCTCGTCGTGGAATCGAACGCGCCCGGTGGACAGGCCGGGTCGAGCTCGAAGATCGAGAACTACCTCGGCTTTCCGATGGGGATCTCCGGCGGGGATCTGGCCGCGCGCGCGTATACCCAGGCCCAGAAGTTCGGCGCGCGGATGATCGTCGCCCGCTCGGCGCAGCGGCTCCTGTGCGAGCGCAGGCCCTTCGCCGTGCAGATCGACGAGGGTCCGCCCGTGGCCGCACGCACCGTCGTCATCGCGACGGGCGCGTCGTACCGCAAGCTGGCCGTCGACGACCTCGCGAGGTTCGAGGGCAACGGCGTCTACTACGGCGCCACTCCGATCGAGGCCCAGCTCTGTCGCGACGAGGACGTGATCGTCGTGGGCGGAGGCAACTCCGCGGGGCAGGCGGCGGTCTTCCTGGCCCAGACCGCCCATCGCGTGCACATGCTCGTGCGCGCGCGCGGCCTGGCCGAGTCCATGTCGCGCTACCTGATCCGCCGCATCGAGAACAGCCCCGCCATCGAGCTGCGGACCGAGACCGAGATCGTCCGCCTGAACGGGAACGGCCAGCTCCAGGGCGTGGCCTGGCGAGACCAGCGGTCGGGCGCGGTCGAGACCCGCGACATCCGCCACGTCTTCGTGATGACGGGCGCCGACCCGAACACGCGCTGGCTGGCGGATTGCCTCGCCCTCGACGCCAAGGGGTTCATCAAGACGGGCCCGGACCTCACCCGCGACGACCTGGCCGCGGCCGGCTGGCCACTGGCACGGCCGCCGCACCTGTTCGAGACCAGCTTGCCCGGCGTCTTCGCCGTCGGGGACGTGCGAGGCGGGAACATGAAGCGGGTGGCCTCGGCCGTGGGCGAGGGCTCGACGGCCATCGCGTTCGTCCACCAGGTGCTCGCCGAGTGATTCCGCCGTCGTGCCGAGTGAGCGCGCGACCCGCCGTCCGCGCGAGCGTCGCGTGGCCCCTGGCCGCCTGCGCGGGCCTGTTGCTCGCCGGATGCGGGACCCGCGCCGACGACGGCGCGCCGTCCGTCGAATTCACGCGGGTTCCGCGCGCCGAACAAGGGGGCGTCACGCGGCTCGATGCCATCGAGGGCCGTGTCCGGGGCGCGCGGGCGGGCCAGCGTGTCGTCCTCTACGCGCGGAGCGGCATGTGGTACGTCCAGCCCTTCGCCGACCAGCCCTTCACGGCGATCCACCCGGATTCGACGTGGGCGAGCTCCACGCACCTGGGCACCGAGTACGCGGCGCTGCTCGTCGATCCCGCCTACCGGCCGGCCGCCACCCTGGACCTGCTTCCACGGCCGGGTGCCGGTGTCGTCTCCGTGACCTCCGTCGCGGGCACGCCGGCCTTGTGGCGCGCGCGCTGGTTCCAGATCGCGTGCGTACTCGCCGCGGCGGCCGCCGCCGGCGCCTTCCACCGCTTCCGCGTCAAGGCGCTCACCCGCCAGCTCAACATCCGGGCCGAGGAGCGTCTGGTGGAGCGGACGCTCGTCGCGCAGGAGCTCTACGACACGCTCCTCCAGGGCTTCCTGAGCGCATCGATGCAGCTCCACCTCACCGCGGACCAGCTCCCGGAGGGGTCGCCGGAGAGGCGCCGCGTGGAACAAGTCCTCGGCACCATGGGGCAGGTGGTGGAGGAGGGACGCAACGTCCTGCGCGGCCTGCGCTGCTGGCGGGACGACGCCGACCACCTCGGGGAGTCGCTCTCCCGCGTGGGCGAGGGGCTCGCCCTCGACGACGGCGTCGACTTCCGCCTTCGTGTCGAGGGCACGGCGCGCGCCGTGCACCCGGTGATCCGGGAAGAGGTGTATGGCGTCGGCCGCGAGGCGCTCCTCAACGCGTTCCGGCATGCCCGGGCCCGCGGCGTACAGGTCGAGATCGGGTATTCGCCCCGGGCCCTGCGGCTGCTCGTCCGCGACGACGGTTGCGGGATAGACTCGACTGTGCTCGCCTCGAGGCGGCCGGAGTGCTCGGGCCTGACCACGATGCGGGAGCGCGCGGAGCGGATCGGCGGGCGGTTCCGGGTGCGGAGCCGCGCCGGTGCCGGCACCGAGGTCGAGCTGTCCGTCCCCGGCGGCATCGCGTTCCGGTCCCCGCCGCCGGCGGCGAAGTGAAACGAGCGATCGAATGAGCACACCCACCATCCGTGTCTTGAGCGTCGACGACCATCCCCTCCTCCAGGAAGGCATCGCGGCCATGATCAGGAGCCAGCCGGACATGCTCCTGGTGGGCGAGGCACACAACGGCCGCGATGCCCTCCAGGTCTTCCGCGAGCAGCAGCCCGACGTCACGCTGATGGACCTGCGCCTGCCCGACATGAACGGCATCGACGCGATGATCGCGATCCGCGCGGAGTTCCCGGAAGCACGCATCGTCATCCTGACCACCTTCGAGGGCGACGCCGAGATCCAGCGCGCCCTCGCCGCCGGCGCGCGCGGCTACCTGCTCAAGAGCATGCCGCCCAGGGAGCTGCTGGACGGGATCCGGCAGGTCCACGCGGGCAAGAAGCGCATCCCGCCCGAGGTGGTGGCCCGCCTGGCCGAGCACCTCAGCGACGAGGCCCTCACCGCGCGCGAGGTCGAGGTGCTGCGGCAGGTCGCCGGCGGCAACCGGAACCGCGACATCGCGGAGCGGCTCTTCATCTCCGAGGAGACGGTCAAGGTCCACGTCAAGCACATCATGGACAAGCTCGGGGCCAGCGACCGCACGGAAGCGGTCGCCATCGCGCTGCGGCGCGGGATCATCCAGCTCTAGACGCGCAACCGCCACCGGCACGGAATGCCGTATGCTGGCGCCGAGGATCAGTCGACCGGCGACGCTCCCACCACTGAGGCGACCGCGCTCGACGGAGGCCAGCCCCGTGAGGCTCACGTTCCTGCTGGTCATCCCCGGTGTGCTGATGGCGGCGTGCAGCTCCCGGCCGACGAGCGCCAGGCCGTCCATCCAATTCACGAGGATCCCGCCGGCGGACAAGGGTGGACCGGACACCCTCGACCTCATCGAAGGCCGCGTGAACGGCGCGAAGCCCGGGCAGCGCATCGTCCTGTTCGCGAAGAGCGGTGTCTGGTGGGTCCAGCCGGAAGGCCGGGAGCCCTTCACCGATATCCGAGCGGACTCGACCTGGACGAGGTCCACCCACCTGGGGACGGAGTACGCGGCCCTCCTCGTCGATCCTGGATATCAACCGCCGCTCTCCGTCGATTCGCTGCCGAAGGAAGGCGGCGCGGTCGTGGTGGTCACGGCCGTCCCCGGCGACACGTCGGCGCGCGCCGCCCACCACACGCTCCTGTTCAGCGGATACGAATGGATCGCCCGCGCCGCCCCCAGCGATCGGGGAGGCACGAACGACTATGATCCCGCCAACGCCTGGACGGACGAGAGGGGCGCCCTGCATCTCCGCATCGCGGGAGAAGCGCCCCACTGGACGTGCGCGGAAGTGCGCCTCAACCGCCGCCTCGGCTATGGCTCGTACCGTTTCGTCGTGCGCGACGTGGCGCGCCTGGAGCCGGCGGCGGTCCTGACCTTCTTCACCTGGGACGGGCCGGCCGCGGATCAGAACCATCGCGAGATGGACATCGAGATCAGCCGCTGGGGCGATCCGGCGGCGAAGAACGCGCAATACGTGGTGCAGCCCTACTACGTGCCCGCGAACGTCGCGCAGTTCGTGGCGCCGGCGGGCGTCCTCACGCACACGCTGCGCTGGGAGCCGGGCCGCCTCACGGCCAGGACCTTCCGCGGGGGCGGCCCCGAGGAGGGCGCGCCGGTGGTCGCGGAGCACGTCTTCACGTCGGGCGTGCCCTCGTCGGGCAACGAGTCGGTCCGCATGAACCTGTACGTCTTCCGCCGCAGCGCGAAGGGCCTGGAGCGCGGAGCCGAGATCGTGGTCGAGAAGTTCGAATACCTCCCGTGATGCCCAGGCCTGGCGCCGCGGCGCGACGGACGGGGCTGTGGGCCTCGGTCGCGGTGACCTGTGTGGCCGGCGCCGCCCAGGCCATGGACCCGGACCGGGCGATGTCACAGTACGTCCGCGAACGGTGGGGCACGGACCGTGGACTGCCGGGTGGCACCGTCCGCGCCATCAGCCAGACGGCCGACGGCTACCTCTGGATCGGCACCGACCAGGGGCTGGTGCGCTTCGACGGCTCGGCCTTCCACCGGTTCCCGGACCCGAGCAAGGCGTCGGTGTCGATCGCTCAGGTCCTGGGACTGAGCGCGGACGGTCGAGGCAACCTGTGGGCGAGGCTGGGTGGGCCCAGGGTGGTGCGGTATCACGACGGCGAGTTCGAGAACATGCCGGCCCCGGAGACGATCGAGGATGCCGTTACCGCGATGACGCTCGGAGGGGACGGCACGCTCCTGCTCGCGGGGATCGTGAACGGCGTCCTGCGCTGGCGCGGGGACCGCCTGGACACCCTTTCGCCGCACGCCTCGCTGCCCGCCCGCACCGCGGTGATCGCCATCGGCGAGGCCGCGGACGGCACCATCTGGATGGGAACGCAGGGCGAGGGACTCTTCTCCCTCGCCCACGGGCGCGTGACCCGGGTGACGAAGGGTCTTCCGGACGGGAAGGTCAACGCCGTCCTTCCCGTCGGGGCCCGCGACGTGTGGCTGGGGACGGACAAGGGCGTGGTGCGGTGGAACGGCAGCGAGATCACCGCCGACGGTCTCCCGCCTTCGCTCCGCGGCGTCGCGGTCTCGACGATGACGGTCGATCGCGAGTCCAACGTCTGGATCGGCACGGCCACTGGCCTCGTGCGCGTGAACGCGAGGGGCGCGTCCCTCCTGGAAGATCACGAGGAGGGCGCCCGCCTGGCCGTGACGGCGCTCTACGAGGACCGCGAGGGGAGCCTCTGGTTCGGCACGCCCCGCGGCATCGAGCGGCTGCGCGACAGCAGCTTCACGACCTACGGCCGCGCGGAGGGCCTGCCGTCGGAAACGAGCGGGCCGATCCACGTCGACGCCGCGGGCCGGACGTGGTTCGCGCCGCTCGGCGGCGGGCTCTTCTGGCTCCGGAACGGGCAGGTGGCGCAGGTCCATGCCGACGGCCTGGACACCGACGTCGTCTACTCGTTGGCCGGAAGCAGGAGCGGTCTGTGGGTCGGCCGGAAGACCGGCGGCCTGACCCACCTCGTCTCGACGGGTGACTCCGTGAGCGCGCGGACGTACCGGAAGCGCGACGGCCTCGTCGAGGACAGCATCTACGCGGTCCACGAGGGCCGGGACGGGACGGTGTGGGCGGGAACGCTGGCGAGCGGCGTCAGCCGCTTTCGTGACGGCCGCTTCATGACCTTCGACGCCGAGAGCGGGCTCGTGTCCAATACCGTCGCCTCGATCGTGGACACCGCCGACGGCACGACCTGGTTCGGCACACCGGTCGGCCTCAGCGGACTGTCCAAGGGGGCATGGCGATACCTCACGACCCGCGACGGATTGCCGGCGGACGACGTGAACTGCCTTTTCGTGGACACCATGGGCACGCTCTGGATCGGGACGGGCGACGGGCTCGCGCTGCTCGACTCGGGTGGGCTGCGCGTGCCGCGCGGCTGGCCCGCCTCCTTCCACGAGC
>Ga0070698_100005313_pt1 | contig 14095 bp, 9 predicted proteins | sample KBSK1502metaG_FD_65477 | JGI IMG/M metagenome (GOLD analysis project Ga0070698, IMG submission 65477) | Corn, switchgrass and miscanthus rhizosphere microbial communities from Kellogg Biological Station, Michigan, USA - KBS K1-50-2 metaG | ecosystem: Host-associated > Plants > Roots >...
CGGACCGAACAGGTTGAAGGTGATGCTGCCGCCCGCGCCCGACGTGGCGCCGCTGATCGTGGCGTCGTCGTTGGGGATGAGGTTCTGGGCGGTGTTGATACCCGGCTGATTCGGGCTCACGAGCAGCGTTTCGCTGGTGCAGGCGCTGGTGGCCGGGTTGTTGTGGGCGTCGCCGCTGTAGTGGGCCTGCCAGTAGAAGGTGCCGGCGTGGTTGAAGGTGACCGCGTTGGAGTCGGGCACGAGTCCGCCCGTCACCGTCTTGGTCCCGGCGTCGACCGGATTCAGGCTGCAAGAGGCGTTGGTGTAGACGGTGTACGTCACGGTCCCGCCCGCGTCGCCGGTCGCCCCGGTCAGGGTCGCGGAGTCGTGCACCGACCCACCGATGCTGATCATGCTGGCCGACAGCGTGGTGGCGATCGACGGGTTGGCCTTCACGACCAGCGTTTCGCTGGTGCAGGCGCTGGTGGCCCCGTTGTTGTGGGCATCGCCGCTGTAGTGGGCCTGCCAGAAGAAGGTGCCGGCGGTGTTAAACATGACCGCGTTGGAGTCGGGCACGCTTCCGCTGGTCACGGTCACGGTCCCGGCGTCGACCGGGTTGAGGGTGCAGGCGCTGTCGGAGTAGACCGTGTACGTCACGGTCCCGCCCGCGTCGCCGGTCGCCCCGGTCAGGGTCGCGGAGTCGTGGGCCGAGTCACCGGCGCTTATGGTGCTGGCCGACAGCGTCGTGGCGATCGACGGGTTGGCCTTCACGACCAGCGTTTCGCTGGTGCAGGCGCTGGTCGCCGGGTTGTTGTGGGCGTCGCCGCTGTAGTGGGCCTGCCAGTAGAAGGTGCCGGCGGTGTTGAACATGACCGCGTTGGAGTCGGGCACGACTCCGCCCGTCACCGTCTTGGTCCCGGCGCCGACCGGGTTCTGGCTGCAAGAGGCGTCGGTGTAGACCGTGTACGTCACGGTCCCGCTCGCATCAGCGGTCGCCCCGGCCAGGGTCGCGGAGTCGTGGGCCGAGTCACCGGCGCTTATGGTGTTGGACGACAGCGTCGTGGTGATCGACGGGTTGGCCTTCACGACCAGCGTTTCGCTGGTGCAGGCGCTGGTCGCCGGGTTGTTGTTGGCGTCGCCGCTGTAGTGGGCCTGCCAGTAGAAGGTGCCGGCGGTGTTAAACATGACCGCGTTGGAGTCGGGCACGCTTCCGTTGGTCACCGTCACGGTCCCGGCGTCGACCGGGTTCTGGGTGCAGGCGCTGTTGGAGTAGACCGTGTACTTCACGGTCCCGCCCGCGTCGCCGGTCGCCCCGGTCAAGGTCGCGGAGTCGTGGGCCGAATCACCGGCGCTTATGGTGCTGGACGACAGCGTCGTTGTGATCGTCGGGCTGAAGTTGGTGTGGTTGGTATAGGTGCAGTCGACTTCGCCTTCCGGGGCCATCGTGATCGACGCGGTCGCCGTCGCGAGGCTGGTCGACTCGGTAGTGCCGCTGCCGGTCGCGGTGCACACCAGGTTCTTCAGCGTCCAGCCGGCCGGGACGGTCGACTCGGTCACGCTGTAGGGGCCGGGCAGGACTGTGCCCGGGCCGTAGGTCTGGGTCTGGCCGCCCATCAGGTTGAACGTCGGCGGGGTGAGGCCACCGGTCGTGGTGTAGCCGAAGGTGGCGTTGCCGTTCTCGGTTACCTTGGTGATCTTGATCGTGCCGCAGTTGCTGATCGACACGTCGACAGGCGCGATGAAGTCCTTGACTTCGGAGCCGAACGACGCCGAGGACCGGCTCTTCACGAACGCGCTGCCGAGGGCCTCACAGGTCCCGGGCGGGAAGACCCCGGCGGCGGTGAGGTTGATCGCCGCCTCCCCGAAGGTCCCTGCGGCGAGGGTCCTCGGAGCATTCGGCGCGATCGGGTCGTTCACGGAGTCGAGGTTGTTGACCGCCCCCTCCGAGTCGGTGCCGTTCAGGTTCACGTGGTCGCCCCAGCAGGGCACGGTGCTGCTGGAGAAGCACTGGCTGGCCGGACCGGAGGTGACCCACTTGAGCAGCCCCAGGGTCGGCTTGCCGCCGCCGTTGGTGAAGTCGAAGGTGACCAGCAGGTCACCCGCGGTCCTGTTGATGGTGTGGGTGCCGGGGGTGCCCAGGTTCGGCGTCTTTGCCTGGTTGATCTCGAAGTCCATGTTGGCTGAGCCGAGAACGTTGGTTCGTTCCCACGCCAGGTACAAGAAGTTCCCGCCGCCGGCGCCGCCCACGAACTCGGACGCCGCGTAGAAGCGGGTGAGGTCGCTCTTCTGGGGCGGGATGGAGCCGGTCACCACGGTGACGTTGGGGTTGTCTTCCTTGGTGCCCTGCCCGAACGAGTTGTCCGTGGGGCCGCTGGGCACGTCGATGCCGACGTGGAGCCCGGCGACGGTCGACCAGTCGGTGTTCCCGGCGGTGTTCGGCACGAGGTTCCCGTCGCCGCCCTCGAAGGTGCTCGGGCTGAGCGGTGGTGTACACGACGGAGTCGTGCCGATCACGAAGTCACACCCGGTGGAGCTGTCCGCGAAGCTCGTGGCCGGGATGGCGATGGCGGTGGCGAGCGTGGCGGCGGCGATCAGCACGCTCCACTTCCGCCTGCTCTGAAGAAATCGACGAGACCTGCGGCCCGGCGCCACCGCGCCGCCGCCGCCCGTACCGGATACGCTCATATCTCTCTCCTTTGAGGAATGCTGTTAAGCGCGAGGAATGTCTCTTGGCGGCGGGAGCCCGCCGGGATCAGCGCTATCGGTTCACCGCCCGATGCCCGCCCTCGGCTGCATCACCAGGCTGCCCGAAGCAGAACCGCCCGGCGGGACATGATCTGTCACATCGGACACCCGGGCGGGCCGCGCGCGGCGTCAGCGATCAGTAACACCGGGTGAGCTTCAGCGGCGGCCGCTGTGGCCTTGCCACACGGCGTACGCGGCGGGTACCCGAGATGATGGTGCTGCCCCGCGCCCCCACGTGCCGAACCACGCGTTCGCGGGCAGCCACGCTGCTGCCCCGACACAAACCCCCCCGCGCTCCACTCCTACTGGAGGTAGAAGTTCCAAGTAAACGTAAAAAACCCATCATGAGCGGCGAGAACGCTACTCCGCGAGACGCCCGGAGGCAAGAGATGAACTGGAAATTATGTGGATGAAAATGAGAAAGTTCACAATGTGACTCAGAGATTGCTAAGCGTGTCTAAAAGACCAAAGGGTACATCAGGTCCTGCCGGTGACGCGGCGGCATTCGGCTGTGGCCGATGGCCGTGGGCCGTCACGCCCCGGTGTATCGGCATGCGCAGCTACGATGAGGCCGGTGTCGTTGCGAGCCGTTGACTTCCACGTGCACCTGCCGACCCCGGACTGGCTTGACGGCAGCATGGCAGGCTACGTCGAGGTGGCCGAGGCCTACTTCCGCTCGACGGTCGAGCGGCAGTCGCTGGACCAGCTCGCGACCAGGTACCGCGACCTGCAGGTTCAGGCGGTCCTGCTGGCCTGGGACGCCGAGACCGCGACCGGTCGGCCCCGCGTGCCGAACGAAACCTGATCGCCATGGCGCTGCACAAGACAAATGTCTATATCGACATTTCTGGCTGGGCGCCGCGGCTGATCCCGCCCGAGGTGATCCGCGAGCTGCGCGGGCGGCTGTCCGGCCAGTTCCTCTGGGGCAGCGACTTCCCTTTCATTGCCCCCGAGCGCTGCCTCGCCGAGCTCGACGCACTCGACATGCCAGCTGACGTCCTGGACAAGCTGCTGCGGGAGAACGCGCTGCGGATCCTTGGCTTCTAACGAGTCTTAAGCGATCACCGCTCCGGCCGGGCCGACGGCAGGCGGCGGACCTCGATCAGTTCGAGACCGAGCGCCTCCATCTCGGCGAGCACGCCGTAGAGCGCGGCCTGGTCGGCCAGCGCACCCGTCAGCGTGGTGTGGTCGCCCCGGGTCCGGGCCTGGAGGGCGGGGAACGCGAAGCAGATCGTCTCGCCGAGCCGGCCGCGAACACTGATTTCGTAGTGCTGCGGCTGCCTATCGCGGTGCGTATCTGTCACGAGCGGCGCTTTCGTGTGTGCGGACGTGGTGCGGGCCCCGGCAGGCTGCCGGGGCCCGCACCTGCGCGGTCAGCGGGCGGCCAGGCGTCGGCTGGCCGGGCGCAGGGTAGCCAGGGCGGCCAGCGCCAGGACTATCAGCACCGCACCGGACCAGCTGTTGGACCAGTACATCGGGGTCGCGATCGCGAACTTCGCGTCCAGGATGAACGGGGAGATGAGCACCCACACGCCCAGCCCCAGGCTGGCGAACTCGAGGCCGGGGAACCCTCGCGGGCTGGTCAGGGCGAAGATCCCGACGACGGCCGTGACAAGCCCGGCGAGCACGTCGGCGGTGGTGGCGTTGGTGCCGCCTTGCTGCAGCGTGATGAACACCGGGGAGAGCGCGACCCACAGCCCGGTCAGGATGCCAAGCGCGGCGGCCACCTGGGCCACGGCGCCACGCCCGGTGCTCGGCAGCGCGTAATCGGCCGCGGCCGGGCCGGCCGGGACTGCCATGGGGGACTGGCCGCCAGGTTCGGGGTAGCGGCTAAGCGGAGTGGCCATGATGTGTTCGTCCTTTCTGTCCGCGGGCGATCGGGTCGCCCGCGACGCTTCGTCCTTACGCCTGAGCCTCGGCCATCACAGGGTGAGTGAGCCTCACCCCATCTGATTGATTCGAAGCGCCGTTCAGGGCCCGGGTCAGCGCCGGCCCGCGGAGGGCGCGAGCAGCCTCAGGGCACGGGCGCGGTCGACGGCCTCCGCCCGGCTGTGCGTGCCGAGCTTCACGTACAGGTTGTGGATGTGGGTCTTGACGGTATTCGGCGAGACGAAGAGCTCGTTCGCGATCTCCGGCGTCGACAAGTGGGTCGGCAGGTAGCGCAGCACGCGGATCTCGCGCTCGCTGAGCGGCTCGAGCGGCGGCTGCGGTCCCGCGGGCGGCGACGCGGGCCGCCTCCCGGCCAGCACGCCGAGGACCTCGGCGATCAGCGACGCGTGGGCGGTGCGGTGCCCGGCGTGACGCGCGAGCAGTCCCGGCGCGGGCTGGAGCAGGAAGTACGCGATCACGCCGTCGGGCTCGGCCAGGTCCAGGGCGCGTTCCACGGCGCGTTCCGCGGCGCCCGGGTCGTCGAGCGCGTCCCGGGCGATGGCCTCCAGCAGGAACGCCTCCACCAGCCAGCCCCGTCGGCCCAGGGGAGCGGACCCGTCCAGGACCGGCGCGAGCGCGACGGTCGCCGCGTACGGGTCCTTCTGCGCGAGCCGCAACACCGCGGTGGCGATGCGCATCTCCCCTCGCGCGCGGTCCTGTTCGTCGAGGCGGGCGAGGACCTGCTCGGCGCCCTCGACGTCGCCGAGGCGCACCAGGGCGTGTAGCAGCACTGCCCGCGCCATCATGGCGAGGTAGTGCCCCGCGGGGAGGCGCGCAGCCAGCCGATCGGCGGCCCGCAGCACAGCCAGCGCTTCCTGGTCCCGGCCGCGCGTCAGCTCGAGCAGCCCGCGCAGATAGTGGAGCACGAGCGCCTCCGCGGGATCGGCGTCGGCTCTGATGATGCGCTCGGCGTGCTGGATCCAGGGCTCTGCCTCCTCCAGCCGCGCCTGCCACATCAGTGCGGCTCCGAGCACCATGTAGGCGGTGCCGGCGGCCGGCTCCTCGGTCCAGCCGTGCCGCCGGGCCAGCTCGATCACCTGCCTGCTGCACGCCACCGCGGGTTCAGAGGACCGGAAGACCTCGAGCGCCGCCTGGTGCGCCAGGCCGGTGAACTCAAGGTATGGCCGCCCGATCACCTGTGCCAGCGTGACGCCCTGCTCCAGGTGCCGCTCTGCCTCCTCGAGCCGGGCAGCCCAGAGCTCCGCGATGCCGAGGCTGATCAGCGCCAGCGCGCGCAGCCCCTCACCCAGGCCGGGCATCGCCGCATCGGGAGCCTCGGCCAAGGTCTGCAGCCGCCGCGCCGCCTCGGCCACCGCCTCGAGGTCCCCGCGCTGGCGGGCGAGCAACAGCCCGACCACGCCGAGCTGGAGCTGCACCTGCCCTCGCCGGGCAGCAGGCAACGACGCCGATCCCCGCTCCGCGAGCGTGACGTACCGCTCGGCGCCCTCCAGCGATCCCTCGGCGAGTTGATCGGCCGCGGCCAGCGCCGCGAGCTCGGCATCGGCAGCGGGGGCGTCGGCGGGAAAGCCGGCCAGGAGCTCATGCGTGATCGCGCCCTGCCCGCCGAGGCGCAGGCTCGACCAGTGATCGGCCAGCAGGCGCGTCGCCAGGCCCCAGTCCTGGGCCGCCTGCGCGTGCCTGATCGCCTCCGCCGTGAACCCGTGCCGCTCGTACCACCCGGCGGCCACCTGATGCAGCTCCGTGACCTCACCCGGGGCGGTGCGCCGCAACTGAAGCTGCAACAGGTCGGCGAACAGCCGGTGGTACCGGAACCAGGACCGCGTACCGTCCAGCGACACGACGAACGCGTTCGCCTCCTCCAGCTCCTGCAGCATCCGCTCGCCGCCCGACCCCCCCGTCAGGGCGTCGGCGAGCTCGCCGCTGACCCGCTCGAGCACCGAGGTCCGCAGCAGCAGCCGCCGCACCTCCTTGCTCTGCCGCTCCAGCACCTCGGCCAGCAGGTACTCCGCCACCGTCCGCTCGCTGCCCGAGAACTCGGCCGCGAACCGCTCCGGATCCGGGTGCCCCGCCAGCGACAGCGCCGCGAGCCGCAGCCCGGCCGCCCAGCCCTCGGTCCGCTCCGCCAGCAACGCCAGGGCCGGGTCGGACAGCTGCACTTTCGCGGCGTCCAGCAGCGCCCGCGTGTCGGCTGGGCTGAACCTCAGATCGGCGGCGCGGATCTCGGTCAGCTCGCCCGCCAGCCGCAGCCGGTGCAGGCCCAGCCGCAGGTCACGCCGGGTGGCCAGCACGAATCGCAGTTCGGGCGGGGCGCGCATCACCAGCAGCTCAAGCTGGCGGCGCGCATCGGCCGAGCCCAGCTCGTGCGCGTCATCGATCACCAGCCATACCTGCTCCTTGAGCGGCGCCAGGTCCTTGAGCAGCCGCTCCACGATCTCCCACCCGTCCAGGTCCGGCCCGGCGGTGAACGCCTGCACCAGCGCCGACCCCGGGGCGGTCTGACGCAGCGCGCCGAGCACCGACAGCCAGAACCGCTCCGGATGGCGCTCGTGCCGCCCGGTCTGCACCCACGCGGTGCGGTCCGCCAGGCCCGCCTCGCCGATCCAGGACCGCAGCAGGACGGTCTTGCCGCTCCCCGGCGGCGCCGACACCACGGTCACGCGCCCCGCCGCCCCGAGCCGCTCGAACAGCTCGGGACGGGCCACGACACCGTCCGCGCCGGGTCGAGGGACGCGGCCGGCCACGGCGTCCGGTCCCTCGGCAGGCCCCATGGTCAGATCAACGCACGGGTGAGCGTGCCTCATCCCGTTCGGGTGAATCGACCTGCCGGCTTCGGGGTGAGCTGACCCAGCCAGGGCCACCTGGGCGGGCGATCAGCGACCGCCCGCTGGCCGGTGGCGGGCCGGCGACCCGGCGACGTCATCCGAACCGGCCGGCGCCAGCTCACCCTGCCCGGCCCGAGGCTGGAAGACGAGAACGGAAGGACCGATCCCTGACCGAGGGGAGGAGCCATGGAAACGTCCATCGCCAGCCACGACGGCATCGACCGTGACCGGTGGCTCGTGCACGACTGGCGCGTCTCGCAGCTCACGCGCCTTGGCATCCCGGGGCCGACCGCCGAGGTCTACGCCGACCGGATCGACTGGCATCAGATCGCCCGGCTCGTCCGGCTCGGCTGCCCCCCGAGGCTCGCGCTCCGCATCGTCTCCTGACGCCGCTCAGTGCGCGAAGGACTGGCGCATCCCGGGACGGACCAGCGGGGTGTGGCCGTCGGGACGGGGATGCAGCTCCAGGGCCTTGACCTGGGTGCGGAGGTCGGTGAGCAGGAGTCCGGCCAGGTCCTTGCTGAAGCCGTTGCGGATGACGAAGCGCAGCACGCTGGTGTCTGTCAGGTTCGCCGGGAACGTGTAGGCGGGGACGAGCCATCCTCGAAGGCGCAGCCGTTCGGAAATATCAAACACGGTGAATCCCGTCACGTCGTCGCGCAGCTTGACGGCGAAGACGGGCAGGTCGCTGCCGTCGGTGAGCAGCTCGAACGGGCCGATCTTGGCGATCTCGCCGGACAGGTACAGCGCGATGTCCTGGCAGGTCTGCTGGATCCGGCGGTAGCCGGAGAAGCCCAGGCGGATGAAGTTGTAGTACTGCGCCGCGACGTTGCTGCCGGGACGGGAGAAGGTGAGCGCGAACGTGGGCATCTCGCCGCCGAGGTAGTTCACCTTGAAGACGAGGTCCTCGGGCAGCGCCTCGCGCTCACGCCACACGATCCAGCCGACGCCGGGGTAGACCAGGCCGTACTTGTGGCCGGACGAGTTGATCGACTGGACGCGCGGGACGCGGAAGTCCCACTCCAGATCCGGGTGCAGGAACGGCGCGACGAAGCCGCCGGACGCGCCGTCCACGTGGATGGGGACGTCAAGCTGGCGCTCGGCCTGCAGCCGGTCGAGCGCCTGGCTGATCCCGAGCACGGGCTCGTAGCTGCCGTCCTGGGTGGAGCCCATGATCGCGACGACGCCGATCGTGTTCTCGTCGCAGACGGCGGCGGCCTCCGGGCCGGTCAGGTGCAGCCGTCCCGGCTCCATCGGCACCATCCGCGGCTCGACCTGCCAGTAGCGGCAGAACTTCTCCCAGCAGACCTGCACGTTCGTGCCCATCACCAGGTTGGGCTGGCCGGCGGCGGCGCCCGGGCGGGCGCGCCAGCGCCACAGCAGCGCCATCCCGCCGAGCATGCACCCCTCGCTGGAGCCGGTGGTGGAGCAGCCGGGCGCCAGGCTGTGGGCCGGGGCGTGCCACAGGTTGCCGAGGATGTTGACGCAGCGCCGTTCCAGCTCCGCGGTCTGCGGGTACTCGTCCTTATCGATCATGTTCTTGTCGAAGCACTCGGCCATCAGCTCCGCGGCCTGCGGCTCCATCCAGGTGGTGACGAACGTGGCCAGGTTGAGCCGGGCGTTGCCGTCCAGGATCAGCTCGTCGCGCACCGCCTGCAGGGCCGTGTCGGGCAGCACGCCGTGGGCGGCCAGGTGGTAGCGCGGGATCTCGCAGGCGGCCTCGCGGACGTAGACCGGATTGATCTCGAGCTCGGCGTCCTGCTCGTCCTCGCTCACCTTGCCGTGCAGTGGCATGTGCCGTCTCCCTGCCGTCTCTTGCCGTGTCTCCGACGTGCCGGTGGCCCGACGTGCCGGTGGCCCGCCGGGGCGCGGCGGCCGGTGCTCAGGCTATCGCCGGACGCCGGCGGGTGTACCGGCAGAACAGGTGGCCCTCCTCCTCCAGCACGTGCTGCAGCTCGAGCCGGCCCGACTGCACCGCGCTCGTGCCGACCGCGATCCGGCCGGCCACGCCGCTCGCGACCAGCGGACTGATCGTGAGGCAGAGCTCGTCGAGTAGCTCGTCGGCGGTCAGCTCGCCGAGCAGTTGCGGGCCGCCTTCGGCCAGCACCCGGCGGTAGCCGCGGTCGGCCAGCGCCCCCAGCGCGAAGCCCAGGTCGGCGTTGTCGTCACCCGCGACGATCACGTCGGCGGTACGCAGCGCCCCCGAGCGCAGCTCGGCGGGGGCCTGCTCGCTGGTGATCAGGATCGTCCTGGCCCCCGGCAGCGCGGCGGTCAGCAGCGGGCTAGCCAGGTCGAGGCTGATCCGCCGGGTGACCACGGCGATGGCCGGCACGGTGGCCGCGCCGTCGCGCAACCCCGGCCACAGATCTTCGGGCCGGACCGCGGAGTAGCGCTCGGCACGCGCCGTGCCCGCGCCCACGAGGATTACGTCGGACAGCGTGCGGAGCAGGGAGAACAGGCTGCGGTCGGCCTCGCTGGACAGCCCGGCGCTGCGCCCGCGGATCGTCGCGGCGCCATCCGCGCTCGCCACCATGTTCGCGCGCACCCAGATCCGGTCACCGATCCGGTCACCCCCGGGGTAGGCGTACAGCCTGGCCAGGTCGGGCCGGGTGAGGTGGTCAGGGTTGTCGAATTCACCGGGGCTGACCTGAGGCGGGAAGATCAGGCGCACGTGCAGCAGTCAACCAGACAAGACCACGATTGCGCGTAGCAGATGACGTCACCGCGGAGATATCCCGGCTTGCCGGGCTCACCACGTTCGCCCTCGTGCTGATCACGGCCACGGTGATGAGCCGGGGCTGACTGCCGTGGCTCAGAGCTGGGGTGGTGGAGCTACGGCGCGCAGGACGAGCACCGCCCGGCCGGTGACCTCGGCCTTGCCCCCCGGGTTGAGCGCGGCGTTCTTGGTATCCCAGGTGCCCGCGGTGTCCAGCACGACCTGCCAGCCGGCGCCGAACCGCGCGTCGGGCAGCGAGAACGTCACCGGTTCCGCGCCGCCGTTGAACAGCAGCAGGAAGCTGTCGTCGGCGGGGGCGTGGCCGGGCTCCGGCGTGTGGCCGGGCTCCGGCGTGTGGCCGGGCTCCGGCTCGCCACCTGGCCCCGGTGCGGCCGCCGCGTCGCCGTTCAGGAAGACCGCCAGGGCATCGCCGTCCGGCGCGCCCCAGTCCTTCTCCTGCGCCGAGGGGGTGAGCCAGATGACGTCCGGCAGGCCGCCGGGACGCCAGGCGGGCGGCCGGCCGGTGAAGAAGGAGCGGCGGCGGAACACGGCGTGCTCCCGCCGCAGCCGCAGCGCCGCCTGGGCGAACTCGAGCAGCCCCGGGTCGCGGCGGGCCGGCTCCCAGTCCAGCCACGAGATCTCGTTGTCCTGGCAGTAGGCGTTGTTGTTGCCGCGCTGGGTGCGGCCGAGCTCGTCGCCGGCCAGCAGCATCGGGATCCCCGCCGAGCAGAGCAGCGTGACCAGGAAGTTGCGCTTCTGCCTGGCCCGCAGCGCGACGATCTCCGGGTCATCCGACGGGCCCTCAATCCCGCAGTTCCAGGACCTGTTGTCGTTGCTGCCGTCCCGGTTGTCCTCGCCGTTGGCCTCGTTGTGCTTGCGGTCGTAGCTGACCAGATCGGCCAGCGTGAAGCCGTCGTGGCTGGTCACGTAGTTGACCGAGGCGGTGGGCCGGCGGCCGCCCGGCTCGAACAGCTCGCTCGACCCGGCCAGCCGGGACGCGAGCTCGGGCAGCGACACGGGCCGGCCGCGCCAGAATTCCCGGACGGTGTCCGAGAACTTCCCGTTCCACTCCGACCAGGGCGCGGCGAACTTCCCCTGCTGGTAGCCGCCGGGCCCGACGTCCCACGGCTCGGCGATGAGCTTGACCCGCGACACCACCGGGTCCTGCGCCACCATCCGGAAGAACGCCGCGCACATGTCCACGTCGCCGCGCTCGCGCCCCAGCGCCGGCGCGAGGTCGAACCGGAACCCGTCCACGTGCATGTCGCTCACCCAGTACCGCAGCGAGTCCATGATCAGCTGCAGCGGGCGCGGATGCCGGACGTTCAGGCTGTTGCCGCAGCCGGTGTCGTCGGCGTAGCGGCTGAGGTCGTCGGCGCGCAGCCGGTAGTATGCGGCGTTGTCGATGCCGCGGAAGCAGAGCGTCGGGCCGCCCGGCCCGCCCTCCGCGGTGTGGTTGTACACGACGTCGAGGATCACCTCGAGGCCGGCGGCGTGCAGCTCCCGGACCGTGGCCTTGAACTCGCTGACCTGCCCGCCGCGCTGGCCGGACGAGGAGTACAGGTTGTGCGGCGCCAGGAAGCCGATCGAGTTGTAGCCCCAGTAGTTGGTCAGGCCGCGGTCGGCCAGCGCGGGCTCGCCGACGCTCTGGTGCACCGGCAGCAGCTCGACGGCCGTGACCCCCAGCCGGCGCAGGTGCTCGATGACCGCCGGGTGCGCGAGCGCCGCGTAGCTGCCGCGCAGCCCGGACGGGACCTCAGGGTGCCGGATGGTCAGCCCGCGCACGTGCGCCTCGTAGATGACGGTGTCCTCGGGCGGCGTGCCGGGCGGCCGGTCATCGCCCCAGTCGAAGCCGGCGTCGATCACGACGCTGCGCGGCATGAACGGCGCGCTGTCGCTGGTGCTGGGCGCCGACGGGTCGTCGGGCCGGTGTCCGAACACCGGCGCGGCCCACCGGACCACGCCCTCCACCGCCTTGCCGTACGGGTCGAGCAGCAGCTTGGCCGGGTTGCACCGGTTCCCGCTGGCGGGCTCCCACGGCCCGTGCACCCGGTAGCCGTACCGCTGGCCCGGCCCGACGCCGGGCAGGTAACCGTGCCAGACGAAGCCGTCGGCCTCGGTCAGCTCGACGCGGGTCTCCGGGGCCCAGCGGGCCGGACCGTCCCCGTCGGTCAGGCACAGCTCCACCCGCTCGGCCACCCGGGAGAACAGCGCGAAGTTGGTCCCCGCGCCGTCCCACGTCGCGCCCGGCGGATACGGGCTGCCCGGCCAGACGCGCATTCATCTCCCTCACCGTGCCTTGCTCCCGGCGCAGGGAGGTCAGTTTAGCGTCGGCGCTCAGCCGGGGAGGGTCACTCGCGCGCGATCGATGACCGGCGCCAGCTCCAGGCCGTCCGGCAGCGTGCCGAACGCGTACCCCGGACCGCCGGCGCTGGCCGACCCGAGCCGCGACGCGCAGAACGCGTCCGCGACCGCGGCCGGCGCGTGCCGCACGAGCAGCGCGCCCTGCAGCAGCGACGCGATCAGCCCGGCCAGCCGGCGGGCCTGGTACTCCGCGGCCGCGCCGGCCGGCCCGCCGGGCGCCTCGTCCGCCAGCGCGGCCAGGCCCGCCAGCATGCGGCGCAGCTCAGCGGCGGCCTCGTCCAGCCGCTTGTCGCCGCCGGCCGCCAGGTCGAGCTCGGCCAGCAGCGCGCCAGCCGAATCGGGGGAGCGGCGCAGCGCGCGCAGCACGTCCAGCGCGGTCACGTTGCCCGAGCCCTCCCAGATGGAGTTCAGCGGCACCTCGCGGTACATCCCGGGCAGCCCGGATTCCTCGACGTAGCCGTTGCCGCCGTGGCATTCGAGCGCCTCGGCGGCGTGCCCGACCGCGCGCTTGCACACCCAGTACTTGGCGGCGGGCAGCGCGACGCGCAGCAGCGCGGCCTCGGCCGCGTCCCCGTCGGCGGCCCGCTGCGCCGCGCCCGCCAGCCGGATCGCCAGCGCAGTCGCCGCCTCGGATTCGACCGCGAGATCGGCGAGCACGCAGGTCATCAGCGGATGGTCAATGAGATTTTTTCCGAACGTCTGGCGCCAGGCGCAGTGGTGAACGGCGGCGACGGTCGCGTGCCGGATGGCCGCGGCGCTGCCCAGCACGCAGTCCAGCCTGGTCGCGCTCACCATCTCGATGATCGTCCGCACGCCGCGGCCCGGCTCGCCGACCAGCCAGGCCAGCGCCCCGTCGTACTCCACCTCGGCGGAGGCGTTGGACCTGTTGCCCAGCTTGTCCTTCAGGCGCTGGATCCGCATCGCGTTGCGGGTGCCGTCGGGCAGCACCCGGGGCAGCAGGAAGCAGGACAGGCCGCGCGGGCCTTGCGCCAGCACGAGGAACAGGTCGCACATCGGCGCGGAGTTGAACCACTTGTGCCCGGCGAGCAGGTGCGCGCCGTCGCCCGCCGACGGCGCGGGCACCGCGCGGGTGGTTCCGGCCCGCACGTCCGAGCCGCCCTGCTTCTCGGTCATCGCCATGCCGGCCAGCAGGCCGGCCTTGGCGAGCGGCGGGCGCAGACCCGGGTCGTAGGCGCGGGAGGCGAGCAGCGGCTCGAACCGCCGGGCCAGCTCCGGCGCGTGCCGCAGCGCGGGCACGGCCGCGTAGGTCATCGAGACCGGGCAGCCGTGGCCGGCCTCGGCCTGCCCCCAGACGTAGAACTTCGCCGCGCGCGCCAGGTGCGCGCCCGGCTCGCCGGCCGTCCAGGGCGCCGCGTGCAGGCCGCGGGAGATGGCCACCGACATCAGGGCGTGCCACGCCGGGTGGTAGTCGACCTCGTCGATCCGGTAGCCGTACCGGTCGTGCGTGCGCAGCCTGGGCACGTTCTCGTTGGCCAGCCTGGCCTGCTCCTGGATCTGCGCCGAGCCGGCCAGGATCCCCAGCTCGTGCAGCTCGGCGAGCACCGCGTCGCCCGACGCT
>Ga0070698_100005315_pt1 | contig 14094 bp, 14 predicted proteins | sample KBSK1502metaG_FD_65477 | JGI IMG/M metagenome (GOLD analysis project Ga0070698, IMG submission 65477) | Corn, switchgrass and miscanthus rhizosphere microbial communities from Kellogg Biological Station, Michigan, USA - KBS K1-50-2 metaG | ecosystem: Host-associated > Plants > Roots >...
GGCGGCGGAGGTATGACGCCACCTCTTCCCATGTGAGCTCCTGAAGCCAGACCGATGGCAGCTTGGGGAAGTCTGCAGACGATGTCATAAAGCTTTCCTATCGCGTTCCGAGCTCCCGGTCGAGATTGCCGACAATCAGACCATACGAGCCGCAACCGAAGATGAGGGCAACGCCGGCCGCCACGAGCAGCGGAACGGTGAAGTCTCCGGAGGCCGAAATCAACGTGCCGGTGACGAGCGGCGCGAAGGACCCACCGACGTTCCCGCCGAAATTCTGCAAGGACACCAGCGAGGAGACGATGTGGGCCGGCGCCACGTCGATCGGGATGGAGTTCACCGCCGCCGTGGAGAAACTGACGCTTGCAACTGAAAGCGTCAGGAACGTGATCGCCAATACGTCGTCCGGAGTATAGGCGCCTGCGATCGTGAAAACCGTGCCACCGAAAAGCCCGCCGACAGCGAACCCTTTGCGCACCAGCGTGACGCGCCATCCCACCGCGATCAGGCGGTCCCCCGCCCACCCTCCAAGGATGACGCACGTTGTTCCCACGAGGAACGGCAGCATCCCGACAAAACCGGTGGTCAGCGTCGACAGGCCGCGCTGCAAAACAAGGTAGCCGGGCAGCCAGGTTGCAAAGACGTAGTAGATGTAGAGATAGCCAGCCTGCCCCAGCATGACGCCCCAGGTCGTGGGGTATTTGAGGAGCGTCGCCCATCTGATTTGGTTCTGGGCTTCATGCGGCTGTGCGCGGACCGCCTCATCGTCAGGCGGCGGACTATAAACCGCGAGCCACCACGCGACCCAGACGAGGCCGAGCGATCCTGTAATGTAGAAGACCCACTCCCACCCCCAATTCACCAGGACTACCGAGGCGAGCGGGATGCCGAGCGTGAGGCCGATCCTGTTGCCGGCGAAAAAGGTTCCGACAGCCAAAGCGCGATGCTTCTTGTCGAACGTCTCGCGAATCACCCGCGAGCCCGATGGAATCATGACCGACTCGCCGACGCCGACGAGGGCGCGAAACACCAGAAGCGGGGCGAATGATTTTGTCAGGCTGCAGAGCGCCGTCGCAAGCGACCAGAATCCGATCCCCATCGAATAGGAGCGCCGCGGACGAATCACATCGACCAGCGGACCAGCCGCTAACAGCGAGAAGGTGAACGCCCAATTGAATGCGGAGAGAAGAACGCCGACTTGAGTCGGCGTGTAGTCGTAGACCTTGATGAGGTGCGGCCCGACCACGGCGAAATTGACGCGGTCGATATAGGCGATCGCCTGCGAGCCCGCCAGCAGCAGCAAGATGTTCCACCGATAGACTGCGGAGGCCGGGTTCAAATGATGAGCGCGGCATGGTCGCTGCCGCCTTCCGTGAGCCCACGCGCCTTCATCCAGTCGTATGTGCGGGTGAAGAGGACCGGATCGTAAGAGTCGACATGCTTGTAGCGCACGAAAGCCCGCAGCAGCTCATGCGGCTGCAACGCGCCGTTCGCGTGCGCCGCGACATGGTGGGCGTACTTGTAGAAGTCAGCGTTGATGCGATCCACCGCCTGGTTTTCCGCATCGTAGTACGCCTTGCGTTGCTCTGGCGTCAGATCGGGTGAGATCACCTCGCCTCCGCGGTAGAAGCACGCAGCGATGACGTGTGCTCCTTCCTTCAGGCCGAGGCTGATGAACGGCTCCATCAGCGTTGCCACGCGGATGGTGCCCGCCTCGAGCGCCGCCCAGCGCATTTGCGGCAGTCCGCCGCGCTCGATCTTGACGTGCTCCGGGCCCACCGCACTTTCGAGCATCTGCACCGTACAGTAATGCGAGCCGGTGAGCTCCTGAACCACAACCGGCACGTCGGCGAGGTCGCGGGGGACCTGCAGCGCGTCATCGAACGTCAAGATGGCCTGCGCCGCCACAGCGGCACGCAGGGCCGCGATGTTGCCGGCGCGCGTGCCGCGTTCCAGCCGGTCGATGCTCGCCCATTCGCAGACGTTGTAGCTGTCCGCGGACCCGCACTCGAACATCTGCTCTTTGAGTCGCGACATGATCGGACGTTCCGCTTTGTCCTTCTCGCGATCGGCATACGTGGCAGAGAAACCGACGTCCAGACCGGCGGCGTCGAACAGGCCCTCCTCGATGCCGACGATGACCGGAAGATCGAAGACCGGGTTGTTGGGCGCAATCCTGATGACCGGCTTTTCGTGAACCGACGGCACGATGTCCCTCCTGCGTCGACAGGCTAAGTCCGACGTGCGAACCGTGTCAATCCGCCATTTTCCACAGGCCACGAAATTGGGTGGCCACGATCCGATCGTAGGCGGGGTCGGTTTTCAGAATACCGGACGCGCGCGCGAAGCGGTTCATGCCGGCAACAGAGTCTCGTGAGATCGATGCGTCATAGAACGGCAGGTCGCGCCGGATGAGCTCCGCGATCAGCTCCGCCTCGGCGGGTGGGAAAAGTTTCCGCCCCACTTCGGTTGCACGCCCGGGGTCGGCCTTGAGCGCGGCATGGGTGTTGACAATCGCGCGCACCGCCGCCGCAGCAGTCTCCGGCGAATGTGCGATCAGCCGATCCGCCGCCGCGAGCGAGGCCATCGTGAAATGGAAACAAGCGGCAGGGCCGTCGCCACGGCGGACATCGAAAACCACCATCCCGACGCCGCGACGCACCGCGACCTCGGCGCCCATACCGTTGGCCCAGAATCCGTCGATTTTGCGCTGTTCCAGGGCTTTCGCCGCGGTCACACCAAAGTTGACACCGGCCCCTGCCGCCCCCGGCACGGGTGCAATACGCACGTCGTCGCGTACCAGATCGATGCCGGATGCCTCCAAAAGACCCCGCAGCCCCATATCCACCCAGGGTGCCGCCCCGATGCTGCGTCCCTTGACGCTGCCGGCATCGCCGCGCTTCGCCTGCAAATCCGCGTGCATGACGAGGAACCAGTACATGCCCTGCCCCTGCGCGCAGAGCAGCTTCACACCGTCCCACTCGGGAAAGGCAGCCAGGGCAGAGTGCGCGGAGCCGCCGACCAGATCGACCTGGCCATTTGCGAGCGCCGCATAGGCCTTGTCGACCGGGAAGATCAGTTCGAGCGTGACGTCAAGTCCCTCGCGCTTGAAGAAGCCGAGCTCGATCGCCGCCACCGCCGGAAGATACGAGTTCGAGATGAGATCCGGGACCGCGAGCTTCACATCACGCGTCCTCTAGCCGCATGGCGGCCGCACGGCGCTGGCTGGCGATCATGGAGGTCCGCAGCAGAAATTGACGCGCCCTCGACGGATCGGCGGCAAGGTCGCGCAGTTCGGCGAGATACCTGGCCCGGATCTCCGGATCGCGCGCCTCCAGCCGCTTCTTGTTGTCGATGCTCTGCTGCTGCACGAATTCGATCGCGACCGTGCGGCGCTGCCTGTCGTAGAGATCGAGTTGGCGGTCGGACGCGCCATCCAGCAGAATCGACGCAAGCTTTTCCGCAAGATTGGCCGCGTCCTGAAGGCCGCCGTTCAGCCCCATGCCGCCGATGGGATTGTTGACATGGGCGGCGTCGCCCGCGAGCAACACACGCTCCAGGCGGAAGGTGCTCGCCACACGCTGATGCGTGACGTACAGATTGCGGTGAACGATGTCGTACGTCGTCGATAACCGGAAAAACTTCTGAAGCCGCGCTTGAACCGCCTTGTCGCTGATCAGCTCCTCTTCGGGGGTATCGGGATTGGTGGGAAACACCACTCGCCAGAGGCCGGGCGGCCCATTCGCCGACACTTTGAAACAATTGCACCACTCCTCAGGATCGGCGAAATAGGACCGCGGGCAGCAGCCGATACCAGTCTCGAAATCGAAGGGCGTCGTGAGCACAATGAAGCGTTCGGGCCAGGTAAACCCGTCGAACGAAATGCCCGTTTGCTTGCGCACCGTGCTGCGGCCCCCATCAGCGCCGATGAGATACCCGCCGACATGCCTCGTGACGCGTCCTGGTTCACGCACGCTGGCACTGACATGCCGTTCGGTCTGCGACACGTCGACGATTTCGTGTTCGAACAGAATTTCGACGTTGGGAAGATCCCTCAGTCGCTTCAGCGCGAGCATAGCTGTTTTGAATTGTTCGCACTGCACGACGAAGGGATACGCTGTGTCCTCTTTCAATATCGCGTGGTCGAATTCGGCAATGAGCGAGCCGGTTGGCCGGTCCCAGAACTGAACGATCGGCGCCACCAGACCGAGGCGGGCGACGTCTTCCACCAGCCCCGCCTCGCCCAGCACTTCGAGGGTTGCAGGGTGGGTGGTCGCCGCGCGCGGATCTTCCAGCGGCGAGGCACACGCTTCGAACAGGCGGACCCGCAGACCGCGCCGCCCCAACAGCAGGGCGCAAAGGAGCCCCACCGGTCCGCCGCCGGCAATCAACACCAGATCGTCAGGCCTCGTCGGAATAGATGTCCTCCTGTTGCGCCGGCCCAAATGCTATGTCGTGTCTCGGAAGTTGATGGGCCTCCCCATCTTGCCCCGTTCATCGAGATCACTGGCGAGAATCTTCCGTTTGATACCAGCGGGATAACCTTCCGAGGTCGACCAGCCGGTGTTCACGTCCAGCCTGTGGAATTCAGACATGCGGCTTGTTCGTCGGCATTCTGCGTGGTCCTTTAGGAAACGATAGACCAGATTGGCACCGCGCCGGAAATGTGGGCGTGAGACAGGCGAGGCGACTGACCCCAATGTAGTATCATCACTACATGCGACTCGGACTCCGCGAAGCCAATCAGCGCTTCTCCCAGGCCATCAAGGCCGTGCGGGCAGGTCAGGAGGTCGTCCTGACCGAACGCGGGCGCCCGATTGCCGTGATCAAACCGATCAACGAAGAGGACGCTCGAGAAGCCACGCTCCAGGCGATGGCCGACGAAGGGTTGATCACGCCGGCTGCTCGAAAGGGACCGATGCCGACGCCCCGCTGGCGCCCCGTAAAGGTGAAGGGCAAGCCGCTGTCCCAGACCATCATCGATGACCGTGAAGACCGCGCCTAGCCGTGTGTGGGCGTATTTCGATACCAGCGCTCTCGTGAAGCGATACATCCAAGAGGCGGGCCGTCGTGAGGTGCTGCAGCTTCTGCGACAACACGATTGCGTCACGTCAGCCGTGCTGCCGGTCGAGCTGCGCAGCGGTCTGAGGCGCCGCGTGACCGAAGGCACGCTTGACGCCGTGCGAGTGCCGGCCATCCTCAAGCGTGTCGCGGCGGACCGCGCCTACTGGACACTCGTCGAAGTCGGAACCAAGGTCCTAGCCGCCGCCGAGGCGCTCGTGGCGACACATCCGATCCGGACGCTCGACGCGATCCATATGGCCTCGGCACGGCTATTCGCCGCTCGCGTGTCGCCACCAGAACTGATCTTCGTGAGCGCCGATAACCGACAAACGGAGGTTGCGGCTGCCGTCGGACTAACGGTGAAGCACGTCGCGTGATCAGATGCCAAGCGCGGCCAGGGGCATTTGAATCGTGAGGCTCCAAGCAAATCAGCGTACGGGGTCGTCGTTGTACTCCTAAACTCAGAAGCCGATGCTCAAAGCGGGAGTCTTGGTGTACGCCACGGCGATGGTGTAGTGCTCGACTATTTCGTCCATCGGCGATTTGACTCGAGCTCGATAACTTGCGGGTAAATTGCTGTAGAAAACGTACATCTCGTCAATGTTCAGGTTGGCCTCGGAAATTTCAAACCACGTATAGCTGGTCACGCCTGCATGAACGGTCTTAATACGCCGATGCACCTCCATTGTCAGCACCTCCGGTTCAAAGGAGTGGTCATTGCAAGCGCCCAAGTGCGTGATGTCGTTCGCGTTGGTCCCTTCGTAAATGTGCTTTCCCGGGTAGAAGGAGTACTGTCCCGATAGCTGATGGCCCTCGGCGGCGAGCACATAGTCTGTCACCCCCTCGAAAGCATCGAGCCAAGCCCAGTAAAAGGTGTCCTGGTCGCTGCACACAAGGTCGCTGGCCCCATTGCCCTGCTGGGTCAGATAAGCCGTCAAGTCTCGAGGAGCACGGCTTCGGCCCGAGCGCGCCGCGAAATCCTCATGATCGGTTCGCAGCGCTTCGGGGACGGCGGACCCTCTCGGGGCCAATGCCAAGAAAATCTCGAGCGGAGTAGCGGCCCAAGCCGAGGCCAAGTACGTTGAAGCCAGGCGCTGCCCGCGTTTAGCCTTTTCGCCGACGCCGACGTGGCCATCCAGCAAATCAACGAAATCGACGATATTCCCGTTGGCCAATCGAAATCTTGCAATACTCCGGGCGCCGGGATCGATGACGACTCCGGCTGTATTTTCAATGGACATCAGCTCTTCAGCTCGGGTCTGGCCCCAGCTATCAGGCGCCGTGCCCGCTATCGCGAGCGACATGCAAATCGCGGCAAGTCGCGAAAGGCGAAAGCCTCGCGCGACTGACGAATCTGTTAGCGGAACGTTCGCAGATCTTACGGTCACTTTTTCGTCCTACTTGTGTACTTCCAGGAACGCGCCCGTCGTGGTGCCCGCCGCGTCAACAGCGCCGTTTATGGACAAACAGCGGCTACTGTATTGTTAAAGGTTACGTTGGCGGGGTTGCCGGGGACGATATTGAAAAGTTGGGCGGCGTTGTTATGCACAATGTTCCCGTCGCCGAAAAGGGTAATCCACCTGGCGGTGTTGTGATGGACGCTGTTGAAGTCGGATCCTTGACCTCCAGCAATCGAATACGGAAAAAGGCCGCCGCAGACAGTGTTGTGGTGAACCGAATTGAAGGTGCTGCCGGGATAGGCTGGAGGGATTTCACAAGTATCGATGTTGATGCCAGTCTCCGTCGCGCCCCTGACATTATTGTGATACACCGTGCTGCCGGAGCTGGCACACCCCAGGTTGACACCTATACGTCCGCCCCTGATGTAGTTGTGGGCGATTTCGGCGCTCGCGTCGCCTGCGATGGCGACGTTCACGCCGATATCATATTTGGCTACGGAACCCGCAGGTATCAGAGTAAAGCCGACAACAGTTGCGTTGCCCCCAGTGACGGTCACGACACTGTTAATCACCGCCGCTTTGATTATGGTGACACCGGCCCCGCCGGTAGAGCTGACCGTCAGGTTAGCCTTGTTGATGGTGATGTTCTCGACATAACTGCCCGGACACACATTGACGGTGTCACCCGCGCTGGCCGCATTAATGGCCGCCTGGATTGTTGCGTACCCCGCGTTGTTGCAGCTTATGCCCGGCGCCGGGCCCGCGGCATTGGGACTGACCCAAATGGCCGCAGCGTTTGCGTTCTGCCAGGAAACAAGAACAGCGGCCAGCAGCATGATTAGAACCAAAACTTTTCGCATGTTTCGTCTACCTCCAAAGGAATAGTGACGAGAGCCACGCCTCCGTTTCATCAAAAGGCAAAAGTTTTATGCCTGGAGCTCCGTTGCTAAGCGGAGGACATCTGTCGTGAGGGGGAGGGGCTGAGGAGGGGCTGACAGGGGCCGAGAGAACGGGCGTTATACTAGAGCAATTTCCAGATGTACGTAGTGTCCGCCTTCAGGCGGACCGTCGTGAAGTCCGGCTAAAGCCGGACACTACGTACTACACAGAACCGAAAACGGCTCTAACCGCGAGACGGCGCTCGTGCGTCCCCTCGTCCTGGTCGATCGTTCACTCGTAGAGGAACGCCTCGTCCAAACGGTCGAGCTTTTCGTGAATCGCCTTCTGCCTCCGCTCGACCTCGACAACCCGTTGGTTGGCGTCCGCCTTCATTTCCCGCCAGGCGTGAAGAGCGCGATCCTTCACGAGGCGCATGAAGCCGACCGTCGGCTGCAGTTTCGTTACCTCGTCGACGAACATTTCTTCGAGTTTCGTCTTCGCGATGTTCGATGCACGGCACTCGGGCCAGCAGTGGCAGTACGCGTAGTAGTTGCTGCGTCCGTTGACCAACCCGCCGTCAACGGCCTCCCGCACGCCTGCAACCCACATAGCCCCTACTTTCGTCCGCGCAGAATCTTCCACACACCGCTCATGACCCGGTGGACGTAGAGCGCCGGAAGCAGAACGTATCCGATCGCGCTGAAACCGTAGGAGTCGAGCATGTACCGCGGTCTCGGCACGAGGACTTCGCGCAACAGGCGTGCGCGCTCCGTCGGCCGGCCAAGACCACGCAGGTTCGATATCAACTCGTGGTGCCAGCGGCGCGAGGCCCGCAGGTAGACCTCGGACGGCTCCGGCACGCGGGGCTCACCGAGCCGCGCAACGACGCGTTCGGGCAGGCGCGTCCCGAAGAGCGAACGCGCGAGCGCGAGCCACCGGGTGCAGACGGCGGCCACGCGCTTGTCGATAGCCAGCCCGGCGAAGCGCTCCAGTTCGTCGTCCGACAGGCCGGAGGCGATCAGGTGAACGTCATAGATCCAGATCAGGCTTTCGGTGTTGCGATGGTGCATCACCGGGTGGATGCACGCGAGGAGCAGCGCGTGGACCGGACCGACGGCCCGGGCATGCGGCCCGAGCGCGGGGACCGGTACGGCGGAGGAAGCGAGCTCCTCATCGATCAGGATGTTCGCAAACATCGACTGTGTGCTGATCTTCCAGTGGAAGTCGAAGGCGTGAATGAAACCAAACGCGTCCGTCTTCTTCAGTGGGAACTGGCAGAAGACCAGCTCGCCACCGCAATGGGTCGGCGGCGTGTAACCACAGCGGGCCATCGCGGTTCGGACCAGGTTCACCTGGCTCCTCTGGATCAACAGATCGGTATCGACGCGAGGCCTCGAAGCCGGATTGTCGTAGACACTGTACGCGAGAGCCGTTCCTTTCAGCAGAATGGGGTAGATGCCTTCGGCCGCGAGCACGTCCAGGACCGAGATCACCTCCTTCCGGCGCAGCAATTCCTTCGCTGCTTGCGCTCGGGATTCCCTGGCCAGAGCCTCGCAAATGTCCCTCGGCCATTCGCAGGCTTCCGGCAGCCTGCGCAGCCGCTCGTACGTCAGGCCTGTCAAGTCTTGTTCGCCGCACGCGCGAAGGAACTCGGCGGACGTCATCCGGAATGCGCTGCGCGCGATGGCCTCGCCCCTCAAGAGCCCCGCGAAGAGCTGAGTGGCCGTCTGCGACGGACTCGTGCCAGTCACTGCGGTCTCAGGGTGGTCAGCACCTTGAAGTCCGGGAGATCCTCGATGGCGCCGGTCACGACCGCGCCGCCGCACTCAACCCAGGCGTGCGCCTCAAGGGGCACGTCGCAGTTGCCACGGACGCGAACGCCGATGCGCAACTCGGACGTGAGCCCCCTGCGCCGGAGAATGACGTCAGCGGCAAGGGCCTGGACCAGACAGGTCGCCAAAGGACATCGCGCAGCGACTGCGGCGACTGCCCAGCGGACCGGGTCGCTCGAGTGAGGTCCCCGATTCCCTGTGGCTGGTGATCCCGCATAGCGATCAAGAACTCGTCGAAGAGTTGAAAACCGGAGGAGACGAAGGCCCGTCCAGACGAGCGCCATCAACGAAGCCGCCTCCAGCACGAGCCGGCGTTCAGGGCGGTCAAGCGAGGTGAACCGGCGGTACAGCGCAATCAATGAGTCTTCTCGGACGTGGCTTAGGCTAAGCGGCAGTCTCCGACACCGTTGCGGGAGGTGCCCGCAGAAACTATTCTCTCATGCTCCCGCCGACGCGATTGGATCACGTCCGATGAGAACTGGGAAACATCGCCGAAGGGCCGCGGATCTGTCCGAATCGTTTCCGGCACAGTGTGGGAGCTGGGCTGCCTGAGCGAACCGCCGCACACCGTTCGGCATACAATGAGGCCAGAACGAGAAACCTCCGAATAGGCACGACATGCGCGCAGCCAGTCTTGAGAACACGTTCCTTCTCAGCAAGGACGCATTGTTCCGCGATCTGAACGGCGAAGCGGTCATCCTGGACGTCGACTCCGGCACGTATTTCGGTCTGAACGCGGTGGGAACACGCATGTGGCAGCTTATTGAACAACATGGCAGGCTCGCGGCCGTTTTTGACGAGCTGTGCCGGGAATACGAGGTTGCGCCAGACAAACTCGAAACGGACTTGCTAGAGTTGGTCTCTCGGCTGGCCGAAGCCCGCCTCGGCGAAGTGAAATAGCCATGAGTGGCATCGTTGGGATGGTCAGCCTCGGCGGCGCACCGGTTGACGAGCGGTTGCTGCGCCAGATGACCGACTCGCTGACGTATCGAGGCCCTGACAGACAGGAGACTTGGTTCGACGGCCCGGTAGGCTTCGGCCACACGCTGCTCCGTACCACAATCGAATCGGAGCACGACGCGCAACCGGACAGCCTGGACGGGCGGGTGTGGATTACGGCGGACGCACGCGTGGATGGTCGGGCAGACCTCGTTGACCAACTCGCGTCGCGCGGCCGCAAGGGCCTTCGGGCGGCGAGCGATGCGCAACTGATCTTACATGCGTATCACGCGTGGGGAGAGGACTGTGTCGAGCATCTGCTGGGCGACTTCGCCTTTGCCATCTGGGATGGACCGGCACGGCGCCTCTTTTGTGCTCGCGACCATTTCGGCATCAAGCCGTTCTACTACGCCCAGATCGACGGCGCCATTGTCTTCAGCAACACGCTCAATTGCGTTCGTCTGCATCCCGGGGTCGGTGATGCGCTCAACGAGCTCGCCATCGCAGACTTCTTGCTGTTCGGCTTCAACCAGGAACCGGCGACGACGACCTTTGCGGACGTCCGGCGGCTGCCGGCGGCACATAGCTTGACCTGCGAGGACGGCACGCTTCGTCCCAGGCGATACTGGACGGTGCCGACGGACGGTCGAATCCGATACCGGCGATCGCACGAATACGTCGATCGCTTCAAGGAACTTCTTCGGGCCGCTGTCGACGACCGGATCCGCACGAGCCACGTCGGTGTGTGGATGAGCGGAGGGCTCGATTCGACCTCCATCGCCGCCACAGCCCGCCAGATCCTCTGCGAGCGCGGTACTCCGTTCGATCTCCACGCCGATACCGTCGGCTACGACAGTTTGATCCCGGACGAGGAGCGCGACTACGCGGAGGTGGCTGCGAAGGCGCTGGGGCTGTCGATCAACTACCTGGCCGCGGATGGCTACAGGCCGTTTGACGGCTGGGATCAACCCGAGCTGTCGACGCCTGAGCCGACGGGCGATCCCTTTCTCCTCATACGCATCCAACAGCTGAAACAGACCGCATCGCACTGTCGGGTCCTGCTCTGTGGAGAAGGCGGTGACGAGATCCTGCGGCGTTCATATGTGGTGGATCTCCTGGGCAAGATGCGGCTGCGGGAGTTGGGATCTGACATCGCTCGCGCCCTCCTGCTCCACCGGCGGCGGCCGGCGGCGGGTGTCAGAGCCAGAGTGAAGCAGTGGCTTGGACACCGCGTGCGCCTTCCCCCATATCCCGGATGGTTGAACCGGGCCTTCGCAGAGCGGCTCAACCTGCGCGGCCGGTGGCAGGAGGCGACGAACCCCGAGTTGGGGGGCGATCACCCCTTGCGGCCGGAGGCGTGCCAGCGGCTGGCGCCAGCACCTTGGTCGTGGTACTTTGAATCGTCGGATCCGGGCGTCACCCGAATTCCCGCCGAGGGTCGATATCCGTTTCTCGATGTGCGGCTCGTCAGCTACCTGTTGGCGATACCACCGATCCCCTGGTGCATTGACAAGCAGGTTCTGCGAATCGCCATGTGCGATGTTTTGCCGGATTCAGTACGCCTTCGTCCCAAGGCACCGTTGGCGGGCGATCCGTTGATGGCCCATCTACGTCAGGAGGCGGATGGCGGATGGCTGGATCGATTCGACCCGATGGCCGACCTGGACCGGTGGGTCGAGCGTGCAGCGGTCCCGCCGCTGGCGGGCGGGCGCGATGCTCACGAGTCCTGGCTGAACGTGCGACCTTTGTGTCTCAACCATTGGTTAAGGCGGAATGAGGGGATTTCCCATGGCCACAACGCCGGCGAGTTTCGAGAAGGAAGGACCTGCCAAGAAACCGTATGCGAGCCCGCGGCTGGAGGTCTACGGCGACATTCGTGAAGTCACCGCTTCCTTGAACCCCACCGGGGGCATGAGTGACGCGGGGTTGCACGGGGTCACCAAAACGTAGACTGGCTAGCGCTACCGATTTTCGTCAACTCAGAAGTCGTTCCAGCGAACCGTGCCACTGTGCTACTCGGTCTTTGGCCTGTCATTGCGCACGAATCGGGCCGTTCCGGGCCTGATCCCCTTATCGACCGTAGTCGCCGCCGATCTACGAATCTGGCTCGGCGACATGCCCTTGTTGCGTGGGCACCTTGGCGTTCCTGACGACCTCTGGTACGTCAGCGATGGAGGTGACGGGAAGACGCCCGGTCTACAGGTGTGGAGAGTGGCGGGCGGAGCCTATTTCAGGTTGCGGTATGCCGATGGCACCGAGTTTCTCGTCGACCGTGCGGGCAGCCAGGCATGGGCCACGTGGCCGGATTCGTCGACGCTCGAGGATACGGCGACCTACCTTCTCGGTCCAGTCCTTGGCTTCGTGCTGCGACTTCGCGGCATCACCTGCCTTCACGCGAGCGCGGTCGCCGTCGGCGATCAGGCCATTGTCCTGCTGGGCCCCGCGAGCGCCGGAAAATCTACGACCGCCGCGGTTTTTTCCCGGATGGGTCATCGGGTGCTCGCAGACGACATCGTCGCGCTCTCGGAGCAGGATGAGGTCGTGCGGGTTCAGCCCGCATATCCCCAACTCCGGCTGTGGCCGGAGGCGGTAGCCCTCCTCTACGGAACCGCCGACGCGCTGCCACGCCTGACCCCGACCTGGGATAAGCGTGCGCTCGATCTGACGACGAATGGCGGTCGCTTCCAGGAGCAGCCGCTCCCGCTCGCGGCCATCTACCTGCTTGCAGAGCGCTTCCCGGATCCGGAGCCACGAATAGAAGCCATTCAGGGGTGCGAGAGTTTGTTGACGCTCCTGGCGAACACCTATGTGGGTTACCTGCTGGACCCGGCGATGCGCGGCCAGGAATTTGAATCGCTGGGACGGCTGGTTGCCAGCGTGCACGTGCGGCGGGTCGTCCCGTCCGCCGACCTCACGCACATCTCACGGCTCTGTGCCCGTATCGTCGACGATTGTGAGGCGCTAGGATGTACAGCATCGCCGACTATGGCGCGATGATTTCCGACGAAGTGCGAATGGGTGCCTTCGTTCGGGCGCTGCGCCAGGCGATCAAGCCGGGTGCGGTGGTGATCGACATCGGGACGGGCACCGGCATCTTTGCCCTGCTGGCCTGCCGGTTTGGCGCACGCCGCGTCTACGCCATTGAGCCGGACGACGCCATTCAGGTGGCGCGGGAGATCGCAGTGGCGAACGGGTGCGCCGACCGGATCGAGTTCATTCAAGCCATGTCGACCCAGGTGACGCTGGGTGAGCGAGCCGATGTGATCATCTCCGATATCGGCGGCGTGCTGCCCTGGTTCCGGCAGCATATTCCGTCGATCGCCGACGCGCGTCGCCGCTTTCTCGCGCCGGGTGGTGCGTTGATCCCGCAGCACGACACCGGGTGGGCCGCGGTAGTCGAAATGCGCGACTTATATGCACGACAGACGGGCCCCTGGGACGACAACGGATTTGGCTTCAACATGGAAGCCGCGCGCCGTAACGTCATCAATACGTGGAACAAGGGCCGGGTGACGCGCGACAACCTGCTGACAGGACTCCAGAGGTGGGCGACGCTCGATTATGCCGTTGTCGAAGACCCTGACGTTCGCGCCCAGATAACCTGGACGGTGACGCGCTCGGGAACGGGGCACGGGCTCGCCGCGGGCTTCGATCGGACAGTGTCCGATGGTGTGTATCTGTCCAACGCACCAGACGCCCCTGAGGCGATCCGGCCCGTCCACATCTACGGGACAGTTTTCTTCCCGTGGCCGGCACCGGTCCCGCTTCTTTCTGGTGACCTCGTCACCGTTGACCTGGAAGCGACACTGGTCGGCGTTGATTACATCTGGAGCTGGAAGACGCGGGTTCTGGATCAGGGACAGGCCGGCGCGGACAAGGCGAATTACGCCCAGTCGACGTTCTTCGGAGCGCCGCTGTCTCGGGCCACACTGCAGAAGAGGGCCGCAAGCTACACGCCGACCCTCAATGAGGACGGCCGGATC
>Ga0070698_100005316_pt1 | contig 14094 bp, 9 predicted proteins | sample KBSK1502metaG_FD_65477 | JGI IMG/M metagenome (GOLD analysis project Ga0070698, IMG submission 65477) | Corn, switchgrass and miscanthus rhizosphere microbial communities from Kellogg Biological Station, Michigan, USA - KBS K1-50-2 metaG | ecosystem: Host-associated > Plants > Roots >...
CTCGACTTCGGCATCGCGAAGGTTGCCGGCAACGACGGCCAAAACAACCTGACGCGCACCGGCACGATCTTCGGCACGCCGTTTTACATGGCGCCCGAGCAAGCGCTCGGCAATCCCGTCGACGCGCGTACCGACATCTACGCGATGGGCGTCATCATGTACGAGTGCTTCGCCGGCTCGCTGCCGTTTCAGGGCGAGTCGTTCATGGGCATTCTCACGCAGCACATCACGACCGAGCCCGAGCCCGTCGCGCAGCGCGCTGCGAAGGCGGGACGCGCACTGCCGGCCGGCATCGCCGAGATCATCACGCGCTGCATGCAGAAGAATCCGGCGCAGCGCTATCAAACGATGGACGAGCTCGTGAACGCACTCATCGCCGTGTACCGCACGATCGCGGGGCCCGGGATGAGCTCGTACATGGAAGCGTTTTCGGTCGGCCACATTAACGCGCCGACACCGGGGCCGATGCCAGCGGGGCAGCCGACCTACGTGCCGAATGCCGGCAGCCGGGGCCATTCGGGTCATCCCTTGGCGGGACAGTCGCAACCGTACGTGCCGGGGCACTCGCAACCGATCACGCATCCGCCGGGCTCGGGCCCGAGTGCGGCGATCGGCTCGTCGCAGCTCTACGCGCCGGCCGTCGGGCCCAAGAGCAAGCTGCCGCTGATCATTGCGATCGGCGTGACCCTCGCTGTCGCGGGCGGTATCGCGGCCGTCGTGCTGTTCTCCGGCGACAAGAAGCAGGGCGGCGGTGGCTCGGGGTCGCAGATCGCGAGCAACGACCCCGGGAGCGGCGGCAGCAATATCGTCACGCCGCCGGAAAATGGCTCACAACAGGCGAAGAATGACCCGTGGAACGGCAACCAACAGGCGCCGGGTTCAGCAGGGTCGGGGTCTGCACCGGTAAACCCAGGCAGCGACCAAGGATCGGGCAACGATCAGGGTTCGGCACAGGTCCCGGAGAAGAAGACCATCGATGTCGCGGTCATCACGATTCCCTACGTCGAGAAGTTCGAGATCTGGGAGAACGGCAAGCTCCTCCAGCCGGGCGACAAAGACCTCGAAATCATCCCCGGCGAACCGCGCAAGATCGTGGTGAAAGCCAAGGGATACAAAGACAGCAAGGTGACTCTTGTCGACGGCAAGAAGGGACGTGTGAACGTCAAGCTACAGGCCGTCGGCGGCAAAAAGCCGGATAAGCCGCCCCCTCCGCCATCGGGTATGGACTGCACGTCCTCGATCAAGGACAACACCAATAAGAAGTGCATCGCCCAGTTCTGCGCAAATCACTCCGACGATCCGCGTTGCGACGCCGAGTAGCCTTCATTAGCGTGGGTGGCAGCCGTCACCGACTGTGGCACACCTTCTGAGACACACTTCGAGGATCACCATGCAGAAGCCCGCTCCCCATTTTCTGCTCCTGTTCATCGTGGCGCTCTTCGTCGGTGTCGGCGCCGAGCGCGCGCATGCCGATGCGAAGACAGAAGCGCGCACGCACTATCAAGCGGGCCAGAAGCTGTACGCGGCCGGCGATTATCGCGGCGCGATCACCGAGTTCTCGGCGGCGCAGCAACTGATGCCCGCTGATCTGAACAACTACAATCTCGCGCTTTGCTACGACAAGCTCGGCGAAGCAGAGCCGGCGATTCAGTACTACCGCGAGTTCTTGAACAAGCAGCCGAACAACGAGAAGCGCGTCGAGATCGAAGCGAGCATCACGCGCCTCGAGACGGCGCTGAAATCGGCGGCCGCAAAACGCGCCGATGAACAGAAGAAAGCAGACGAAGCGCGCAGAGCAGAAGAAGCGCGTCGCGCGGAAGAAGCGAAGAAGGCCGCGGCCGCAGACGCGGCGCGCAGGCCCGCAGCGCCGCCGCCGCCTGTCGTCGCGCCGGATCCGAATGCGGCCGGTGGCACGATCGGGCCGGGCACGGCGCAAGGTTCGACAGGAACGCCGGCGACGGGTCAGGTCACCTCGACCGGTGATGCGCAGCTCGATCGCGTGTCGTCGATCGACGTCAACAACGTGCGCGATCAGCGCGGCGCCGTCGCGGCGGCAGGGCCGGATAATCGCGGCGCGCCTCCGCCGGCCGCCGGTCCAAATGGCGCCGCCCCCGCGCCGCAAGGCGAGCCGCCGCCGGGTGGCGAGCCGCCGAAGAAGCCGACGCCCGTCTACAAGAAGTGGTGGTTTTGGGCCGTGATCGCGGTGAGCGCGTTCGTCGTGTACTCGATCGCGACGGAGAACTCGAATAGCAATACGGCGCGCCAGTTGCCGACGACGGGCGGCGTGCAGTCGGCCCCCGATGGCGGCGCGACGCTGCTGCGCTTCTGAGCGCGTAATCGCGATATAACGCAGAGGTGACGGTAACTGCCGCCGACCTCACGCGTGCCACGGATGGGCTGCGCAAAGATCCCAAGGACTGGAGCGCGTGGCTCGAAGTCGCCGCGATCTTGGCTGGGCTCGGCGCGGCGGATGACGCGGAGCTCGCGTTCGCGACGATCGGCGAGGGCGCACGCGTGATGGGCCGCGTCGCGCTCGCCGTCGCGTGCGGCCGCCACCTCGCGCAGCTCGGCAGCGAGCGCGGGCCCGAGCTCATCGATCAGGTGATCGGGACGTACGCGACGGGCGGGCCGCATTTCACGTTCACGACGCCGCCGGCGCCCGAAGAGCCGCCGAAGCTGCCCGCGCCCAAAGGCGATGCGATCGTGCAAGCGCGCGCGGTGATCGAACAGCTCGGCACGTGGCTGACGACGCGGCGGCCGAAGCAAGTGCCGCCGGCGCCGCTGCTCTCATCGCTATCGCAGCCCGGTGCGCGCGCGCTTGTCGGCGTGATGACGGCGCATGCGATCGCCGCCGGCGAGTCGATCATTCAGATCGGCGAACCGGCAACGGCGCTGTATTGGATCGCGCATGGCACGGTCGCGATCGCGAGGCCGCGGCGACCGCGCGACGACGATCCGGCTGGCACCGGCGACATGGCGCTCGGCGAGCTGCACTCCGGTGCGTTCTTCGGCGAGATCGCGCTCGTCGGCGGCACGACGCGCACCGCGAGCGTGAACGCGGTTGATGACGTGTGGCTGCTCGAGATTCCGGCGCGCGCCGTCGAGAGCGCGGCCTCGAAGTATCCCAAGCTCGCCGAAGTGATCGCGTTCCACGCGCGGGCGCGGCTGCTCTCGAACGTCATGCGCACGTCGGCGCTACTGCGCAGCATCGATGGCGCCGCGCGCGACGAGCTGCTCGCGAAATTCAAGAGCCAGCAAGTGGCGAAGCGCAAGCGGATCATCACGACGGGTCAGCAGAACGATTCGCTGTGGGTCGTCGTGTCGGGAACCGTCGAGGTGCTCAGCGGCGAGACCGTGCTCGCGGAGCTCGGCCCCGGCGCTGCGGTCGGCGAGATGTCGCTAATCAGCGGCGCGCCGGCGAACGCTGATGTCGTCGCGACGGAGCCGGTCGTGCTGCTGCGGCTCGCGAAGCAAGACTTCGATGCGGTCGCGAAGCGGCATCCGACGCTGCTCGACGCGGTGCAACGCATCGCCGTCGATCGCGAGATGGCGAACCGCGGCATGTTCCAGGACGCAACGGATCTGATCGTATGACGCGCATCCTGTGCTTGATGATGTTGATCGGCTGCGTCGATCGCGGGCCCGGTCCCGAACGCAAGAAGATCGAGCCGAGGTACATCCGCGAGAACACGCTGACGGCGCTGCCCGACGGCATCCAGCGCCTCGATGTCGATCTCGGCGGCAAGGTCGTCTACGTCGGCAACAAGGTGACGTACGCCGACAACAAAGATCCGAAGACGCCGCTCGCGCCGGGCCAGACGATTCGCGTGTTCCATTATTGGCAGGTCAAACAACCGATCGACCGCACGTGGCGCGTGTTCGCATTCGTGCGTGGCGCGCAGAACACCGCCGACTTCATGAACCTCGGCGCGACCGATATGGAGATCGGACTTCCGCCGCACAAGTGGAAGCCGGGACAGATCATCCAAGACGTTCAGGACATCACGCTGCGTCCTGATTGGCGATCGCCGACGGCGACGCTCTACGTCGGCCTTGTCGAGGAGCACAAGCACCAGATCGGCGATCGAATGGCGGCGAGCGGGCCATACGTCATCGACCGGGCGGTCGTCGCGCGCACGATCGATGTCGATCTGTCGAAGGCGCCGCCGCCGCAGGGCACCGTGTACGTGCCGCATACGTCGGGTGGCGTCACGGTCGATGGTACCGCCGTCGATCCGACGTGGGCGACGGCCGCAACGTCGCCCGATTTCGTCAACGCGGATGGTAGTCCCGATCCGAACGGCAAAGCATCCGCGCGCATGACGTGGGACGAGCAGAATCTGTATCTGTTCGTGCAGGTCACCGACACCGACGTGTTCAGCCCGTACAAGAAACACGACGAGCCGCTGTGGAAGGCAGATTGCGTCGAGATTTTCATCGACGCCGATGGCAACCGCAGCGGCTATGTCGAGCTGCAGGTCAACCCGAACAACGTCACGTTCGATTCGTACTTCGCGACGACGCGCGCGCAACCGGGCGACGAGAAGTGGGACTCGGCGATGCAGACCGCAGTCAAAGTTCGCGGCACCGCCGACCAGGGTGGCGATGCCGATCAAGGTTGGGATGTCGAGATCGCGATCCCGCTCGCCGCCGTGAAGGGCAGAAACGATGCGATGGGCGTGCGGTTGCCACCGCAGGTCGGCGACAAGTGGCGGCTCAACGTCGTGCGCGTCGATACCAAGAGCGGCGGTGGCGGCCCCGGTGTCGCGAGCTGGAATCGGATCTCGTACTCCGATTTTCACGGGCTCGATCGCATGCTCACGGTCGTGTTTGCCGATCGCAATGGCTCGATCTCGCCGAGCGCCGATGGCTCGGCAGCGCCACCACCAGCGGGCAGCGCGGTGCAGCCGCCGCGGCCTGCGATCGAGGGTGTGATCCAGCCCGGCGTGATGGCACCTCCGCCAAAACCGCAAGGCAGCGGCAGCGCGAAGACTCCGTAGAAGCGCGTCGCAATGCCCGTGATACGATCGGGGTGTGAGGCGTGTCGTGCTCTTGCTCGCGGTCGTCGCTTCGTGCTCGAGTGGCTCGAAGCGCGTCGGCACGCAACCGAGCTGGCGCGGTGGCGGCGGCAATCAATCCGGCGGGCCGGTCACGTTCGCGCCGACGAGTGAGCCCGCGCGCAACTACAACGAGCCGCTGCAAGAGCCGGCGCACACGCCTCTCGGCGATGCGCTGCTCGTTGCGATCAAGGAAGCTGCGGCGAAGGCGAATGTCGCGCCACCGATCGCCGACGCGCGGCTGTTTCGCGCGTGCGCCGAGCTCGCCGAAGTCGTGCCCGAAGATGGCTTGATCGCGTACAGCGTCGTCGAGTTCGCGCTGCAGCGTCACGGCATCATCGAGCCGTCGCCGAACAACATCATCGTGTGGGGCGAGGTCGACAAGCCCGACAAGATCATCGAGCAGCTCAAGCCGCGGCTCGTCGAGAGCCTCGGCGACGGCACGATGAAGCGAGTCGGCATCGGCGCCGCGCGTCGCAATGCAGATGGCTGGGGTGCTGTCGTGTTCACGCTGCAGCAATCGGGCGTCGCGACCGCGCCGATTCCGCGCTCGGTCGCCGACGGCGGCTCGTTTTTGCTCGATGCCGTCGTCGACGCGCACTTTCGCGACCCCGAGCTGTTCATCACGCGCGAGGATGGCTCGACCGAGCGCATCGCGATCACGAACGGGCGCTCCGGTGCGTTCAAAGCAAACATCGCGTGCGGCAAGCACAAGGGCCGCCAGCAGATCGAGATCACGGCGAGCGATGCCGCGGGCTCGACGGTGCTCGCAAATTTCCCGGTGTGGTGTGCGGCGGAGCCTCCGCCCGCGATCACGATCGAGCCGCCGCAGCACGACGACATCGTCGTCACCGCCGACGAAGCGGAAAAGCGCCTGCTCGCGCTGATGAATCGCGACCGCCAAGCCGCGGGGCTGCCCGCGCTGCTCTGGGATGACCGCGTCGCCAGCGTCTCGCGCGCGCACTCCGAAGACATGCGCAAGACGAAGATCGTCGCACACATCTCGCCGACGACGGGCTCCGCCGCGGATCGCGTGCGCGTTGCCGGAATCAAGACAGCGGTCGTGCTCGAGAACGTCGCGCGCGCGTATGCGATCGGCGAGGCGCACGCGGGGCTCATGAACAGCCCGGGTCATCGCGCGAACGTGCTCGCGCCGGCAGCGACGCATGTCGGCATCGGCGTGGTGCTGGGCGAAGAGGTCTCCGGACACCGCGAGATGTTCTTGACCCAGGTGTTCATCCGCATTCCGCCGAAGGTGGAGGTCAAAGATGCGGCCGATATCGTGCGCGAGCGCATCGATCGCGTGCGGCCGGTCGTTGTCAACGCGAAGCTGCAAGGCGTCGCGCAGGAGCTCGCCGAAGGGCTCGCCGCCGGCAAGTCGCGCGACTCGCTGTGGCCGGGCGCGCGCAAGAAGCTCGATCAAGGCAACACGACGTGGGCGCGCGTCGGCAGCGTCGTCACCGCCGTCGCCGACCTCGATACGCTCGATGGCAAGCAGCTCGTCGGCGATTACAAGCCCGATGACATCGGTGTCGGCATCGCGCAGGGCAACCATCCAGAGATCGGCGAACGCGCGATCTGGATCGTGATCCTCATGGCCGAGCGGTTGCCGAACAAGAAGAAGTAGTTTTCAGGTACAGTGCGGCGATGTCTGTCGTGCGCACGGTCGTGATAACGGTGGCTCTTGGTTGTGGTGGGGGAAAGGGGATGCAGACCGATGGCGGAAATCCATCGAACGATGCCGCGATCGATGCGGCGCTCGTGCCCGTCGACGCGCCGATCGACGCGCCGCCCGTTGGGTGCCCGGCGGCGCCGACGACGGGCGACCTCGCGTACATCACGGCAGGCCCGAACCTCGACGTGATCTGGTCCGAGCCCGATGGCACCGTGCGCGGTTGCACGAAGACGGATGCCCAGGGCAAGACCGAGCTGCGCATCGGTGCCGGCTCGGCTGTGACGGTCATCATGCCGGGCTCGAGCACCACGCGGCTATTGACGATCGCAGGGCTGCAGGCTGGCGACGATCTGTTCTTTGGCCAGGTCGGAACGCCGCCGACGGTGCCGACGTTTCATGCCACGTTCACGAACACGCCCGTGACCGCGGATCGGTTCTTCTACGACCTCGGTTGCGACAGCATCAGCTACGCCGGTACAAGCGGCATCAGCGCGACGCCGGGTGATTCCATGCTGTATTCGCCATGCGTCTCTGACGATGGTCAGCGCATCAATGTCTATGCCGAAGCGCATATGTCGACCGACATCGTCGCCTATGCGATCGCGGCCAACGTTGCGGTGACATCGCCGACGACCTCGGTGACGCTCGACACGTGGCGCACCGACTGGATCGACGCGCCGGTGACGATGACGAACGTCCCGTTCGACTGCTGAGTCACACGTCCTATATCGGCTGGCGCGACGACGGCGTCGGTTTCAACGACAGGTTCTATTCCGTCGTCGGCTCCGGAAGCCCTGGGATTCCGTTCGCGCCACAAGGCGGGACGATCGTCGCGAGTGGGCGCAAGCTGCCAAACGGCCTCGGCGACGCGATGCTCGTCGATCTGCGGCTCAATGCGATGACAGGTGGCACGTCGATCTTGGCGCTCGAATCCGCCGGCGCGCTTGGTGCGCGGACGTTCGACGTTTCGAACGCGCTGCCGATTCCGAGCGGCATCACGTCGAGCTGGGCCGTCGCCGATCGCCCGCAGGTCACGTGGGCGGCGAACAGCGCACTCACCAGCAGCGACGTCGCGCTGATCCGGCTGCGCTACGTCAACAGCACATCGAATCTTGAATGGTCGATCTTGCAGAACCCTGCGCTGACGAGCACGCAGTATCCCGTGCTGCCCGATATCGTCGCGCAATATCGTCCCGCGCAGGCCAATCTCGTCGAAGGCCGCCTCGGCTTTACGAACAACGACGAGGACAGCAGCTACGACGAGCTGCGCAACGGTGGGCTCTTGCATCCTCAGTTCGGCACCGGCACCACCACCGATTTCCACGGTCGTTACTCACTGACGTACTTCTAACGCGAGCCGAGCGCCGCGAGCACGGCGATGTCGAGCGCGTCGGCGGCGGCGTACAGCGTTTCGCCGTCGAGCGGCGTCGGGTAGGGCGGCACCGTCGCGCCGACCTCGCCGCAGAGATCGGCGGCGAGTGCATCAAACGTTGGGTCGCAGCCGGCGATCGTCGCCATCACTACGATCAGCGCGGCGACATCATCGAGCGGTTGCGATGGCGTCACCGGGCCGAGGCCGGCGGCCATGATCGTTGGCACCGCGCCGTCGTCGAGCACCACGGTGCGCTGCGAAATCGCGCCGTGGCTGCCGCCGAGCACGTGAATCGCAGCGGCACCGCGCGCGAGGCGTTTGAGCACGCGCAGCGCTTCGGCCGCCGGCAGCGGTGGCGTCGTGTCGGCGAGCGATGCACCCGCGGGTGCTTCGTAGACGAGCACGCGATCCGTTCGATCGAAGCTGAGTGCACGCTGGACGAACGGGCTCTGTGCGCGTGCGAGCAGGCGCGCGCGCTCGAGCGCGGCGTTCGCGTTGTCGCTGTTATCGAAGCGCTCGATCACGACGGAGCGATCGAGCACCGCATCGACTGCACGCGATAGCTGGGACACCGGCGTTTGCCCGAGTGGTGTCTCGAATTGATAGCGCGGCCCGACCTCGTCCTCGGCCGCGAGCTGCGCGATCGAATGCGGTGCGCTCGCGCGACGTGGCCTCGGCCCGAGGCGCAGCCCGCCGAGATCGAGTGCTTCGAGCTGGCGACGCAAATCGCCGAGTGTCGGCGTGCGCTCGCGTGGATTCTTGACTAGCAATCCGCCGAGCACGGGATCCCAGCCCGCGGCGACGCCTTCGCCGACTGCCGATGCAGCCGGCGCATCTTCGCCGAGGTGCTGCGCGACAAAGTCGGGACCGAGAAACGGCAGTCGCCCCGTCACGACCTCGAACAGCGTGATGCCGAGCGCGTACAAATCTGCCGCGATCGAGATCGGTGCGCCCGTGATTTGCTCCGGGGACATGTACGCGAGCGTGCCGATCAGACCGCCGGTCTGCGTCTGTCCCAGATCGACGAGATGCGCGACGCCGAAGTCGCCGAGCTTCGCGGTGCCGCGCGCATCGAAGAAGATGTTTGCGGGTTTGACATCGCGATGCACGACGCCGCGATGGTGCGCTGCCTCGAGCCCGCTGATGATGTCGAGCGCCATGTGGCGAATCTGCGGCCCGGTGAAACGTTCGCCCGCCGCGAGCCGCTGCGCGAGCGAGCCACCGGCGAGATATTCCATCGCGAGAAATCCGCGCTCGACGGAGACGTCGTAAACCTCGACGAGCGACGGATGCCGCAACGTGCTTGCGAGCCGCGCTTCGCGCACGAAGCGCTCGTACGCGGAACCGCCGCGCGCGCCCGATGCGAAGAACATCTTGAGCGCGACGGGGCGGCCCGCAACTTCATCCGTCGCGAGAAACACGCGGCCCGATGCGCCGGCGCCGAGCAACCGCTCGATGCGGTAGCGCCCAGCCACCACCTCGCGGTCGCGATTCGCTTTGCGTTCGGCGGCGACGTCGCGCCACTCGCGCAGATACGTGTCGAGATCGGCGGGCACCTTGTCGTCGGTCGCGCGCAGCTCCAGCAGCGCATCTCGCGCGCCATCGCGCAGCCCCATCGCCGCGAGTGTCGCGATCAGATGGCGCTGCGCCTCGGCGCGCAGCTCGGGATCTTTGCGCGCATCCTGCAAGAGCCGCGTCGCCTCCGGATACGCGCCGCGTCGCGCGAGAATGCGCCCGAGCGCGAGCTGCAGGCGCGCGCGCTCCGTGGGTGCCGCGAGATCGAGTGCGCGCTCGAGCAAACGGCCCGCATCGCGATCGCGCCCGAGTGACTCGAGCAACCGCGCCGCATCGAGCTCTTTGCGCGCGCGCGAGTACAGATCGATCGCGCGCTCGAGCTCGCCGAGTTGTTCCGCGAGTGGTGCCGCTCGCGCGTGCTGACGCATCCGCACGAGCACGTCGAGTGCGGCGCGCTTGCCATCGTCGTTTGCCGAGAGGCGACCGAGGATGTCGGCCGCGAGCTTGTCATCGCGAAGCTCGAGCGCGTAGCGCAGCGCACGCGGGAGGTCTTCGGCGGCGAGCGCGGCGGTATACGCGCCGCGAAAGTCCCACAGCTTCTCGTATAGATCCGCGGCGCGCGCGGGCTCGCCCATCTCGAGCGCGCGCTTGGCTGCATCGGCGTGCCGGCCGGCGGCGATCAGCTCTTCGACGGTCTCTGCCATCAGTTGCAGCCGTACGTCGCCGCCGAGAGGCCCGTCGAGCCGGGCGCGAGCGAGCCGCCGCCGCCGCCACCGGCACCCGGCGTGAGTGTCGTGCCGACGACGGTGACCGCCGATGCCGACGAGCCGAGGCAGACGAGCGAGACCGAGGGGCCACCGCCGCCACCGCCACCATCGCCACCGCGGCCGCCGCTGCCGCCCCAACCACCATACGCGCCATCGCCGCCATCATCTTGCTCGCCACTGCCGCCGTAGCCGCCGCCGGGACCGGGCGAACCGCCACCGCCACCGTTGCCACCGGTGCCGCCACGACCGCCAACGCCACCGCTGGCCGTCGAGACGATCGCGCCGCTCAGCACGACGTCGGAGTCGTACGCGAGCACGCCGAACGAGCCGCCGCCACCGAAGCCGCCGGTGCCGCGCGTGCCGCCGCAGCCGCCGCCACCGCCGCCGCCACCCGATGAGCCGTACGAGTCGCAGTTGTCATCGCCGCCACCGCCACCCCCGCCACCACCGCCGCCGTTGCCCGAGCCGCCACTGAAGCCGGCACTGCCGTTCGCGGGCTGATAACTGAAGCTGGAAAACGCGCCGATGTTCGCGCCCGGTGTGCCGTGGCTGCCGCCGTCGCCGGCGAGACCGTCGAAGCCAGTCTGGCCGTCGCACGCGCGCGAACCGCCGCACGATGCACCGGCGCCGCCGCAACCGGGACCACCGGGGCAGAAGAAGGCTTGCGTGCCGTCGAGACCGGGCGAGCCGCCGCCGCCGCCGTGACCGGGTTGACCGCCGGTGCCGCCCGGCGTTCCGCACGACGAACCGCCTGCACCGCCACCGAGCGGCCGATTGCAGCTGCCGCACAGAAAGCCAGAGTCTTCGCAGCCGGGCGCGCCCGTGCCGCCGGGACCACCGCCTGCGCCAGCGCCGCCGTTGGAGCCGCCGGTGCCCGCACCACCGGCGCCCGCTTGCACGAGCACGCCGCGCAGCTCGACGAGCGTCGAGGTCGTGACGAGCACGCCCGTCGAGCTTCCGCCCGACGACGTTGCGTTCGCGCTTTGCACGATGAGGTCATCGAGCCACGTCGGCTGCGTGATCGCGTTGAAGCGCACGCCGACGACGCCGCCAGCGATCGTCACTCCGTGGCCTGCGTCGGAGTAGGGCCGCCGTCGCCAGTTGAAGTTGTAGCCGCCGAACACGGAGACGCCGTTTGCCATCGTCACCGTGCCGCTGTACGTGCCGGATTGAACGTAGACGTGCGGCCGGCTCGTCGTAACGGCGCGCGAGATGCCGAACTGGATCGTCTGACATGGATCGTTGTAATCGAGGCCGCACGTCGACGTGTTGACGCCGGCGGGCGATACGAAGATCGCGCGCGCGCGATCGCCGTCGAGGCCATCGCAGTTCGTGTCGGCGAACGTTGGATCGGGATCATCGTTTGGCGACGGCGCTTGGCAGGTGCCCCAGCCCGTCGCGCCGGCGCATGTCTGCGCGCCTTCGCAGACGTTCCACGGCGTCGTGATGTTGCATGGCTGCATCGCGCCGGGATTTGCCGCGCTGCAATCGCACGCGCCGCTATCGGCCATGCACTGCTTGTAGTTGACGTTGTTGATCGACACGTTCTGGCACGAGTAGCCGGTCGGGCATGTCACCGTGCTGCAGTCGCGCGCGCACGCGCGATCGCCATCGGGATAGGTGACGCACTTGTCCATGCCGATCAGCGTGCACTCGCTGTCTTGCGTGCAGGTCGTGCACAGCTGGCTCGACGTCGGCACGCACACGAACGTGACCTGGCCTTCGATCGAGATGCCCTCGACGCCGAGGCAGCCGTAGCCATCGGGGCAATCGCCGCACGTCTTCGTGCATTGACCCGATGTCCCGACGAGGATGCACAGGCCGCTCTCGCACTGATGGTTGTCGGTGCACGGCTCGCCGAAACCGGAGAGCGGCGGGCCATCGGGGCCCGCGTCGGCGATGGGGTTCGTGCTCGCATCGATGTCGTTTTGATTTCCCGGTCTGCCGTTGGCGCACGCAGCCAACGTGACAGCACACACAAGTGCCAATCCTCTCATCGCGGCGGAGACTAACATCGGCAAGCAACGATGCAGGTGGAAAACTTCCGGTTGTGGTAACAGACCACCGTTCATGCACAAGCGCAGCGCCCATCGTTCTCTCCTCGTCGTCGGCTCGGTCGCTCTCGATGACATCGACGGCCCGTTTGGATTTCACCGAGATCTGCTCGGCGGCTCGGCATCATTCATCGCGCGGGCGGCGGCGTATTTCACGCGTAACGTCTCGGTAGTGGGCGTGATCGGGGATGATTTCCCGCAGCGTCACGTCGACGATCTACGCGCGATGGGCGTCGATGTCTCGGGCATCGAACGCTGCCCCGGCGAGACGTTTCACTGGGTTGGTCGCTATGCGCCAGATCTTGCCACCCGCGAGACGCTCGACACGCGCCTCGGCGTGTTCGCGAGCTTTCAGCCGAAGCTGCTCGACTCGCACAAAGACGCGCAGCTCGTGCTGCTCGGCAACATCGATCCCGCACTGCAGCTCGATGTGCTGCGTCAGGTCCGCGCGCCCGCGCTCGTCGCGGCCGACACGATGAATTTGTGGATCAACATCAAGCGCGCGGATCTCGAGAAGACGCTCGCGAAGGTCCACACGCTGATGATTAACGATGAGGAGGCGCGGCTGCTCGCCGAGGAGCACAACTTGCGGCGCGCGGCGGCGCGGATTCTCAAGATGGGCCCGACGTCGGTGATCATCAAACGCGGCGATGCCGGCGCGCTGCTGTTCCACGGCGGCGGCGCATTCGCAGCGGCGGCGATGCCGCTTGCCGACGTCAAGGATCCGACAGGCGCGGGCGACAGCTTCGCGGGCGGGCTGATGGGGTATCTCGCGTACGCAGGCGATCTATCGCCGCGCACGATTCGCACCGCGATGATCATGGGCAGCGTGATGGGCAGCTTCGCCGTCGAAAAGTTCTCGGTTGACGGCCTTCGCGATCTCACGGCCGCGCAGATCCAGCAGCGCTTCGACGAGATGGCGGAGCTCGTGCACTTCGAGAAGGTGCATCTCTAAGGCGGGCCGAAGCCGATCGTCGTCGGTTCGAGATCGTTGACGCCGCGGAACCGCACGATCGTCACGCGTTCTGACACGCTTGCGATCGAGAGCGGAATCTTCATCGGTCGGCCGCTCGCATCGAGCACCGCGGCTTTCGATTGCATCGTGACGCCTTGGTTCGAGCCGACCGCGACCGTCAGCTCGTAGCCGGCCTCGATCACCTGGCTCCGGATCACGCGGCCGATCACGAGATCGTGTTCGCCGATCGCGAGATTCAATTCGCCGCGCGGCAAGAGCACGGCGTTCCAGATTCGGGAGAACTGCGCCGGTCGGATGTTGTGCGGAACCGCAAAGCAGCGATCGTCGAGGACGCGCACGATCTGCAGCGATCCGTTCGTACGCGCGCCATCAATCAGAGGAATCGCGTGGTCGCCGACGCGCACGCCGCCGCGCGCGCCGATCTCGAGCACGGCCTCGAACCCGCGCTCGACCGACCACCGCTCGATCTGCACCGGGACGCGATACGCACGCGGCAAGCGGAGGGCAAACGGCGGCGACACCGCTGGCAGCTCGGCGCTTGGCCGGACGAGATCGGTGCTCTCGGGAATCTCCGCAGGGCAGCCGCGAACGTCTGCCGGTACAGCCTCGAGCTCGAGCGTGTACTCCGCAGCGTCGTCGGCACCTGGTGCGTAGATCGCGACGCTGACGACGCCCGGT
>Ga0070698_100005318_pt1 | contig 14092 bp, 20 predicted proteins | sample KBSK1502metaG_FD_65477 | JGI IMG/M metagenome (GOLD analysis project Ga0070698, IMG submission 65477) | Corn, switchgrass and miscanthus rhizosphere microbial communities from Kellogg Biological Station, Michigan, USA - KBS K1-50-2 metaG | ecosystem: Host-associated > Plants > Roots >...
TGACGGTGCGCTGAATCCGGGCGGGACTGGCCCACTCGGTTTGTTTCAGTTCGCCCAGCGTGGTCGGCTTGGTCATAGGGCGATAGTTAATCGGCCCCCTCCCGCGGTGTAAAGAGACGCGGCGCCCCGACCCCGCCGGTTCCCTCGCGACACCCGAGGCCCGCGCCCCGTCGCGAGTTGCGTTCGCGCCATCATCACATCCCGGCCGCAGCGGCGGGTGATTGTGCCCCCCGTGTGCCCCGCAGCACGGCGAGCTTGGCGACGCCCGCGGAGAGGTCGGCCTCGTTCACGATGTTGTAGCGGTCGAAGACCGTGCGCGTCTTGTGACCGGTCAGCAGCATCGCCGTCTTCTCCGGGACGCCGGCCCGGACGAGGTTGCGGACGGCCGTCCGTCGGAGGTCGTGCGGGATGCGCTCCAGGAGCTGCGGCCGCACGAGCTGGCGCACCGGTCCCGTCCCGGCGAACGCTGCCCGGCGGCAGGCCCCGTGCCACGTTTTGCGGAAGTCCTTGATCGGCGTCCCGTCGACGCGCCAGAACACGTGCGGGACGATCCGCCCGACCTGTCGCTGCACCGCGTCCGTGGCGACGCGCCGGCGCTCTAGCAGCGCCGTGAGCTCCGGGAGCGCCGCGAACGGGAACGTCCGGCCCTCCCGGTTCTTCGTGCTCCCGACCTCGAGTCGCACGACGCCGGCGTCGAAGTCCACGCGGTCCCACGTCAGCGGCAGCACCTCCGATGGTACCCGCCAGCCCGTCATGTACGCGAACTCGAGCGGCGGCCGCAGGTGGGCGGGGAGGTGGGCGAGGACCGCCTCGAATTCGTCGCGCTCGAAGAACCCCGTGCGGACGACCGGCGCCGGGGCTGGCGGGAACTCCGGCACCTCGGTCACGCGCTTGAACTTCCTCGCGAGCCGGAACGCCGTCCCGAGCACGTTGAGCTCGAGCCGCACCGTGGCCGGCGCCGCTCCCTCGTCCAGGCGATCGGCGAGGTAGGCGGTGAGCCGGTCCGCGGTGATCGCCTGCGCGCGCATCCCCGCGAAGAACTGCCCGAGGTGCCCGAGCAGCTGCCCGAGCCGCCGGGTGGAGCGGAACCCTTTGGCGCGGTACTTGGCCTCGATGAACTCCTGCAGGTCCTCGAACGTCGTGGCCCGCACGTCCGGCGGCGTGAACGCGCCGGGGACGCCGAGCTCGACCTGTCGCTGGAGCAGCAGCTTCTCGGCCTTGCGGCGGTCCGCCGACTTGGCCGACTCGCGGTACTCGTGGCCGTTCACGCGGTAGCGGACCCACAGGTAGGGGCTGCCCGCGCGGGCGTAGATGTGCCCGAACTCGCGGGGATCAGTGGTGGTGGTGGTCGTGATCACTTCGGTCATCTGGTCCTCCGGGGTTGCGCCTGCCGGATGCCGCGGGCGAGCTGGGCGGCCCGGGCGCTCATCTGCTCGAGCGCGTCGGCCACGGCGAGCGCGACGGCGACGGTCGCCGCCCGCTCTCCGGTGACGATGCGCGAGAGCGTCGAGAACGGCACGTCAGCCGCCTCCCCGAGCGCCCGCAGCGTGCACGGGGCTTCGGTGACGGCCCGCGCGACGGCTTTGGTCAGGCGAGTGGTTGGTGTCGTTGGCATGGCAACAAATTGTTGCCGCTCGCCCGCGCTGTCAACCCCCGAGGTTTCCGTCACCGCCGCCGCTCGAGCCAGCGCTCGAGACCGGCCGCGCTGAATCGCAACGTCCGTGACCCCACCCTGCGTGTGAACGGCCACCGTGCCGCGCTCCTGTACACCAGCTTCATGGAGCAGGCGAGCCGGCCCGCCACCTCCGGTGCCGTCAACAACCGATCAGCCTCCACGTCAGGACGTGCGCGAGGTGCCTCGCGATCATCCCCGGCGCCGTTCAGGCGCTCGAGGACGCGGTCGGCGACGAGGTCGGCCAGCCGCTCGAGCACGCCATCAAGGGTGGCGTGCAGGGGCTCGTCGCTCATGCCGGTGTCGCCATCCCCGACGCCCGGATCGGCGGGAAGTCGCCGTGGCGGTCGATCCCGAGGACGCCGACGCCGTCGCTCGTCACAAAGACCTCGCGGGCGGCGAGGTAGTACGCCTGCCGGATCGACGTGGCCCGCACCCGGTAGATCCAGGGCCAGGCCGGGTAGCGTCCGGTCCGGGTCGTGAACGGTCCCCCGCGCGCCAGGGCGTACAGCTCGTACGTCCGCACGCGTCGGCGTTTGCGCGTTTGACCCCCCCGCCCCCCGGCGTTCACACGCTCATTCAAACGCGCAGCTCCTTGCCGGTGGCTGAGTTAGGATGGGCGTTTGAACGTGTGAACGCATCCGGCCGGGGGCTCCCTTCACACGGCTTCCTGTTGAACGGCCTCGCGCTCCGCCAGCGTGTCGAGGTCTGGCAGCCCGATTCCCGCCGTCGGCATCGCCTCTCCCAGCCGGAGCTTCGCCGGCTGCCGCCGGCGCGGCTCCTCGTTGACGAGCCAGCGCCGCTTGAGCGCCTGATTGATCCGGTGCCAGGCGCCCGACGGCGAGAGGTGCAGGCGGGTCGCGACCTCCGACACGGTGGCGGTGCTCCCGCTGCCCGTCAGCTGCTTCACGGCCTCGACCGCCTCCCTGACCTGCGGCGTCGCTCCCGACGAGACGCTGGCGGCGAACACGTCATCCACGAGCGTCCGCACCGCGGCGTAGTCGATGAGCGTCGCGACGACGCGGTCAGCGGCATCGCGCTCCCGGTGGAGCTGATGCAGCAGCGCGTGGCTCCGGATCAGGGCAATGAGCTGCCGGACGTCGCGGCGCAACCGGACCTCGGTGTCCGGCAGCAGCGCCGCGAGCGCCGGGGCGAAGGGGACGACGACGGCGCGAGCCCCGGCCTGCAGCAGCCAGTCCTGCAGCGCCACCAACTTCTCGACGGACGGCACGTCGGTCTCCGGCCCCGTCGCCTGCCCGGCCGCGCGCCGCGCCGTGACGTCCAGGATGCGTCGCGTCTGCTCCGGGGTGTCGTCGATCCACGTCGCCCACATCCGCGTGTCGAGCTGGGGATCGACGTCGCGGGTGCTCGTCGTGATCAGGTTGGTGGGCCCCTGCTTCTCCAGGTGCACGGGCTCGCCGTCGATGACGGTATCGTAGGTGAGGTGTTGATCCCAGACGAGCCCGCGCAGCAGGCTGGCCCCGATGCCGTCGTCGTGGAGCGCGGAGCTCTCGTTGACGATGACGGTCCGGTGAGCGAAGGGCTCCAGGGAGTAGAGCAGGGCCAGCGGCGACATGCCGCCGATCTGGTAGTAGGCCGACGGCGGAAAGAGCGGGAGGACGCTCTCGATGACGAAGTTCTTCCCGCTGGCGCTGGGCCCCGTTACGCGCAGGTTCACGGGCCGGTCCAGCACGCGCGAGGTGAGCGCGAGATAGGCCACCTTGGGCGGCTTCAAGTCGCCGGCGTACCCCTGCGCGATGAGGTAGCGGCCGACGGGCTCGAGCACCTGATCGGCGTCCAGCAGCGGTTGCGCCGCTTCCAGCAACGCGCCGGGCGAGGGCGCCGGGGGCGGAGGCGGAGGGGCTGTCCCGTTCGTCCGCAACGCCAGGGCCACGCGGACCAGCCGGCCGGCGCCGGCGATCCCCAGCGCTTTGAACTGCTCCGTCACCATGACGATCACCGTCTCCCGCCGGAGGGCGTCGGCGCCCTCGCACTCGAGGTGATCGGCGAGGCGGCGGAGCAGGACCTCGATGGCCGGGAGCCCGGTGTTCGCCGTGATCGTGTCGAAGCCGAGCTCGCGGAGCACGTCGATGATGGGCGTCACGGGGACGCCTCCCACCAGCGCCGGCCAACGGTGACGACTGCGGTTGCGAGGTGCGCCGGCAGTCGCCGGCCGGGATAGGCGTAGGCGATCCGGTCGACCCGCGACATCCGACGCCAGGACGGGCCCAACGCGTCGAGTACTTGTTGCGCCGTCATCATGTCGATGAGCGCGGCCTGCGGATCGAGCGGGCGCTGGCGCGCCGGACGCGCCGCGAGAAGTTTCTGAGCGACCGTGAGGTCGGTCACGGTGACCTCCTTGATGACGCGCGCTCGGCTTCCCCCGGCCGGGGGCGCGTCGGGTTTCAGACGCTCACGTGGACGGCGCCGCGATGGTCATGCAGCACCCCTCGTGGGTAACGCTCGCTTCGAGCGCGCGGAGCGTCCGCTCGAGGTCGGCGACTAGCCGCTCGAGCTCGGCCACGCGACCCGCCAACGTCTCGACCGGCGGCGTCGCCATCGGCACCACGGTGATCTGGAGGCCGTCCGGCGCGGCGGGTCGGTGGCTCACGTGACGGCCTCCGATGCGGGTTCGGGTTCGGCCGGCCGCTCCAGCAGCTGGCGCAGCGTCCGGGCCTTCAGAAACAGCCGGCTCCCGAGCCGGACGTGCGGGACCTCGCCGCGCACGCACGCGCCCCAGAGCTTCCAGTAGTCCATTCCAAGCGCGGTCGCCGCCTCGGCTAGCGGCGTCAGTCGTGGTTGCGGTGCGGCTCGCATGACTCGATCTCCTCTCCGCGGGGGAAAAAGCAAGCAGCCCCCGAAGGCCCGCGCGATCCGACCGCGCGTTACCTCCGAGGGCTGCTTACGAGACTTCGGTGCTCCGTTCGCCCACAAGTTAAAAAAAAGAGCGCGTCCTGTCAAACCTCTCGCGCGAGAGTCCCGGATCGGACGCCACTGGCCGGTGCGATACCGGCCGTCGCTTCGCCGTGATGGCGTGGAGGACGGAAGCCCCGCGGCGGCCCTGTCGCATTCCCGCCCCTCGGTGCCGCAAAAACAACCTAGTCAGACTGCTCACCGCGTCGCCAAATTGCGGCTTCCGCCCACCACTGGCCTCGAAGATGACATCCGGTGATGTGAGTAACACTTGCCCGTTGTGCCAGGCAGTTCTGAAGTCGCCTCCGGAACCAACATCGCGTGATGCAGAACGAATCACGTGCCCACGCTGCGGTCGGTACGACCTCGATGGGACATTTGCCGTGGTCCTTCCACGGTTCGCCAAGGACGAGCCACTACACGCCGCACTAGTGAGCCACGTCATTAGACGGGCGCAGGGGGGCAGTACGCCACCCTTTCTCGATACAAGCCTTTGGGAGTCAACCGTCGCCAATGTTCCGCCGCCGTCCCCAGCCGAGCAGGCCGAGAACCTGATTCTATGGCTGGGCTCCATTGAGCGCGCACCGGGGGAGTACTGGCGCATCGAATTGAACGACCGGGCCGTGGTGGGGGCTCTGTCCGACGGCAACTTCGTGTGGCTGCTGGACCACCTCATCAAGAGCGGGTTGCTTGATGGCTCCATAAACAGCAATGGCGCGACTGCAACTCTGTCCTTTTCCGGCTGGGCGGCCTACGAGCAACTACAACGCGAGAGCCCGCGACAGACCAGACGCGCCTTCATGGCCATGCTCTATGGAGATCCGCTCGTGGACAGGGTCTTCGTGAGTTGTTTCAAGCCCGCAGTGGCGCGAACAGGGTTCGGGCTGTTCCGATTGGACGAGCAGCCTCGGGCCGGGCTCATCGACGACCGGCTGCGACTTGAAATCCGTCGCAGCCGTTTCCTGATTGCAGACCTCACGCGCGGTAGCCACGGCGCCTATTGGGAGGCGGGATACGCGGAAGGGCTCGGCAAGCCCGTCATTTACACGTGCGAGCGCAGTGAATTCCAGAAGCACGGGACGCACTTCGACACCAATCACCTGCATACGGTTCTTTGGGAGGAGTCGGACCTGCAGACGGCAGGCGACCGGCTCGCTTTGACGATCCGTACAACCCTTCCAGACGAAGCAAAGCTAGACGACTGAACACTAGCGAACCTTGGCCCATCTCGCGCTCCACATCCAGCGCCAGCACCGCGTGTCGCATTCCCGCCCCCCCATGCCGCAAAAAGGCCCTAGCAATGACTGGCCTGGGGCTGCAAGCTACATGCGGCTCTCTCGGAGGCAGGTCATGAAAAGGCTCCCGCTCGCTGCGTTGCTGGCTCTTCTGCTTATCCCCGGCAGCGCTGCGGCTCAGCACCATGGCGGGTCGCACCCTCGCAAGAAAGCCTCGGGTACGGGGGTCCGGTGCGGCAATGGTTACATCAGCTCAAGCGACACATGCCACAAAGGCGACGACGGCACAGGGGACACCTCACCCAACCAGGGGGAGCCGAGCAGCACCTACGACGGGGAGCAGCGGCGAGCAGATTCCGAGACCGTGGCCGCCGAACGTGAAGTGAGGGAACGCCGGGCGGCATGGTTGGCCGCCCATCCGTGGGATAGCACGACGGAGGCGGTGGATCGGGACGCCGAGGGTCACATCATACGCAGCGAGGCGGCGAGGCGGCTCTTCATGGCGCAGACGGGTTATCCGAACGGTCGACCGGGGTATGTCGTCGACCACATCAAGCCGCTCGCCTGCGGCGGCGCCGACGATCCGAGCAACATGCAGTGGCAGACTGTTGAGGAAGGGAAGGCGAAGGACAAGGTCGAGCTGGCCGGATGCCATCCTTGAGACGCGGGGCTGAGGTGCATCCCGGATCGTGGGGCGCGGTATCGCTGGAGGTTCCGTTGCGCGATCTCGCCACGTGGGTCAAGAAAGCAGAGGCCTGAGCAATGAAGACCGTACTCGCCGCTCTGACGATCTTGTTCGCTACGGGGGTCTCACCGTTAGTCGGACAGGAGGACGACGAAGCTAGTCGTGCGACACTCGTGGGATTGCCCGGCGTCGACGTCGTGGTAGAACAAATCGCCGATGACGCCCAGGGCGATGGGCTAGATACGCTTCAGGTTCGGACCGACGTGGAAGTGAAACTCCGGCAAGCAGGCATCAGAGTACTCAGCAAGGAAGAGTGGTTGTCTACGGCGGGCAGGCCCTATCTTTACGTCAACATTCAAACTGTAAAGAACAAACAGAGCGTGTATGCGTTCAGCGCGCGTGTCGAACTACGCCAAAGTGTGACCTTAGTCCGCCAGCCATCCCTACGGCAATTGCTCACGACTTGGTCAACGCCCGGTTACATCGGCACGGCCGGGTCACAGAAATTGGCCACGCTGAGGGATGACGTCCGCGACCTGACGGACCAATTCATCAACGCGTACTTGGCCGCGAATCCCAAGCACTAGGGGCGCGGTCGCCGGATCTCGCCCCCTGTCGCGAATCCGCCCCTCGGTGCCGCAAAAACGACCTAGGTTCCCTGCGTTGACCCTATTACTATAGAGCGCCTCGGATGGCCCAGTCCTTGCTCCGGGAAGGAGGGTGCTATGCCTGGCTCTGCCCTGACACGGAACGCCCAAGTGCTGCGGTACCTCCTGGAGGTGGCGCCCGGAGCCGGTCACACCATCCTGGCGAAGTTGGCCTACCTCGCGGACCTGCTCGCCCGGCAGCACCTCGGACACCCCATCACCGGCCTGGACTACATCTACGACAAGCACGGGCCGTTTGACGCGAGCCGCTTCTACTCCGCGCTCAGCGAACTGGAGCGCGGTGGGTTCATGGTTCGCGAACGCGCCGACCTGGGCGGGTACCTCGGGTATCCCATGCTACCGCTGCAGCCGCTGCCGGATTCCAACCTGACCGACGCCGAGAAGGAAATTCTTGCCTGGGTCGGTCACACGTACGGGTCACTGACTGCTCGAGACCTCTGCGAGCGCGTGGTCTACCAGACAACGCCGATGAAGAAAGCCAAGCCCGGCCAGCGCCTGCCCATGGAAGATTCTGGCCGAAGTGACCCACTGGAGTTTGATCTGGAACGGGTGCTCGCCGGCGAGCGAGCGGCCGAGGAGGGGCGCGTGCGCCCGCTGGCCAGCGTGCTCAATGAGCTACGCGCTCGACATCACAAGTGAGGCCGCGGCACGCCTGAACGATTTGATTGAGTCCCTTCCCGCCGAATGGCAAGCGGACGTGACTGAGGTCGTGGACGCTGAGCTGCAGAAACTCGCTGGCAATCCTCTCCCCAAAGCGAAGGACTATTACGGGCGCCCCGCGTACGAATTCACCGTGCGCGCCGGAAAGCTGAAGCGCCAATGGGGCGTGACCTACCGCATCAGCCCCGACGAGACGCGCTTGACCATCACCGATGCGTACAAGGTCCCGCCTCCAGTTCCGCCCATTCTATAGGAGCCACGATGAACACGAAACCTGCGTTGTGGTGGCTGGCCGTCCTCGTGCTCGGCGCGGCGGCCTTCGCACGCCCCGGAAGCCCACGGCATTGGCAATACAAGTCGTGCTCGCTGGGCGATCCCCATGCGCCCTGCGACTTGGACGCGTTGGGCGCGCAGGGGTGGGAGTTGGTCGCGGCGACCCCCTTCACCTGGAATGACGGCACCAGCAGCGCCCGGGTCTTCCTGAAACGCGAGATTCCCTAGCGCCAGAAGCCGCTCGCGGGTTGCAGCACGACGGCCACGGCCGTGCACACCGCCGGACTGGGTGTCACGGACGTACGCATTCACTCCTCACACGCGCCTCGGGGCAAGGAGCCATTACGAATATCGGTCGCGGATTGTTCTACCTGTTGTTCGCCCCCTCTCGATTCGCAACGCTGGCGGACAACGAGATCAAAGACAGGTACCGGCCAGAGACTCTTCCCGAGGCACACTTTCCCCGGGCTGTCAAGGAGATACGTAGGGGCCTCCTTTTCTCACTCTTGCTAGTCGTCGGTGCTGTGATAGGAGGTGCCACACTAGGCTGGATCCTGAACACGTGTTTCGGCTCACCCACCGCCACGTTGTATCGGGTGCTGCAGCTCGGAGGGATCGGCATTCTGCTCTGGGCGACGCTCGGCAAGCAAGGGTGGAACCTCCAAACCTTCGCCGGCGATACTCTCCCCGAGCGTCTCGACCGTGCTGTTTACCGCACGTTATACGTCTTCGGTTCCCTCTTGTTGGCCCTCGCAGTCTCGTGGGGAGCGTGAGCGCGTCTCGCCTCCCTGAACACCAGCGGTTTCAGTTGCTCAGGGGGCGCGGCGGTAGTCACCACACGACGAGGGCGAGGCACTGAAGCGCAGCCGCGACCATCGCCCGCGATGGCCGCGTCGTACGGTGTGCCAACCAACGTCTACGTCGCCGCCGGGCTCGGGCGACGGCAACCCTTCACGTGAGCGGTGTGCCCGGAGGCCGTCGGAGCGGCGGCGGCCCCACCTCGAAGAGCTCCTCGGGGAGCGGCTCCAAGTCCCCGAAGGTGCCGCCGCGTCGCCCGCTCGTGTCGACGGCGCGCAACGCGATGGACGAGCGCGCCGAGCCGTGCCGGAGCTCGCCCAGCAGGAGGTCCCGCTGCGCCGTGAGCCGCTCGATCAGCGCGGCGGCGTACACGTGCGCCGCCGCCTCGACCGTCACGAGCAACGCCTCCGCGCGCGCGACCGCCTCGTCGAGGTCCGCGAACTCGACCCGCGCCGCGGGGGCGTTCTCCGCTGACGGCCCGCGCGAGCGGGCGACCGGCAGGACCGCGTCGAGCAGCGGCCGGTCCTTGCGTTCGATCGCCGCGCGCAGCTCGCGCTCGAGCTCCGCGGTCGACAAGCTAGGCGCCCTCGAGACGGCGAGCTGGACGCGCGGCAGGTCGTCGCTTGCCAGCCGCAACGACAGCGGCGGCGGGAAGTCCTCTCGCAACCGCGCGGCCGCGTTGTCGAAGAACCGCAGCACGCCGTCTATCTGCGCGTCGCGCTCGGCGACGATCTCGCGCCGCCGCGCGATCTTGCCCGCCTCGCTCAACCCGGGGTCCCTCTCGACGGCGATGATCGCGCCGTCGACGTCGGCCGCCCGCGCGAGCATCACGGAGGCGCCGCGCATCTGGCTGACGGCGGCGTGTCCGTCCACGCGCTGGCGCGCCGTCCGCAGCACCGCGGCCGCGCCTTCCCACCACCCCGTGTCGTACGGGCTGACCGCGAACGCCCCGACCATCTCGGCCGCGAAGTTGTCTGGGTCGCGAGACCACCGCGCGAGCTGCGCCTCCGTCCGCGTCATGTCCATGGTGCCTCCTTGAGAGCGAGACGAACAGCGACCCGGGGCGGGGGCTGACGGGGAGACCCCCCTTGCCCGCCGCGACGAACGCGCGGCGACCCCGGGCGGACCCAAGATCGCGCGCGCGGCCGGATCCACTCAGGACGAATCCACGGGATTTGTCGCCGGGTCAGCGCCAGCGGCCGAGCCGCCGCGCCACCGTCTCTCCGTCGAGGCCGAGCTCCTCACCGATGTCGAGTAGCGCGCGCTCGCGCGGGCATCCCTCGGCCACGCGCGCAGCAACGCGCGCGACGAACGCCGCGGTCTCGCCGACCTCCCGCAACGGCGGACAGTTCCGCCAGTCCTCGGGGGGAAGGCCGAGGTGCCGCGCGAGCACGGCGAGCGCAGCCCACACGTCCTCGGGGAGCGCCTGCTCGACGGCGACGAGATGCCCCGGCGACGCGCGCCGGCCCATCAGCTGACGTCCGCACGCACGACGGTGGCGCCCCTCACATCGGTCCGGGCCTCCCGCTCGAGCAGCTCGAGCGCGGCGCCGACGGCGGCGAAATCCTTCGTCGCGAGGGGCCGGTCCAATCCCATTTGGCGGACCTTAAACAACCCGCGCCCGACGAAGGGGGCGAGCGTCCGGCCGACGTCGGCGCACTCGGGACACGGGGCGGCGCCGCCCCGATGTCGCGTCCGGCACAACACTACCGCCAACGCGCCGGCCAGCGCGCGGCCGACCTGCTCGGGCGTGACGTGATCGGCCAGCGAGCGGACGGTGTCCGGCCCGTTCACCAATTAAACCAGAACCCACCGGGCAACTCACTCGCTCGCCCGGCCGCGAGCAGCAACGCACCGAGCGCGGCATTGCAGAGATCATCATGCTGCCCCGCGCCGTGATCGACGGAGTCCTTGCCGCCCCGCGACGTCTTCCGCTCGAGCTGCAGCAGCTGGACGCGCAACCGGGGGAGATCGAGGAGCTCGACGCGGTTGGCGTTGAGCAGCGGCAGCGCCTCGAGGTAGATCGTGCTCTTGGGCTTCGCGCTCCGGCGATAGGTGATCCCGTGGCGGCTAAACGCTTCGGTGGGCCAGAGCCCGCCGTAGAAGTCGCCGTCCACGAGGGACAAGCCGTAGCTCCTGAGGACCTGCGCGAACTGCTCGACGCAGGCGTCGGGCGAAAAGGGCGGGCGCGTCTCGCGGACCACATCGAGGACGGCGTGATCGCCCTCGAGGTGCGCGACCGCGAGCGTCATGCTGTCCGAGCTGCCGCCGGACGGGTCGCAGAACGCCGCGTAGACCGGCGGAGGCCCGCGTCGGGGGTCACGGTCGCGGGTCGGCCACGGCGCAAGCTCGTAGCGCCCGGCGACGGTCGCGGCCGTCACGACCTCGAGCGAGAGGAACTGCTCGACGTCGGTGCGGAAGCTGACCCGCCCCTCCTGCCCGTACTCGCTCGCGGCGCTCAGGGCATCGTCCGCGAAGGCGGCGCTGACGAGCTGCGGGTCGATGGTCGGGTTCATCGAGGCGACGTCGGCGTTCCAGACGAGGACCGTCGCGTCGTCCTTCCCGAAGTGACGCTCGAACATCCGCCAGACCATCCCCGACCGCGCGTAGGGCGTGGACCCGCCGAGCAACAACCCGTCGGGGATCGTGGACATCGTCGGGCGCAACGCCGTCAGCACCTCGCCGTCCGGCGAAGCCGCGCCGTCGTCGCTGGCCCAGAAGCTGACCTCGTCCCCGAGGACACACGGGCAGGTGATCCCGCGCACGCTCTTGTAGCTACAGGTACGCACGGCGATCGTGCAGCCGGTGCGCAGCGCGACCTCCTCCATCAGCACCCGGCCGACGAACGGCGCGAACGCCGGCAGCTCGAACAGGCCCCGCAGGTAGTGCAGCGCCACCGTCGCTTGCGTCCGATCGGCCGCGATCAGCGGAATGATCGCGGTCTCCCCGCGGCTCAACGCCTGCCGCCAGTCGCGGCGGATCGCCGTCCACGCCGCTCGGGCCGCCATCATCCGGCTCTTGCCGGAGCGCCTGCCGCACACGAGCCATGCCTCCCGCACCGGCGACGCGGGCGGGAGCTGCCTCCCCGTGTGGGCGCGGAACACCTCGAGCTCGGCGGGTGAGAGCGGCACATGGTCAACGGCTTTCCAGAACGTGGCCCACGCCTGCCACGACGGGCCATCGAGCTCCGCCGCGGCGAGGAAGTCCAAGAACGTGCCGGGCCACGGCGCCGGCCCCCGCGGTCGCTCGGGACCCGGACGCTCGAGGGCAGCGACGTTGCGCTCCAACGCGGCGAGCCGCCGGGAGCGGCCCGTCATGCCGCCGTCCCCGTGGACCCGAGCCGCTCCCCGCAACGGGGACAGCGCTCGAGCCGCGGGTGCTGCTCGGCCCACGCGAGCCGGCGACAGCGCGCGCTGCAGTAGCGTTGCGGACTGCCCCGGAGTCGCGGTTGCGGCGCCAAGGGCCGCCCGCACCCTGCCCTCGCGCACGAACCCCCGGAGCGAGGCGCCGCGGCGCCATGCTCGGCCGGCGTCGGGGACGTTGGCACCCTCACGCCGCCGCCCGGAGGGCGGCGACCTCAGCCTCGAGCTCCGCGACCCGGCGCTCGAGCTTCGGGATCACCGTGCCCGCCTCGAGCTCCCGCACCCGCCGTTCGAGCCGCACCATGGCGGCGCGGTCGAGATCGAGCTGGAAGTTCTCCCGCCACTCGCGCATGAAGCCGACGAACGCTTGTGCGTTGACGATCAGCCCCTTGGCGCCCCACAGGGCCGCCTGCTTCGCCCAGCGCCGGGCGTCCGCCGGCGTCTCTAGCGCGCCGAGGGCGGCCTCCATGTCGGCGAGCGTCAGCGTCCGGCGCGCCTCCGCGCTGCGCTGCGCCAGGGCTCGGGCCTGCTCGCCGTCGAGCGTCATCGCTCAACCCTCGCTTCCCGGCCGTTCACCGCCCGCTCCCGAACGGGGCACAACCGGGGCACGCCGCCCCTGAGCGCGTTGCCGGATCGAGAGTTGCGAGCGCCCCGCGGCCTACCCGCCCGCCGGACCCCCTCGCACGAGGAGCGGGCCTTCCAGCGCCCGCCCGCGTTCGCCCCCCCGCGCTGCGACGGCCCCGCGCCGCGTAGATTGAGCCCGTGCCTGACGTGTCGTGGACGACCTCGGTGCTGACGCCCGCGTGGATTCAGGCGGGGGGCGCCATCCTCGCCGTCGGCGTGACCGTGTGGCTCGCCCTGCTCACGCGGAACTACGTGCGGCTCACCGGCCGGCTCGTCGAGGAGCAGCGCCGCACTCGCGAGAGTGCCGTCGAGGAGCAGCGGCTCGGTCGCGAGAGCGCCGCCCGCACCGCGGACGCCCGCGTGAGCCTCAACGCGTTCGCGATGCGGAAGGCGCTGGCCGACTGGATCCGCGGATCGCGACACGTCGGATGGGGCGCGGAAACGCTCACGCGAGTGCAGCGGGCTGTCGCGTTCGGTGAGAGTCTCCTGCCACGTCTGGAGCAGGGGCTGGTGGACGCGTCGATCGCGTCGCCCGGGGCAGCGGCGCGACTGCGGACGGCGTACGCGCATTGGCAGCGGGCCGTGATGCAGTTCGAGTCCTACTTGGAGCAGTATCACCGGGCGACCGAGGCACCGCCGCACGGCGTGGACGCGGTGACCCACGCCGGGCTGATGATGAGCGGCACCACCCTGCTGACCGACGGCGTCGAGAGCTTCCATGCCTGCTACCTCGCCCTCGAGCCCGTCGTCGAGTCCGCACTCTTGGCGGAGGCCCGCAGCCGGAACGCGCTGCCGGCGACGGAAGGCTGACGTACGAGTGGTTGTGCCCCGCGTGTGCCCCGGACAGGCGGGCAGAGCGGGGCGCTGGCGGTCCCGAGCTCGGGAGCGCGCCGCGGAGAAGTGCGCGCCGGTGTTGACCTTCGGGGACGAGCGGGTCCGGGTGTCTAGCCGTCTCGCGGGGTAAAGAGACGCAGCGCCGCGGCGCCCCACGCGGGAAGGTCGATCGTGGCGCGACCGTCCGGCGCGACAGGGACCCGGTCGCCGTTCATTTCGACGAAGTTCGTGCGACGGGCGGCGCGAAAGCCATAGGCCCCCGGCCAGACGGCCACGGCGCGGGCCACTCCCGTCAGGTCGACGAGCTTCACCACCGCGCCCGTGCGATCGTCCGCCGGCTTCACGCCCACGACCGCGACGCCTGGATC
>Ga0070698_100005319_pt1 | contig 14091 bp, 10 predicted proteins | sample KBSK1502metaG_FD_65477 | JGI IMG/M metagenome (GOLD analysis project Ga0070698, IMG submission 65477) | Corn, switchgrass and miscanthus rhizosphere microbial communities from Kellogg Biological Station, Michigan, USA - KBS K1-50-2 metaG | ecosystem: Host-associated > Plants > Roots >...
CTGCATTACGCGATCGATCGGCCGACACACGATTACCTGATTGTGAAACGCGGACGGGAAGACCGATATCTGCGGGTCTGCCAGTACCGTCTGAGTTCGGCGGATTCTGTGAACTCCGTCGTTCGCCTACTGATCGAAAGGGCCAGGAAGGACAAGGCGATGGGGGTTCGCTGGGCCGTTTATGAAGATGGCGCGGTGTCCCAGGAAATTGTGGACCGCTTGCGCCGTCTGGGCTTTCTTTGTGCCCGTCGCGTACGGATTGTCATGGTTCACAAGAATTTCCCGGAATATCTTGAGCCCGCAATTTGGAGAATGAGCGACTCGCATTTCTGTTTCGATCCGTGAGGCAGGCCCCGCTGCCGCAAGTCCCGGGGCTTGCCGGCGTGGGACGAGATGCTTGACCCTTTCCTGGTTCCGGAACTGCGGTTTAATCAATTTGCAATCCGCCATTCTTAATTCTTCGACAATCGACTCTCTACCATCCTCTACTCACAGGGCTTGGTTATACGCACTGCTCTCGCGACTCACAAGTATGACTTCTGCTGCGAACTCTAGTGTCGGCCTGTACCTGACCAGGGAGCGAACGGACCTTGGCCAGGAATTCCTGCGTGTTGCGGTAATCTCCCTGATGTTTCTAAGCATCCTGGCACCCGTGGTACGGCTCACCAGCACCCTTTGGATCAAGATCGAGCAACTCTTCCTGCCCGTGGTGGTCGTCGTCTACCTTTGCCTGCTGCTGGCCGGTCTTGCGCGGCCCATTCGCAGGAACGGGCTCTTTGTCGTTGCCGTCGTCTTTATGCTCTCGATCGCCGTATCGATGCTCTACGGCACGCAGGTCATCGGCCACGCTCTGCTTTCGCGCGACTTTTTTGAGCTCGCAAAGCCGCTGTTCCCTTTGCTTTTCTTTACCTTGGCCTACGAGGCGGATTTCTCGGAGCAATCGCTCCGAACGCTTGCGAGAACCCTCTTCCCGGCGATCCTTCTGATCTGTCTCTACGCTTACGGGCAATGGTTCAACATGAGCTTCACCTCCTACTTGCAGCCGTACTACTCCGGGGGCCTTCACGACGACGGAGGCCTGGCGCACTACCGGCGCGTTTACTCTACCCTCAGCAACCCCAACTATCTCGCCATGCTCATGACTTGGGTGATTGCGGTATTCACGATGGGCGCGCTTTTTCGCGTCGGCAGCCGCTTTTCTAACATCGCGCTTCTCTTGGCGTCTCTCACCACGCTCGCGATGACCGGGTCGCGCTATGGCCTGATCGACACCGTATTGGCGCTCTTCCTGATCTTCGTCCTGCCGACGCGCGCGGAAGGAAGCAAGAGGAGACGCCGAGTGGCTTTGCTGTTGACCCTGCCCGTGGTGCTGGGTGCGGTTCTGCTGGTCTCCATGAGCAACCGCGCAACGCTTGAACGATTCGAGCAGCTACAGAATCCGTTGCAGGAAAATTCGCTGCGCGCGCGCTTGGACGGTGTATGGAGGGACGCCGGTCGCGAATTCCTTGACTCGCCTCTGCTGGGCCACGGACCTGCCAAAATCATCTTCTCGAACGTCTATACCGACTCCGAATACCTGCAAATTCTGAAGCAATATGGGGTCGTCGGGCTGGTGCCGTATCTTTCCTATTTCCTCTTGCCTCTTGGCATGGTTTGGCGAGGATTGTGGAGCGCTGCTAAGGCCGGCCCCCGCCTTGAGAACGAGCGGCCGGCAACCTATTGGGCCGTTTGCGTCAGCTTCGTCATGATCGTGACCGCGCTGTTCATGAACATCGGGATGAGCACCTACTACAATTTTTCTCTGCTTGCCTTCTTGTGGATGTGGATGGGCATCGGCGCGAGCTCTGCAAGACGGATTGCCGGAGCTAGCCAGATGCGCGTGAAGTTGTGGCCAGCCAAAGCGTCCCTGTGACCATCCTTCGCTCGCGATTCACCTTCCCTTCGTTCGGTTGCGCCCGGCAAATCTCTGTCAAGCGTGACCTGAGCCGCGCGGACTCGCTTCCATCTGTGGGTTTTCCTTTGTGAACAATATTATTCATCCACTTGTTATTCTGCTCTAACAAGCGCGGCTTACGGTTACCCACCACGAGTTCCGGGTTCTACGTTCCAGGTTTCTAGAGATCGAATCATATCTATCTGCTTTTTTGGGCTGGGGAGAACTCCCTGTAAGCCAGAGGGCGAAGCTGTATTCCATTGGCGTCTCAAGAGAGCGAAACCCATCAGGACCACCCCGTTGCGGAGTGGTATGCAGCCTACGTCAAGCACCATCATGAGAGGAAAGTGGCGGATCTTCTCGAGCGAAAGGGCTTGGAGGTCTTTCTTCCCCAGCAGAAAGCAGTCCATCGGTGGAAAGACCGCAACAAGACACTTTTTCTGCCCTTGTTTCCCGGTTACCTGTTTCTCGAGACCACGCTTGAGGACAAATTTCAGATTCTCAACACCCCGGGAGTGTTTTTTTTGGTGGAAAACGGAGGCCGTGCCTGCCCGATCTCTAGACAGGAGATTGAGTCCATCCGCCGCGTGGTCGAGGTCGGCGCGCAGGTCCAAGCACACCCTTATGTCTCGACCGGCGATCGAGTCATGATCCGCTCCGGACCTCTTTCCGGGGTCACCGGAATCCTGACGCGCTTTAAGAACCAATACCGTGTCGTTCTGACCGTAGAGCTTTTGGAAAAAGCGGTGTCGATCGAAGTCGAGATCGGCAATGTGGAGCGAATTCACGGGCCTGACCGAGGGCACAACCTAGCGGCCGGGAGTTGAGGGAAACGGCGTTCTTCCCCCCAGGCGCTTTAGAAACAGCAGGACAAAAACATGCGAGCACAGAACAGTTATGAACTGGTCCCTTCGGATGAGGCCAAGCGTCCCGGATTTTGGAACGGTGCGCTGGCCTTTGAGGAGCACAACTACACGTGGGAGCAAGTCCTGCGGGTGCTGCGGAAGCACCTGCGCTTTGCCCTCATGGTGGCCTGCGGCCTCATCGGGCTCATCGCCCTGTACGCCTTCCTCCAGCGGGATTTCTACAGACCGACGGCGCGCTTGGAGATTGCTCCTCCCGGCAGCGGGATCAAGACCCTGCACGAAATCGAATCGCCCGCCGAAACGGAAAGCCAGGACTATCTTGAGACCCAGGTGCAGATCTTGGGCAGCGACGCGCTGGCGGTCAGCGTGATTCGCGAGCTGCATCTTGACCGGAATCCGGAATTTGTCAGCGACAAGCAGTTCGGGGATTCGTCTCGAACGAAGAGCCAGGCGGAAACCGCGAAAGTGGCGCCCGGTGAACTTGCGATTCTCCAGGAGCAGCTCGACTTGGCGAATTTGACGCTGGCAGAATCGATTGTACTCGAGCAATTCAGGAAGGCTCTGTCGGTCGCCTCAGTCCGCAACACGCGTCTTGTGGAAATCAGTTTTCCGAGCAACGATCCGCGGCTTGCCCAGTCGATCACCAACACCCTGGTAGCAAGATTTATCGACCAGAACTACAAGCACCGCTACACCACCACCATGCAGGCCTCGGAGTGGCTGTCCACGCAGCTCAGCGATCTGCGGAAGAAGGTAGAGGAATCGGGCCAGGCCGTCGCCGAATACCAGAAAAGGTATGGACTCGTGGAGGTCGACGACCACGACGTTCCCATGTCGCAGCTGATGGGTGAAGTGAATCGCCAGCTCAGTGAAGCTCAAGCGAACCGCATTGAAAGCGAGGCTTTCGTGCGCATGACGGATGAAGGGCACGCCGATGCGGTACCCACGCTGCGCGACGATAAATTGTATCAGGACCTTATGGGTCGTTATGCCGATCTGCGGACGCAACTGGCGCAAGCCAAGACCGTTTACGGTGACGCCAACCTGAACGTGAAGAAACTGCAGGACCAGATCGCCGAAGTGTCGCTGCAGATCGATTCAGAACGGAAGCGGGCGGCCGCGCGCACACGCTCGGCCTATTCCGCTGCGAAGCACCGCGAACAACTCATGAAGCGGGAACGCGACAAACTCCGCATGCGGATGGCGCATATGAGTTCCGAGCTCGCCGCGTATCACATGTTGAAGACCGAGGCCAACGCGAGTGTCGAGCTCTATGACACACTGCAGGGCCGACTTCGCGAAGCCGGTATCTACGCCGGGCTGAGGTCCAGCAACATTCGCGTCGTCGATCTGGCTCCGAACCTGCGCACACCAACCGGCCCCCATCGCCTCTTGCTGCTGACGCTGGGCGTGTCGGGAAGCTGCCTTTTCGCTATAGTGCTGTCGTTTCTTCGCGAGAGCTTCCGCAACACGGTTCGGACTCCCGATGACGTCAAGTCGTGGGTCGGTCTGCCGTCGCTGGCCCTGCTGCCGGAAATGGCAGGGGCAAATGCCGCTCTCGGGCCGGGCGCCATGGCGAGGTTTCTGGATTTCTGGCGCATGCCCAGAGAAAAAGAGAAAGCTGAAATCGAAATCATGAAGTCTCTGACCGCGGAATCCGAAGCCATGCGGGATCTGCGCACAGCGCTGCTCTACGCCAAGCAAGGGAATGCGCCGCGAACGATTCTGATTTCTTCTTCGATGGAGGGAGAAGGCAAGACGACCGTGGCGGTGAACTTCGCTATTGCGCTGGCGCAGCTCGGCCGGACATGTCTCGTCGAAGGCGATCTGCGTCAGCCAGGGGTCGCGGGCGCGTTCAAAATCGACCCGCGCGGCGGGATCGCGGATTTCCTGAATGGCCGAGTGTCCTTGCGCGATTCGCTGGTCGATGTTCCCGGCGTCGAAAACCTCGCCGTATTGTCGAGCGGACCGACTCCCGAGAACCCTTCCGACGTTCTTTCATCGCCCCGGATGATCGAACTCTTAGCCACCCTGAAACAAAACTTTTCCTTCATCGTGATTGACTCCCCTCCGGTCATCCATTTCTCTGACGCCCGCTTTCTTTCGAGTCTGGTGGACGAAGTGGTGCTGGTCGGACGCTATGGCGTGACCACGCGGAGGGTCTTGCAGCGGACAGCGGAACTGCTGAACGAAGTGCATGCATCCGTGGCCGGTGTCGTACTGAACGGAATCGATTTGTCGTCTCCCGACTACAACTATTACACCTACGGATACTGCAAAGGGAAAACCAAGCGGATGGAAGATTCGCCCGAAAATCCTTCGCGGCCGCAGGGAAAGGGTAGTGACGACAAGCCGGGAGCGATGAGTGCCCACGCCTGAGGCGCCTCGGGCTCGAAAAAACTCACGAGAAATGGGATGTGCGTCATGAATCTAACTTCTAAAGCCGGGTTGGGGATGGTTCGAATGCGGGCGCGTATGCCTGTCTGGCTGCTCGCGGGTTTCCTGGCAAGCGCGTGGACCGCCCTGGGTGTGAATGCGCAGGCTCCGTCTGGTTCCCCCGCGGCCGCAGAGGAATACCGAATCGGACCTGGTGACGTGCTCGCGATTTCCGTGACCGACGCTCCGGAATTTAGCGAGAAATCCAGGGTGAGCGACACCGGAGTCATCCAGATCACCGGGGTCAACGATCCGCTGAAAGCAGAGGGTCTCACCCCGATCGGGCTCTCACAGTCGATCCGCAAGGCTCTTATCGATGCGAAACAGCTGCGCGACCCGAAAGTGAATGTATTCATCGACGAATATCACGGGCGAACGATCACCATCCTGGGCGCGGTCGTAAAGCCTTCCGTCTATAGCCTGAACCGGCGAACGACGGTTCTCGAAGCGCTCTCTCTGGCGGGTGGCGCGCTGCCGAACAGCGGAAATACGGTTACCGTCGTGCGGGGCGAGGCGAGCGCCGAAGCAACCGGAACAAGAGTCGGGTCGGTCGAAATCATCGACGTCGGGCGATTGACTCGCGGTGAGGATCTGGCTTCCAACATTCAAGTTCAGAATGGAGACGTACTCAACGTTTCGCCGGCACAGGTTGTTTATGTAGTGGGAGCGGTAAGCAAACCCGGGGGGTTCGTGCTGGCGAATCCGTCCGAGGGCGTATCGGTTGTTCAGGCCCTCGCACTGGCGGAGGGCTTCAAGCCCTTGGCCGCCACTCACCGGGGTCTGATCATCCGCCAGTCCACCAGCCAGCAAGGTCGACGAGAAATTCCCGTCGACGTCGAGAGTCTGCTGAGCGGCGCGCAGGCGGATCTTGTTCTCGCACCAAACGACATACTTTACATTCCGGAAAGCGGCACAAAGAAAACCCTGAAGGTCCTGGGTGACGTCGCGATGGCCACCGTAAACGGCATCGCCATCTATGGCATCGGATACAAAATCGGCAATTCGCATTTCTAGACCCGCTTCCGTTCCTTTCTCTTTAAGCGCTTACACCTTCAGCCATTCTCTGGTGTAAGCAAATCTTGTCTGTCATTGCCAATCCTTGGGGACTAAACCATGAAAATCGCTGGAAGTGTTCGTGTGGGGGTGGCGGGCTGCGGCTATTGGGGCCGCAATCTCGTCCGGAATTTTCACGAGCTGGGAGCCCTCGCCGCTGTCTGCGATGTGGATGCAGGCAATCTCGAAGAGATGCGCCGCGCTTATGCGGTTTTTGCAACGAACCGCTACGAGGATTTGCTTGCGATGCCGGATATACAGGCGGTCGTGATCGCCGCTCCCGCGGTGTCCCATTACGAACTGGCCAAGCAGGCGATGCTTGCCGGAAAGGATGTTTTCGTCGAGAAGCCGCTCGCCCTGCGGGTGGAAGAGGGCCGAGAGCTCGTCGAGATCGCACAGCGGCAGTCTCGAATTCTGATGGTTGGCCATCTGCTCCACTATCACCCGGCCATCGTTGAGCTTCGACGCATGGTCGACACGGGTGAGCTGGGTCGCGTGGAGTACATCAGTTCGTCCCGGCTCAATCTCGGCAAGCTGAGAACGGAAGAGGACATTCTTTGGAGTTTTGCACCGCATGATATCGCCGCAGTCCTTCATCTTCTCGGGGAATCCCCCACGACGGTTGCCGCCCAGGGGGCCAGCTATCTCAATCACCCCATTTCCGATGTGACGTTGACCATTCTTGGATTCAAGAGCGGCGTAAAGGCCCACATCTTTGTCAGCTGGCTGCATCCTTTCAAGGAACAAAAGCTGGTCATTGTCGGCAATCGCAAGATGGCGGTCTTTGACGACACGCAGTCTGAAAACAAATTGGTTCTCTACCCTCATCGGGTCGAATGGGTAAATCGCGTGCCTGTTGCGCGGAAGGCAGAGGCCGAGATCGTAAAGCTCAGCAAGGAAGAGCCGCTTCGCGTTGAATGCTCTCATTTTCTCGATTGCGTGCGCGAAAGAAAGACGCCAGAGACCGATGGCCAGAACGGACTGCGCGTCCTTCGCGTTCTCCATGCCGCCAGCCAATCGGTGCGCGATCACGGCAAACCGCTTGCTTTTGAAAGCTACAACGCCACGCCGCAATATTTTGTCCATCCCTCGGCGTTTGTGGATGCCCCTTCTGAGATTGGGCAGGGCACGAAAATCTGGCATTTTTCCCACGTGATGAGCGGCTCCGAGATCGGCGCCAATTGCAATATCGGACAGAATGTGAATGTAGCTTCCGGCGTGCGCATCGGGAAGAACGTCAAGATTCAAAACAACGTTTCTCTCTACACCGGGGTGGAACTGGAGGACGACGTCTTCTGCGGTCCCTCGATGGTGTTCACCAACGTGATGAACCCCCGGAGCCATGTGAACCGTAAATCGGAATATCGGCGCACTCTGGTCAAACGCGGTGCTTCTCTCGGCGCCAATTCAACCATCGTCTGCGGGATCACCATCGGGGAGTATGCCTTTGTAGGCGCGGGCGCGGTGGTCACAAAAGATGTGCTCGCTTACGGATTAGTGGTTGGTGTTCCCGCACGCCAAGTCGGATGGATGTGCGCGTGCGGTACGCGACTTGAGACAGCAGGCAGCCAAGCTGCGTGCGCGGACTGCGGGAAGCGCTACGGCATCGAAGCCGATGGCCGAATGGTACCTGAAGCGGATTCGATTCCCGCCCCAGTGATGGGCGTTGAACCGCTTACGCATCTTGAACACGCTCTGCCGCCACATCTTCCCGAGCCGAGCGAACTGCAGCGGATGCAGGCTGCAGCAGGTGGCAGATAGTCCCTCATCCGAAACGATATGCCCCTAAAAGCGAGCTCCCTGCGGATCCTGCTTCACGGTTTGGTTTACTTTTGCCGGAAATTTCCCGCCTTGCTTCGAAGTCCCGGCTGGGAATTCCGCCATTTCGACCCCAACCGGCTTTCTGCCCTCTTGCCCGCCTTCACCTATCTCGGGCGTTGTGATTTGGCTTTTTGCTGGGGCGGACGGTTGACCCGGGGAAAATTCCTTTCCGTCGCGCGCCTGCTCGAGAAGGAAAAACTGGTCATGTTCTGGTGCGGCAGCGACACGCTCGGAGCGCGCGAGGATTACGAAGCAGGGCGCACCGACCCATGGATTGCGGAGAGAACTCATTGGGCTGGTTCGCCGTGGCTTGCAGAAGAAGTTCGCGCCATGGGGTTGCGGTGCGAATATGTTCCTCTGACGTGGGTCGACGTTCCCCATGTGCTGCCGCCCATGCCTCGTAAGTTTTCCGTGCTCGCTCATCTGTCAAGCGCCGCGCGGCTCGAACTTTATGGCATCGATCATCTCTTTGCGGTGGCCCGCCGGATGCCGGCTGTTCCATTTCATGTGGTCGGCATCCTTCCTGGCGAAACCTTAAGGGCCCCGGAAAATGTGACCGTACACGGGCGCGTGCCGTCGATGACGCCCTTCTTCGAGCAAACTTCCGTTTTGTGGCGCCCGGCGCGCCACGACGGCCTCTCGTTCGTGGCCCTCGAAGCCCTGGGGCATGGCCGCCACGTGCTCTGGAGCTATCCGTTTGCGGGATCCCGCGTGGCCAAAGACGCGGAGTCGGGATATGTGGAGATCCAGCGCCTCGAGGACTTGCATCTGCAAGGCAAGCTCGAAGTCAACCGAGCCGGATCGGATTACATCGCGTCCCATTTCACACCCGCGGTCATTCGCGACGGCATTCTTTCACGCTGGAAGCGCATGGTGGAATCGGAAGCAGGCGCGCCTGAAGCCCGGTATTGCGGCAATCGGCCCACGAGCTGATCTTGGCCTAGTCGATGCTTGCGCAAACAGAAAGGAGACGACCTACTCGGCGTGTTCTGGTTCATGGTCTGGTCTACTTTGGTCAGGTCTTTGCCGATTTCATGACCGGGGACGGTTGGGATTTTCAATACTATCCGGACCAAGGTTTTGGAAACCTTCTCTCGATGACCTCTGCGCTCACACGATGCGATCTGGTCTACCAGATCGGTGGAAGGATAACGACCGGGAAATTTCTAAGAACTGCAAGACTGCTCGGCAAGGACCGCATCGTGATGCATTGGGTCGGCAGCGACACTCTGGATCAAAAAGCGATAGCCACAGCGGGAAAATCAGATCCCTGGGTAGTCAAGGCAATTCATCATTGGGCCGACTCCGAGTGGATTTCGAGGGAAGTTGCGGCCCTCGGAGTCTCCTGTGACCTGGTGCCCCTCCCGTCGGCAAGGGTGCCCGACCGTCCGTCGCCTTTGCCGCGGGAATTTTGCGTACTGGTTTATGTTCCTTCTGTCGAGAGGTCGGAACTATACGGGCTGGACAGGATTCTGGAAGCCGCCGAGGAGCTTCCTCAGGTGCGGTTCGAGCTGGTCGGGCTCAGGGACGGGCCCGTTAGGAATCCTCCGCCGAACATACGCTTCCACAAGCGCGTGCCCGACATGGCTCGGTTTTACAAGCTGGCCTCGGTTGTCTGGAGGCCCGCTCGCCACGATGGTCTTTCCTGGATGGTGCTCGAAGCCCTGGGGCATGGCCGGCACGTCCTATGGACTTATCCGTTTCCGGGCTGCGTTCAGGCAAGTTCCGCGTCTGAAGCCACGGCCCACATTCTGCGGCTTTACGAACTGCATCAGGAAGGGCGGCTCGAGATCAATCGAGCGGGAGCCTGTTTTATTGCCGGCAGCGAATATCAGCCGCAGCGCTTCAAGCAGAGAATTCGTTCTCGCTTGGAGAAGATCCTAGAATCCTAGCCGTGGGGGAACCTTGTATCAAAGAGTGCAGTTGGCAGTCATCCGTGCATCCGTTTGTGTTTTCCTTCTCTTGCAGGTTTGTGCCGAAAGCGTATCGATCGAACAGAAGGGTCCTGCTGCTCGTCCGGTCTCGCGACGGGTGGCAAGCGAAAAAGGTTCTTTGCGCGCCTCAAATACGCCGAACAACAAGCAGCGGGGCGACCACTATCTGATGCTCGTGAACACTGCCGTCGCCTCCTACATGACGGAGGAGAAATTCCGCCAGTTCGACAAGTCTCCTTACGATGGGATAGCGGTTGCGTTTCTGCATGCCTACGACACCTCGGCGCCTCCGAGCGCCTCGGCCATCGACCAGCAAATCGCCACCTGGAATAAATTCACCAAGAAAGATATCTGGCCGTGGGTATACCTCAACCGAATCATCGGAATGAGCGCCGCCGAAAACAATCCGCATTCCGACAACCCGTACTTCCGGAGAATCGCGGGGGCGGATCTGGATGACACGAACGCGGCGCTATCTGACTTCCTCGAGATGTGGCGAAATTCCCTGGCCGCCGCGCGCGATTCAAAGGTTCCGGGGATTGTCTGCGATCTGGAATTTTACAACTACTACAAGGAATACGATATCGGCGAGATGGCCAGCCAGACAGGCAAAAAGCCATCGGAAGTCGCAGAGCGCTTGAAACAGATCGGCGCAAGGATGGCTGATTCCGCCGCAGAAACCTACCCGCATGCCACGATCTGGCTGCTCTTCACGGGCCTGACGCATGCCGGCTATAAGAAGCTCGATGGGATTCCCTACTATCCCTCGCCAACCTACGTTGCGATTGGCTTGCTCGATGAAATTGTCAGAAAACACTTCTCGCTCAGAGTGCTGGCAGGCGGCGAAGGAAGCATCGGATACTGTCATGACTCTCTTGACGAGTTCCAGCGCTCCATTCTGAAGCGTGAAGCGGATCTCGCCGCGGACCTGCAAAAATACACGGGTGTTCTGGAACTCGCCGGCACGATGGCGCTGTGGAGCGATCGCGCAGCCAAAAGGGACTGGTTGACCCGAGGGTCCTGCAACGCCTCTGACGCCGACTCGATCGAAGACCTGCAGCCGAACATTGAACTTCTGCTCGAAACGTACCGCTACAACTGGCTGTATGCGACCTCCGAGGGAAACTATCTGCCTTTCTCGCCAGCCAGCGCGCCGCGGTTCGACGCGGTGATTCAAAGGGCCAGAGATCGGGCCGCGGCGATTACCCGCAAGCCATAGTCGCGAGGTCAGTACAGTCTCCAGCTGCAGTCGAGCAATCGACCATCGCATCGGAATCAGCGTACGGTCGCACCATCGGAGGGAGTCGCCCAGCCATGAATTTTTCCGACTTTCGCGAAAGTCCTTCAGGTCGCGTTTGGATCAGTGTGGTCGGCGCGCGTCCGCAATTTGTGAAATTGGCTCCGGTCTGCCGGGCCATCGAATTACACAACGCCAAAGTGAACGAAGTCCCGATCGATCACCGGATCATTCACACCGGCCAGCACTACGATCGCGACGTTGCGGAATTGCTCTTTGAACAGATGGACTTGCCTCGCCCGGATTCGAATCTCGCCGTAGGATCATCCTCCCATGCCACGCAACTTGCGCGGATGATGCAGCGCATGGATCCCATCGTGAACGCCGAGCGAATCGATTGGATGATCGTCTACGGCGATACGAATTCCACCCTCGCCGGCGCCTTGGTCGCCTCCCGGCTGAAAATTCCCCTCGCTCATGTCGAAGCGGGTTGCCGCAGCTGGGAACTTGGTCAGCCCGAGGAGCAAAACCGCATCGTGGCCGATCATCTGAGCCAACTGCTTCTTGCTCCCTGCCAGGCGGCTTTGGACAATCTGAAACGCGAAGGAATCGGAGGCGACAGAGATCCCCAAAAACGAAAGAGCGTGCTCGTGGGTGACGTCATGTATGACGCCTTGCTTCAGCACCTGACCCTTGCTGAAAAACGGACGGAAAGCAATCTGCGCGACTTCGAATTGAAGAGCAAGGAATATTATCTGCTCACACTGCACCGCGCGGAGAATACCAACAATCGGCAGCGACTAAGTACGATTTTGAGGGCCGTCAAAACCCTCGATCTTCCGGTGCTCTTTCCGGTTCATCCTCGGACCAAGCAGGCGCTCTCCCGCGCCGGCATTATCTTGAACGGCAAAATCCGAGCCGTGCCTCCGCTGGGCTTTCTTGAAATGCTGGCCATGGAGAAGAATGCCCGCAAGATCCTCACCGATTCGGGCGGGGTGCAAAAAGAAGCCTTCTATCTGGGAGTGCCCTGCGTCACCCTGCGAGAGCAGACGGAATGGCCGGAGACCGTCGCTTGCGGCGCCAACAGCGTGTCGGGCACCGATCCTGACTCGATTCGCGCAGCCGTTCATGACAACCGCCACGCCGATTGGTCGAACCTCTCTCTCTATGGAGACGGAAAATCGGCGGTGAAAATTGTCGATCAATTGCTGGCTGCGGGAGCCCCGTAGCGCCCTTCGAACCGCAAGAGGATTTAGAGCGGCGACACCCCTTGTACCGCTTGCCCTATGAAACCAGTCAAAGTCGTTCACATGACTTCCGTTCACACCCCGTATGACCCGCGCATCTTCCACAAGGAATGCCGGTCGCTAGCGCGTGCGGGATTTGACGTGACGGTCATCGGCACGAATTGGACGGACGGGGAACGGGACCGCATTCGCGTCAAATCGATCCCCGGGAATGGGTCGCGGCTGGGAAGAATGACGCGCACCGTTTGGAAAGTTTACGTCGAAGCAAAGAAGGAAGATGCCGACGTCTACCACTTCCATGACCCCGAGTTGATTCCAGTCGGATTGCTTCTGCAGGCCCTCGGCAAGAGTGTGATTTACGACATTCACGAAGACATGCCTAAGGAGATTCTTTCCAAACACTATTTGCCGAGATGGAGTCGCGGGTTCGTGTCCTGGTTTATCGACAGAATCGAAGGTGCGGCAAGCGGGCGATTCTCGGCGCTGGTGGTGGTGACTCCGTCGATCGCCAAACGTTTCGAGCCGCGCAACAGCCGTACGGTGACTATTCACAATTATCCCTATGTGCGCGAGCTTGTGCGCGAGGGCAACGAAATTGCCTGGAGCGCACGGCGACAATCTGTGGCTTACGTGGGAGGGCTCACCTTTCACCGCGCGATCCGGGAGATGGTAGGGGCCATGGCGCTGTTGCCTGATTCCATTTCCGCCACGCTCGAATTAGCAGGGCCTGAAGTCGGCACCGATCTGGCCGAATTGAGAGAGCACCCGGGCTGGGCCAGGGTACGACACTACGGATTCATAGACCAACGCCAAACTTTCGAGATTCTCCGGAGTGTGCGCGCGGGTCTTGTTCTCTATCACCCGGAACCCAATCAGGTGGAGTCCATGCCGCAAAAGATTTTCGAGTATATGGGAGCCGGGCTTCCCGTCATCGCTTCCGATTTCCCGCTGTGGCGCCAGATCATCGGTGGAGCGGGTTGCGGAATCTTTGTTGATCCGCTGAAACCGGCCCAAATTGCCGCAGCGATCGAATACCTCTCGACGCATCCCCAGGAAGCGGAAGAGATGGGACGCCGAGGGCAAGCGGCTGTTCTTGAGCGCTTTAACTGGGACAGCGAAGCGGAGAAGCTCGTTCAACTCTATCGCGCTCTAGGAACCAGATCTGCGGGGCTTCATCCTACCGTCCTGAGGCCATCGACGAACTAGACCGTTTTTTCGCCCGTCCTGCTTTGAAAGGAGTTGCATGTCCCTAGCCAGCACCACCTTTCTTCCCTTCCATCGCGCTTCGATCGGAGAAGAGGAAGCCCAAGCCGTACTTGACGTTCTTCAGAGCGGCTGGCTGACCTCAGGGCCCAAAGCAAAAGAGTTTGAATCGGCCTTTGCGCGGTTTACCGGAGCCACGCACGCTCTGGCCGTGAATTCCTGCACCGCGGCGCTTCATCTCGCTCTCTCCGCATGCGGAATCGGCGAGGGCGATGAAGTCATCGTGCCCACCATGACCTTCGCTGCCACCGGCGAAGTCGTCCAATATTTCAAGGCTCGTCCCGTTCTGGTCGATTCTAGA
>Ga0070698_100005321_pt1 | contig 14088 bp, 8 predicted proteins | sample KBSK1502metaG_FD_65477 | JGI IMG/M metagenome (GOLD analysis project Ga0070698, IMG submission 65477) | Corn, switchgrass and miscanthus rhizosphere microbial communities from Kellogg Biological Station, Michigan, USA - KBS K1-50-2 metaG | ecosystem: Host-associated > Plants > Roots >...
TCGTCAGGAACGACCTTGAGGATCAGCCCGCTGTTGACGGGAGCGCCACCGAAATACGCCTTGAAGGGCTCGAGCACGACTCTATCGTCGACGTCGTAGCGGACGAACTTGTAGGGGCCGGTGCCGATCGGATGCGCGCCGAAGTCCGGACCGGCGCCCGCCGGAACGATCGGCGGCGTAACGAGCTGTATCGGAAAGGCGCCGAACGGCTCCTTCAACGTGAATTCGACTCGGTAGTCGTCGAGCGCCCGCACCGACTGCAGGACTTTGAAGGCCCCCTTGAAGGGGGAGATGAACGCGGGGTCCAGATACTGGCTGTAGTTGTAGACGACGTCCTTCGAGGTGAGCTCGTGGCCGTCGTGAAACCTCGCGCCGCGGCGGAGCGTGACGATGTAGGTGAGCGGATCGGGATTATCCAGCCGCTCGGCCAGCGTCGGCTTGACGCGAAGGTCGTCGCCGATGTCCATCAGCGAGCTGAAGATAAGCTGCCCGACGCGCTGCGACGTCTCGTCGTTGGCGAACCGCGGGTCGAGGTTGTTGGGGGCGGTTCGAACGCCGACAATGATTGCGCCCGCAGGAGCTGACACCTGAGGCCGGGCGCACGACGCCAGCAGCAATGCCGCTGCAACTCCCAACGCCCAACTTCCAACTCCCAAGGTGCCCAAAGCCGTTCGAGCGTGTGTGTCTTGGGAGTTGGCCGTTTGGGAGTTGGGAATTGACATCGTCAGTCTTCGACGAGTTTTTTCAGCTCAGCGATCAGCGAAAGTGCCTCCAGTGGAGTGGTCTCATTGACGTCGACTTCACGGAGGCGTTGCGTGAGTTCATTGTCGCGTGCCACCGGGCGGGTCTGCTTACCCGCCGAAGCCTCGGCGGAGGCGGGAAGACCCGCCCCTACGCCGTCAGGGACGTCTACCGGGCGGGCAAACAGCGCGAGCTGAGAAGATCGGGGGTCGCTCGCAGCCCCGGAAAGCGTCGGGCGGCCGCCGCGCGACAGTTCGTCCCTTTCGAGGCCGCCGAGGATCTCGCGTGCGCGGGCGATGACGCTGGCCGGTAACCCGGCCAGCCGCGCGACCTGGATACCGTAGCTCCGGTCCGAGCGGCCAGAGACGATCTTCCGCAGAAAAATAATGTCGTCCTTCCATTCGCGCGCCGAGACGTGGGCATTGACGACGCCCGGGAGGGAGTCGGCGAGGTCAGTGAGCTCGTGATAGTGGGTGGCGAAGAGCGTTTTCGGCCGCGCCTTCGGATTGCCCGCCAGATATTCCGCCACGGCCCAGGCGATGCTCAGCCCGTCGAAGGTCGAGGTCCCCCGGCCGATCTCGTCGAGCACGACCAGGCTGCGCGCGGTGGCTGCGTGCAGGATGTTCGCGGTCTCCTGCATCTCCACCATGAACGTCGAGTGGCCGCGCGCGATGTTGTCGGACGCGCCAACACGGGCAAAGATCCGGTCGACGATCGGAATCTTCGCGTCCTTCGCGGGGACAAACGATCCAATCTGCGCGAGGAGCGGAAGCAGCGCCGCCTGGCGCAGGTACGTCGACTTGCCGCCCATGTTCGGGCCCGTGAGAATCACGAGCTGCCGCGTTGTGCCGTTCAGATCGATATCGTTCGGCACGAACGGGTCGGTCGCATAGCGCTCGACGACCGGATGACGCGCGTCGGTGGCGAGGAAGTCATCGCCGTCGTGCACGTGAGGCTTGGTGAAATTGGCAATCGCGGCGGTCTCGGCAAGGGCGGCAAGCACGTCCAGCGTGGCAAGCGCCCGCGCGGTGTCCTGGACCCGCGGAGCTTCGGCGGCGATCGCCTTGCGCAGGGTTTCGAAGATCTCCAGCTCGCGCTCGAGGATCCGCTCGTCGGCGCCAAGGACCTTCTCCTCGTATTCCTTCAGTGCGGGCGTCGTGAACCGCTCGCCGCCGGCAATCGTCTGCTTACGCTGGTAGTCGGCGGGCGCCGAGTGGAGGTGCGACTTGGTGATTTCGATGTAGTAGCCGAACACTCGGTTGAAACGGACCTTGAGCGACGCGATTCCGGTCCGGGCGCGCTCCCGATCTTCCATCTCCGCGATCACCTGACGTCCCGAGCGGCTGATGGTCTTGAGGTCGTCGAGCTCCGGATCGATGCCATCCCGCGTGAAGCCACCGTCGCGCGCGAAAGCAGGCGGCTCGTCGGTGAGCGTCCGCTCAATGAGGTCGCGGATATCGGTGAGATCGTCGAGCTCCGCAAGCAGGCTCGTGAGCAACGGCGCCTGTACTTCGTCCAGCAACAGCTTGAGCCGCGGGATGACCGTAATGGACGATCGGAGGGCGACCAGATCGCGCGGGCCCGCGGTGCCGAGGGCCGCGCGCGCGACAAGCCGTTCCATGTCGTGGACCGTCTTCAGCACCTCGCGGAACTTGCCGCGATCGGTGGAGCGGAACGCGAGCTCCTCGACCGAATCCAGCCGATCCCGAATCCGTTCGAGCGCGACGAGCGGGCGGAGCAGCCAGGCACGCAGCATGCGGCCGCCCATCGACGTCACCGTGCGGTCGATCTCATTGAGCAGCGAGCCTTGAGGTCCTCCCTCGCTGCCGGTCACCACTTCGAGATGCTTCAGCGTGATCGCGTCGACGACCAGGCAGTCGGCGACGGCCTTATAGCCGATCGCACGCACGTGCGCGAGGTCGGCTTTCTGCGTATCGCGGAGGTAGGCGACAAGCCCACCGGCGGCCCGGATTGCCGTGACGCGCCCATCCAGACCGAAGCCGTCGAGGCCGTGTGTCTTCAGTTGATCGAGCAGCGAGCGGCGCGCCGCCTCGGGCTCGAAGCTCCATGCATCAGCGGTGGTGACCGGGATCTGAAGGCGCGCGATCTCGGGTAGCTTCCCGGCGACGTCCGATTCGGCGGGCAGGATGATCTCGCGCGGCCGCAGGACGGCGATCTCGTCCGCGAGCGCCTGCAGTCCATCCGGGCCCTGGTATTCAGCAGTCGTGAATTCACCGGTGGAGAGGTCGAGAAGGGCAACCCCGAAAATGTCATCGGTTCGCGGACCTGACCCGCCTTCGCCAGGCTTCGGCGCGGCAGGCAAGGACCGCGCCGCAGGTGATCCGGATCCGGCAACAATTGCCATTAAGAACGCCGGCTCGCGGGCGTCCAGGTAGTTTGCGTCCGTGAGTGTGCCCGGCGAGACGACGCGGACGACCTCGCGACGCACGAGCCCCTTGGCTTTCCTGGGATCCTCGACCTGCTCGCAGATGGCGACGCGGAACCCTTTTCTCACCAGCTTTGCGAGGTAGCCGTCCATCGCGTGGAACGGCACGCCGCACATCGGGATGCCGTTGCCGCCCGCATCCTTGGACCGCGACGTCAACGTGAGCTCCAGCGCGCGCGCCGCCACGAGCGCATCCTCGTAGAACATCTCGTAGAAGTCGCCCATGCGGAAGAACACGATCGCGTCGCGGTGCTGCCGCTTCGCGTCGAGATACTGGCGCATGGCCGGCGTGGCTGTGAATGGCGAGGACATGGAGGCTGCCGGTCTTAACCAGCTTCGTGCTTGAGTTCTGGGTTGTATTATCCCCGATGACATGTTGATCCTCGCGCTTGACACCACCACGGGCGCCGCAAGCTGTGCGCTGTCGCGCGATGGCGTCGTCCTGCGCGAGGACGCGTTCGACCCGTCCAGGCAGTTGGCGCTGCAGTTACCCGACGCGTTGGAGGCGGTGCTGGCCCTTGCCGGCGCCGAACTGCGCGACGTCGATGCATTTGCCGTCGCCACGGGCCCCGGATCGTTCACCGGATTGCGGATCGGCATCGCGACGATGCAGGGACTGGCGTTTGCGGCGGAAAAGCCGCTGATCGGGATATCCGCGCTGACCGCGCTTTCGGCGGTTGCCTCGCCGGCCTTTCTGGGGTCGCGAATTGCGACCTGGATCGATGCATGGCGCGGCGACGTGTATGCCGCGATGTACGAGGACGGTCGCGTGGCTGCAGAACCGGTGGTCGCACACCCGGCGGATCTTCTGGAGGCAATGGCGCCTCGTAAAGGGGCGCCCTACGGCGATCAGGGGCCTGCGGTTCTCGCCGCAAACGACATTCTGTTTATCGGAGACGGAGCGGCGACATATCGCGAGATGATCCTCACGCGTCTGGGGAATGCGGCCCGACTCGCCGAACCGGCGTCGCCGCCCCTGTCCGGAGTCATTGCGATGCTTGCAACAATCCAGTACAGAAACGGCCACCTTCCGCCGCCACATGCGATTCGGCCGCTCTATGTGCGGCGGTCCGATGCGGAGTTGGCCAGGCAGCGAAATGCGGAATTCGGAACCACCAATGCTGGAGGCTCATGTGAGCCTTGAACAAGGATCATCCAGCATTCAGCATTCGAAATTCCCAAGTTCATGAATGTGGTTCCCGCGTTCACGATCGAGCTGCTTGAAGGGGAGAGCGATCTCGACGGCGTCCTCGAAGTGGAGCGCGAATCGTTTACCAGCCCCTGGACCCGCGAAATGTATGCCTGGGAGCTCCAGAACCGCGCCGTCTGCCACATCTACATCGTGCGCACGCCCGAGTGCCAGGTGGCCGGTTTCTGCGCCTTCTGGCTGGTGTTCGACGAGATTCACATCAACAACCTCGCGCTGCGGCCGCAGTACCGCGGTCAAGGGTACGGCACGGCGCTGATGCACCACGTGCTCACCGAAGCGGAGCGTCTCGGCGCGCGGCGTGCCACGCTCGAAGTGCGCTCGGGCAACGCCGGTGCGCTTCGCCTGTACGAGCGCCTTGGGTTCTACGTCGCAGGGACCCGGCGGAACTATTACAGCAATCCGGTCGAAGACGCCCTGATCCTGTGGCGAGACAAGAGTGGCTCGTCCTGACGTGGCCTTCGATTTCTTCGTGCTTTCGTGGTTAACGCTGTCGGTCGAGTTCAAAACTGTCTGTAAAAATTCGCCATTCGACATTCAGCATTTGCTTGTGTTAATTTTTGCTTAGCGACAACATAAACAAGCCTTCGAGATAAGGAGGGCGGCGTATGAGCGCAGCAGAAGCGCAGGAAGTGAAGAATTTCCTGCTGCAGAGCGACCAGCAGTTCCGCCAACTTGCCGAGCAGCATCACCAGTTAGATCATCGCCTCCATCAGCTCATCGAAAAGCACTACCTTTCAGAAACCGAACAAGTCGAAGAAGTCACCCTGAAAAAAAGGAAGCTCGCACTGAAGGACCAGATGGAATCCATCGTCCGCGAGTACGCGCGTCAGCACAGCCGCGCCTCCTGAGACCGGTAGAATTCTGGCAGGTTCATTCGGGCCCCGCCGACGCCGCTGAAGCACGTCGGGCAAGAAAGGCCCGCCCCAAAGACGCCCGCCGCATACAGCTCAAATCGGCCGGGGTTATCCCCCGGCCGATTTTCTGTACGATGGAACTGATGCGTATCGATCCGGCAGGCTGGCCGTTCATCGGCGGATCGCTGATCCTGGCAATCCTCGCCGCGTTGCTCTTCGGAGGAGGCGGCGCCGTGGTCTTCCTCATCCTGACCGGCTTCTTCCTGTTCTTCTTCCGTGACCCCGAACGGTCGATCACGAAGGACGCTGACGTCGTGATCTCACCGGCGGACGGTCGTGTGATGGTGGCGGGGATTCCGACGGGCGCTGCCTGTCCGGCAGGTAACTGGCAGCAAATCAGCATCTTCCTGTCGCCGATGGATGTGCACGTCAACCGGATGCCGATCGGTGGACGGGTCACCAAAGTGGAGTACCATCCTGGCCGCTTCCTGCCAGCGTATCGCGCGGACGCTGGGGATCTAAACGAGTACACCGAGGTCACGGTCGACCATCACGGGCAGCCGATCGTCGTCCGTCAGATCGTTGGCGTGCTGGCGCGGCGCATCGTCTGCCGTGTCAAGGAAGGTGACGTCGTGCACGCAGGGGACAGGTTCGGGGTCATGAAGTTCGGCTCGCGGATGGACATCTTCATCCCGGTCAACGCGGCGATTGCGGTGAAGATCAACGACAAGGTCGTCGGCGGCATCACCGTGATTGCGAGATTGGCAAAGGCATGAGCGAACAGGACGAAGAGAGCGCGCAGTCGCGCATCCGGGTCCTGAAGCCCGGGCGGCGTCGTGGCAGAGCGCAGCAGCGGTTCCGCCGCGGCGTGTACCTGCTTCCCAGCACGCTCACGCTTGCCAACATGTTCTGCGGCTACGCCTGCATCGTCTACTCGATGCGAGGGGAGCTGGAAAAGGCGGCGCCCCTCATCGGCGTCGCGATCATCATCGACATGCTGGACGGCCGGGTCGCGCGGATGACGGGAACGACCAGCGCCTTCGGCGTGGAGTTCGACTCGCTCGCTGACATCATTTCGTTCGGCGTCGCGCCGGCCATCCTGGCGTTCCAGTGGGGATTGCAGCCGCTTGGCCGCCTCGGATGGGCGGCGGGGTTTGTGTTCGTTGCAGGCGCCGCGATTCGCCTTGCGCGATTCAATATTCAGGCAGGCACGGTCGACAAGCGTTACTTCGTCGGGTTGCCGAGCCCGGCAGCCGCAGGCGTGCCTGCGTCCACAATCTTCTTCCACCCCCTGGGATTCGAGTCCCCGGCAGCGGCGTTACCGGTACTCGCGCTCGTGATTGTGCCCGGCCTGTTGATGGTGAGCAACATCCGCTTCTACAGTTTCAAGACGATCGATCTGAAAACACGCCGGGCGTACCCGGTGCTGGCGCTGCTCGCCCTCGGCCTCGCGCTGATGACCGCGCACGAGGTGATGCTGGTGGTGATTGCGTACACCTACCTGGCGTCGGGGCCCCTGATGTGGGCCTGGTCGCGCCTGCGGCGGCAGAGCCACGAAGGCCACGAAGACGAGTTAGCCACGAAGGTCCCGAAGACGAATTAGCTTTGTGTTCTTTGTGGCCAAAACGTCTTTGTGGCCCGCGTGGCTACCGTAGCCGCCGCTTATTTCTGCGCGGTCTTTGTTACGGCCGGCTTCCCAGTGATGATGGCGGCGCGTGACAGGACAGCGGGGTCTTTGACGCCGACGGCCAGGGCGCGCTCCATGTACTCGCGGGCCTCGCGGGATTTGTTGTTGCGGTGCAGTGCCCAGGCATATGCATCGAGCGTGTAGACGTCGTGCCGCCGCGCGATCTCCATGCGGGCCACGCGCAGCGCTTCTGCCGGTTTCCGAGCATGGTCCGCGTAATAGAAGATCAGCTCGCGATTGGCGTTGTCCCAGATCTGGGACTCTCGCAGCGCGCGCACTTCGAAGTCGGCAAACGCGGCTTTGGCCTCGACCTGGCGACCAGATCGTTCGAGCTCCTCAGCGAAGGCGAATAGATTTTCTGCGTGCGGTGCGGCGTCGTACCGCCGCTTCAAGAGGTCGGCGGCCTCCGCGTGTCTCTTCTGCGCTGACCGAACCTTGGCGAGATTCGCCAAAGCATAGTGATAGTTCGGGAACAACGACAGAGCTTCCTGCAGCAGTCGCTCCGCGTTGTCGGAACGGCCGGCGATCGATTCAAGATGGCCCAACTGCGACAGGATCCACGCGCGGTCTTCAACCTCCAGCGGCGCCGTACGCTGGTAGGCCGCTGTCATCAGTTCGATCGCGCCCTCGATGTCCCCGAACAGCTCCCGCAAGTACGCCGCGCGTGTGAAGGCCGGTATGTTGCCAGGCCGCAAATCGAGCATCCACTGGCAGGCCTCCTCGGCGTCCTTGTAGTTGCCCAGCTCGACGTTCGCATCCGTCAGGAATCCGTAGACGAGCAGATCATCGGGCGTCTGCTTGTTCAGCGTCCGTGCAAGTTCCAGCGCCTTCTGAAACTCGTGCTTCCCCAGAAGCACCCATGCCCGCGCCTTTTGCGCTTCGAAATTGCCCGGCGACAGCTCGAGCGATCGTGCGATGGCCGCGTCGGCGCGGTCGTAGTACACCGTGTCGGACGTCTCGCGCGCTCGACGCGTCAGCGCCAGCGCGAGCTGGTTGTACGCATCGTATTTTGTGGGATTCGATGCGACCGCCCGCTCCGCTGCCGCAATCTTCTGTTCAGCGGGGGAGGCTGTCTGAGCGTGTGCTGGAGCGCCCTCTAGATACGCGACCACGGCAACGCATGCCAAAGAACGGACAAAGGCTATTGTCATTTCATGACTCCCAACGCGACGCGGTTCGAGGAGGCTGCGAAATCGCTTCATGGCAAGCATGGTGCACCCCCGCCGAACAGGGGTGTGCAGAAGGCTTCGCCTGGATCGACGTGTCGACGGGTCCGGCCGGGCGACGCACTCCCCAGATACGGGAACTCGGTTCGATACGGCACGTCATTCACGTTCACGCCATCACCCAGTTTGCCGCCGATGTTCGCGTTGAAACCCGGGAATGGCGCCGCAAGAACCCCCCCGACCACCAGCCGCAGCGCGAGGTCGGTCACATCGTCGAATACGCGTCGGCCGTTCGGGAAGCCCGCCGCATCACCCCCGAGCAAGCCGAGGCGACTCGCGCTACCGGGAGGTGTTGCCGGAACGCCAGTGTTCAGCCTCAGCAGATCGGCAATTGGCCCGGCAGGTGTGCCTGCTGCTGCGATCGGCGGCGCGTAGGTGACCACCGGAAGCAAATCGAGGCGAGGCGGCGCCGGGATCGCCACAGCCCCACCAGTCAGCGCGTTCACGACGCGCGCCAGCGCGGGGTCGAGGAAGAAGCTCGCGAACTGACTGTCATTCGCCGGCTGATCCATGCTGAAGCGATCTTTGAATCCCGTACCAACGAGTAACTCGTTGATGAGCGGGTTGCCCATGCGCTGGACCTGGGCGAAGTTACCATTGCTGATGGAGGGCAGCGGGGGGCGCCGCACGGTTGTCCGCGGACGCGACGTTGTTGCCCACACGCCGATAGTCGCGGCCGTGGAGCTCGCCGGCTCGATCTGGCCGGTTCGAGTCAGCAATGCTATCGGCACCTCGATCGCGATCGAGTTCACCGCGAAGCCCGACACCGTATCGGAGGCCAGGTTGACTAAGGCGGCGTCCTCCGCCGCGCTCAGGACGGGAGGAGCCTTCGACGTATTGAGCGTGTCGAACGCACCACCGAGGTCGATCCAGAAGGCATCGTCCGTGGTGCCGGCGAACATACTGATCCCGGTTCCGGTCTGGTAAATCCCCTGGTTGAACAGCGCGTTGTAGTCCATCGTTCGCGGTCCAACATTGGCAGGCACGGCATACAACGGGCCCCCCCCGATGTTCATCAGCGGGGTGGACACGTGGTCCTTCACCATCGTGACCGAGTAGCTCTGTCGCTGCCCCAAACCGGCGTCCGAGAACGATGTGATTCGCGGTGGCACGATCGGCGTTCCCGGGGGAACCGGCGCCGGAGAATTCGCCGGAGCGTTGGCACCACCCGGAACTCCCGCATAGACCTGAAACAGGTTCGGCAACCGCTGCTCCGTCGTGAAACGGAACTGGAAGCTGACGTCTTCGACGGCGTCGTTGTCGTTGTCGACCTTGATTTCGTAGAGGATGTCGGGATCGAACGGGAACCAGTTGGGTCCGTTGGCGGTGTCGAGAAACGGGTCAACGCCCAGGATCAGCGTGACATGGGTGCCAGCCCCGGCCCCCCCATAACTCCTGAACGCGTAGACGTCGGTGATATCCGCCTTGTGGTCCAACGCCGTGATCGGCGCCTCACGATGATTGGCTGCGAATCCCACCTGGGACAGCAGGACTGCGGCCGCCGCGCTGACCGCCAGAGGGGCTATGAGTTTGCGCACTGGTGTCCTCCCTAGTTCAACGTCTTGGTGTGGCTGCTCACGCCATGTGTGGGCAGCAGATTTGGGTCTCTATTGGGTCGGCACGCGCCGACGGCGCCGAGCCCAGAGTCCGCGCAGTTCTGCGATTCACGCTCATTACTACGAGCCAGCGTGACGATTGGATTTCTCCCGTGCTCCAACCAGGTAACGAACGACATAAAGATGGGAGGGCGATACAAAAGGGAGCCGCGCGAAGCAAACATCGCGCCGAGGTGGGCAAATCACATTTGCGGGCGATCCTCGATGGTCAAAACCGCAAGGTCTGCTCGAATCAGACTAAAGCCCTGCGTTCGAGCGACGCGTCTATGTTTTGTTTCCGTGAGTGAACTTTGTGTTCTTTGTGCCAATCCGTTTTTGTCGCCTGCGTGGCCTACGTTGCCGCCGGCAACAGCAGTTCGACCGCCGTCCCCCGTTCTCGCTCGCTGCTGATGGAGATCGTCCCGCCGTTCAACTCCACATTCCGTTTCGCGATTGGCAGGCCAAGCCCGGTGCCGCTGGCTTTCGTGGAGAAGTACGGTTCGAAGGCGCGCGCAAGCGCGTCCGCGTCCATCCCGGCACCGGTGTCCGATACGCGGATGCGAACGACATCGACATCAGGCCGCGCGACGATCGTGAGCGTCCCGTGCGAGCCCATCGCGTGCAGGGCGTTCTCGATGATGTTGGTGAGGGCGCGGGCGACGAGCGTACGATCGACGTGCACCGGGGGGAGGTCCGGCGGCACGTCGATATTGAACTGGATCTGCCCTGCAAGCGCCGTACGGTACGGTTCGACGCGCTCGTGCAGAAGTTGCGAGATGTCGACGTGCGCCGCCTGCACGGTCGGCGCCGAGGCGAAGCTCGAAAACTCCGAGGCGATCTGTCGCAGCAACTTCACCTGCGTGAGGATGGTCGCGACCGACTGGTCGAGAATCGGGCTGAGCGGTCCGCCGCGGTCCACATTGACGCGGCGGAGATGCTCGGCGTTCAGCTGAATCGGCGTCAAGGGGTTCTTGATCTCGTGCGCCACCTGACGCGCCATCTCGGCCCATGCCTCCAGGCGATGCGTCCGTTCGAGCTCCTCGCGCTGACTTGCAAGATCGCGCGCCATCCGATTGAAGTCCTCGACCAGCCTCCCAAGTTCATCTGATGAGGTCGCGATAACGCGCGCGTCCAGCTCTCCGCGCGCGATGCGGCGTGTGGCGCGCGTCAGGCGGTTCACCGGATCCGCGATTCGCTCGGCCATCGAATAGCCGATGCCCGCGCCCGTCAGGATGAACAGCAGCGCGGCCAGGAGCACCCGCCGATCGAGCGTATCGATCTGCGATTCGATCTCCTTTGCACGCGAGGCGAGTGGCACGGTGAGAATCGCATCGAGCTGCCGGGCGGCCATATGAGTCCCGGCAACGAGGAAGTCGAGCGCGCCAATCTGCTCGCGGGACACGGTCGTCGCTTCGTGCCGCAGCGAGAGGGCGCTGTAAACGTCGGCCGGCGTTCGGACGGGCAACACGCCTGACGCAAAAAGGTTGCGTTCGCTGGTGGCGAGCAGTCTCGCGCCGCTGAAGATGTTGACATCCTGGTCAATCAGCCGGCTCACCCACACCATCAGGTTGTCGTCGATCCCGACGCCCTGCTGGGCCGCGCGCGGGGCGACGAGATCTTCGACGACACGCTGGGCGGCGGAAGCGGTGCGGACTGCCTCCTGTTCGACGTTCGCGCGCATCTGATCCCCGACGTAATTGGTCGTGACGATCGCGAGCGCGACGACTGGGAAGAACGTGGCCGCAGCGAAGGCGAGGAACAGCTTCCGGTAGAAGCTGGCGCGCACTTCACGCAGCAGCGCGCGGGCGCTGGTTGCGCGACGGCTGATCGCGTTGAAGAGCGCGGTCAGCGCGAGCAGCAGGATATAGGTGGCGGCGGCAAGCACGGTCAGCTCGGCGATATTCATCAGATGCCCGAGCAGCGTGACCTGCGGGAATCCAAGCGCGTAGAGGCCGCCGCGATCGTTGAGCAGGTAGACGTCGTAGGGCTGATCGCCGCGCACGAGCTGTGCCCACATCGGACTCCGGGTTTCCACGAGCCTGGCAAAGACCTGGTCGTCCATTTCCCACGCGGTGTCGGCCGACGAGTAGAGCGGCGTCCGGCTCCAACCGTAAACGGCGAACTCGATATCGCCGCCCGTCACGCCTTCCGCCCGTTGCGGCTCCACGGGCCGCAGCAATTCCACGTACGGGCTCTTCGATGCGATGAACGGGAGGTTGGCGTAATCGAGCATCGCGTGCACGACGATCGAACCGACGACGTGTGACGTGCCCGTCGGATCGTTGACGCACACGGCTCGACTGGCGCTGAGGACTCGTCGTTCCGCCGCAAAGAACGGCGAGACTTCTTCGAAGGTGTCCCACGAGCAGACGCGTTCCTCGGATGTCGGGACGGTGCTGAGATCGTCGGGCAGGTTGAACGCGAAGCGGCTGACGAGACGGCCGTCAGGTCCGAAGAGCTCGACCGACGATGTGATCGGGTAGGCCGCGAGGCCGGTGATACGCCAGACCTGGAACGCGCGATCCGTAACGGCCTCTGACCCCGCGGGGCCCGGGGGCACCGAGACAAGATCGGCCAGCCCCGGGAACGCATCGATCTGCTGAAGGCTCTGCTGCATCAGCATCTGGATCGTCTGGCGCTGGTTCAACGCCTGCGGGCCGTAGCGCGTCTCGACGAGCTGCATCTTTGTCTGCCGCGCGAGCTGGAACACCGTCGGGTACCAGGCAAGGGCTGGCAGCACGAGACCGATCGTGAGAAGTGTCAGGCGGAACGCCTGCGATCCCTGCCGGTAGCGTCCCTTGATGCGCGTCGCGAAGAGGCCCATCGCGACCGCCATCGCAAGCGCGACAAATACCGGCCGATAGGCGGCCGGGGGCATCGCGCGCCAGATCAGAACAATGAGAGGGAGGACCCAGCAGACCGCCGTGGCCAGGCGAACCCGCCAGCTGTTTCGCGCGATGCGCCACGGCAAGGACGCAGCTCGCAGGATGAGCACGGCGCCGACAAGGACGGTCGCATCCCAGATGACGATGCCGATCTGCAGGGCGAGGAGCGCGGTATTCCACGGATGCAACGAAAAGTGCAGCAGGTCGAGCGTGGTATTGGCGATCGTGTCGGCGAGAAGCGCGCGATGGGCGAGCAGAAGCGCGGCGACGACGAAACCAGCGACGAGCTGCGAGGTGAAGAACAGGATCGCGCCGAGTGGAGAGTCGACGCTGCGGCGTGCGTGACGCCACGTCTGGCGCGAGGCTTCGAGCGCGAAGAACAGCAGTGCCACGAGTCCGCCGGCGGATACTGCGGTGACGACAAAATCGAATGGGGACGCCAGGAGCCGTCGCAGCAGCGGCGAGGCGTACGCGGCCCCCGAAAAGATCGCCGCGTCGGACCAGTCGGCCGGCGAGGCGAAGCGGAAGAGAACCCTGCTGGCGATGATCACCGCCGCAGCCGCGGCGACGGCGGCTACGTACCTTCGGCGTAGGGATCGGGGATCGGGGATCGGGGATCGGGAAGACCCTCTCGGTGGGGATCCGGGATCGGGGATCGGGGATCCCAGAGAGGGGCTCGGGAATGTGCGGTTTTGATCCCTGATCCCTGATCCCAGATCCCCGTGCGAGTCCCGCCAGTCGAGGAGCGGCCCGCATAAGAGCAAAAGGAAGATCGCGCCGGTGATTTCAGCCAGCGACGCGGTTGCGCGCCGCCAGCGTCCGCGGGCCTGTGCGATGTCGGTCGGGGTAACGATTGCCGTGACGAGGTGTCGGCCGTTGGGGCCAACGATGTCGATGCGATCCGGGTCAGGGGTTGTGCGCACGTCCTCGAACGCGAGCTCGAGCGACACCGGTGTGAGCTGACCGGGGAGCTGAAACTGATCGGTGCGGGCTGCGGCGCCGGTCGTATTTGGCGGGCGAATCGACTGCTCGGAGGCGATCGCGCCGACACGTGTGCCGGAGGCGTCGTTGACCGGCATCGTGTAGACGAGCCGCAGGCCGAGCGCTCCCTGTGCGATGAACCAGGCTTCATCGCCTTCGAGACGATCCTTGGGGAGCTCCGACGGCCGGCCGGCCCACGCGAGCGGCTGTCCGGCGGTCTCATACGCGGTGACGGCGAGTTCGACGTCGCTCGTGCGTGCCACAGCCGCACCCTGCGCCGCATCGAACAACGTTCTCGCCGCCCCCTCATCGTCCCTGGCAGCGGCAACCAGCGCCGCCGGATCGGCCACGCTCCGCGCGATGGCCTGGAGGCCGCGCGACATGACGTCAAACGCGCCGCGCACGTCGCGCTCGATCCGCTGGCGGGCCGACGCTTCGTCCGGGCCCATGACGATGCGTTCGG
>Ga0070698_100005322_pt1 | contig 14087 bp, 16 predicted proteins | sample KBSK1502metaG_FD_65477 | JGI IMG/M metagenome (GOLD analysis project Ga0070698, IMG submission 65477) | Corn, switchgrass and miscanthus rhizosphere microbial communities from Kellogg Biological Station, Michigan, USA - KBS K1-50-2 metaG | ecosystem: Host-associated > Plants > Roots >...
CCGGCCGAGCTCGCGTTGCGCGCGCTCGAGCTCGTCCGGCTCTCACCGCTTGCGGAGTGGCACTACAAGACGGCACATCGCGACTCGTTCGTCGATGTCTTAAAGGCGCAGCGGCTGCTCGGGTGGCAGCCACGGCTCTCGAACCGCGACGCGCTGATCGAGACCTACGACTGGTACCTCGCGAACCGAGGCCGCGTCGGAGCGGCCGGTGTCACTCACCGCGTGCCATGGAACCAGCAGGCACTCGGCCTGCTCAGGCGCTTGTCGTGATCATCCTGACGCAAGCCGACGTGCGCGAGCTCCTCGACCTCGACGCGCTCGTCGACGCGCTCGCTGCCGCGCACCGCGACCTGAGTGCGGGCGAGGCTTCGATGCCGCCACGGATTGCTGCTCTCGTCGCGGAACGAGAAGGACTGCTGGGCGTGATGCCGTCGTACCTCCCCTCGACCGGCCTCGTCTGCAAGCTCGTCACGCTCTTCCCATACAACCGGGACCGGGAGACGCATCAGGCCGTGATCTGCGTCTTCGATCCCGAGAACGGCTCGCCGCTCGCCCTGATGGATGGAACGTTCGTGACGGCAACGCGAACCGCCGCAGGGTCCGCTTTGGCGACACGTCTGCTTACGCGCGAGGACGCGCAGGTGCTGGCCATCATCGGCACCGGTGTGCAGGCCCATTCGCACGCGCGCGCGCTGCCCCGGATTCGTGACTTCAGCGAGATCCGTGTCGCCGGACGGGATGTCGGACGAGCCGAGGCCTTCGCGGAACAGCTCGGCTCGCCCGCCAGGGCGGTGGGCTCCTTTGAGGAGGCAGTGCGGGGTGCAGACGTGGTCGCCGCGACGACGCACGCGACCGAGCCCGTCGTTCGGCGCGAGTGGCTCTCGCCGGGCGTGCATATCAACTCTGTCGGTCTCAACCCGTCGGGACGCGAGCTCGATGCAAAGACGGTGGCCGACTCCCTGCTTGTCGTAGAGTCACGCGAGTCGGCGCTCGCCCCGCCGCCGGCGGGCGCGCCTGAGCTCGCCGGCATTGATCCTGGTCACGTCCACGCAGAGCTCGGGGAGCTCGTCGCGGGAGTGAAGCCCGGCCGTACCTCCCCGGCTGAGATCACCCTGTATAAGTCGGTCGGCGTCGCCGTCCAGGATGCAGCAGCAGCGGCGCTCGTACTGGCAGCCGCACGCGAGCGATCGGTTGGCCGCGTCATCGAGCTGGAGGAATCGACATGAGCAGCACCAACGATTTCAGGCCGGGGCTCGAGGGCGTCGTCGCCTTCGAGACACAGATCGCCGAGCCCGACAAGGAAGGCGGCTCGCTTCGCTACCGCGGCGTCGACATCGAGGAGCTCGTCGGCCAGGTGTCGTTCGAGCTTGTCTGGGGGCTCCTTGTGGACGAATCCCTCGAGCCCGGGCTCCCGGTCTCGTACTGTGAACAGCCGGTACGCACCGGCGGCTACATGAGCGATCTGCAGGCGGCGCTCGCCATCTTCAGCGGCAACTGGGGCCTGAAGCAGCTCATCGACATCGACGACAGGCAGGCGCGCGACGATTTGGCCCGGCTTTCAGCCGCGGCGCTCTCCATCGTCGCCCAATCGGCTCGGGGCGAGGAGCCGCCGGTGGCGGAGGATGCGGTGATGAAAGGGAAGACCGCGGCCGAGCGCTTCCTGCTGGCCTGGCGAGGCGAGGTCGACGATCGTCACGCGAAGGCGATCGACACCTACTGGATCTGCACGGCCGAGCACGGGCTCAATGCGTCGACCTTCACGGCGCGGATCGTGGCATCGACCGGTGCGGACTGCGGGGCGATCCTCGCGTCCGCGGTCGGCGCGCTGTCCGGTCCTTTGCACGGCGGGGCGCCTGCACGCGTGCTCCCAATGCTCGACGCCGTCGCCGAGAGCGGCGACGCGGAACGCTGGGTGCGCGACGCGTTGGCGCGGAAGGAGCGGATCATGGGCTTCGGCCATCGTGTCTATCGAGCCGAGGATCCGCGCTCGGTGGTGCTCAAGCGGACCGCGAAGGAACTCGGCTCTCCACGCGTTGAGGTGGCCGAGGCGCTCGAGGTTGCGGCGCATAACGCCATCGCGGAGAAGAATCCCGGGCACTCGTACACGAACGTCGAGTTCTGGTCGGCCGTCGTTCTGGACATCGCCGAGGTCCCGCCCTCGCTGGCGCCGGCGATGTTCGCCTGTTCCCGCACTGCGGGCTGGTCCGCGCACGTGCTCGAGGAGAAGCGCACGGGGAGGCTGATCCGCCCGAGCGCTCGCTACATCGGCCCCGGCGAACGTCAGCTCGCCGAGCTGAATTACCCCCGTCCGATATGAAAAGAAAATCTAAAGGGGTCTGACCCCGAAAAGGGGCCAATAGTGTGACGGTCGTTCCACAGTAGGCTGCGCGGAATGGAGCTGAGCGCCTACCGCGAGCGCTTCCCCATCCTCGGCGACACGACGTACCTGATCAACCACTCGCTCGGCGCGATGCCGACAGCCGCGGAGGAGCGGCTGGCGGAGTTCGCGCGCACATGGCGCGAACGAGGGATTCGCGCGTGGGGAGAAGGATGGTGGGAGATGCCGCTCACCGTCGGGGACCAGATCGGCCGCATCATCGGCGCGCCACCCCGCTCAACGGTAATGCATCAGAATGTCGCGATCGCAGAGGCGATCGTCGTTTCGTGCTTTCGCCCGGTCGATCCGCGCCGGAACCGCGTCGTCTACGAGGAAGGGAACTTCCCGAGCGTCCGCTATCTCTACCAGGCGCAGCCGGAGCTCGAGGTCGTCGTCGTCCGAGACGATGAGGCAATCGTCGAAGCGATCGACGACCGCACGCTACTCGTTCCGATTACGCATGTCCTCTTCAAGACGGGCGAAATCCAGGACGTCGACGCGATCGTTCGTCGTGCGCACGAGGTCGGAGCGTACGTCGTGCTCGACGCGTATCAGTCGGTCGGAATCGTCCCGCTCGACGTCTCTGAGCTGGACGTCGATTTCGTCGTCGGCGGCAGCGTGAAGTGGCTGTGTGGTGGGCCCGGGAACGGTTGGCTCTACGTTCGCCCAGACCTCGCAGCTCGCCTCGAGCCCACGCTCGTCGGCTGGCAAGCACATGCGCGCCCCTTCGACTTCGAGCCCGAGCTCGAGTACGCGGAGGGCTCCGCGCGCTTCCTGACCGGCACGCCGAATGTTCCCGCCCTCTTCGCCGCGAGCGCCGGCTACGACCTGATCGAGGAGATCGGGGTCGACCGCATCCGCGAGCACTCGCTCGGGCAGACAAAGCTGCTGATCGACCTGCTCGACCGAGCCGGCTTCGAGGTCAGGAGTCCACGCGATCCCTCGCGGCGAGGCGGCACGGTGACGGTGCGGACGCCGGACTTCGCGGCCGTGCACAGGGAGCTCGCGGAGCGGCAGATCCTCTGCGACTTTCGGCCCGACGCCGGCCTCCGGCTCGGTCCGCACTACTACAACACCGACGCGGAGTTGCTGCACGCGGTAGACGAGATCTCGAAGATCGTCGAGTCTGGCGCCTACGAGCGCCACCTCGGCGCCGCGGCACGGTTCTGACGTACCCATTTCGAGGGAAGCGCGCGCCGGCTGGAGGCGCTACCCTGCGCGCGTGCAAGGCCGCAGTTGCACGCTGCTCGCGCTGTGCGCGATCGCCCTGATGCTCGTCTCTCCCGCGTCCGCCTCGCAGCTGATCGACCGGAATGCGCAGGGAGTCAGGCTCGCCGTCAACGGGAGGGGCGAGGCCCTGCTCACCTATCGAGCCGGAGGTCGCTTCCAGCACGTCCTCGCTTGGGGGGCAATCAACGCCCGCTACCCGACGACCGGAGCGCCGCAGGTCCGATTCAGAAAGGACTATTCAGGGCGCGGGCGCTACTGGCTGAGCTTCAGGAACGAGTGCCGCCGCTACGACGGCCCGAAGCTCGCCTTTCTGGTCGCGGCCTGCACGGCCCCTGACGGCTCCTACTGGGCGGTGCAGACGTGGCAGACGCCGCTCCCTGATCTCGGCATGACGCCGTGGCTCCCGGTCCAGCGCGCCTGGGAGCTGCACCTCTCCCACTGGTCGGGCGCCCTCGCGAAGATCGAGGCCTGGACGGACTGGGTCTACGACGGTCGCTGGCACCAGGTTTTCGGCCGCGTGACGTACAACGGCCAGCCGGTGCACGGGTTCACGGCGACGCGAGTCGGCGCGCCCACGGACGGATATGGGCGCCTTGTCTACCTCGACACCTACAACTCTCGATACGGCAGGGGCTGGCGTCGCGAGAATGCGTTCCTCCTGCACAACCCGACCGGCCTCTTCTGTTACGGCTTCTATCCCTTCGACCCGACGAACGGGTACCCGCACCCGCCGGGTTACCCGAGCACCCCTCGCGGGCCGGGCAACGGTGCGGCGTATCGGATCACGGTCAACGGGCCGGGGGTGACCCCCGACGTCACCATCACGGTGCCGGGCCTGCACGACTACAACCCGAACAATCCCGCGGACGTCGCCTACGAGCGACAGCAGAACGCGCTTCTCGACTCCATCATCAGCGTCGACAAGCAGTGCCGCAGGCATTAGCGGGCCGCGCTAGAGCAGCTCGAGGAATCGTCGGGCATACGCGGGTGCCGTCGGCTCGTCCTCGTGCCTGAAGTAGACGAAGGCCGGCACTTCGACGGCGCGCAATCTTGCCGCCGAGCCAATGAGATCCTCGTCCGAGTAGGGTGGATCGCGGAAGCGGACGTATCGAAACGGTGCGTCGTGCTCGAGGTCGTTGACGCGCACCGCGCCGGCCGCGGCGAGTCTTGGCTCGATCCCCTCCCACGAGGGATGGTCGAAGTCGAACGCCAACCGCAACGCCGGGTCGAGTGAGCCGAGGATCAACTCGATCATCCCCTCGTCCCGCGCGCTCTTCAGCTGCACCCGCACCGGGCCGAGCCGGTCGCCCAGAAGCGCGACTCGTGCCGGGAATTCAGCGAGGAACCCGGGCCGGTTTCCGGCCAGCTTCGGCGCAAAGGTGAAGCCCGGCGGAGTCTGCTCGGCCCAGCGAGCGAACTGGTCTTCACCCGGCAAGCGGTAACCGGTCGTGTTGAGCTCGACGGTCGTGAACTCTCCCGAGTAGAAGCGCAAAAACTCCTTCGCGGGCGTCCCGGCCGGGTAAAAGTCGGGCTTCCACGACGGATACGACCAGCCGGAGGTGCCGACATGTACCCCGGCTAGACTCGGCTCACCTTTGGCCACGACCGACAGAGTGATAGCCGACGACGCCATTCGAGTGCTGGATCACGGCTTCGTCAGACTCGACGGATCCATGGCGACCGACCTCTCGGTCGTCAACGCCGCCCGCGTCAGCTTCGCTCGGCGCAAGGAGGAGATGGACGAGTCCGACGAGGGGCTGATCAGGTTCCTGATGCGCGATAGGCACGGCTGTTACGACGACGCCACTGAGGTCCTGACAGAAGTCGGCTGGAAGGCTTGGCCCGAAGTGATCGGCGACGAACTTTTTGCGACGCGGACCATTGACGGTCGCCTCGAGTATCAGCCCGCGCTCAGACTCGTCCGCAAGGAATATCGAGGTCACATGATTGGGTTCAAAGGGATGAGCCTCGACCTGATGGTTACGCCCGATCACCGCGTTCTCACTTCCGGGATGACAACTCGCGCCCGTCGTCAGCGGCCCGTCTATTCCCTCAATCCAGCCCATCGCGTTCTTAGGCGTGCCCATCGTCATGTGACGACGGCTCAATGGGCGGGTGAGCATCTCGAATGGTTCGTGTTCGATGGACAGCGATTTTTGCCGGAACCGCTTCTCCGCCTGATCGGCTTCTTCATCGACGACGGCTTTCTCTCATCCTCGAATCACATCGTCTTCAATCTCAGGAAGCTGCGCGAGCGCTCGTTCTTGAGACGAGTAACTGCCGAGGCGGGTCTCGAGTTGCACGAATGGCCTAACGGACACCTTGCGGTTCCCGTCGGTCCAACCCTGCGCGCGCTCTTCGTGGAGTGCTACCACGAGCGAGCGAAGGTCCTGCCGGACCGCCTCCTGGGTCTATCCCGCGCTCTGCTGAGCTCCATCTATGAGGGCTTGCTCCATTCGGACGGATCCGTGTGCGCCCCACCGGATCGCGCCGACACGTACCACACGGCAAGCAGACGGCTCGCCGATCAGGTCCAGGAGCTGGCGCTGAAGCTGGGTCGGAGCGCGAGCGTGCGGCCTCACTCGTTCGCCGAGGGGGACGGCCACTACGGCGATCTCCCGCGCTGGCGGGTCACGATCTACAACGAGCGGAATTCGAGACCCGCGCTCTGTCGCACGCGCGTGGATGCAGACACACAAATGGGAGTCGAGCTGTATGACGGTGGGATTCATTGCGTGGAGGTTCCGAACCACACGCTCTATGTCCGACGGAATGGTTATCCGGTGTGGTCCGGCAACACGCCGTTCGAGCACAACTCGTTCCGCTTCCACGTCAGGGCGCCAATCTTCGTCGCCCGTGAGTGGTTTCGTCACCGAGTCGGGTCGTTCAACGAGTTCAGTATGAGATACGCGAAGGCGACCGACGACTTCTACGTGCCCGACCGCGACGACGTACGCTCGCAAGTCGGCAAGCCTGGCGCCTACTCCTTCGAGCCTGTCGACGAAGAGCTTGCAGAGCGCACGCGCGAGGAGCTACGGGATGTCTACGAGCACGCGTTCGCGACGTACGAGCGCCTGGTGGAGGCCGGAGTTGCGCGGGAGCTGGCCCGGTCGGTCATGCCGGTCGGTTCGTACACCGAGTTCTTCTGGACGGTGAACGCACGCGCCCTGATGAACTTTGTCTCCTTGCGTGCGGCCGAGACGGCGCAACGGGAGATCCGCCGATACGCCGACGCAGTCGAGCAGTTCTTCGCCGACAAGATGCCCGTCACGCACGCGGCGTTCGTCGCCGCGAACCGAATCGCTCCCTAAGCCGGCTTCAGAACGATCTGGTCGTGCCGGAAGTGTCCGGGTGTCTCCCGCGTCACGACCCAGCCGTTCTTGTCGAAGTGGGCGAGATCGTAGGCGGCGGTCAGGCGGACAACAGTTTCACCGTTGACATTGAAGGTCCCGCAGGGGACGACCGCCTTACCGCCCTTCGTCAGATCGAGGGTGTAGTAGCCCCCGCCCGGCTGCTTGGGCAGACCCTTCACGCGCAACACCATGTCGTAGTTGCCCTGTCCGTTGGGCCTGGCGAGCTCCAGCGTCCCCGAGGCACTGCTGGCGAGCTCGGTTCCGCGGAGCTGAATCGTCTGCCAGGCATTGATCGAGGTCTTGCTCGACCCCGTTGCCTGCCCGACCAGAAGGCCGACGACGAGCGCGGTCGCAAGCGCTGCCGCCAGCACGACCGGTCGACGGAAGCCGGTCCTCTTCTGCCGGCCCCAGAGGGGCGCAAGTGCCTCGTCGGGCCACGGCACCGCGTCGAGCTCGGGCGAGAGCTCCGGCGGCGGTCCTGCCTTGATGAGTAACTCGTGCGCGCGATAGAGCCGCGCGCGCTCCTCAGGCGGGACATCCCTGGCGACAAGGTCGTCGAAGTCCGGAGGCAGCGTCACTCCAGCTCACCTTCCAGCAGATCGGCGAGGCGGGCCAGTCCCGCACGGGTGCGGGTCTTGACCGTCCCGAGGGGGATGCCCAGGAAGTCGGCCACCTCGCTCTGAGAAAGCCCGGCGTAGTAGGCGAGCTCGATCACGTCGCGCTCGTTCTCCGGCAATCCCTCGAGTGCCCGATGAACGCGCCAGGAGACGTAGGAGGCCTCGGCGCGCTCATGCGGTCCCAGCTCTCCTGTAGCCGCGTCCGGGACCTCGGCCGGCAGATCGGGGCGGTTGCGGGATCGGTCCACAATCGCATTTCGGGCGACGGCGTAGAGCCACGGCGCTCCTGCACCTCGATCGGGCTTGTAGGTGCGTGCTGATCTCCAGACGGCGGCGAAGGTCTCCTGTACCGCATCCTCGGCTCGCATGCGGTCGCCCAGCCGGCGGAGCGCCAGGCCGAACACGGGTCGCGCGTATCGGTGGTAAAGAACCTCGAAGGCGTTCGCGTCCCGACGAGCGACCCGCCGTATCAGGTCGCCGTCGGTGGCAGTGCGAGCGCGCTCGAGCGCGTCCTGTCCGGACGGCTCGCGGCGGGCGCCGTAGGGAAGCGCGCCGGGCAACGCAACGGAAAGGCCCATATCTTCACGGTTCCTACGGGATTCCACGTCAGGCGGATTGCAGCACAAAACGCTTACGAACCTTTTACCGTGGTGATGCGTCGGAAGGTGGGAACGAGGGAAAACTGCCACCAGACGCTTGACCAAGGGGGGTTTCACGATGCTCAGGCTCATCCCGGTCGTGGTTGCAGGGCTAGCCCTCGTGCTGGCCGGGCCCGCGACGACTGCGACCACCACGGTTCAGATCAAGAGGACGGGTTTCGTCCCGGCCACCGTGACCATCAACCAGGACGACTCGGTCACCTGGACGAACACCGACACGATCGATCATCAGGTCGTTGCCAACGGCGGCCAGTTCGCCTCGCCGATTCTGGCTGCCGGCAAGTCCTTCACGCTCAAGTTCGGGAACGGCGGCACGTATCGCTATCACGACGGACTCCATCCCACGCTGAGAGGGACCATCACTGTCCGTGGGGCACCGGCCGAGGTGACGTTGGCAAGCTCGGCGCCCGTCGTCAAGTTCGGGGACCAGGTCACGCTGAGCGGTGCGGTCTCGAACAAGAAGGCGGGGGAGACCGTCACGATCGTCCAGCTTCCGACCGGCCAGACGACGAAGCAGGTGCTTGCGACCCTGCAGACGACGACGAACGGCGCGTTCTCGTTCGCGGTCACGCCGCAGCTCAACACGACCTACCAGGCGCAGTGGAGGAGTCGAGAGAGCTCCGTGGTCGTCCAGGTGCAGCCGACGATTAGGCTGCCGGCCGCGTCGCGGAGCGGGTACTTCCACTTCTACGTCCTTGCCGGCCAGTCGTTTGCGGGACGCTTCGCCTTTCTGCAGCGTTTCACGCTCGCGCACACGTGGGTGAGCATCCGCAAGCTCCAGCTCGGTCAGAAGTCCGGCCGGCTATTGTCGCTGCGCTTCATCCGCACATCGCTTCCGCGTGGCCGCTGGTCGATCCGGATCTTCATGCCGGCGACGGAGATGCCACCCGGGTACATCGACGCCTGGAGCGCGACGCAACCGGTTGTTAAGCGTTAGCCGGCCTGTCGGAGGGGGACGTGCGAGGGAGCCGTGGGCTCCCTCGCCGTCTTTTTGACATGACTAGCCCACAGCGTCGTACCGGTGCTGCACGGCGTCCCAGTTGACGACGTTCCACCAGACCTCGAGGTACTCGGGCCGCCGGTTCTGGTACTTGAGGTAGTAGGCGTGCTCCCAGACGTCGATGCCGAGCAGCGGCGTGTCGGAGTTGGAGATCGGCGAGTCCTGGTTCGCAGTCGAGACAACGGCGAGCCCGGTGCCGTCGTGGATCAGCCAGGTCCAGCCAGAGCCGAAGCGCTTCACCCCGCCGTCGTTCACGGCCGCCTTCAGCTCGTCGAGGCTCCCGAACGTCGACTCGATCGCGGTGCCAAGCGACCCGCTCGGTTCGCCGCCTCCGTTCGGGCTCATGATCTCCCAGAAGAGGGTGTGGTTGGCATGGCCGCCGGCGTTGTTGCGCACCGCTGCCAGCTTGTCCTCGGGCATCAGCTCGAGGTTGGCCAGCACCTGTACCACCGAGCGGTCCGCCCACTCGGTCCCCTCGAGCGCTTTGTTGGCGTTGTCGACGTAGGCCTGGTGGTGCTTGTCGTGGTGGATGCGCATCGTCTGCTCGTCGATGTGAGGCTCGAGCGCGTCGTAGGCATACGGAAGTGGTGGAACTTCGAAGGGCATCGCTCGCTCCTTGGTCGCTGACCCGCCGAGGATATGCTCCAGCGCGCCCGCCTCGCCAAGCTAGGCGCCGGTCGCGGCGCCGCTATCAGGATGGGCGGGCTATGCTCGCCCATCCGTCTGAAATGCCCGGTCGAACCATTTAGCGGATACGAGTAAGAGAGGGGAAGACGGATGGCGCTCGCCTTCAGGTTCGAAGAGATCATCCCCCGGGAGCTGAAGCCGGAGCTGTACGAGCTCGACGGCATCTCGCGTGCCACAATCGAGGCGCATTACAAGCTGTACCAGGGCTATGTCAACAAGCGGAACGAGATCCTGGCGAGGCTTGCCGACGTGGATCCGTCCGGCGCCAACCAGGTCTATTCCGACCTCCGAGCCCTGAAGCTCGACCTGACGTTCGCAATCGGCGGGATCAAGAACCACGAGATCTACTTCGAGCATCTCGGCGGCGTGGGTGGCGATCCGAGCGGCCCGATCGGCGACCTGATCGAGCGGGACTTCGGCTCGGTGCAGGAGTGGCGGACGGATCTCAAGGCGAGCGGGATGGCAGCACGGGGCTGGGCGTGGACGGCCTACGACTGGGACGAGGGGCGCCTGTTCAACTATCTCGGCGACGCCCAGAACACCTATCCGGTCTGGAACGCAACGCCGGTGATCGCGCTCGATGTTTACGAGCACGCGTACTTCCTGGACTATCAGACTGATCGCGCCACGTACATCGACGCATTCTTCGACAACCTGGACTGGTCGACGATCAACGACCGGGTTTCGACGTACCAGATTCAGACGTAGCCGAGACATGACCATTGCGCTGTTTGTCGTTGCCGGCTATGTCCTCGGCTCGATGCCGTGGGGCTATTGGCTCGTTCGGCTCGTCAAGCGTGACGACATCCGGCGGCACGGCAGCGGCAACATCGGCGGCACGAACGTCTGGCGCGTGTATGGCTGGCGGCTTGGACTGCCGGTCGTCGCACTGGACACGCTCAAAGGATTCGCTCCTGCGCTCGTCGGGAGCTTGATCGTGTCCGACCTCGCCGGCGTCCTCGCCGGGGCCGCAGCCATGCTCGGGCACTGGCGTCCACTGTTTCTGCGCTGGCAACGCGGGGGGAAAATGGTGGCGACCTGCGGCGGTGCGTTCCTGGGCGTTGCACCGCTCGTCGGCGCGGTCGGGGCCGCTGTGTGGATCGCATTCTTCCTGCTCTTTCGGTACGCCTCACTCGCGTCGATCGCCGCCGCGTTTTCGCTGCCGATCGTCTCCGTACTCCGGGACGAATCCTGGCCAGTGATCATCTTCGCGGTGGCCGCCGCGGTCGCAGTTGCCGCCCTCCATCGCACCAACATCGCGCGTTTGCGGACGGGGACGGAGAACCGCTTCCGCTTCCGCCGCACGGCGCGGGAGCCTAGCTCACCGACCGTGCCCTAGTGCCGCTGCCGCTCGCCGAGGCGAGCCACCCGCGCAGATCCGTGTGCCGGGCTGCGGGCTCACCGGTCGCGAGCTCACTCCGCAGCTCGCCGACCGTGCCATAGCGCTCGGCAAGCACTTCATGGGAGTGGATCGTCTCGAAGTTGACCTGGCGGGCAAGCAGGAAGTCCTCGGCGTCGAGCAGGTCGTAACGCTCGAGTGCGGACTGTAGGGAGAGACGGACCGAGTCCTCGACGAAGCGCGGCTGCAAGTGTGCGTGTTCGACGACGAAGAGCTCGTCGGGTCGCTTCAAGAGCTCGTAGATTGGGGAGCTCATCGAGCCCTCGACGATTGCCGCGAGCTGCTCAGCGTTGACCGGATGATCACTACCCACGTAGAGCGTTCCACGGCCGCGCTGGTTGTGCGTCGCCAGTGGAACGAGCTCCAGGATCCGATCCACCTCGAGCTCGTCGAAGCCGGCGTCGAGCAGGCGCTCGGAAGCCTTCCCCCTCACCAGGCCTTGCGCACACGGGCACGCGTTGATCCCGGTTGCCTCGACGCCTACCACCCGACGGACCCCCGCCTCGGAGGCGGCGGCGATGCCGATGATCGTGATCATCTCTTGTGTCGCTAGCCGGGTCACGGGCGTCCGCCTCTCGAGCGGATAGCTCGCTGCGATTCGCACTTCCGCGCGCCCAGCCGATTGCCGGGCGACGATGTGCCGTGCGATGTGATCGGCAAGCTCCTCCACCAGGAACGCCTCCCCGATCACGACCTCGTCGATTGCCTCCTCGAAGAGCTCGGGAAAGCGGGACATGTGGACGCCCTTCTGGGCCGGATCGAGATCGACGGTGCAGTCGATTTCGGCTGAGATCAGCTTCTCGGCCCCACCCCAACGCAGGCGGATCGCCTTCGACACGCCCTGGACTCCGGCGCGCGACAGCCCGAGCCGGACCTCTGGCGTCGATGCCTGCAAGTCGTCGAGGAGGTGGCGTGACTCGGCCATGTGCGACAGGTTAATCTCACCGGCCCAGTGTCGGATCCCGGCGACAGCTTCCCACGGCTCGTCTCGCTTGCGGCGCACGACCTGCGCACGCCCCTCGCCACGATCCACGGCTTCGCGCAGACGCTGATCCGCATGGGCGAGCTCGGCGAACCGAAGCAGCGCTACGTCGAGATGATCGGCCAGGCATCCCGTCAGCTGACTGAGCTCCTCGACGAGCTCGGTCTGGCGACTCGGATCGAGAGCGGCCGGTACGAGCCGAACCTTCAGCCGGTCGACACGCTTGCGCTCGCCCACGGCGCCGCGTCAGAGCTCGGCGAGGACCGCGTCGCAGTGACCGGGGAGGGACGACAAGTGCACGTCGACGTCGAGGCGACGCAGCGCGGGGTCGCGGCACTCGTTCAGGCGGCTCTTCGGCACGGCGGTCTCGAGCACGTCGACGTGCGCGTGAGCGGCGCGAGCCTCGCGATCTCCCCGGTCACGCCGTCATCGACCCCGGTGCTGCTCGGTGACGAGCTGCGCGACCTCGGCGCCGCGGTGGCCGGCCAGCTGATCCGCGCCCTCGGCGGCTCGGTCGAAGTCGACGGTGATGCGCTCATCGTGCGCTTGCCGGAGTGACGCGGGCGGCTCAGGTCAGCCTCTTGCGTTGGCTCCGGCGCCAGCTCCAGCAGCCAACTCCGGTTCGGGAACACCTCGAGGCTGCGGTCGAGAACGATGATCCGTCGGAAGCCCGCCGCCTGCTCGCGGACGTCCCCTTCACTGCCGAGCAGCGCCGGCACGTCGAGGGCTTGCTCGACGCCTGGGAGGAAGGCCGGCCGGGCTAGGGGCTAGTCCGAGGCGCCGCGGAGGAGCAGGAGCTCCTCGACCCGCTTGTCGCCGTTCTGACGGGCGGCATCGATCGCGCGAAAACCGCTGCCCTGAGGGAGATTGGGATCCGCGCCGTGCTCGAGCACGAGCTTGACGAGCTCGTAGCGCACCGACTCGTCCTTTCCCTCCGAGGCTGCGGCCGCGTGGATGGCCGCCGTCTGAATCTGCTTGTTCCGCGACAGCGCGTCGACCTCGGCCCCGCTCTCGAGCAGCAGCCGCGCCGCCTCCACGTGGCCGAAGAAGCACGCGAGTCCCAGTGGGTGGAAGCCGTCGTCGCCGAACGCATTGACGAGGGACGGATCCCGGTCGACGAGCTCCCGCAATCGCTCGGTCTTGCCGAGCGCAGCGGCTTCGAAGATGTTGAGGTTGGGCCGGGCCTCGAGTAAGGCGAGTACTCGTTCCTGGTCACCACGGTAAAGAGCGTCGAGCAGCTCGGTCACTCCGTCTTCCTAGCGCAGGAGTCGTGACAGCCGGCGGTCCCTAGGCGCCGCTTGCCGGCGCCGCAGAGAGGCAACGCGGGCTGAGCCCGCGTTGCCGTCCGATACACGTTCTAGGGCCATTACCGCAAGAGCCTCGAGAGGCGGCGGTCCTTGAGCACTCGTCCCTCCGTCTGGCACTCCGGGCAGTAGTAGATCGTGTGCTCCTCGAAATCGACGCGTGCGATCGGCGTCCCGCAGATGTAGCAGGGCTCGCCGAGCTTGTTGTGGATCCGGTAGGTGCGCTTGTCGTTCGCGCCGCGCTCCCGCAGCTCGAGGCCACGGGTCAGCTCCGCGTCGATCGCGTCGGCGAGCGACTCGACCTGTGACGGCGCGAGATCCCGTGTCAGCTCGTAGGGCGAAAGTTTCGCGTGATGCAAGATCTCGTTGGCCCAGGCCCGTCCGATGCCGGCGATCACGCGCTGATCGCGTAGGAGTGAATGAAGTCGGCGCGACTCGGCGGCGCAGATCTCTGCGAGGCGTTCCGCGCCGAGCCCCAG
>Ga0070698_100005323_pt1 | contig 14084 bp, 15 predicted proteins | sample KBSK1502metaG_FD_65477 | JGI IMG/M metagenome (GOLD analysis project Ga0070698, IMG submission 65477) | Corn, switchgrass and miscanthus rhizosphere microbial communities from Kellogg Biological Station, Michigan, USA - KBS K1-50-2 metaG | ecosystem: Host-associated > Plants > Roots >...
CTACATGCTGCTGCGCGCCGAGGACTACGCGCTGCTCGCCGGCTCGATCCTGCTGTTCGGCTTGCTCGCAGGGCTGATGATGGCGACGCGCCGGGTGGACTGGTACCAGCTCACGCGGCGTACGCCCCGTCCGGCTTCGACGCAGGAGACATGAAGCGGCCAGGGAATACGCGCCGGGAACCTCCTGTTTATCGAAATGTCCATCCGACAGGAGGTTTCCAATGACGCTCGTCCAAAAGGTATTTTCTTCACTTGCCGTGCTCGCGCTGGCGGCCTGTGCCCACACCATGCACGGCAAGCACGTCAATGTCACCCTGAGCGGGGCCGAGGAAGTGCCGCCGGTCTCTACCGCGGCGCGCGGCAGCGGCAGCTTCACGATCGGCGCCGACGGTGCCGTCAGCGGCAGCGTGACGACCACCGGCGTCCAGGGCACGATGGCGCACATCCACATGGCGGCGAAGGGCCAGAATGGACCGGTCATCGTCCCGCTGACGAAGAGCGGCGACACCTACACCGCGCCCGCCGGAGCGAAGCTGAACGACGCGCAGATGGCGGCCTACAAGGCCGGCAACCTCTACGTCAACGTGCACAGCGAAGCCAACAAGGGCGGCGAGGTCAGGGGCCAGCTGAATCCCTGATCGGAGTACCGGCTCGCGGTAGCGTCTAGCCGTAGACGATCGCTCCCGCGATCACCGCGCTGTTCAGCACGATCCAGCCGATGCACGGCAGGTAGATGTTCTTATCGCGCTTCATCAGACCGAACCAGAACCAGAGCAGCGCGGACAGCAGGTAGGCGCTCCACGACAGCGCGGAGACGCCTGCCGCCTGCTTGCCGATCCAGATCGTCAGCACCTGCGGGACGGTCATCAGCAGAGTGAAGATCGACATTGCGCCGAGAAGCTTGCGCAGAAGAGCTTCTGAATGCGGGTGGATCGCGGCTGCGGGCGCGGGATCGGGGGCCATGGCTTCTTCCCTTTGTGGAGACGGTGAACGGGGTTACGCGCCGCGCCGCACGGGAGCTGCGATGTCGAGCAGCGCGCGGTGCACGAACTGGATGCAGATCGAGCCTTCACCAACGGCGGAGGCGACGCGCTTGACGCTGCCGGCGCGAACGTCGCCGACCGCGAACACGCCCGGGATGCTCGTTTCCGAAAGATAAGGCGAGCGGCCGAGCGGCCAGGCTGCCGCAGCGAGATCGTCGGCGCCGAGGTCCGAGGCGGTGCGCACGAAGCCTTTTTCGTCGAGCAACAGGCAGCCGTCGAGCCATTTGGTGTTCGGCTCCGCGCCGGTCATGAGAAATGCATGGGCGATGTCGCGTCGCTCGTCCTGCGGTTTCGATGCGCTGCGCCACGCGATTCGCTCGAGGCGGTCGCTGCCCTCGAGCGCGGTCAATTGCGTTTGCGTGTGCAGTGTGATCTTGGGGCTCTCCTCGATGCGGCGGATCAGGTAGCGGGACATGGTGCTGGCCAGACCGCCAGACCGGACCAGGATATGCACGTGACGGCAACCGCCCGCGAGGAACACGGCCGCCTGTCCGGCAGAGTTGCCGCCGCCGACGATGACGATCTCCTCGCCCTGGCAGAGCTTGGCCTCCATGTGGGTGGCGGCGTAATAGACGCCGTTGCCGACGAAGCGCGCGAGGTTCTCGAGCGGCAGTTCGCGGTATTGCGCCCCCGAGGCGATCACGATGGTGCTCGCCTTCACCGTGCGGCCATCCGACAGCTCGACCGTATACGGCCGGCGCTCGCAGCGCAGGCGCACTGCGCTGCACGCGACGTTGATGATCGCGCCGAACTTCTGTGCCTGCACCAGAGCGCGCCCGGCCAGCGCCTGTCCCGAGATGCCGGTGGGAAAGCCGAGGTAGTTTTCGATTTTCGAGCTGGTGCCAGCCTGACCGCCGGGCGCCACCGTCTCGACCACCAGTACGTCCAATCCCTCCGACGCGGCGTAGACCGCCGCGGCCAGGCCCGCGGGACCCGCGCCGACCACGACCAGGTCGTGCACCTTCGACTCGTCGATCGCCGGGTTCATCTGCAGGTACTTCGCGACGTCGCGGATGCTTGGGTTGCGGAACACGCGGCCGCAGTGCCCGATGACCACCGGAACCTCCTGCACGCCGACCTGGAAGCGGTCGAGCAGCGCCTGCACGTCCGCATCGCCGTCGAGGTCGACGTTGACGTGGGGATAGGCGTTGCGCGTGAGGAATTCGCGCAGCTGGAGCGTTGCCGCCGAATGCCGCGACCCGAGCAGCATGATCTGGCCCTGCCCCGAGGCCACCAGGCCGACGCGGCGCAGGATGAAGGCGCGCATCATCAGCTCGCTCAATTCAGCGTCGGTCTGAACAATGTCGCGCAGCTTGCGTTCGTCGATCGCGAGTACCTTGCCGCTCTCCCGAACGCGCAGGCGGGAAAACCCGGCAACGCCGCGCAGCGTGCTCAGTTCGCCCGAGAAGTCGCCCGGCACGAGGACCGTAATGAGGGACTCGCCCTGCAGACCGGGCACAACGGCTTCCATACTGCCGGCCAGCACGACGTAGAGCTTCTGGTGTCGTACGCCCGGCTCGACCAGCACCTGGCCGGTGCGCGTATCGAGCCGCTCGCCGTGCGGTTCGAGCCGCGCGATCTGCTGCGCGGTCAGCTTCGGAAACGCCTGCTCGCGGCGTTTCTCGAGAATGTCGCCTTGAATTGCCGCCGCCACGATCAGGCTTTCAGAGCCGCTTCGACGCCTTCGGCCAGATGCTGCAGGCCGAATGAAACGTCGTAGATTTTTCCATTAATGAAGAAAGTGGGTGTCGCGCGCGCGCCGCTCGAGGCGCCGCCTTCGATGTGCTCGCGCACGCGCTGCAGGTACCGCTCGTCCTTCATTTCCGCGTCGTAGCGCGTCATCTCGAGCTCGAGCTTTTCCGCGTAGCCGCGTAACTGGTGCAGTTTTAGGTGGCTCTGATTCTCGTACAGCAGGTCGTGCATCGGCCAGAACCTTCCCTGGCCCGCTGCGGTTTCGGCCGCCAGCGCTGCATGCAACGCGTGCGGATGGACTTCCTCCAGCGGGAAGTGCCGGTAGACGACTCGCAGACGCCCCGCGAAGCGCGTGAGCAGAAGCTTCACCGCAGGCGCGGCCTGCTTGCAGTTCGGGCATTCGAAGTCGCCGTATTCGACGAGGGTGACAGGTGCGTGCGAGGCGCCGATCAGGTGATCGGCAGAATTCACGGGTACCGTCAGCTCGAATTTTGAGCGCAGGTTCACGGGACGACACTCCCATCCGAGAAGATGGGAATGATTATCCTCCCGCCCGTCACACCGTCGGCACGGTGCCGCCGTCGACGACATGCTCGGAACCGGTGATCGAGCCGGCTCGCGGCGAGGCGAGGAACGCGACCAGATCGGCTATTTCCTTCGGCTTTGCCGGACGGCCGAGCGGAATCCCGCCCAAGGACTTCATGATGATCTGCCTGCCGCCTTCGTAGTCGGTGCCCGCCTGCGTGGCGAGCCTCGCCGCCAGCTCTACCGCCGCCTCGGTTTCGACCCAGCCCGGCGAGACGCGCACGACCCGAATGCCTTGGGGCGCCACTTCCTTCGACAGGCTCTTGCTGTAGGTCGACAACGCGGCCTTTGCCGCGGCGTAGGCGGTCGTCGATTCCGGCAAGGGCAGCTGGCGCTGGATCGAGACGATGTGGATCACGACGCCGGACCTCTGCTTGATCATTCCGGGTAGAAGCGCGCGGTCGAGCCGCACCGCCGACATCAGGTTCTGGTCCAGCGCCTTCGACCATTCGGCGTCGTCGAGGACTGCGAAGCCCCCCGCCGGGGCAGACGAGCCGCCCACGACATGCACGACGATGTCGATGCCACCCAATTGATCGAGAACCGCCTTGGCCACGCAGTCGGCACCCGCGCGCGTCGAAACGTCCGCCCCGACGAAGTAATCGAAGTCTGCCGCGTTGCCGGGACGGGAACGCGCCGTGGTCATCACGATGGCGCCCGCCTCGCGGAGTGCCGTGACGACGGCCTGGCCGACGCCTTTGGTGCCGCCCGTCACCAGCGCACGCCTTCCCTTGATTTGCAGGTAGTCCGTCATGACTTGATCTCCAGCGCGGTGATTTGTCGATCCTTGATGACGAATGCGAGGTCGAGCACCACCGGGCTCCCGGGAAAGTTTCCGAACAGCATCGCCTTGAGGATCGTCTTTCCGTCCCGCTCGGCGAGCTCGAGCGGTGCGACGGAGTGGTTGTATTTACGCTTCGCCGTGGCCCGCCATCGGGCGATGGCCGCGCGGCCCACATACTTCTGGCCCTCGTCCATCACTACGGCGTTCGCGGCAAAACTCTCGGCGAGGTCGCCGTCGCCGAAATTCTCCTGGCGAATATATACATCGATCGGATGCGGAAGCTGGATTGACATGGCGCGCTCCTGGCTGTTCATGGAACCAAGATAAGCCGTCTCCATCGTCCAGGCTAGATAGACAAACCTGTATGCATTGATGAAAATAACGGAACAATGAAGGGGCACGCGCTTACGGACCTGGAAGCGGTTCTTACGATCGCCCGCCGGGGGAGCTTTCGTGCGGCGGCGCGGGAGCTCGAAGCCTCGCCCACCGCGCTCAGCCACGCGATTGCGGCCCTCGAGCAGCGGCTCGGCGTGCGCTTGTTCAACCGCACGACGCGCAGCGTTTCGCTGACCTCCGCCGGCGAAGCGTTCGTCGCCGAGATCGCGCCCGCGCTCGGGGCGATCCGGGGCGCATTCGAGCAGGCCAACCGCCACAGGCACACGCCGAGAGGTCTGCTGCGAATCAACAGCCATTCCGTCGCGGCGCGTCAGGCCCTGTTTTCGCTGGTGATCAAATTCCTGCAACGGTTTCCGGATATGAGGGTCGACGTCGCAGTCAATGATCGCCTCGTCGACATCGTGGCCGAAGGCTTCGACGCGGGCGTGCGTCTGGGCGCGGTGCCAGCGGACATGATCGCGATCCCGATCGGCGAAGAGCAGCGCCTGGCCGTCGTCGGCGGACCGAAGTATTTCGACGCGCACAAGGCACCGAAAACGCCGCAGGACCTGCTCGAGCACGAATGCATCCGGGTCAAGCTTCCGAGCGGAGCGCCATTCAAGTGGGTCTTTCAGCGCCACGGAAAGCGATTCGAGCTGGACGTTCCGGGCCGTCTCACGCTCGATACGCCAGAGCTCATGCTGGACGCCGCGCGCGCGGGGCTCGGCGTCGCTTATCTATGGCGTTCGTTTGCGGCGAAGGATCTCGCCGCCGGGAAGCTGATCGAGGTGCTTGCCGGCTGGACGCCCTCGTATGGCCCGCACCAGCTCTACTACCACAGCCGGAAGCACGTGCCGGCCGGCCTGCGCGCGTTCTTCGACCTGGCGCGGGAAAGCGCTTCCGGATCGCGCCGCGGGTCGGAGCCGCTCCGAAAGCTGCAATGTTGATCTGAAGATCTCAGGAAGAGTCGCGCGATGCTAGTCGATGGTTCGAATCCCCCACCTCAGCTGAACTTCTGCAGCCCTGTCAGATCGAGGATCGTGATGCCGACGCGCTCGATGCGCAACAGTCCCCTGTCGGCGAGAACCTTGAGCGCTTCGTTGGTTCGCTGGCGGGACAACCCGGCGAGCTCCGCGATCTCTTCCTGAGCGATCACGAGCGCCGATTCGATTCCGGGTGAGAGCAGCGGGTTGAACAGTGATGCGAGCGTAAGCGCGACGCGCGCGTTCGGATCGAGCAGCCGGTCGCGCCGCGCGAGCCCGACGAACTGCAACAGGCGCTCGTTCAACTGATCGATGATGAACCGGTCGAAGGAAAAGTTCCGCCCGAGCAGCCACATGAACGTCGCGCGCGGCATCAACGCAAGCTCCGTGTCGCGCAAAGCTACGCCGTCGTAACCGCGCGGCACGCGCTTGATCACCGAGCCCTCGCCGAACCACGACCCGGGACCGACCGCGACGAACGACGTGGCAGCGCCGTCCGACAAGCCGATCGTCATCTTGGCGAGGCCGTCGACGACGCCCATCCAGTAGTCGACGATCTCGCCGACGCGGAAAACGTAGCTGCCCTTCGGATAGATGCGCGACGCTGTTTCGCGCTCGACCCGCTGGCGCTCCTCCGGCGAGAGCCCCGGCGCCCACGCGGCGTTGGCGAGCATCTGGGCGAGCTTCGACATGGGTGCCGGCACAGTATAGCCGTGGCGTTGTCGCCCGAGCGACTGCGCGCTGCCAATTCAGCGGCTACGCTCCTGCTGCCCTTTACTTACGCACGGAGGAGAACATGACGCACAGACACTGGCTGGCCAGCTACGGCGACCGCATCCCCGCCGAAGTCAACCCGGACTCCCACGCTTCCGTCGTCGAGATGCTCGAGCAGGCGATGCAACGCTACGCCGCAAAGCCGGCGTTCCACTGCTTCGGCCAGACGCTGACCTACGCCGACACCGACCGCCTGTCGCGCGCCTTCGCCGCCTACCTGCAGCGCAAGCTCGGCGTGGTGAAGGGAGACCGCATCGCAGTGATGCTTCCCAACATTCCCGCCTTTCCGCTTGCCGCCATCGGCATCCTGCGCGCGGGAGCGGCGCAGGTGAATGTCAATCCGTTGTACACGCCGCGCGAGCTGGAGCACCAGCTGAACGACGCGGGAGTCGAGATCATCGTCGTCTTCAACGGCGTGTCGAAGACGCTCGCGGAGATTATCGGAAATACTTCGGTAAAGAACGTGATCGCGGTCGCGCTGGGCGACGGGACGGGGGCGGCGGGCAAACTGCCGAGCCCGCCGCCGGATCCGCGCCTCGCTCACGCGATCGGCTTCGCCGACGCTTTGGCTCGAGGCGCGGATCTCGAATTCAAACCGGTGGAGCTGAAGGGCGACGACCTGCTCTTCCTACAATACACCGGCGGGACCACCGGGCTGTCGAAAGGTGCGGCGCTCTCGCACCGCAACCTGGTCGCCAACACCGAGCAGTTCAAGGCCTTCTTCCCGGACGCGCTGCGCCCGGGCGAAGAAGTCGTAGTGACCGCGCTGCCGCTCTATCACATCTTCGCGCTGATGGTGAATTTCATCTCGTACTTTTCGGTCGGCGCGGAGAACTGGCTCGTACCCAACCCGCGCGACATGGATGCGTTCGTCGAGACCTTGAAGAAAGCCCGCTGCACGATTTTCACCGGCGTCAACACGCTGTTCGGCGGGCTCTTGATGCATCCGAAGATCGGCGACGTGGACTTCTCCGAGCTGCGCGTGGCGATCGGCGGCGGCGCGGCGGTGCTGCCCACGACGTCCGAGAAATGGAAGGCGCTCGCCGGCAAGCACATCCTCGAAGGCTATGGGCTGTCGGAGACCTCGCCGGTCCTCACTTTGAATCCGCCCGGCCGGAACGGATTCTCGGCGACGGTCGGCCTGCCCTTCCCTTCCACGGACATCAAGCTCCTCGACGACGACGGTAACGAAGTGGCGCTCGGCGAGGCGGGCGAGATCTGCGCCAAGGGCCCGCAGGTGATGCGAGGCTACTGGCGCAAGCCCGAGGCGAACGCCGCCGCTTTCACCGCGGACGGCTACTTCCGCACCGGCGATATCGGCGTCTTCGATGCCGCGGGCTACCTGAAGATCGTGGATCGCAAGAAGGACATGATCATCGTCTCGGGCTTCAACGTCTATCCGAACGAAGTGGAAGCAATCGCGGCGGCCTGCGCCGGCGTCGCCGAGTGTGCCTGCGTCGGCACGCCGGACGACAAGACCGGCGAAGCGGTGAGGTTGTTCGTGGTGCGCGCGCCGGGTGCGGCGCTCGACGAGGGCGCATTGATCGCGCACTGCCGCGCGCAGCTCACCGCGTACAAGGTGCCGAGGCAGGTGCGCTTCGTAGAGGCGCTGCCGAAATCCAACGTCGGCAAGATCCTGCGCAAGGATCTGCGGGCGCTCGCCTAGGCGAATCCCATGCTCGGGTCCGGTTACACAATGAGCACCGTGCCCGCATTCGTCGGCCGGGAGCTCGGCACTTCGAACTGGATCGCGGTCGACCAGGAACGCATCGACCGGTTCGCCGACTGCACCGGGGATCGTCAGTGGATCCACGTCGACGTCGAGCGCGCGCGGCGCGAAAGTCCGTTCGGCGCGCCGATCGCGCACGGGTACCTCACGCTCTCCCTCGTCGCGCCGCTGGCGATGGCGCTCGGGTTGATTCCGCCCGATGCCGCGAGCGGGCTGAACTATGGCCTGGACAAGGTCCGGTTCGTCGCGCCGGTGCGCGCCGGCGCGCGCGTGCGTAATCGCGTGAGCCTTCTTTCGGCCGAGCCGCAGAACGGCGGTCGGATTCTCGTCAAGCTGCAATGCACGCTCGAGATCGAGGGCGAAGCGAAGCCTGCGCTCGTCGCCGAGATGCTGTGCATGCTGATCGCGAGGTCGCCATCATGAGCGACGAAACCGAGCTACACGAACGCGCGGCGCAGCACACGCTCGCGGCGAATCCGTTGGTCGGGATCCGGGGCAGGGACCTCCTCGATGCAACGCGCATGCTGCTCGGGCAGATGGCGCGGCACCCGGGGATCGCCGCACGCGAGTACCTTTCCTTCCTCGGCGAGTTCTCCCGCATCGTCACCGGCCGCAGCGGCCTCGCGCCCGACGCGAGGGACAAGCGCTTCGCCGACCCGGCATGGAAAGAGAGCATCGCCTACCGTGCGCTCGCGCAGTACTACCTCGCGTGGGCCAACGCGCTCAACCGGTTCGTCGATGAGGCGAAGATGGAAAAGCGCGATGCCGAGCGCGCGCGCTTCGTCGTCTCGCTGTTCGTCGACGCGATGGCGCCGACCAATTCGCTGGCGGGCAACCCCGCGGCGCTGAAGAAGCTCGTCGATACGGGCGGCACGAGCGTCGCGCACGGCCTGGAGAATTTCGTCGCCGACCTGGCGCGCAACGGCGGCCTGCCGGCGCAGGTCGATCCGCGCACGTTCGCGCCCGGCAGGAACCTCGCGACGACGCCGGGATCGGTGGTGCTCCGCACGCCGGTCATGGAGCTGATCCAGTACCGGCCGGCCGGAAAGACGGCGCACAAGCGACCGCTGCTGATCGCGCCGCCGCAAATCAACAAATTCTACGTGTTCGACCTCGTGCCCGAGAAAAGCATCGTGCAGCTCGCGCTGAAGGGCGATCTGCAGACCTTCGCGATCAGCTGGAAGAACCCGACTGCGGCCGAGAGCGGCTTCGGGCTCGATACCTACGTCGGCGCGCTCGACGAGGCAATCGACGCGATGCGCGAAATCACCGGCAGCGAGGACGTCAACCTCTGGGGCTCGTGCTCCGGCGGAATCACGGTCTCGGCGCTTCTCGCGCATCTCGCGGCGCGCTGCGAGCGCAAGGTCCATAGCGCGACCGTCGCGGTCTGCGTGCTCGACATGGCGGTCGCGCAGGGCACGACCGCCGGGATGTTCGTCACGCCGGAGACGATTCTCGCGGCGAAGTCAGCGTCGCAGCTCGCGGGCGTGGTCGAAGGCCGGGAGCTCGCGCGCATGTTCGCGTGGATGCGCCCCAACGACCTGGTCTGGAACTACTGGGTCAACAACTACCTGCTCGGCAACTCGCCGCCCGCGTTCGACGTGCTCTACTGGAACAACGACACGACGCGCCTTCCGGCGCGGCTGCACGCGGATTTTCTCGACCTCATCGGCAGCGATCCGTTTGTCAACCCGGGCAGGCTGCGGCTGCGCGGCACGCCGCTCGACATGCGCCGGGTGGACCTCGACAGCTACGTCGTCGCCGGCGTCACCGATCACATCACGCCGTGGCAGGGCTGCTACAAGACGGCAAAGCTCTACGGCGAGCGCAGCACGTTCGTGCTTTCGAACAGCGGCCACATCCAGAGCCTGCTCAATCCGCCCGGCAACCCGAAGGCGGTGTTCTGGGTGAATCCCGCGCACGAGAAAACCGCGGACGCGTGGCTCGAGAAGGCGGAGAAGCGCGAGGGAAGCTGGTGGCCTCATTGGATCGAGTGGATCAAGGCGCGCTCCGGCGAGATGGCCGACGCGCCGACCGTCATGGGCAATGCACAGCTCCCGCCGGTCGGCGAAGCGCCGGGCCGCTACGTGCTGGAGCAGTAGTGCAAGTCGGGCTGCGCGAAGTGGCGGGGCGCGTGCTGCGCGTCGGCATCCGCAACGGCGAGGGCGCGCGCCCGCCGCTGCTGATCTTCAACGGCATCGGCGCGAACATCGAGCTGGTCGAGCCGTTTCTCGACGCCCTCGAAGGGACGCAGGCGATCGTCTTCGACGTGCCGGGCGTCGGCGGCTCGCCCGCGCCAGCGCTGCCCTACCGGCCCTGGACACTCGCGCGCATGAGCGCGCGGCTCCTCGACCAGCTCGGCCATGCGCAGGCCGACGTGCTCGGCGTCTCGTGGGGAGGCGCGCTTGCGCAGCAATTCGCGTTTCAGCATGCGGCTCGCTGCCGGCGCCTGATCCTCGCCGCCACGTCTCCCGGCCACCTGATGATCCCGGGAAAGCCGGGCGCGCTCGCGCGCATGGCGAGCCCGCGGCGTTACAAGGATCGCGAATACATGGCGAGGATCGCCGGAGAGATCTACGGCGGAGCCTTTCGCGGCGCGCCCGATCTCGTGCGCAGGCATCTGCGCCATGTGCGCTGGTCGAGCGACTATGGCTACTACCTGCAGCTCGCCGCCGCGTTTGGCTGGACCAGCCTGCCGTGGCTCGCGCTGCTGCGCCAGCCGACGCTCGTGATGGCGGGCGAGGACGACCCGCTCGTGCCCCTCGTCAATGCACGCATCCTCTCGCGCCTGATTCCGCACGCGCGGCTCGCGACGCTGCCGGACGGGCATCTCTTTCTCGTTACGAGCGCACGTGAATCCGCTGCTCTCGTTGCGGAGTTCCTGCGCTAGCGATACCGACTGCGGACGGGGTACGCTAGCGTCCTGATCAACGACACGGCCGGCCCAAATCACCCGCTTCTTCACCGACTACGGCCTCGCCGCCGTCTTCGGCTTCGTGCTGATCGAGCAGCTCGGCGCGCCGGTGCCGGCGTTGCCGGTGCTGCTGCTCGCCGGAGCGAGAGCGGTCGGCGATCCGCTCCATCTGCTGTATGCGCTCGTGCTTGCGATCGTCGCCAGCACGATCGGCGATCTCGCCTGGTTCTGGGCCGGACGGCGCTACGGACATCGCGTGCTGCGGCTGCTGTGCCGCATGTCGCTGTCGCCGGATTCGTGCGTGCGCCAGACCGAGTCGACGTACGAGCGCCGTGGGATCGCGACGCTGGTGGTCGCGAAGTTCGTCCCCGGGCTCGCGACCGTCGCGCCGCCGGTTGCCGGCGCGCTCGGTCTCAGGCTCTCGACGTTCCTCGTCTACACCGGCGCCGGTGCGGCACTGTATTACGGCGCGGCGCTCGTCCTCGGCCTTCTCTTTCACAACCAGATCGACTGGCTGCTCGATCGCCTGACCGATCTCGGCGTTCGAGCAGTGCTCGTCATCGCCGCGTTCTTCGCGCTCTACGTCGCGTATCGGTGGTGGGACCGCTCGCGCTTCATCAAGGCGCTGCGCACCGCGCGAATCGAGGCGGGCGAGCTGAGCGGAATGATCGACCGGGGCGAAGAGCCGATCGTTCTCGACGTGCGCTCGCGCACGCATCGCGAGCTCGACCGGCGCAGGATTCCCGGCGCACGCGGGGTCGACCTCGATGATCTGGAGCGCACGCTCGCCGAGGTACCGCGCGATCGCGAGGTCGTCGTCTACTGCGCGTGCCCGAACGAAGTGACGGCGGTCAAGGTGGCAATGGCGCTGCGCGATCGCGGGTTCCACCGCGTGCGCCCGCTCGCCGGCGGCATCGATGCCTGGGTCGCCGCCGGGCAGGGAATCGAAACGGCCTAGAGGCTGCTCCCGCGCAGCCGAAATGCGCTAGCCCCCGCCGATCGCAAGCGGCTTCGCGACCATCAGCCAGTAGATCGCGGTGACCGCGGCGAACGCCGGTATCCCGAGCGCGAACCACCAGCGAAACAGCAGGTGAAACGTCGCGGGCAACTCAGCCACCGACGAGGCATGCTGCGCTTCGTTCCGCAGCAGCACCTGCAGCCTGAGCACCGGCAGCCAGCAGGCGCCCGCGACCAGAAAGAGGCTCCACACTGCGACCGACCAGGGACTCAGGAGCGGCCATCCGAAGACGAGCATCAGCGCGATTCCGCTGGCCGCCTGGAACGCGACCGCAGGCGCAGTCAGAAACGCATCCGCGATCACGGTCAGCCGCAGCGTCGCGCGCAGGACGCCGATCTCTCCCGTGCGCAGCGCGCTTCGGTAGCCGAACCAGGTGAAGAACGCGATGCCGAAGCCAGTGCCGAGAATGACTGCCGCACTGAGGATGTGCGCCACCTTGAGCAGCGAGAACCCTTCGCTCAAGCGGGAGATTCCTCGATCGCCGTCGTAATGCGCCAGCGCGCGAATTCAGGCTCGAATTCTCGCAGCGCGAGAAACCCGGTGCATGCGTATGCCCCACGCTCTGCGATCTCGTCGCGGGCGAGCTTTCTCGCAAGGAGAATGGCCGCCATGCACGGGATCTCCGGGCCGTCGTTTGCGGGCGCGGTGAGATGCCATTCCACCCTGCGCCGCGTGCCGTCATCATGCTTCCCGACGATGCTCACGAACATGCCGCCGTGCTCGCCCCCGAATCCGTTCAACAGCGTCGCAACGCGGTCGAGCGGCTTCGCCCAGCGCTCGATCGGCACCGGGACGCCGAACCTGCGCAGGCCGGCTGCGAGCCAGAGAAAGAAATGCTGGATCGACAGCTCGAGCGCGGCACGGAATTCGACGGTCCGCAATCCCGGATAGCGCAGCGGAACCAGCTCGAGGTCGGGCACGTCGCACGCCGCCGCCCAGCGCGTGCCCATCTGCGCGAAACGCAGGCGCGTCAGCTCCTGCCATCCCCAGGCGTCGCGCCATTCGCCGCCGCTCAGCCACTTGAACGATCGTCCGGCGTAAGTAAAAACGCCCGCGAGTGTAGCCGCGCCTCGCGGCGCACGTTGTCCGGGTGCGATCGCGATTCGCACTTCCTCGAGCGCGCGGAAGCGCGGCGCCAGGTGATCGAGCACTGCGGCCGAGAGCGCCGGCAGCGTACTTGCGCCCGACAGCGCGAGCCGGCTCACCGCGCGAGCCTCGCCGTCCAGCTGCTCGCCAAAGCGCGCGACGAAGCTGCGGCCGTCGGCGACGTCGATGTAGTGCGCGCCGGCTGCGAGCGCGGCCCTGGCGACGCGGTAGTCCTGTCCCTGGAACGGACCCGCGCAGTGAATGACGATCTGCGGCCCGGCCTGCTGGAGCCGCGCGGCGAAATCCGGTGCAGCGAGATCGAGTTGAACGTCGCTTCCCTGCCTGCGTCCTGCCGCGAGCACTTCGATTGCCGGATCGCCGGCGAGCGCGCGGCAGATGCGGACGCCGAAATTGCCGTGCCCGCCGAGTACGACGACGCGGCTCGCCGTCACGCGGCTGCGACGAGCTGTGCGGTTGGCATGGGAGGCGATGATACGCGCGACTTGACTTTCGTTCGTCAATGGTAAAAAATGCGCGCCCTTGCCAAAGAACGGGATGCAACCAATGCGAATTTTGAATGACGTGCACGTGGAGACGACAACCGCGTAGCCGCATTGCGCCCATCCGGAGCCCGGACCGCGCAAGCGCTCCGGGCTTTTTGTTTCCGGCGCGTCAACGCCGACGGCAAGAGCGGCGTTGGAGGAAACCAACTATGACACGACACTTTGACGACAGGACAGGAATGCATCGAGGGAAACCTCGGCAATTGCAATCGATCGCGCCATGCGAGGCCGATACGCGCGCGCTCGGGATGGAGGACATCGTCTAGCGATTCAATTCGCCCGCGATCCTCCAAAAAGCCCGGGTGCGCCGCAAGGCCCCGGGCTTTTTGTTTTTGTACGCTCTTTTACAACTTGGATGAGGCAAAGAAACCCCGCCGCGCGTGCAGCGAGCCGATCGGCCGCGCGGCGGGGAGGTGTGCACGAATTCATCTCGCTGTAGCGCAGCGCGGCAGCGCGCCTCGTTCGGGACGAGGAGGCCGCAGGTTCGACTCCTGCCGGCGAGACCAGACGATTCCCCTGTAGCTCAGCGGAACCAAGA
>Ga0070698_100005324_pt1 | contig 14083 bp, 17 predicted proteins | sample KBSK1502metaG_FD_65477 | JGI IMG/M metagenome (GOLD analysis project Ga0070698, IMG submission 65477) | Corn, switchgrass and miscanthus rhizosphere microbial communities from Kellogg Biological Station, Michigan, USA - KBS K1-50-2 metaG | ecosystem: Host-associated > Plants > Roots >...
ATCTAAATCTTGCTCGGGTAAAACTAATTTATCGAATAAGGAGATACGAAATGAGATTCATGATGATGACCACTGAGGATTCGAGTTCGGCAGGAACTCCTCCGAGTCCTGAAATGTACGTGGAAATGGGCAAATTGATCGAGGAGATGACCAAAGCTGGTGTCCTATTGGCAACAGGTGGACTTAGCGCCAACCCCACGCGTATCAAATCTGCGGGCGGCAAGGTCACGGTTACCGATGGACCTTTTACCGAGGCGAAAGAAGCCGTGGTTGGATTTGCACTTGTCGAAGCCAAGTCCAGGGAAGAAGCCATCGAGTTTTCGAAGAAATTCTGGCAGGTCGTCGGCGATGGGGAAGGCCGCATCTATCAGGTGTTCGGTCCTGAGGACGGACCTCCATCCACAGGGCAGTAATTCGTCGTATGAATTCTGATGTTCAGCGTACGATCGATGCAGTCTGGCGGGTGGAATCCGCCAGACTGATCGCGGCCCTTACCCGGATAGTGCAGGACGTGGGCCTGGCAGAGGATCTGGCGCAGGGTGCGCTCGTCGCAGCCCTGGAGCAGTGGCCCGAATCCGGGATTCCGGATAAGCCGGGTGCCTGGCTCATGGCGACCGCGAAACATCATGCCATCGATCAGATTCGCAGAAATGTGCGGCTCGAACGCAAGTACGAGGAAATCGGTCGTGACAACGAAATCCAGCAGGAGTTGGGAGCGCCGGAGCAGGAAGCAGATACGGATGAAGATCTGGGGGATGATCTCCTGCGGCTAATTTTTATCTCCTGTCATCCTGTTCTTTCCAAGGAGGCTCGTCTGGCGCTCACCTTGCGATTGCTCGGTGGGTTAACGACCGATGAGATTGCGCGTGCCTTCCTCGCTCCCGAGCCCACTATCGCTCAGCGGATCGTGCGGGCGAAACGGACTCTGGCGGAGGCCCACGTCCCGTTTGAAGTCCCGGTTGGATCGGAGCGCGCGGCGCGTCTTTCGTCTGTGCTCGAAGTTTTGTATCTGATTTTTAACGAAGGTTACTCTGCCACAGCGGGCGACGATTGGATGCGACCGGCGCTTTGTCAGGAAGCGCTTCGGCTCGGGCGTATTCTAGCGGAACTTGTTCCGGAGGAGCCGGAGGTTCATGGGCTCGTCGCTTTGATGGAGATTCAATCATCCCGCTCGCGCGCCCGCGTCGGTCCCGGCGGAGAGCCGATTCCGCTCCTCGAACAGAACCGCGGCCGCTGGGACCAACTCCTCATCCAGCGTGGATTTGCGGCACTCATTCGGGCTGAGAAGCTGGGTGGCGCATTGGGGCCTTATCGGTTGCAAGCTGCAATCGCGGCCTGTCACGCCCAAGCACGGGACCCGGAAGATACCGATTGGGGACGGATCGCGGCCCTGTATGATGCACTCGCCCAACTCATCCCCTCTCCAATCGTGGAGCTCAATCGTGCGGTCGCGGTTGGGATGGCATTCGGTCCGGAAGCGGGGCTTGAGATTGTCGATGTGCTGACGTCTGAACCAACACTCAAGGCTTATCATCTTCTCCCGAGCGTACGCGGCAATCTCCTTGCCAAGCTGGGTCGGTTTAACGAAGCTTATGAAGAATTCGGGCGGGCCGCCTCCCTCACACGAAATGCACGCGAGCGAGAACTTCTCCTTGAACGGGCCGCCGCGATGACGAAGGAAAGTCAAAATGAAAAAACAAAACACTAGGCTGGGCGGCCAGGATTTAATCGAGTTGCAGAACATGGAAAAGGAGTAAACATGAAAAAGATAGACTCAAAAGATAATTTGACGCCGTCTCAACATATTGACAACCATATCAACGAACTAATGGATTGGCGCGGAAAATTTCTGGCACGCTTACGCAAATTGATCTTGGAAGCATCTCCCGAACTGAGTGAGGATTGGAAATGGGATACACCGGTTTGGTCCCATAAGGGAAACGTCGTAGCTGGCGGAGCCTTCAAGGACCACATCAAGCTGAACTTCTTCAAAGGCGCTTCGCTGAAAGACCCAAATGGTCTCTTCAACGCTGGGCTGGACGCGAAGGCAACTCGTGGGATTGATTTTCATGAAGGTGATGAAATTGATGAAGCGGCTTTGCAAAACCTTGTTCGCGACGCGGTTGCGTATAATAAGTCTGGCAAAAAGTGATCGAAGCTTGAGGAAGAGAGATGGAGATGAATCTACAGGAACCTGGAATCGTCGCCAAAGCGATTATCGACTCCAATATGTACATGGTACTCGGGACCGCGGACGAGTCCGGTGTGCCCTGGGTTTCGCCTGTCTACTACGCCGCTGTGGGTTACAGGGAGTTTTATTGGGTTTCATCCCCAGAGGTGAGGCACTCACGTAACATCGCAGAACGCTCCCAAATTAGCATCGTGATCTTTAATTCGCAGGCCGTCATCGGTACAGGGCAGGGCGTATATATGTCGGCTGTTGCTGAACAGCTGACGGGAAGTGAACTTGACCGAGGCATCGAAATCTTCTCCCGTACGTCTCTTGGTCATGGTGGGCATGAATGGAAGCGAGAAGATGTGCAGGTGCCTGCCCTCTATCGTCTCTATCGAGCAATTGCTTTGGAACACTGGATCCTTGACCCTGTGAACACACCAGACCATCGGATACCGGTAACTCTATGAAAGGTGAAGATCGGCCTTTGAACATGGACAAGAAACCTGTAGACATAGGCAATGTCTGGTGGTTCTGGTTTTCCACCAACGCATTTGCTGTTGACAAACGCTTGCGGCACATTCTGCGAGTCATGCCCCGCGATCCGCGCTGCAAGTTCTGTAATGCACCGTTTCAGGGAATTGGTGGGATGGTGGTGCGCGTGTTGTTTGGCAAACAACGTTCTGCCTTGAACCCGCGCTACTGCAACCTGTGCGAAATTGCTTCACAGGAATTTCCTGGCGGAGCCGAAGTCGAGATGTCCATGCTCTTCATAGACATACGCGGTTCCACAGCGCTGTCAGAGAAAATGAGTCCTACAGAATTCAGCCAGGTAATCAATCGTTTTTATGCAGCGGCGACGAAAGTGATCATCGAAGAGGATGGGCTGGTAGAAAAACTGGCGGGGGATGAAGTAGCGGCTTTCTGGGGTGCTGGCTTTGCGGGCCCAGATTATGTAGGACGAACGATCAAGGTCGCCCAAAGGTTGCTGCGTGTCATGGAGCAGCAGAATATCCCGGTTGGGATCGGCGTCCATGCAGGGATCGCTTATTTTGGTGCAATGGGCACAACTGAGGGACTGACGGACATCTCCGCCAAGGGGGAAGAGGTCAATATGGCTGCTCGTCTGGCATCCAAAGCTGCCAAGGGTGAAATCATCGTCAGCGAACCGGCCCTGAAAAAAGCGAATCTGGACGGTAGTGAACTGGAGGCACGCACTCTGGAGCTAAAAGGGATCAGCGAGCCAGTGATTGCCCGCGTGATGCATGGCTCCTGATCAAATCGTCGAATTGACAGGAAAGAGAGAGTCAGATGAGAAAAGTATTTTTATTTAATATGACGACGCTGGATGGTTTCTTCGAGGGACCTAATCAGGATATCAGTTGGCACAACGTGGATGAGGAATTCAATGAATTTGCCATCGACCAACTCAATGAAACTGGTACGCTCTTATTCGGAAGAATAACCTATCAGGGTATGGCAAGCTATTGGCCCACCGATGCTGCAATCCATGACGACCCGGAAGTTGCAGGGTTGATGAATAGCCTGTCGAAAATTGTCTTTTCACGAACACTTGATAAGCCGGAATGGAACAATTCAAGGCTGGTGAAGAACAATGTTGTGGAAGAAGTCTCCAAACTGAAACAACAACCTGGAAAAGACATTGCCATCTTCGGCAGTTCAGACCTGGCAGTCACGTTAGCCGAACAGGGCTTGATCGATGAGTATCGGATCATCGTGAACCCTCTCTTCCTGGGTGGTGGGACACCTCTGCTAAAAGGAATCAAAGAGAAGGTCAATCTAAAACTCCTAAATGCCAGGATATTCAAATCTGGCAATGTTTTGCTCTATTACGCGCCTGCGTAAGGATAGGAGATAGTTTTATGGGAAAAGTCGTTTTAGGGATGACCATGTCGCTAGACGGGTTCATCAACGACCGCAACGGCAGCGTAGAAGCGCTATATCCCGACCTTGCTGATTGGCGAGAAACCGAACCAGGCAAAGAATCCATCCGCAATACAGGCGCGGTCGTGATGGGACGGCATTCATTTGCCATGTCCGAGGACCCTGACTGGTTTGCAGGCAATTATGAGTATCAGGTACCGATCTTCGTTCTCACCCATGAGCCTCCCAGGAAACATCCAAAGGAGACAGGCGATCTAACCTTTACCTTTGTGACGAATGGGATTGAAAGCGCTGTTATTCAAGCCAAAGCAGCGGCGGGCGAAAAGGAGGTCAACATAATTGGCGCCACAACCACCGCAAAGCAATGTCTTGAAGCAGGGCTTGCCGATGAATTGCATGTTGATATCATGCCGGTATTTCTTGGCGCCGGTTTACGAGCCTTTGACGGGCTTGATTCGGGTAAGGTTCAAATGGAAAGAATCAAAGTAATGGAGCTTGCGGGCGGGAGAACGCATCTCAGGTTTCGTATCATAAAGTTATGAATTTGAGCTCTACTCGAGATCCGCTCAACCGCCAGTTTGCCGCAAACATACCCCGTTACTTTGTATACACAGCGCTCAAAGGATTTGGTTTCGGGCTACTTGGGGCGATGTGGGTGATTTTTCTGACCCAACAGCGCGGTTTGAGTCTGGCCCAGGCTTCGTTAGTTGATGTAATGTTCTTTGTCGCAGCCGCCTTCGGCGAAGTGCCAACCGGTATCGTGGCAGACAGGTTTGGTCGAAAGATATCATTAATTGCCGGTTCGGCCCTCTTAAGTGTAGGTATTCTGGGATGGACATTTGCTCCCACGCTGCCCTTCATCATGTTGTCTTACTTCGGCATGGGGGTTGGTTTCACATTTCTCTCTGGAGCAGAGGATGCTTTATTCTATGAATCGGTGCAGTTAGCGGGTCGCGCAGACGATTACACTCGTCTTGTTGGCAGGGCAGGAGCAGTCATGCTTGGCGCTTTAGCAATGGGCAGCGCCGCGAGTGGTCTGCTTGCCAGCATCAATCTGGTCGCGCCAATGCTCGTCTGTGGTCTGAGTCTTCTCGTTATGTTGGGGGTTGTCCTGACCCTCAAAGAGCCTCAGACGAAGGCACAATCAAACGGGACGGCGAGAAGATCCTTTGACTCAATTTTGCGTCAGTCGTTAACCCTGATGCGCGCTCGACCTGCACTCCTTTACCCTATGATCTACCTGGCACTTGTGCCAATTGCCTCCTTCATTACCGAGACATTATTCTTGCAACCACAAGCCCAATTGTTAGGTGTCTCGCTTACCGGTATCGGACTTCTCGTCATGGCTGCGCAGCTTACAGATATGCTGGGTTCAAACTGGTCAGACCGGCTTAGGGCGCGCTTTGGCGAAGGACGACTCATTACCATTGCCCCAGCAATCATTCTTGCCAGCTTGATCGTGTTGGCGGTATTTCAAAAACTCCCCGTCCTGATATTCATTGCCGTGATTGGTTTTTTCACATCCGTGATACGCCCGATCCTTTTGAACCAGATTCAGAATGAGGTATCTGATGAGGTGAGGGCCACCATCATTTCTATGAATTCCCTGATGAACACCGTGATTGCCGCGATCAGCCAGCCAACTCTTGGCTTTGTTGCGGATCAATCTGGGTTTCCGGCTGCCTATCTCGGATTCGCGGGGGGTCTGGGCATTCTGCTTCTTTTGCTCTTCTGGAAAGGACATCCCTATTTATTACGATCGGAGATCATAAGGTCCGACCCATCAGAGGCAGAAGTATGATATTTATCTTTGAAGAAAGATTCGAGGTCTTAATATAAATAACTCACGTTGCTACCCAGTGAGATTTTCACCGCAGGGTCGCGGACACTCCCTGGCACCGTCCGCCAGGGCAGGTGAGCGTCTCGGCGGTTCAAAATCATTATTATGCGCTCTTGTGTGACAAGGTGGCAACTTGTGGTAAATACTTCCATTAAAGAAGAAGGAAAACTAACATGAAGAAGCAAGTATTGTTTATCCAGGGCGCTGGAGAGGGTGCTTACGAAGAGGATGGAAAGTTGGTCAAGTCTCTGCGAGATGTGCTGGGTAGCGAATACAATGTACGCTATCCGAAGATGCCCGAAGAGGAAGATCAGGGTTATGAGGCCTGGAAAGGTCAGATTTCAAAAGAGCTATCCGCGTTAGACGGCGAGGTAATTCTTGTTGGACATTCAGTAGGCTGTTCCATGCTGTTGAAATATCTTTCTGAAGAGAATGTCAAAAACGCTATTGCAGGGATCTTCCTTATCGCCGCGCCCTACTGGGGAATTGGAGGTTGGCAGATGGATGAATTTACATTGGATGAAGGCTATGCTTCAGAAACCCTCAAAGGAGTCCCGGTGTTCTTTTATCATAGCCGTGAAGACGATATCGTACCGTTCGCACATCTTGCCGTGCATACAGAAAAGTTTCCACAAGCGACGATTCGGGAATTTGATGGGCGTGGGCATCAGCTTAACAACGATTTGGCTGACGTTGCCGCAGATATAAAAGGCTTATAAGCTCTTATCGGAGGTAGAAGTATGCTCTTTGACTTTGAGGAAAGATTATCCGCCTCGCCTTTTGTAGAAAGGATTTGGTGTGCGCAAAGCGAGCGCACAGGCGATTTTCTCTCGGTTGCTGCGAGCCAGTGGGAAATGGTCGTATCAACCTATCAAGGCCAGACTACGATAACGGTACGTGGACCCGAGACCAGGGTCACGCCTATGCATGTCAGCCTTCTGGGAGCTGAGTTTTTTGGCATCATTTTCAGGTATGGTGCCTTTATGCCTCGTTTTCCTGTAGGCGGCCTCGTAGATGCAGATCTAGACCTGCCGGATGCGTCAAGTAAATCGTTTTGGTTAAGCGGTTCTGCCTGGCAATTTCCAAACTATGAAAATGCAGATACGTTTGTAGAGAGACTGGTCAAAGAGGATCTACTGGTTTGTGATCCAATCATCGAGCCCGTGTTGCGAGGCGAACCTCAGGAGTTATCGCCGCGCTCCGTCCAGCGTCGTTTTGTACAAGCCACCGGCTTGACTCAGGGTTCTATCCGGAAGATTGAGCGGGCTAGATATGCAACGATACTCTTACAACAAGGTGTCTCGATCCTCGAGACGGTAGAACAAGCTGGTTATTCTGACCAGGCGCATCTAACCAGATCGTTAAAACACCTGATTGGAAAAACACCTGCTCAAATCATCAACAAAAGTGAGCCTGAGCAGTTGTCGCTTTTGTTCAAGACAGAGTCTTCTCCCTGAACTATCATTTATGTGTTAACAGTAACCGATGAAGGAGGAAGAGAGATGAGAAAAGTATTTGCGCGGTTATTCATAGCACTGGATGGGGTGATGCAGTTCTGCCGCACGATCAGCCAGCAAGAAAGCAGTAAATACTCTGTAGTTACATAATTTTTATGCTTCCGGGAGTCCTCTCACATGAAGCCGAGAATTACCCTAATTACGATTGGCGTAGATGATCTTGAAAGATCGCTGCGCTTCTATCGCGATGGCCTTGGCCTCTCTACAGAAGGGATCGTAGGTCAGGAATTTGAATACGGCGCTGTTGTTTTCATCGAGCTGCAGTCAGGTTTACGGCTTGCCCTCTGGCCGCGCAAGAGTATCGCGCATGACACAGGACTTTCGCCGGATACGAAAAGCCCAATCGAGTTCACCCTCGGTCACAATGTCAACTCCAAGTCAGAGGTCGATGCTGTAATGAACCAGGCCAAGATGGCTGGTGCCGTCATTGTAAAACCTGCTCATGATACGTTTTGGGGTGGATACTCTGGCTATTTCCAGGATCCAGACGGACACTTGTGGGAAGTTGCGTGGAACCCACGGTTGACGTTGCAAGATTGAGACATAAAAATTTCTTGTAGCCAATGTACTCAAAAAATTTATCATTATGAGGAGAAGGAACATGAGAAAAGTAGTTTCGTGGTTATTCATATCACTGGATGGCGTTGTGGAAGCGCCCAACGAGTGGCAATTCGATGTCATGGATGACGATATGATCGCGTCCATTGGATCGCAGATGGATTCAGAGGGGGCGATGCTGATGGGGCGAGTCAGCTATCAGGAATGGGCATCGTACTGGCCGGCATCGACGGATGAACCGTACGCAAGTCATATTAACAAGATGCCCAAGTATGTAGTCTCAACAACCCTGGAGGATGTCGAGTGGGGAAAATGGGAGAAACCAACGCTGATCAAAGGCAACCTTGCGAAAGAAATCAACAAGCTGAAGCAGCAGCCCGGAAAAAACATCAGTGTCGGGGGCAGTCCCACGCTTGTTCGATCCCTGCTTCAAGAGGGCTTGCTCGATGAGTTTAAGCTAATGATTCATCCTGTGGTTGTGGGCAAGGGCAAGCGCCTCTTTACGGAGGATGTCGATCTGAAGAGATTGAAACTTGTCGATTCAAAAGTGACCGGGACAGGTGTCGTGATCGTCACCTATCAGCCTGCCAAAAGTGAAAAGTAAGATGATGATCACGCTGTCCAAAGACGGCACCCAGATCGCCTACGATAAAACAGGCCAGGGACCGGCGCTGATCCTTGTCGCAGGTGCCTTTCAGGACCGAATGGCAATGGGTCCCTACGCCGGGCCGCTCTCAGAACATTTTACGGTCTATAACTACGACCGCCGCGGCCGCGGAGAAAGCGGCGATATCCAGCCCTATGCCGTTGAACGCGAAATCGAAGATATTGAGGCTCTCATTCAGGAAGCTGGCGGATCTGCTTTCGTCTTTGGTGGTTCATCTGGTGGTGTCCTGACCTTGGACGCGGCGGCGCATGGCCTGAACATCACAAAACTAGCGGTCTACGAACCGCCCTTTGTTGTCGATGATAGCCGGGAACCTCCTCCCGAAAACATCGTTGATCAGCTGAAGGAACTGATTGCCTCCGGCCGGAGAGGAGATGCCGCTGAAACCTTCATGACCAAGGGCTCTCTGATGCCAGCGGACATGGTTGCCGGCATGCGGACGCAACCTTTCTGGCCGAGTGTGGAAGCAGTAGCACACACTCTGGTGTACGACGCAACGATCATGGAGGGTACCATGCGAGGCCGTCAATTACCGGTGGATCGCTGGCAGGATGTCAGGATACCGACCCTGGTCATTTATGGCGGCGAAGGTCCGGCGTGGTCTCGCAATGCAGCGGAAACGCTGGTCAAATTGCTGCCCCATGCTGAGCGCCACCCCTTGGAAGGTCAATTTCACACCCTCACACCCGATGCTCTCGCGCCGGTGCTTGAGAAATTTTTCCTCGGATCCTAAGGTTTGAAAAATCTGTTTGCCTCCCTCATTGCGAGTGATTCGGATACTTCACTTGCAGTGAGGGATATTCTGAATACCCTTGGGATCAGAGATGAAAACCTTACCGATCTAAAAGTTTATTGTTATCGTTCAGAAAGGAAATAGAAGTGGAATCTCTTAAGAATGGAACGGGGAGATTACCAGGTGCCCATCAACTGCTTCGATTACTGAGTTCACAATCTGCCTCCACCTATGCCAATCAAGTAATTGCCTTCGTGATCCCATGGCTGGTGTTGACACGCACTGGCAGTGCGGTGAGTGCCGGGACGGTAGCCTTCGCGATGGGCATAGCGGCCTTCGTCGGTGTAATGACCGGTGGTCTGATCACCGACCGGATCGGCGGCCGTACAGTTTCCATGATTGCTGATTCGCTGAGCCTGGTCACGGCATTGCTGCTTGGCATTGCTTTGTTCCTGAACTTTTTCTCGCTCTGGCTGGTGATCGTGTCCCAGATTATCGGCGTCTTTTTCGACGGACCCGGTCAGATCGCCAAAAATACGATGGTACCTGGCGCGGCTACAGCTCAGGCTGTTCCGATCGTACGAGCGATGGGCATCCAACAAACTCTTCAAAATGTAGCTAATTTTGTCGGTCCGTTGAGTGCTGGTCTATTGGTGGCGCTCTTGAGTGAAAGCGTAACTCTTATGTTTGCAAGTGTACTGTTTTTGCTCTGCATTTTCTTTGTGATGGGCTTGCCGCGTAAGATCATGGTACATGAACATCACATGACTCTGCAGCAGGCTTATGAGGACATGCGCGAGGCAGTGCGATTCATTGTCAAAGATCCTTTCCTTGGACCAATGCAACTTTTTGGCCCGTTCTTCGCCTTCGTGGTTGGACCGGTGAGCGCTATTGTCTTCCCCGCCTGGTTTGTCTTTGCTCGTCAGAGTGCGGCGCAACTAGGGATATTCCTTGGCGGGCAAGCGCTTGGTGGTATGATCGGTGGCTTTATCTTCGCTGCCTTTGCTCCAAAGGTATCCCAGCATAAATGGCTGTTTGCTGCTACGGGTGCCTACGCTCTGGCTTTACTTGGCCTTTATTTTTTGCAGCCCGGATCAGTCGCGGCCGTGTTGGTCGGTTTCCTGGCAGGGATCGTTTTCACGGGGATTATGGCTATCCCATTCTCTTCTTTTTACACGCGTACTCCCGAGAGGTTACTCGGCCGTGTGAATAGCCTGGGCGCTGGGATGGGATCTATTGTTGTCGCGCTAGCCTCCTTGTTCTTTGGCTGGTTGATCAATGCTACCTCTGCCAGGACTGGGTTATTAGCCTGTGCCATCGCGATGGGACTCATCGCTCTCGGTGTTTTGCTTTTCCCGTTTATGAAGCATTTGGATGAAAAGCCAGATCCTGAAGATCTTCGTGAATCCACCCAGGGCGCAGCCGACTAGGTTCAACTAATATCAATGAATACGTTGTGAAAAGTTTGGATGGAGGCGTTATGGAAAAAAAACTATCAGATCAGAGCATCGATGAACTGCGACGTTCGCTGACTGGTACCATCATTCTTCCTGTGGATGCTGAGTACGATAAAGCCCGTCGCGGTTTCAACGCTCTGATTGATCGTCGTCCGGCGGTGATCGCGCGGTGTGTTGGATCTGAAGATATTGCGGCTGCCTTCGATTTCGCGTGGTCGCACGACCTTGAGGTGGCCGTGCGGGGAGGAGGACACAATCCTGCAGGTCATTGCGTCTCTGATGGCGGACTTGTGATCGACCTCTCACAAATGCGCACAGTCGAAGTGGACGCTGAGGCACGAACAGCCCGTTCTCAAGGTGGTGCCACGTGGCTTGATTTCGACTCAGCCACTCAGGCTCATGGGCTCGTCACGCCTGGAGGCGTTGTTGTCTCGACCGGTGTGGTTGGACTCAGCCTGGGTGGCGGGATAGGTCATCTGACGGCCCAATATGGTCTCACTTGTGACCATATTATTGATGCAGAGATTGTGACTCCGGATGGAGAAGTGTTTCACGCAAATGCCGACGAGAACCCGGAGCTCCTCTGGGGACTGCGCGGCGGAGGCGGTAATTTCGGTGTAGTCACGCGCTTAGAATTTCGCTTGCATCCCCTCGAGCAAGTGATAGGCGGTCGCTTGGTGTACAGAGGCGCGGGTGTGCGCGAGGCGTTGCTCCGTTATCGGGATGTAGTTGAGCGTTCGCCGCGCGATCTCAGTTGTCAGGTGTCGCTGGGAATCGATGAATCTCTGGTGCCTGTCCTTGAAATCGATCCTTGTTATACGGGTCCGGACGCGGATCCAGAAGCACTGCGGAAGCTGCGCTCGGTACCCGGGCTTATTCAGGATGAAGTGCGAAAGTTACCGTTTCTGGAGCAACAGCGCGTGATCGATACAGCCTATGGCGAGAAGCGGCATTACTGGAAGGGTCACTTTGTGCGCGAACTCCCGGACGAGTTGCTCGACGAACTTCTGAACCGCATCTCCGTGCTGGGACGTCCACCTGGAGGAATTATGATCGAGTCCCTGCATGGTGCCCCCAAGGATACTGATGGGCCGCCTGGCGCCGTTGGATTTCGCGACGCCACGTTCAATGTCAGTGTGTTGGCAGTCTGGCAGGATCCTGCCCTGGATGCTGAACAGATTGCCTGGGCCCGCGAGGGCGCGGCAGCGATCGAGCCATGGTCGTTCAGTGGAGGTGGCTACGTCAACTACATGCAGGCTGATGAGCCCATCGAACGAGTCCGAGCTGCGTTTGGAAACGAAACATTCGATCGCCTCCAGAAACTCAAGCAAAAATATGACCCGCACAATATCCTGCATCGAAATCAGAATATCCCGCCATTTTAATTAAGGCAGACTGCCCTGCCCATTATTGGATAAATAAAATAAAATTGCTAAATGAACATTCATTTAGTAGATGGTACGTACGAACTGTTCCGCAATCACTTCGGTGCCCCTCCGAAGAAGGCTCCCGATGGACGCGAAGTCGGCGCGACTCTCGGACTCTTAAGAAGTTTACTGATGCTGTTGACGAGCCCGGGTGTGACGCATGTTGGGGTTGCCTTCGATCATGTGATTGAGTCATTCCGAAACGATCTTTACACGGGATATAAAACCGGGGAGGGCGTGGATCCAAACCTTCTTGCCCAATTTCCCCTGGCGGAAGAAGCTGTTTCCGCACTGGGCGTGGTCGTCTGGCCGATGGTGGAGTTTGAAGCCGACGATGCCTTGGGCACCGCTGCAAAACGTTTCAGTAAAACCAAATCTGTAGAACAAATCCTGATCTGCTCACCGGACAAGGACCTGGCGCAGTTGGTTTCCGGGAACAAAATCGTCTGTTGGGACAGACGCCGAGAGATCATCATCGACGAAGATGGTGTTATAGAGAAGTATGGCGTTCCTCCTCAATCCATTCCGGATTGGCTTGCATTGGTGGGCGATTCCGCGGATGGCTATCCTGGGATTCCGGGTTGGGGCGCCAAGTCTGCTGCGGTTGTGTTGACACATTACGGGCATATGGAAAAAATCCCTGATAACCCTGCCAAATGGCAGGTGAGTTCCATAAGCCCAGGTCGCGCAGCAAGTCTCGCCGAAAGCCTGGCAGGACGACGGGAGGAAGCCTTGCTCTACAAGCAGCTAGCTACCATACGCGTGGACGTTCCTCTGCAGGAAAAACTTGCTGACCTGAAGTGGCAGGGCGCCTATAAGCGACTGATGAAATTTTGTCATGATTTGGGAGATGAAAAGATTCCGTTGCGTATTCCCCGCTGGCGCCAGGCCTAAGTGTCTCAGAGCATCATTGCAAATTACAAAATACCAGCCAGCGAAATCGCTGTATAAACCAGGAGAAGTGACAGAGCAACATTGATGATCTTAGTCAATCGGGGGTTCTGTAAGTGTGCCTTAATCGCAGTTCCAAATAAAGACCAGACCGAAGTGGCGCAAAACGAGATGGCAGCCAGGAGTGTCACGATCAATATCAAAAAAAGTATATTCCTGGTTGTGGAACCGAGGAAGGCGGAAAACAGGGTGAATGCATAAACGAATAGTTTAGGATTCGAGATCTGCAAAATAAAGCCATGCAGAAACCCTAATGAGTTTGTATCTTTTTCTGTGAACGTATAACTTGCCTTGAGAATCCCAAAGGCGAGATAAAGAATATAGGCGGCACCAAGATAGCGCATGGATGGTTCAAAGGCAGGAAAGAACGTTACGAGAGTTGTAGAAAGCAATCCACTTAATAGCATCAGCAGGAAGACCCCAAGAGCCAGCCCAGCCTGGAATTTCAAGGTGTTTTTATAGCCATGCAGAACTGCCAGCGAGGCACTGGAGATATTGCTGGGACCAGGTGTAAAGGTCGATATTAAAACGTATGAGATTATCGGAAGCAAGTTGGTTATCATGATATGGAGATCAATCTCTAACTTGTTGAGCGTACTGACCGGGTGTAGCACCGATAATTTTCTTGAAATGACGTGTCAACTGGCTTTGGCTACCAAATCCGACCTCCAGCGCTACCTCTGCCAGGGGCCTCCCCGTTTCAATCAGGCGCTGGGCATGTCGAATGCGCACGCTCTCCAAATAGGCATAGGGAGGCATGCCAACTTCGGCATGAAAAATGCGCAAAAGATAGTAAGGACTCAACGCCACGTGCCGAGCCAATTGATTCAGCGTGATGCCTTCGGCAAAACATTC
>Ga0070698_100005325_pt1 | contig 14083 bp, 9 predicted proteins | sample KBSK1502metaG_FD_65477 | JGI IMG/M metagenome (GOLD analysis project Ga0070698, IMG submission 65477) | Corn, switchgrass and miscanthus rhizosphere microbial communities from Kellogg Biological Station, Michigan, USA - KBS K1-50-2 metaG | ecosystem: Host-associated > Plants > Roots >...
GGCGGCGGGTTGACACAACCCTCGCCGGTGAACCGGTTGCAGTTCCCACCGAAGTCCGCCGCCTCGATCCGGGGCAGATCGGCTTCGAAGGCGACCCGATCGAAGTTCTGCATCCCATTGAAGACCGGGCTCGTGAACACGATCGGCGTCGGGTGGTACTTCTTGTCCTGCCCCCGGTTCGGGTTGGACCCACCCCACACCGGCTGGTACGAGACGCCGTCGAAGTCATTGTCGGTGGCTAGGCAGCCTCCGATCGGCACGAACAGCGAGACGTCCGCGCTGAAGCAGCCGTCGTCGTCGCCATCATTGTCGCCGCCGGCGGTGCACTGGCCGCCCTCTTCCGAGACGGCCGAGCAGTACTCGAAGTGGCCGATCTCGTCCGAGAACGCGACGTTGTAGCTGTGCGCAGCCCACGGGACCCGCGTGTGCTCGCTCGAGGTCGAGTACATCGGCCGGAAGGTGTACGGCAACTCGTGACATGTCGCCGAGCTCGGTTCGTAGAGGACCTGCGCGAAGCCGTTGCCTTCGCTCGCGGTCATCGAGCCGCTCTGGCCGGTGGTGAGGTCGTGGATGATCGCCGTCAGACCGTCTGCCCCGTCGTGGATGTCGGCCGTGAGCTCGTCACCCGAGTTCATGAACAGGTCGGTCGTCGGATCGGGCGTGAACGTGCCCAGCGTCTGGTCGAGCGGACCGGGCGGTGCATGCGGGGTCCCCGACCTCGTGATGAAGGCGAAGTTCGCCGGCTCGATCCCGACGGTGTTCAAGCAGTCGGCGTTGTTCCGCACGCCGGTGTTCTGGTCCTGGTTGAAGCTGAAGATCGCCATCGCGGCGCACCACTTGCTCGCATCGCAGCTCACGCCCGGCGGCCACGACACCCACCCGGGTGGGTAGAACTGCACTTCGAGGAATGCGGCGCCGGGATGATGGCCGATGTAGTCGGCCGCGTTCTCGTTGCCGCTGTCGAAGATGTTCGTGTCGCTGTCGGCCACGCAGGGAGCGTGCGTGAACTCGGGGCCGGACTGGTTGTCGCACAGTGCCATCCCGAGCCAGAACGCCGGGTGGAGCTGGAAGTTCCAGGTCCCGGCCGTGCCCGACTGGTTCGGCAGCACCTTCGGGTCGCTGGGCACCCGGAGGTGGTAGAGGCTCGAGTTCCCCGAGCCCGGCGTGTCCGAGTAGAACAGCAGCGAAGGCTCGTCGTGGCCCGTGTACTCGCCCCCGTAGCCGATCGAATCGGTCGTCTCGGCACAGAGGGCGTACGGCTCGCTGCAGACGGGCCGCACTGCGTGTGCCGATCCGGCGAACAGGCCGAACAGCACGAGGCCCGCAAGCGCTGCGAGAGACCCTCCCAAAAGTCGTCGTTTCATTGCTCTCCCCTTCTGACCCCGTGGGCGTATGTCGTCCTCGATGCAGCGTCCGCTATCTACGCGTCGGGTCGCGGTGCTGTCAAGCACGAAGCGTCGCGCGGCGAGGGCCCTGGACGAACCCGGCCTCCAGCAGCAGCTGCATGATCGCCGTCTCCCCGACAGGCTCTCCGTCGAAACGTTCGACGGCGAGGCGCCGCTGGCCCGAGCGGCGAAAGTCCTCGACGAGGGCGGCCAGCGCTATGCGGAGCCAGCCTTCCTCCGGATCTCGGAGCGGGACGAGAGAGCGGCCGCCGCGCTCGACGAACAGCGCCGGCTCGCCGCCGAGCAGCACGACGCGGGCCCCCGCGACCCGGGCAGCTCTCGCGCCGGACCGCTTCGGCCAGGGAAGAGCGGCGCCGTAGGGCTGCGCCGGGTCGGCCGCGGCGAGCACGAGTGGCTCCGGCTCCTCTCCGTCTTTCTGCCGCAGCTCGCGAAGGCGCTCCACGGCGCCGCCGAGCGCGAACTGCGCGCCGCCGAGCCCTTCGACGAAGTAGCCGCGCCTGCAGAGGCCCAGCGTCTCCAGCGACCGGAGCTCCCTATAGACCGCGCTGTACCCGCCCGGGATGCCTTCGGCGCGGACGGCCTCGCGCGTGACGATCCCGTGGCGCTCGAGCAGGAGCTCGGCGAGTGCGCGCCGGTCCGGCCGGCCCGGGAAGAGCCGCGCCGTCGGCGACCAGCGGCCCTGCGTCGCGGTGATCTCGCTTACACGGCGGCGGGAGAAGCGGCGCGGCGCTCGCGCCCGCGTGGTCGCCTGGTAGCGACGGCCTGCGCGGAGCGGCGCCCACGCATCGTTCGTGATCTCGCCGGCCCACACGAGGTCCCAGAGCGCGGGCAGCGCTTCTTCCGCCTCGAGCCCCGTGTCGGCGAGGAGGTCGTACCAGAAGAGCGCGCTCCGGCCGAGTGCCGCGCGCAGCCGCTCGTGCACCTCGCGCTCGGGCCGTTCGGCCGCAGGCGGCGGCCCGAGGGCCGGCGCATCCTCGCGGAAGTAGATCGCGACGCGGTCGAGCCCCGCCCCGACCCAGACGACCTCGCCCGAGGCGCAGAGCGCGTCGAGCTGCTCGGGCCGGTAGCCGGGCACGCGCCTCGGCAGGACATCCGACTCCCAGAGAGACACAGGAAGCGCGAGGCCCTGCAGCGGCACGAGCGCTTCGCGGAGCGACGCGCGGCGGTCGACCCCTTGCCAGCTGGGCAGGAAACGCCCGAATGCTGCCTGTTCCGCGGGCTCGACCTCGCGTCGCAGGGCCGCGAGCGAGGCGCGGCGCAGGCGCCGAAGCACCTCGGGATCGCACCACTCGCGTTCGGTGCCGCCCGGCCGGAGCTCCCCCCGCACGAGCTCGTCCCGGCGTTCGAGCTCGCGCAGCACGGGCTCGACGTCACGCCCGAACCGGTCGTTCGCCTCGGCGGTCGTGAAGGGGCCCCGCGAGCGGGCGAAGCGGCGCACAAGCGACTCGAGCGGTGCGTCGTCGGCTTCGAGGAAGACTTCCGGCAAGCCGCCTGGCGGCATGGCGCCGACCGCATCGCGGTAGCGCCCTGCGTCCTCGGCGGCGATCAGGCGCTCCTCGCCCGCGACCCGAACCTGGACGGCCCGGCGCTCGGTGAGCAGCGGCCCGGCGAGGTCCTCGGGGTACTCGCCGGGCTTGAGGTCGCCGCGGCGGCGCAGCAGGTCGTGCAGCTCGTCGGGCGAGCGCGCCGCTCCGCGCAACTGCTCCTCGACCTCCGCGAGCGCCCCAGGGTCGATCAGCTCGCGCAGCTCTTCCTGGCCGAGCAGCTCCTTGAGCAGGTCTCGGTCCAGCGAAAGTGCCTGCGCGCGCCGCTCCGCGGCAGGCGTGTCGTCCTCGTACATGTAGTTCGCGACGTAGTCGAAGAGCAGCGACGCCGCGTACGGCGAGGCCGAGGCGGTCTCCACGTCGACGAGGTCGATCTGCCGCGTGCGCAGGCCCTGCAGAAGCCCTTTCAGCGCCGGCAGGTCGAAGACGTCCTGGAGGCATTCGCGGTAGGTCTCGAGCACGACCGGGAAGGCCGGATAGCGGCGCGCGACCTGGAGGAGCGACTGCGCCTTCAGCCGCTGCTGCCAGAGCGGGGTGCGCTCCCCCGGCCGGCGGCGCGGGATCAGCAGCGCGCGGCCGGCGTTCTCGCGGAAGCGGGCGCCGAACAGCGCGGTGTCCCCGAGCTCCTGCATGACGAGGTCCTCGACCTGGTCCGGATCGAGGAGCACGTCGTCGATCGGGGGCGGCGCATCGGCGTCCGGGAGGTGAATCGCGATCCCGTCGTCCGACCAGATCGCCTGCGTCTCGAGGCCGAGCGACTCGCGCAGGCGCGCGCCCAGCGCGAGCGCCCATGGCGCGTGTACGCGGCCGCCGAAGGGCGTCAGCACACAGAGCCGCCAGTCGCCGATCTCGTCGCGGAAGCGCTCGACGACGACGGTTCGGTCCGACGGAACCGCGCCGGTCGCGGCCTCCTGCTCGCGCAGGAACGTGAGCAGGTTCTGGGCGGCCCGTGCGTCGAGGGTGTGCTCCGCCTGTAGGCGCTCGACGGCCTTCTCGTCGGAGAGTGCCGCCAGCTCGCGGGAAGCTGCCCCGATCGCCTCGCCCAGCTCGTAGGGCCGCCCCACCCCTTCGCCCTTCCAGAATGGCACTGCCCCCGGAACCCCCGGAGCCGGCGAGACGAGCACGCGGTCGCGGGTGATCTCCTCGATCCGCCACGTGCTTGCGCCGAGCAGGAAGGTCTGTCCCGCCCGCGCCTCGTAGACCATCTCCTCGTCGAGCTCGCCCACGCGGCCGCCGCCGTCGACGAGATGGACGCCGAAGAGGCCCCGGTCGGGGATCGTGCCCGCGTTGGTGACGGCGAGCCGGCGCGCGCCCTGGCGGCCCCGCACGACACCGCCGGTGCGGTCCCAGACGACCCGCGCCCGCAGCTCGGCGAACTCGTCAGAGGGGTAGCGGCCGTCGAGCATGTCGAGCACGTTCTCGAGCTGGACGCGCGAGAGCTCGGCGAACGGATAGGCGCCGCGGACGAGCTCGTGCAGCTCGTCGACCGAGATCTCCTCGTCGGCGCAGATCGCGACGATCTGCTGGGCCAGCACGTCGAGTGGGTTGCGCGGGATCTTCGTCTCCTCGATCGCCCCGTCGAGGATCCGACGAGCGACCACTGCCGACTCGAGCAGGTCGGCCCGGAACTTCGGGAAGATGCGGCCCTTCGAGACCGCGCCGAGCTCGTGGCCGGCGCGGCCGATCCGCTGCAGCCCGCGGGCGACCGACTTCGGCGACTCGACCTGCACGACGAGGTCGACCGCGCCCATGTCGATCCCGAGCTCGAGCGAGGATGTGGCGACCAGGCACGGGATCTCGCCGCGCTTGAGCAGCTCCTCGACCTCGAGCCGCTGTTCGCGGGCAAGCGACCCGTGGTGGGCGCGGGCAATCTCCGGCGGCTTCGCTTGCGATGCCGCTTGGGAGGCGGCACCGGCTTCGCCGGTGTCGCCGTCCATCGAAGCGAGGTCGTTCAGTCGGAGCGCCAGCCGTTCCGCGAGGCGGCGGTTGTTGACGAAGACGATCGTCGAGCGATGGGCGCGGACGAGCTCGAGGATCTCCGGGTAGATCGAGGGCCAGATCGACTGCTGCTCCTCGGGCTCCCGCATGTCGTCGAGCGGCACGACCACGCGCAGGTCGATCTCCTTGGCGCGGCCCGCGTCGACGAGCTCGATCTCGCGGCCGCCCGAGACGAAACGGCCGATCTCCTCCAGCGGCCGCTGGGTCGCGGAAAGGCCGATGCGCTGGACCGGGCCGGCCAGCCGCTCGAGCCGTTCGAGGGACAGCGCGAGGTGCGCACCTCGCTTGGTGCCCGCAACGGCATGCACCTCGTCCACGATCACCGTGTGAACGCCTCTCAGGTTCTCGCGCGCCCGCGACGTGAGCAGCAAGAAAAGCGACTCGGGAGTCGTGATCAGGATGTCCGGCGGCTCGCGGAGCATCGCGGCGCGCTCCTTCTGAGTCGTGTCACCGGTGCGGACGCCGACGCGCAGCTCGGAGCGCAGGCCGGCGAGCGGGCCGCGCAGGTTGCGCTCGATGTCGTAGTTGAGCGCCTTCAGCGGCGAGACATAGAGCAGCCGGAGCCCCTCGCCCGGGGCGTGGTTGAGCCGGTCGATCCCGTAGAGGAACGCGGCCAGCGTCTTGCCCGAGCCGGTCGGCGCCTGGATCAGCGTGTGTCCGCCGCTGGCGATCGCCGGCCAGCCGAGCGTCTGCGCGGGAGTCGGCTCGGCGAACGCGGCCTCGAACCAGGCGCGGGTCTCCGCCGAGAAGACGTCTAGACCACTCATGCCGGCAGCCTACCTGGCGAACGTCTGTTCGTGTGTGCCGAGATCGCAACGTTTCCCTGATTCCATCTCGATGTGTTTTCCACCGCCCGTCCGACAGCTTCGTCGACTTCTAGAGTTACGATCGCTCGCCGTGCCCGAGGCGCCTGAAGAGCTCCATGCGAAGCGCGTCAACGTCAAGGGCATCTCCGGGTCGGGCAAGTCCACCTTCGCGGCCGAGCTCGCGCGCCGGCTCGAGCTGCCGTGCATCGAGCTGGACGCGCTCCACCACGGGCCGAACTGGTCGGAGCCGACCGCCGAGGAGTTCCGCACGAAGGTGCAGAAGGCGATGGACGCCGCGCCGGACGGCTGGGTGATCGACGGCAACTACGAGGGAAAGCTGGGCAGCCTCGTCGTCGATGCCGCCGACACGATCGTCTGGCTCGACCTGCCGTTCGTTCTCAAGGCTCGCCGGCTGCTCAGGCGAACCGCGCACCGAGTCCGTCACGACATCGAGCTCTGGAGCGGGAACAAGGAGAACTGGCGGAACGTCCTCGTCGGCCGAGACGCCCTTTTCTGGTGGATGGTGAAGGGACACTTCCGCCACCGGCGCCAGTGGCCGAGGCGTTTTGAGGGCGACCCGCGGCTCATCAGGCTGCGCTCGGTGGAAGAGGCTCGTAGGTGGCTCGATACGACGTCCTGATCCTTGGCGGCGGAGCCGCCGGCTGCGTCCTCGCCGGGCGGCTGAGCGAGAACCCGGACCGCACCGTCTGCCTCGTCGAGGCGGGGCCTGACTATGGCCACTACGACGAGGGCCGGTGGCCCGCCGACATCCTCGACCCACGCTGGCTCGCGCTCGAGTCGCACCTCTGGCCAAGAGCCGACGAGGCGGATCGCTCCCAGTCGCGCGCGAGGGTCCTCGGCGGCTGCTCGGCGCACAACGCGTGCGTCGTGCTGGAGGGCGCTCCCGCGGACTACGACTGGGGCGCCGCCTGGTCGTACGAGGCTTTCGCCCCGTACCTGCGCCGGGCCGCGGAGACGCTGCAGACGCACGTCCTCGGCGAGGAGGAGCTGACGCCGTGGCACCGCGCGTTCCGCGAGGCCGGCGGCGACGACGCGATCGTGCACCCGGTGAACATCGTCGACGGGGTGCGCTGGCACACCGGCTTCGCGTACGTCGATCCTGCGCGCGGCCGGTCGAACCTGACGATCCTCGCCGACACGCTGGTGGACCGGGTCGTGCTCGAGGACGGCCGGGCAGTCGGCGCGCTCGCGGGCGGGCTCGAGATCCGGGCGGACACCGTCGTCGTCTCGGCCGGGGCGTACGGCTCTCCGGGAATCCTGCTCCGGAGCGGGCTCGGACCGGACTTGGCGGTCGGTGAAGGGCTCGTCGACCACGTCGGCGCCGGCGCCGGCTGGACGCCGACCGGGCGGCTGCTCGCGGAGACCGCGGCGCACGAGGCCGAGCGCGGGCTCTACATGGGCCAGGTCACCGTGGCCACGCAGAGCCGCTCGTGCCCAGCGGGCCTGCGAGACCTGTTCGTGTTCCCGGCCCTCGACGTCGGGCCCGAGATCAGCGGCGCCGCCTTCGCGATGAAGCCGCGCTCGCGCGGTTCGGTCCGGTTGAACGGGACGGATCCCGAGACGCCGCTTGCGATCGACCACGGCTTCCTGCGGGACGACCACGACGTCGAGGTGCTGGTCGAGGGCTTCGAGCACCTGCGCGAGCTGGCGGCGAGCGACGAGGTGCGTGCCTACGTTGCGCGCGAGCTGCGGCCGGGCGCCGAAGTGGAGGCGGAGACGCACGTGCGCCAATCGGCGCGCGGCTTCTTCCATCCGGTCGGAACCTGCGCGATCGGGCGCGTGCTGGACGACCGCTGCCGTGTGCTCGGCTTCGAGAACCTCTACGTCGTCGATGCCTCGGCGATACCGGAGATCCCGAGCGCGAACACGAACCTGACGACGATCGCCCTGGCCGAGCGCGCGGCCGAATGGATCTAGAACGGTAGGATCGTCCCGTGGCCGTGACCGCACCCGACCGGCTCCACTTCACCGGCAACGACGAGGCCGACGCACTGATCGCGCAGGAGCCGTTCGCGCTCCTGGTCGGGTTCGCGCTCGACCAGCAGGTGCCGGTGCAGACCGCGTTCAGCGGGCCGCTGAAGGTCAAGCAACGGCTGGGGACACTTGATCCGGGAGCGATTGCCGCGACCGACCCGGCTCGGGTCGAGGCCGCGTTCCGCGAGAAGCCGGCGGTCCACCGCTTCCCCGGCAACATGGCTCGGCGCGTGCAGGATCTGGCATCGCTTGTGGCCGAGGAGTACGGCGGAGACGCGGGGCGGGTCTGGGGCGACGCGAAGGACGCGGATGACCTACGACAGCGGCTGGCTGGGCTGCCCGGGTTCGGCGAGATGAAGATCAAGGCGCTCAGCGCCGTGCTTGCGAAGCGCTTCGGAGTCGAGGCGGCGCGAGAGCTCGCGCCAAGCCATCCGACGCTGGGCGACGTCGACTCGCCCGAGGCGCTGGCCGACTACCAGGCGAAGAAGCGCGCGCACAAGGCCGAGATGCGCGCACGCGCCGGCCGCTAACTCGAGCCGAGGCTCTGCCGATACCCATCTCGTGAGAGCCCGCGCCGCCGCGCTCGCCGTCACCGCACTCGCCCTCGCCTGCGCGGGTGGCTCCGCGCACGCGCTCCGGCTCCCGTCCGCGAAGCGCTGCCCGGTCTTCCCCAAGACGAACCCGTGGAACCGGCGCGTAGACCGCCTCCCTGTCGCCGCCAACTCGGCCGCGATCATCGCCTCGATCGGCGCCAACACCGGCCTCCACGCCGACTTCGGCTCCGGCCTCTGGGAGGGCTCGCCGATCGGCATCCCGTTCGACGTCGTCAGCCGCTCCACACCGCGCTCGCGCGTGAGCTTCGACTACAGCGACGAGAGCGACCACGTGCGCTACCCGATCCCGAAGCGCGTCCACATCGAGGGCGGCAGCGACCACCACGCGCTCCTGCTCGACCGCAGCGCCTGCCGCCTCTACGAGCTCGGCGGCCTCGGGAAGCAGAACGGCCGCTGGCACGCGTGGGCAGGCGCGACCTGGAGCCTGCGCTCGAACCGGGTCCGTCCCGCAGGCTGGACCTCCGCCGACGCCGCCGGCCTCCCGATCTTCCCCGGCCTGGCGCGTTACGACGAGGCGCGCCGCGGCGTGATCGACCACGCACTCCGCTTCACCGTCCAGCGCACGCGCCGCGCCTACATCTACCCGGCGCGCCACTTCGCCAGCAGCCTGACCGACCCGAACCTGCCGCCGATGGGCCTCCGCGTCCGCCTCAAGGCGAGCTTGGACGTGCGGCCCTACCCGCGCCAGGCACGGATCGTGCTGATCGCCCTCAAGCGCTACGGGATGATCGTGGCCGACAACGGCTCGGACTGGTACATCAGCGGCGCGCCGAATAAGGGGTGGTCGAACTACCAGCTGCACACGCTGGGCCAGGTCAAGGGATCGAGCTTCGAAGTCGTCGATACCTCCTCGCTGCATCCCTGAGCGCCAGCCGAGCAGCCGAATATCCGCACAAGCCGTGGACACCGCCGCCGGGCGGCGTCGAAGCTGAGCAGAGATAGACGCCGCGCTCGGGCGTCCGGTACGGGACCAGCGATCGAACCGGCCGGAAGAGCAGCTGCCCGAGGTCCATCGCGCCGCCGTTCAGGTCGCCGCCGACGAGGTTGCGATTGTGCGCCTCCAGCTCGGCCGGTCCCATCGAGCTCCGCGCGAGGATCCGGGCGCGGAACCCCGGCGCAAACCGCTCGACCTGGGCCTCGATCCGCTCCGTCATGTCCTCTGAGGAGCCGTTCGGCACATGGCAGTAGGCCCAGGCCGCCTGCCCATCTTCGGGGACGCGCGTGGGATCGAAGAGTGACGTCTGCGTGAGCAGGACGAAGGGCTTCCCCGCCGGCCGTCCGCTCCAGGCGCCCCACTCCGAGGCGGAGATCTCCTCGAACGACCCGCCGAGGTGCACCGTCCCGGCCCGTGCGCACTCCGAAGCCCGCCAGGGGATCGGCCCGTCCAACGCCCAGTCGACCTTGAACGCGCCCGGCCCGTGCCGGTACGCGCGGAGCCGCTGCTCGTAGCGGTCCGGGAACCGGCCCGCCGCGATCCGCAGCAGCTCGCGCGGCGCGACGTCCGCGAGCACGACGTCCGCCGCCGGGAGCTCGTCGACCGGGCTCGACGTCCGGATCTCGCCGCCCAGCCTGTGCAACCGCTCCGCCAATGCATCGGCCAGCCGCTGCGCGCCGCCACGAGGGAACGGCCAGCCGACCGCGTGGCCGAGCACGACGAGGGCGAGCATGAAGCCCGCGCTCGGCCGCCGCTCCAGCGGCAGCATCGAGTGCGCGGCGAACCCGGCGAGCCACGTCCGGGTGCGATCGTCGGCGAACCTGCGCTCGACAAGCGGCCGGGCCGCAGCCAGAAAGTCCCCCAACCACCGGCGAGCATGGAAGACGCTCTCGAGCCTCGGCGGATACGAGCCGAGCGCGAGGCGTTCGAAGTCGGGCGAGGCTTCGACCACCGGGCCAACCAGCGATCGGTAGGCCGCCCCGTCGGCGCCGAGCTGTTCCGCCGTCGCCTCGAGCCCGCGCTCCAGCGCCAGTGCCGTCCCGTCGTCGAACGGGTGCGCGGCCGGCGCGCCGGGATGAACCCAGTCGACGTCGAGCTCCCGGAAGACCGGTGAGGCAACCGCCAGCGGGTGGATCGCGGAACAGACGTCGTGGACAAAACCCGGCAGCGTCAGCTCGGACGATCGCAGCCCGCCGCCGATCTCCGGCTCGGCTTCGTGGACCTCGACCTCGAGCCCCGCCCGCGCCAGCTCGATCGCTCCGGCCAGCCCGTTCGGGCCGGAACCGATCACAACCGCCCTCACCTGCGCAGCGCGCGAAGTGCCGGCCCGAGCGCCTGCCCGCCAAGGAGCACAGGCTCGAAGAGGTCGCCGTGCTTCTCGACCCGGTCGAGCGCCTCGCGCAGCCCGAAGTCCCGCGGCCGCACGTGCTCCGAGAGCTCCTCCCAGCGAAGCGGCGTGGACACGGGCGCGCCCGGCTTCGGCCGAACGGAGTAGACGGACGCGATCGTCTTCCCATGCCCGTTCTGGCGGTGGTCGACCAGGACTCCGCGCCGCTTCTTCTTCAGCCACTCGGTGGTCACCAGGCCGGGGTGCTCCGCCTCGAGGCCACGCGACACGCCCTCGGCGAGCTCGTACGCCTCGGGGTACGAGTAGCGCCTCGTGATCGGCACGAGCACGTGGATCCCGTCGGCCCCGCTCGTCTTCACGTACGAGCGCAGCTCCAGCCGCTCGAGCGCCTCGCGGACGAGGTGCGCGACCTTGATCGCCTGCACGAAGCCGTTCCGCGACTCCGGCGGATCGAGGTCGAAGACGACGTAGTCGGGGCGGTCGGGCTTGTCCACCCGCGAGTACCAGACGTTCATGTCGATGCAGTTCATCTGCACCATCCAGGCGAGCGCCGCCGGCTCGTTGACGAGCGCGAAGTCGACGAGCCGCGAGCCGCCCTCGCGCGGCCAGGTCCGGAACTGCCGCGTCGGGACCCACGGCGGCTTTCCCTTGGGCACCTGCTTGTGGAAGTAGGGCTGGCCGCGAATGCCGTCGGGGTAGCGCTTGAGCGTGAACGGCCGGTCGCGCAGGTGCGGGAGGATTGCCGGACCGACCTCGACGTAGTACGTGGCGAGGTCGCCCTTCGTGACCCCGTCGCCCGGGAAGAGGACGCGCTCGGGGTGCGTGAGCCGGACCCGCCGCCGGCCGACCCGGATCTCCTCAGTCACGGCGCCAGCCTCGTCCACGCGAGCTCGTGGCGGAGCGGCAGCCGGTACTCCTCCCCGAGTAGCGGGCGGATCCGCGCAAACAGCGCCTCGCGCTCTTCGCGCCGAAGCGCCGCGAGCGAGCTCGTCGTCGAGTAGAGCGTGAGCAGCGGGTCGGAGCCGATCGTCAGCTCGTCGTTGTCCCGCTCGTACCGAAGCGGCTCGAACGGCGATGCGCCGAAAGAATCGTCCCACCGCGGGCGGCGCTGGGAGCGGAAGCGCTCGTACGGCTCGCTGAGCAGCTCGAGGGCCGTGTCGGGGAGCGGCGGCTCGGTCTCCCACCAGTGGGTGGAGACGACCGCGAGCCCGCCGCGCGGGCGCAGCACGCGGACGAGCTCCGGAATCGCCGCGGCGGGATCGAACCAGTGGAACGCCTCGCCGACGAAGACCGCGTCGACGCTCGCGTCGGGAAGCGGGATCGCCTCGGCGCTCCCCGCCAGCACGGAGCCGTGCAGCGCGCGCATGCGCTCGTCCGGCTCGACGGCGACGACGTGGGCAAAGCGGCGTGCGAGCTCCCGCGTCAGCCGCCCGGTGCCGGCGGCGAGGTCGAGGACGGATGCGCCGGCGCCGAGCTCCAGCGCCTCCTGCGCGAGGTCGAGCAGCACCTGTGAGTACGGAGGCCGGACGCGGTGGTACGTCTCGGCGACGTTGCCGAAGCTGAGCCCGAGCTCAACCAAGCCGCGTCCAGTACGCGACGGTCTTGACGCGACGGCGCAGCTCTCCGGGCGGGACGAGCTCCCGCAGCCGCGCCGCGAACGCCGATCGCTCCTCGTCCGGCTGGACGGCAATCGAGCTCACCGAGAGGAGGTTGGCGATCCAGCCCTCGCGGTCGGTGACGAGCTCGCGCTCGATCCCGTCCTCCCGGAGCTCCTCGAAGCCCGCCCCGGCGATCGGCCCGCGCCACTCGCCGGAAAGCACCTTCGGGAGCCCGGGAACCCCGCCGCGCTCCATCGCCTCGTCGATCAACGCGTCGACTTTCTCACCGAGCTCGGGGTACTTCATCCCGATGTTCCAGAAGACGACGAGCGCGCCGCGCGGCTGCAGGACTCGGACAATCTCGGCGAGCGCCTCCGGAGTGGCGAACCAGTGGAACGCCTCGCCCGAGAAGACGGCATCGACCTCGTCGTCCCCGAGCGGGATCTCCTGCGCACTCCCGGGCCGAGCCTCGGCTCCCGGGACGACCTCCTTCATCACCGCGCGCATCGCCTCGTCCGGCTCCACCGCGATCACGCGCTTGAACCGCGGCACCAGCGCACGGGTCAGCTTGCCGGTGCCCGCGCCGAGATCGATCACCATTGCCTCGGGCCCCAGCCCCAGCTCGCCCACGACCCGGTCGAGCAGGTCCTCCGGCCAGAGCGGCCGTCCGAGCTCGTACTCCAGCGCGGTGCGCCCGAACGCGTCCGGCGGCGCTTCTTTACGCAACGCCCGCAAGCAAGGACGAACGCTGCTCCTTGACCATCTCGCGGGCGATCACGAGCCGCTGGATCTGGTTCGTGCCCTCGTAGATCTGCGTGATCTTGGCGTCGCGCATCATCCGCTCGACGGGGTACTCCTGGATGTAGCCGTAGCCGCCGAGGATCTGGACTGCGTCCGTGGTGACCTCCATAGCGACATCCGTGCAGAAGAGCTTCGACATCGCCGAGATCTTCGTCAGCTCCGGCCCGTCGGCGCCCTGGTCGATCAGGCGGCCGCACTTGTAGAGGAGCCCGCGCGCGGCCTCGCACTTCGTCTCCATGTCGGCGAGGGTCGCGGCGATCAGCTGGTGCTGCGCGATGGGCTTCCCCATCGTCTCGCGCGACTTTGCGTACTCGAGCGCGTAGTCGGTCGCACCCTGCGCAAGGCCGAGGCCCTGAGCGCCGATCCCGGGCCGGGAGCGGTCGAGGATCCGCATCGCGAGCCGGAAGCCTTCGCCCTCCTCGCCGAGCAGGTTGCCGCCCGGGATGCGGCAGTCGTCGAAGAAGATCTCGCCCGTCGTCGAGCCCTTGATCCCCATCTTCGGCTCGATCCGTCCGACCTCGAAGCCCGGCGCCTCCGCCTCGACGACGAAGGCCGAGATCCCGGCGTGGCCGGCCTCGGGATCGGTCTTGGCGAAGACGACGTAGAGCCCGGCGACGCCGGCGTTCGTAATGAACCGTTTCGAGCCGTTGATGACGTACTCGTCGCCCTCGCGGCGCGCCTCGGTGCGCATCGCAGCCGAGTCCGAGCCGGAGCCGGCCTCCGTCAGTGCGTACGCGGGAAGCCATTCGCCGCTTGCGAGCTTCGGCAGCCAGCGCGCCTTCTGCTCGTCCGTGCCGGCGAGCTTGATCCCAAGCGAGCCGAGCTCTTGCACGGCCAGCAGGAGGCCCGTCGTGGCGCAGACCTTCGAGAGCTCCTCGATCCCGATCAGCACCATGAGCGCGCCGGTCCCGGTGCCGCCATATTCCTCGTCGAAGGGCAGGCCGAACACCTCGTGCTCCCGGAGCACCTCGACGATGTCCCACGGAAACTCGGCCGACTTGTCGATCTCGGCCGCCCGCGGCGCCACCCGCTCGCGCGC